>MTKZ01012393.1_pt1 | contig 39535 bp, 39 predicted proteins | sample 1042781 | NCBI WGS metagenome assembly MTKZ01 (sample SAMN06212207, study PRJNA360539) | anaerobic digester metagenome | biome: Wastewater treatment plant; material: sludge; isolation source: anaerobic digester fed with sludge from wastewater treatment plant | place: Denmark: WWTP Viborg ...
ACATTTAAAGACCATTTTTATTATTTTTCGGCAGGAGATTCTATTGCTTTACCAATTTATAATGCCAGTGCCAGCCGCACCTTACCCCTGAGCGGATCCTCATTTGATGAAGGCAATCTTGCAAATGGCGGAGGTTGCTCCGTCAAAACGGATAATGGAAAGATCAACCTGGCTGAAACTATCCGAAATGGTGTATTTGGCTCTCCTCCCCGGAACGATGCCCAGCAAACTTTTGAGATAAAGTACCGGGTTAATGATGGCAGTGGCAAATCCCTGAATAAATTAAAAGTGTTGTTATACTGGTACAATACTATTAATGATGTGCCGCAATATGTGTGGGATATTCTTAATGACCGCACATTTCAGGGAGTTTTTCTCAAAAATGGAATGGTATTCAGACCCGAACAGGCGGCCAAACCAAGACCCCCCTGTGTTATTATTATTGCCAATTAAGCAACAGCGTTTAAATTTGATAAGCTTTTGACCAGCTTATCATGCAAAAACTTCTCTTCTCCTTCTTTTTATTGGGGCTACTACTTTTCTGTTTTTCGCAGAACAGGCAACAAGATGATGTTGCGGCTCAACTTACAGCATATGCTGCCGCCACCAAGTTATATAACCAGGCAGAAAAATTATCACTTTTAACAGGTGATGATGAAGCAGTACAGGCAAAAGCAGATGAAGCTTACCGACAGGCCCTATTGGTCCTGACCAACCTCCTTCCAGCTATGGAAAAATCAGGTAATGATTCTTTACTTTTTTATACCCGGATTAAAACCGGTTTTATTAATTTTTACTTTGACAGTGCCGACGCTGCTAAAAAAGATTATGTAGCTGTAATGGCCTTACAACAAAAATTACCAACCATTGCTGATTCTTTATTATTTATTCCCTGCTTATACACCGGTGCCATTTACTACAATCAACATCAGTTCGATTCGGCTTTACACTATTATAAAAAAGCGGAAAAAATAAATGATAGCTCACAGAAACCATTAGCCGAATCACAACGGCTATATAATCGCCTCGGGGCATTGTACTATGAAAACGGTAACTACCGCCAGGCAAGAAACTATTTCGAAAAAGCTATCAGCCTGACAGACCCGTCCGATAAAAACTTGTTGGCGAATTATAAAATCAATATCGCTTCTATACTGATTAAATTGGAGGAATTTGAATCAGCCAAGACACTTTACCAAAAACTCTTGCCTTCGGCAGCTTTTGAAAATGAGATTTACCATAACCTCGGCATTATCAGCCTGAATGAGCAGGATTTTAAAAAAGCTATAGAATACCTGCGAAAAGTGAAATACACCGATAATAAAAAAAGTATAGACCTCTACTACAATTTCGGAGTAGCTTATGCAGGACTAAACGAAAAAGACTCTTCGGCTTTTTATTTGCAAAGAGCCATTGCGGAAAATCTGAAATGGAATGGTAAAAGAAAAAATAGCCAGTATGGGTTGCTGCTTAAATACCAGGCAGATCAGTTGGCTCAGCAACTATATTACAAAGAAGCGATTGACGAATACCAGGGAGCTGTTATGCAGTTTCATAGCGGATTTACGGAGTATGACAGTTATAAGAACCCCGAAAAATTCAGTGGCGTTTTTTCTTATATCAACCTGTTCAATACGCTTATAGCAAAAGCAGTAGCTTTTGAAAACTGGTACCAACAGGAAAAAAATATTAAACTTTTGAAGGCCTCCCTTACTACTTATCGATCTGCATTTAAGCTGGCCGGTTACGTAGAAAAAACGTTCGACTCGGATGAGGCAAGACTTTTTCTTGGCAAAATGAAATATACAGTCCATGGCAAACCCATTGATGTGTGCCTTTTATTGTATAACATTACTAAAAAAAGAGAGTACCTGGAAGAAGCCTATTTATTCGACCAGCGGAACAAAGCTTCTATACTTACCCTCACCTTGCAGGAAAATGAACTTAGGAGCACCGCTGATCAGACAAACCAACTCATACTTCAGGAATCATTACTCAGGACAACCATTACCAGATTAACCTTACAAGCTGCTCAGATAACAGACAGCCAAAGACTATCCCAAATCAACACTGAAATCCGTGACCATGAAATTACACTTGGGAAATTACAGGAGAAACTAAATGATGACCCCGCCTGGCAACAAAAAAAAGCTATTGAAAAANNAAAATTCCGACTGTTAACCAATTACAGGAACGATTAGACAATACCACAGCCCTGCTCTCGTTCCACCTCACAACAACTGAACTGCTCACTATATTCATTACGCCCAGCAGATTTGAATATTACAGAACAGCCATCAATACTAATTTCTTTTCTACCATTGAGTCTTTCAAGACAGCGTTACATTCAACCACGGCCGATCAACGCTATACAGGAGCTGCAGTTTCGACAAAGCTTTATGAAAAACTAATATCACCGCTACGACCCCAACTAACACAAATAAAAAGATTGGTGATTATCCCGGATGATGAACTTAATTATCTTCCGTTTGAAGCCCTCCAGGATGAAAATAAAAAATATCTTATTGAACATTTTTCCATTCAATACCAGTATTCAACAGCCTTACTGGGTGAGATTGAAGAGTCCAGCCCTTCTTCCGGGAATTTGTCATTTGCTCCTTTTGCATCAAGAGGGTACAGTGATTCTTCCGGTATCTCTTTCAGTAGTTTGCCCGCTTCTAACAGCGAAGTGATATCACTTAAAGGAAATATTTTTATAGATTCACTTGCAACAAAATCGAATTTCCTGCATTATATCAATCAGTACAGTACGATTCATTTAGCCACTCATGCAAGTGTGAATAATGAAAAGCCGGCCCAGTCATTTATTACGTTTTATCCATCTACTCCGGATTATAAATTATATGCCGGAGAAATTGCTGATTTAAAATTAGATTCTACTCAATTAGTTATTCTAAGTGCCTGCGAAACAGGCGCCGGGCAGTTGGTAAAAGGCGAAGGATTAATGAGTTTATCAAGGGCATTTGCCTATGCCGGCTGCCCGAATATAATTACCTCTCTTTGGAAAGCCGAAGACAGAACCACTGCCTACCTCACACAGCAACTCCACTATTATTTAGAAAAAAATTATACCAAAGACAAAGCACTGCAACAAGCCAAGCTTGATTTATTAAATAATAAAGAAATAGACCCCCGTCTTAAATCCCCTAATTACTGGGCACATCTTTTTTTTATTGGTGACTATGAAGCCAAACATCATTCTTCAAACTGGTGGTGGATTGCTATTACAATTTTAGTGGCGGCATCAATATATATGTTTACAAAAAGGAAAAGCCTGCTTGAGTACTTCAGGCAGGCTTAGTTTTCCACAGGCAAGCAATAGCTCTATTGATGCAATGTTATAACTGGTAAATGTGTGTCTTCCTTGTTCCTTACAATCACATTATTGATAATTGTGTCATTATATCCATTTTGCCCGTCAATAAGTACTTTATATGTACCGGCAATCAATCCCACAATTTTAAATTCTCCATCATCGTCATCCGGAATAGATGTTGCGGTATCAGAACCAATTACAGCTTTTACAATGGCATCGGCAAATCGTGGAAGCACCCTGCCTTCAATTCGTCCCGAATGACTGCGGGTAAATATTTTGATATGCGATTTTAACCGGTAACCATTTCCAGTCCCCGGGCCACTGTTATCCGGCTGAATAGAATTGCCGGCATCAAAATCTATCCAAAACAAAACCTGGCCATCAGGTGTTATTTCAAAATTGGTGCTTTCAAGATTGGCAATCACCTCCCGGTCTTCATCATTTACCCTGAGTAAGAAACTTTGCCCATTTTTCATGGCAGAATTTTGTGTGCCGAGTACGAGTTTTATTTTTTTAACTCTGGCATTAGGTAGAGTACCTGTAGCAAACAATGTATCGAGCCCATTGCGGAAACGAAGAATGTTGTAAACTCCCGGATTAATAGACAGGCTTACCCATCCACCATTGGGCAATGTATCATCTTCCAGTTTTACTTCTAACCGGCGGATATCAATAAAAACGCTGTCAAAAACAGGTGTCTGGTGGTCAGTAAGATAAATGGTGACAGCATGTGGTTTGTTAATATCAGTTGCTGTATTGCCTGCAACATCTTTCTGACAAGAATAAAATACAACCGAAGCGGCTAACAAAGCAAGTGCACAAAACCGGATCATGTTTTTCATATTACATGTTTTAGATTCATAACTAAGTCAATACAGAAGTGAAATTTGTAATCATCCAATAAAAAAAATCCTCTCCCATTACAGGAGAGGACCACCATTAATCCTTAAGCAAAATCGTTATCGCCTTTTCAACACCTTTACCTGGCGTAGGAGCTTACCTGTAATTCTTTCATTATATAGATGGCCAGGATCATCATGCATCTTATTCAGTAGGATTAATGCATTATCATACTCCTTCGTACGGATGTAAGTCAACGATAAATAATATTCCGCTTCCTCGTTTAATATTGATTGTCCGGTTTTCTTATTTTCTTCCAGTACTTTCTTAAAACAATCTATAGCCTTAACGTTCTCCTTTAATTCAAGGGCTGCAGTACCGCATAGATACTCTCCCTTTATGGTCAGGTCTTCACCAGCATCATGTATCCTCATTACTTCTTTGTATTTTTTTTCCCGGTAAGCTCTTTCAATTGCTGTTTCATCAGTATTTAAATCCCGGACGGTTACTAATTCATATGCTTGATAGTTTGAAGCAAACACTTTATCAGAAGAAAGGGTAAAGAAATTATACGCCATATAACTACCGGCAATCAAAACCAGGCTTGCAGCTATAGCAATTGTATAGCGGATTATCTTTCCGGGAGAATTGATTTTTCTGACCGGGGCTACCATCTCTTGCAGCATTTGCTGATGAACCGAAGCCACCTGCTGTTGCAATCCATAATAACGAATGGATTCACGGGTAAGTACTANNATCATACTTTTGTTTCAATGCCATATCAACACTAAGTTGCTGCTCTATAGCTTTCCTTTCAATATCATTTAATCCCCCTTCGAGGAAACTGACGAGGTTCTCATCATTGTCATGTGTAGAATTATCCATGTAAAAGGTTTTTCAGTGTTTGTTTTAACGCCGGATTTTCATTCACCATTTGTTCCAGTTGTTTCAGGCATTTATATTTTTTATTTCTTACCACCTGTTCACTTTCATAGTCTGTTGTATCCAGTATTTCTTTCATCGAAAGATTTTCATAATAAAAAAGCAATAATATTTTCCGACAGGTTTCGCCCAGTTCACCAACCAGCCTGGCGACTTCCGCCTTTCCTTCCCTGTCTGCAATTAAATGGGTGGTATCTAATTCCACTTTATCCTGCCCTCTTTCATATTTTTCTTCTCTTGCCAGTGCCCGGCCACGCCTTTTTAGTTCATTTAGCCAGGTGTACCGGTTTAGCGAAAAAAGAAAAGTTTTAACGGTTGACTCACCCCGAAACTTGTCTTTTTGGACCAGGTCAATAAAACTAACCACCACTTCCTGAAAAATATCCTCCGCATCCTGCCGGCTTCCACTGTTATTTATCACAAACCAGCTCAGGCTGTCAAAGTGACTCCTGTAAATAGCCTTAATGGTTTCATCCATTCGTTGGCCGGACCGGAGGTTGGCCACCAGTTCCGAATCCGGGAAGTTCCTGATTACCTCCATGCTTTATCTGTAGATTTGTACATTATAAACGCTGTTTTGTAACCCAAACTAAGAATATTTTTTCAAGAAACCGGGATAAACCCTCATCAATGGCAATGACTTATTTTGAATTATTTGAAATACCGGTACAACTCAAAGTAAATACAGTATCGCTATCTAAAAAATTCTTTGAACTAAGCAAGAAGTATCATCCCGATTATTTCGCCAACGAAAACGATGAGGCCCAATCAGAAGCATTGGAAAAATCGGCTTTCCTGAATAAAGCCTGGAAAACCTTTCAAAATCCCGATGCCACTATTAAATATGTATTGCAGGAAAAAGGTCTGTTGGAAGAAGAAGAAAAGTACGAGCTGCCCCCGGCCTTCCTGATGGAAGTATTGGAAATAAATGAACAATTAATGGATGCAGGGGATGAACCGGTAAAAGATAGTTTAGAATTGACCATTAAAGACCTTCAAACGAATATCTATGAACCTGTAAAAGAAATTGTGGAAAACTATAAGGAAGGTAGTACTACCGAAGAAGAGTTGCTGCAGGTAAAAGAGTATTACTACAAGAAAAAATATTTAGACCGTATCTATCGGCAACTTTCTGAAAAGTAAAAAAGCCCCCCGTTCTGAGGAGCTTTTGTGCCCGGGACTGGAATCGAACCAGCACATCCTTGCGAACGGCAGATTTTGAGTCTGCTGCGTCTACCAATTCCGCCACCCGGGCGGATTATTCCTTTTTATAAGGAGTGCAAATGTAAACGGGAAATTGTAAACTATAAAATTTAAATCCCTGGTTAAATTAAAAATCCAAACAGCTTTGTATTATTTTTTTCCATTCCGGAGTCGCTAATTTTTCTGCAGTCAGCGTTCCGGCATCTTCGGGATTAGGAAACTTCACTTCTACCTTGTAGAGCATACATTCACAATAAATTTTTGCCTTTTCATCACCTACACTTCCCTTTGCTGAAGTAATACATTCATTTAAAAAAGTAGAACGATCCGCTGCCGTCCATGTACCCCCATTCAGACAACCCTGAATGTCCTTTTGCCATTCAGGGCTATTCATATCCGCCTCCGTTATTGTAGCAGCAAGTTCAATAGTTGGATATTTCTTCTCCACTTTAAACTGCATACAATAGCAATAAAACCGGGCTGAGTCCTCACTCAGGTGTTCTTTTGCTGTGTTAATACATTCATTGATAAAAGCATAACGTTCATCAGAAGGCCATCCCTTTGTTTCACCGGTTACCTGTGCGGTTATATTTCCAATGATCAAAAAGAAAACAAAAAGAGTTGATAGTATTGATTTTTTCATACCCGAAAATACTAAATGATACTAACGTAAACTAATTCATTGCAACCACTGGTTTCTATTAGCTTATTCCCGTATACTTAAAATGTACCGGTAAATTTTAAAAATTATTAATATTAGCAGTACATTTAGTTGATTAAACCTGATGGGTGAGAATAAAATTCATTTTACTCTTTTTACTGGCTCTTGTCACCGGCCTGGTGTCAAGCTCTCAATCAGTATATCAATTCAGGTATAAATTTTCTTTTGTAAAGGATACCATCACCTATCGATCGGTTTTTATCAGGCTATATGACGGCAGCGGAATATTCCGGATACGATATACTGACCCCTCCTCACGACGGGATGTGCTGATTGAAATGGATGCCGAAGAGCTACAGGGTACAGATACAGCCGGCGTCATCGATACCAGCAGTTTAAATTACAGGATAACAAACCAGCGGACCATCTGGGGTACCGGCAAATTAAAATATAATTCGTTGTTGCTTATTTATAAATACAATCCGGTATCCGATTTTTTTGAACCTTCGGGAATACGACCTGCACTAAATCTTTCCCGATCCTTACAGGACAGCTTTCTTTTTTCAAAGCTGATGTTGAAACAAGAACTTACCAAAAAATTTATAGGTGGTTTTTTTAGCGAAGATGAAGAATATTTTAGAAGTCTCTCCTATGAATCGGCAACCAAAGGTTTATCGGCTGCTGAGCGAAAAATTAAATTACATCTTATTATTGTAGCGGATACACTCGATAAAGAAATCGCCAAAGCCTGTAGTCTTGATGTAAAAAAAGTAATAGAAACATTTGATGCTCTTGTATTGAAACTTGGTATACAGAAATCTTACAATATAGTGGCCGGAAGCAAGTTTAATGTAAAAAGTGTTTGGGATGCGGTAAAGAATATCAGATTATTTTCACCCAACGACATTATTATATTCTATTATACAGGACATGGTTTCAGAAAACGGGAAGAAAGAGATCAAAAAATTCATTTTCCATATATGAAATTGAAAACAGATGGCGGCACCCGGCAGGAAGTGTATACCAGCTCTATTAACATACAAGAAATATTTTCGGCTATAAAAAAAGTTGGCGCAAGATTCAATCTCGTTATAAGTGATTGCTGCAACGAAGATGTACTCTCTTCCAAATCTTTCGGCACCCGTATTGGAAAAGTAAAATCATCCGGTATGGATTGGAGTATAGATAATTGCAAATCACTTTTCCTGAGGCCAATGTCCATATTGGCAACTGCCGCAGATAATGGCCAACGGGCTGCAGGAAATATAAAGGATGGAAGTTTTTTTACACAGTTCTTCAAAATGACATTAGAAACTAATTTAAGCCGGCTAAATACTACACCATCATGGGATAAAGTACTGACCGATGCTAAAGAGGGAACAATCAAATTTGCCAAAACTGCACCCTGCCCGAGAGAAAACGACCCTTCCAACAAATGCTTCCAGGAGCCTTACTATATAATTCGGTAAGCAGTATTGCTATCCGGTATATTTTTTTGAAGGAAATTTTCGTTGTAGTTCTGCCCACTTACCAAGCTTACGATAATTATTCCACGTCGCATCAAACTTAAGCACCCAACCATATCTGAATCCTTTTGACATCGCCATTTCTAACCATTTGAAAGCTTCTCCCTGGTTTCCTATTCGGGCATACAGGCTGGCAATGCTGTACATCGTAAGATGATCGTTGGGCCTGAGGGTAAGATATTGCTGATAATACGGAATCGCCAATTTTGGATTGTTGGACATAAAATGCATTCTGCCCAGGAGATCGGTTGTTTCAGGTATTTTATACGGATGAATTTGCTGCGCTTCTTTCAATAAAGGTTCTGCATCAGTATATCTTCCAAAATGAATACAAAATTTAGCCAGCAATAATTGTTTGTCGAAATTGATCTCCCTTCTGTTGTTCAAGGAATCTAATTGCTCCAGTGCCCCTTTGAAATAATAGGTGGTTACATACGTATCAATAAGCTTCAACCGGGTGCCTGCATTTTCGGGCTGTAAGTCAACTGATCTTTTATAATAAGGAGAAGCTTTTTCTGGTACCCCCAGCCAAACATACAAATCGGCTGCTTTGTAGTTAATATCAGCAAGAGCATTAATATCTTGCTGCAAAAGGCTGTCGGCTTTTAGAAAATAAGCTATCCCCTCCGTCCGGCGGTACTCAATATTTTCAGCATAGGCAATATTTTCCGTAAGGCTCAGAAGACCAGTTTCATCTTTACTATTATCAATCATATCGACAAATCTACCCGCTTCTTGTTCAGTTTTAACCTGGTTAATATCAGGATCATCTACAGCTTTTATTCTGTCATCGCTATAGCTATCCGGGGCGTTTGCAGCAAGATGGTCTAGAAATAAACCGGCTTTATAATACATATTTCCATCCTCCGGGTACCGGCTGATCATCCGCTTATTAAAGGCGTTCAGTTCCTTATCGCCTAATGTTTTATTAATGGCGGCATAACTAAGGATCACCTGCTCAGCATCAGGAAAACGGCCGATGCTTTCAAGCATATTCCATAAAAGATTATAGCCCTCTACCGATTCCGGGTTCATGCTGATGTAGGTGCGATAAGCCTGTTCCGCTTCAGCAAAATGGTTCCATCTTTTATATAAGCCGGCAAGAAAATAATAATTATCGATCCTACCGTACCATGCATTTTCAAAATTTATAACAATACAATGTTTTGATTTAGATTCCGGAATTTTTTTGCTGACAGAATCAACATAATGTTTTAACTCATCAGGCTCCAGAAAATATTTAACAGCGAAGTTTAAAAAAATATCTGCCTCCTTATACCGCCGCTGCGAATACATTATTTTTCCTAGGTAATGGAAAGCAAGTGGATTGCTTTTATCTAATGAAATGGCCATCTTAAACATTTCTTCCGCTTCTCCCAATTGTTTTCTCGTATACAAATCCATAGCTATTACAAAATAGCCTATTGCCCCGCTCATAATCGCATCAGCTCTGTCAACATAGCAAATAGAAGGAGACATCACCTGATCAAACGCATCAACAACACCATCTCCATCTGAATCCGGACGTAAAAATTTATACCCCCTCTTCCTGATATCGGCTTCGTTAAAGAAAGAATCTGCAACGTCATATTGCGTTGTATTCATGTATACATGTCCCAAACGTTCAAACGGGAGATAATGCCGGGTATTCATCTTTATACTTTTGCGGAACAACTCTTCAGCATATAAGAAATTATTTTGCTTCTCGTATAACATACCCGCATTTACATATGTTCCCTGAAAATTGGCTTGCAGTTTTAATGCAGTTTCGTAAGCGGCAACTCCCTTCGTGTATTCTTTAGTATTGGCATACAGATTTATAAGGTTTGACCAGGGAACTGCCCACTTATCAGCGATCTGTGTGGNNTTCGGCCGTTACAAAATCTTTTTTGGCCTTATATAATATACCCAATTCATTATTCACAAACGCTGTGTTTTCATTCAGCGCATAAGCTTTCAATTGTGCTGCCAATGCAGCTTCAATCAATGGCTTGGGATCTTCTGTTAATGGTATCCGGAGCCGTGCGGCTACACCTGTAAAATAGTGTTGTTTTATTTCCAGTTTACGATAAATAACATCATCCGGTCTTGTCAGCTTTAAAGCAACAGCAAACATATAGGGATACACATCATACCCCTTACTGTTACTATTATAATAACGGCGACGCTCCAATTCTGCTTCATCCCCTTCCAGGTAGAGGTTAATTATTTGCTGCCCTCTGTCACTCAGCATCACTACCAGCTTATCAGAAAACCGTTGCAATGCATATGGACTTTCTTTTAATTGTCGTTCAAGAGCATTTAAATTTTCAAGGCCTATGCTCTCCTTGCTATTGTCTGGTAACATTTTAATAAATGCAAAAGGCAATTCCGCTTTCGCTAATTTATTCAGCTCCTTGAAATCAAAAACGTCTTCGGGCTTACTTTTTTCCATGACTTCAAAGAAATAAGCCTGTGGCGGTTTGGGAACCGGTGCCATAGCTGCATCATCTTCCGAAACCCTGCTTGCAGCAACCATTTGTACAGCAAAGGCCAATGAAGTATCAACAGCTGCGAGCCTGAAATTATCATCTCCTCTCAATACTGCTTTTTGTTTATTTACCTTTTTTGCCAGCAATGGATCTTTTGCAAAAGCAGAATCAAGGTATAACCTCATTTCATTTTTGGTAATGAAGCCATCCCGGTTTCGTTCCGCTGCTCCATTTAATCCCATTACAAAATAATAGGAGAAAACACCCCTCCCTTCACCCCATCCTTCATCTTCATTGGATAGCTGGTCAATGTCACAGGAAGTTATACGGATCTCATTGGCTTTCACTTTACGTAATTGTTCAGCTGCAAGGAAATTGCCACGGGAATCATTGCCTGCCAGTTTTCCGGAGTGGCAAGCATCTGTAATTAAATTTACTTTGCCATTATTCCTGGCTGATAGAGTATTGGCGATTTTATTCAAATCTTCAATGCGGACAGCATTGTACATATAGTTGGTGCGGGGAGAATTATACGGCAGCAGAAATCCGTCTTTGGAAACAGTAACATTCTCGAGGTCGCCATGCCCGGAAAAATAAAAATATACAAGATCATCCTTCTGGCATGTCTCGACCAACCAGTATAAGGCATCGTAGATGGCAGCCTCCGTAGCTTTTTCGTTGGTCAATAAAACAATATTCTGCCCGGGAACGGCACCCCCTGGTTTTGACTTAAGATATTCTGCAAACACCTCAGCATCCCGGTGAGCATAATCAAGAGGATCGATTCCTGCATTTTCATATTGTGAAATACCAACAATAACTGCATAAGTATTCCCTGCCGGAGAAACTTGTTGGGGTAAAGGCGGCCCTGACTTCTGCTGTGAGAAAGTCGAAGCACTAAACAGCATTAAAATAATAAAAGAAGAAAAATGCTTCATTTTCTAAATTAATCTCAAACAAAAAACGATGGCAGGGATTATTTTGTCTTCAAAAGACTAAGACATGGAAACCTTTCTAAAGGTAGCCTCTTTTTTATAATCCACGATGTTTACAGGCGGCCCGGGGGTATTACCAGGTTCTCAGGCTACTTTTCTTAAACCTCCATTCAGGTGTAATGATTTCACCCGGTGTAGTTAATTGATACCAGGGACTTAACTTTTCGTCGGCAGGATTGATAACAACATGAATGTCTTGTGCTGGTTGGTAGCCTTGTGCCAGCATAAATATTTTATTCCCTTGTTTATTTACTGCCATATCTACCACCAACATTGCATGTCCCGGAAAACCACCTTGTATTAGTACATCACCTGCTGCCATTTTATTAAAATCAGCTACCGGGATAAGTTGTTTTTCCAGAGATGCTGAACCACACCAGCCAAAGACATTTTCAAGGTAGTTGTCAAATTCATGTCTGTTATCACCCCCTTGCCATTTATACCACTTACCCTTATAATCCATAAAAGCGATGTCTGCATAGTTTTTCTCCGCAAATAAATACTCTGCCCGGAACCGCATCACCACATCAGCGCATTGTTGTAAATCTCTTTTTCCTGTAGAAATATTCACCACAACAAACTGTGCTTCCTGGTTAGGCTTTAATTGCCCATTGTAGAGATAAACAGTTTTGTCCGTTTTCAACGGAACTGTTCGCAGCCAGGAAGCAAATGATCCTACCGGTGATGACATTCGTTCATAACCTTTAGGTACCGGAATAGCTCCAATAGTCTTTGGAGCTAATTCGATCATGGTGGAACTGTTTTCATTATCTGTGAACCTTTTTACCTTCTCCTCACAACTAATGAGCAAAAAAGACAGCAACAGAAAAGTAATATTTTTCATAATTATGTAAGAGGGAAAGGTGCTAAAATTCCATACAGGAACCGGCAACAATGGAATATTTACAGCCAATTTGATTGGTCATCTGACACAACTACTCCTTCTCTTAATAGATATTACCCCGTTGAACAAAAAACTCATATAACTTCATTAATAAAGCAGCAATCCGCTTCCTGCCGACATGCAAAATCGATAAGATAAATATAACCCCGGCAAACCAACCAACTAACTCTGGCACGACTATTCCATTTATTAAATTAAAAATGACTTACAATGTCTTCTATCTTTGACCTTAAAGTTATATAAGACTATACTATTTAAAAATGAGAAGTGTCAAATAGTAAGTTGATTAACTTCATACATGACAAATAGCTGATAAAATAATGTTGATAACTGCTTTCTCGACCAATGAGCCGGAAAAAAAAAATACAAAAACATGGTTACTCTTTTCGTAACAAGGTAAAATTAATCAGAGGTGGCAGGGATTTTTTTAGCTTACTTAACAAATTGATTGAAAAGGCCGAAAAAACTATCCATCTGCAGTTTTATATTTTCCTTGATGATGAAACGGGCACTACCGTGATGAAGTCATTAAAAGCAGCTACGCAACGAGGTGTATCAGTTTATCTGCATCTTGATGGTTATGCTTCACAGGCTTTACACAAACGATGCGTTATTGATATGAGAGAAGCAGGTGTGAATGTTAAATGGTTTGAGCCCTTCTTTCGTAGCAGGCATTTTTATTTCGGCCGCAGGCTTCATCACAAAGTTGTAGTCGTTGATGGATTGTACTCCCTGGTAGGTGGGCTAAATGTTTGTAACCGGTATAATGATATGCCGGATGAACCGGCCTGGCTTGATGTGGCCTTATACTGTGAAGGTGAAGCTGCTTTTGTTTTAAACAAGACCTGCTATGAAATGTGGGGGGATAAAAAAATAACTCCCACTACCAGTTGGGATACAATTGATAAATTCTGTCAGCAAATCCCCGCTGCTGAGCAAATACAGGTAAGGCAGCGGCAAAATGATTGGGTTAAAAGAAAAAGTGAAGTATGGAGAAGTTACCTTGATATGTTTAACAAGGCAGAGAAGCATATAACCATTATGTGCAGTTATTTTTTGCCCGGACGATTATTTCGAAAAAAACTGACACAAGCAGCCAGGAGAGGCGTAAAAATAAAAGTAATCCTAGCCGGCACATCAGATATTATGATGGCAAAACATGCAGAACGTTACCTGTATGAATGGATGCTAAAAAATAATATTGAAATATTTGAATACCAGGAAACTGTACTACATGCAAAAGTGGCAACCTATGATAGCAGATGGACAACAGTAGGTTCTTATAATGTAAATAATATCAGTGCCTATGCCAGCCTGGAGCTGAATATGGAAGTCGGCAATAATTCGTTTGCTTTATTAACGGAAAAAATGCTGGATGATATTATCGCCAACCATTGTAAGAAAATCACCCGGGAAAATTATACAGCCTCCACTCATTTATTCAGAAGATTGTGGCAACGGTTCTGCTATAGCTTTATAAACAATACCTTAAACCTTATTACTTTTTATTTTAAGCAGGAAGAATAAAAATGTAATACTAATTTCCCTTAATTCGCTTTAGCAATGCCATGAAAGCTTCCATATTCCATCCGGCGAACCGGCCCCGTTGAACTATCAATGAATTATCTTCCGGATGTTGGAGAAAATAATAAAAGGCAAACCGGGCAGTGGGATCTTTCCAGCCAATTATTTGCCCAAACCGGATGTCATTGAACACCAGTGTATCATTCCATTGTTGAATTGCGTAATAGCCTTTGGAAAAACGAACCAGTTTTTGCAGGTCCTCATGATCACTTACTGGTTTCAGCAATGAATCATTACGGGGAACAAAGTGAAAATCAATTTTTCTTTCTTTATCGAAAAGCGAACGGTAACCGATATTATAACCGGAATCATTCGCCGCTACTACATACCAAAGCCAGTTGTTGAGCGGTGTAGGAGTGGTAAAATAGCTGTTATAACTAATTTGCTGTTTGTTTAACACATCTCTTACATCATTATCGATTTTTATTTTATTCAATCCACAGTATAACAGATATATAGTACTCATACCCACTCCAAACTTTATCCACCAACTCCGCCGGGGNNGAATAAAACGGGTCAGCCACAAAAATCCAGTTGTAGGATACACGGTGGTGACTAAACGGTTCAAACCAACCCACCCCATAAACATTCATACCATCAATCAGGAGGTGAATAAGTGCCTGTGCACCAAAAAATATGATCCATTTTTTAAGCGAGATATCATGCGGCCGGTGCCATCGCTCTGCCAGCATGGCCAGCAGCGGTGTAATCATCAGAGCAAAAAGCAAGGAGTGAGTAAAACCCCTGTGTGCTAATAGGTTTTCAGAAGTATTATTCCAGAAAGAAGCAATAAAGTCTATATCAGGCACACTTTGCGCCACGGCACCCAGGAACATAGCCCTTTTACCTAATTGTTTTCCGGCAAAAGCATCACCCATGCAGGCACCCAGTGCTATATGTGTTAACGAATCCACAGGCTAACTTAACGGATTTTATTGTATAAAAATCAACAAGATTGATTGATCAATTTCCCAAGCAACCAAACCCCATCAGCCTGACCATTATCATCCTTATTAATGAAGCTTCTCATTACTTTTTCAGGTCACATGAGTTTATATTTGAATTGATAAGAAGATATTAGTTCACCTTAAAAACTACGTTATGAAAAACACTTCAAAGATGCTTATTGCACTGGGTGCTGGATTGGCTATTGGTGGAATTTTAGGCGTATTATTTGCGCCTGACAAAGGTTCTTCTACCCGGCATAAAATTGCTGATGGTAGCAAAAAATTTACTGATAAGATTAAATCTAAAGTAAAAGTTGGTAAAGAAAAGCTGGAAGACAAGTATAGCAGGATAAATGGGGAAATGGAAGAAGTGATATAAATAAAATCTTATTTTTAAAATAAAATGTCCGAAGAGTTTAAAAAAATAGAAACTGTTCTGGAGCAGGCAAAAGAATATGTCAACACCAGGATTGCCCAGGCTAAGTTATCCGTGGCAGAAAAAATTTCTACACTTATTGCCAGGATAATTGCTGGTCTTGTTGCAGGCCTGGTGTTTCTATTTTTTCTTCTTATGGGTAGTATAGCAGCAGCTATTGCTATCGGTAATATGCTGCATAACTCCTGGCTTGGATTCTTAATTATGGGAGCTATATACCTGCTGCTGGGGCTCATCATATGGGGAGCCAAAGACCGGCTATTGCGTATTCCCATTATGAATGCAATTATTGACTCCTTATTCAGTCGGGATAAAAACCATGAGAAAGATTAAACATATCAGTGATCTGAAAGAAGAGAAAATGCGGCTTCGGATAAAGCAAGNNAACTAGAGCTGGAAAGGGAGTTGCGGTTGTCATGGAATGACTTAAAAAATAATCTTGATCCAAAAACCTTATTAAAAAACAAGATCGCCGATATCACTCACCACGATTCGAATAAAGAAGATTTGCTGGGTAGTACGATCAACCATGTAGCAGGTTATCTTACCCGGCAACTGGTTACAACGGTTGTTGATAAACTGGTACATAAATAAACAACCGCCGTAAGTACTTAGCTATTCCACTATAGTGTTAGTATAGCAGTTTAAGTACTTTTTGACGGATAAAACAAATCACTCCTCCCGTCAAACAAGCTTACTTTTGCTATATGTCGACATCAACAGTTGCTACGGAAAGCATATTAACCCGGTTAAAGATCAAGTCATTAAACGAAATGCAGCTGGCTTCCATTGAAGCTATTTCCACCAATAACAATACACTCCTTTTATCTGCAACCGGCTCAGGAAAAACATTAGCCTTCCTGTTGCCGTTGGTCAAATTATTAGACCCGGCGATTACCAAAACACAAGCCATCATCATTGTGCCATCCCGGGAACTGGCCTTACAGATCGAATCTGTATTTAAAAGCATGGGAACGAACCTGAAAGTAACCTGCTGTTATGGTGGTCATTTACGAGAGACCGAAGAAAATAATCTGAAACAGCCACCCGCCTTATTGGTTGGCACACCGGGGCGCCTCGCCGATCATATCAGGAGAGGTAATATTACGACCGCTTCGATTGAAACTCTCGTACTTGATGAGTTTGATAAATCACTGGAGTTAGGCTTTCTTGATGAAATGTCTTTTATCATTGGTGCTTTACCGGCAATACAAAAAAGAATATTGACGTCTGCCACACAGGCTGTAGAAATTCCGGCCTTTATTAAAATGGACGAACCTGTCACATTAAATTTTTTAAGTGCTGCCAATGAGGATACAGGCCTTACTGTTAAAACTCTCTTGAGTGATGGAAAAGACAAATTAGAAACGCTTTTCCGCTTGTTATGCATGCTGGGCAACAGGTCAGCAATTGTCTTTTGTAATCACCGGGAGTCCGTAGAGCGTACCAGTAAATTTCTGAAAGAGAAAGATATCATCAACGAATTTTATCACGGGGCTATGGAGCAACAGGAAAGAGATGCCGCCCTGTGCAAGTTCAGAAACGGAACTACCAATGTATTAGTTACAACAGACCTTGCATCAAGGGGCCTTGATATTGCTAATATCCGTTACATCATACATTATCATTTACCCGGAAGCGAAGATATTTTTACCCATCGTAACGGAAGAACTGCCAGGATGGACGCCAGTGGTACGGCTATCATTATCTTATCTCCTGAAGAGGAATTACCTGACTATATCAATCCTGAAGCGGAACAAATAACATTACCCGAAACAATTACCCTTCCGGATAAACCACAATGGTCAACGCTATTTTTTGCGGCAGGCAAAAAGGATAAGGTTAATAAAATTGATATTGTTGGTTTCCTTTCTAACAGGGGCCAATTAAAAAAAGAGGATATTGGCTTGATTGAAGTGAAAGATTTTTTCTCGTTTGTAGCTGTAAAAAAAATAAAAGTCAGCCCTACCCTGCAGCTGATCAAGGACCAGAAGATTAAGAATAAAAAAGTGAAAATTGCCGTTGCTAAATAATACACCGGGTCGATTTGAAACAGAAGCTATGTTGTTATTATTTCCAGACACGGAAATTTTGAATCATATTACCGGCTGATTAAAATCAAACTATTCATTAAATTTATTTCGCTTATTTGTAACGGCAGCAGTTAAATTTATTATTATGAAAAAAATACTTGTTCCGACCGATTTTTCTCCCAACGCAGACAAAGCATTGGACTTTGCGCTGCATATTGCGAGGCTAAATAAAGGAGAGATAGTCCTGATCCATGCCGCAGAAACATATCCCGTAGAAGAAGCCATCATGATAGCCAGGGAAAAACTGGCACTTATCAGGAAAAGCATCAGTGAAACTGAATCCATTGATATAACAACTGAGGTCTACGCCGATTCTTCTATCAATTCCATATTTGATGCAATTGCCCATTTTGAAATCGACCTTATCATTATGGGAACGATGGGCAGTGCAGGTGTTAAAGAAAAAATATATGGCAGCAGAACTGCTGGCGTTATAGGCAGCAGCCCTGTGCCGGTATTAGTCATTCCATTACTCAGTGAATGGCATAACCCACAAAAAATCTTACTGGCAATCAACGAATTTGATGAGGAACAACATCTTTTAAATCCGGTCTTTACAATGGCAAGTTTATTTAATGCAAGTATCCAGGTAACTATTTTTACCGACACCAATGATGATGCTGTAGAAGACTACCAACGGAATGAGAATAAAATTGCCGGCTACAGGGATATGCTAAAAACAAAATACCCTGAACTTGGCATTCATGCAGTTCATTTAGCAGGACACCAGTTTTTCGAGAGCCTTCAAAACTGGATTGAGAAAGAACATATTGATATCGTAACGATGCTAACCCATCAAAGAAATCCAATTGAAAGCATCTTTAATAAAAGTAAAACTAAAAAGATGTCGTACCTGACCAATATTCCTTTGCTGGCTATACCGATATAAAATTTCAGCCAATACCATACATTCGCATACAAAAGTTTACAATCCGCTTTGAACTTAATCATTCGTCATGCTTAAAAAAAGACAAAATTATATTTCCTGGGACGAATATTTTATGGGAGTAGCCTTATTGTCTGCCATGCGAAGCAAAGACCCCAGCACACAGGTGGGTGCTTGCATTGTAAATAATAAAAATAAGATTGTTGGTGCCGGATACAACGGACTACCGATGGGCTGTGATGATGATGAATTTCCATGGGAGAAGCAGGGCGGGTTCCTTGACACCAAATATCCTTATATCTGTCATGCAGAACTGAATGCCATTTTAAACAATATTGGCATGGATCTCAAAGATTGTAAAATCTACACAGCACTTTTTCCCTGTAATGAATGTACAAAAGCGATTATCCAATCCGGAATAAGAGAAGTTATTTATCTCTCCGATAAATATGAAGGCAATGATATATTTAAAGCATCTAAAATAATGCTTGATAAAGCAGCCGTGAAGTACAGGAAGGTTTCTACAAAACTGGTGAACCTTACTTTGTCATTTAACGAAGGCGATGTGTAAATAAAAATCCGGCAGCCTCGATAATAAATTATTATTTTGTCGGCAATTTCCTCGGGTTCGTTAAATACTCATCGATGGCTTTCTCCATATCCACTTCCATCAGGTTGGCAAGAGTTAATAACCACATCAACACATCTGCAAACTCTTCTTTTGCATTTTGCTGATCACCGCTGGCAATAGCAGAAGAGAGTTCTCCTACTTCTTCATGAAACCATAATGCAGTATGATAAATACCCCTTTCACTATCTGTTTTAAAATACCGGTCTTTTACAATTTTCTGCAATGCTGAAATGTCCATAGTTGATGATATTATCACTTTGTAATTACGACGATTCGTTTATTTCTTTAGGAACTGCCCGGCTCCCACTATATAATTCATATTCCAGCAAACGACAATCAATAGTACTGGTATAAAACTCTATCCTCCTTTTAGCTTTCAGCCCAATTTTTTTGGCTAGCTCAAGATTGCCTGTAAACACATAACCAAAATATCCTCCGCATTTCTGTTTCATAAAATCACCAATACGGCTATATGTTTCTTCCAGTTCTTTCACATCACCTAACCGTTCGCCATATTCCGGGTTCACATAAAAAATACCTGGAACAGCGGGAGGTATTTCAGTAGCTGCAAAATCACAAACTGCAAAATCAATAAGGCTGGCCACTCCGGCTGCTATGGCATTCTTCTTAGCATTCTCAATGGCTCTTTCGCTATAATCAGTAGCAATGATCCGAAGTCCGGGCACATCCATAATTTGTTTTTCAAGTAAGGTATCTTCCTGCAAATAAACGGCTTCATCATATCCCTGCAAATGCATGAAAGCATAATTGGTGCGAAATAAACCCGGCCTTCTGTTTGTAGCAATCATGGCCGCTTCTATTGCCAGTGTACCTGAGCCACACATCGGATTTACAAACGGCGATCTTCTATCCCACCTTGTAGCATAGATAGTGGCAGATGCTAATGCTTCAAGCATGGGTGCCTGTCCGGGAATTTTCCGGTAACCATGGCGCCCTAATGAATCACCCGATGTATCAATAAATATTTCGGCCCTTTCATTCTTCCAGAATAAATGAATAACTGCACCGGTNNGGTAAGGGCAGAACCGGTTGATGGCCTTGTGCCTCTTTTCTCCCGCATCCTGTCAACAATTGCATCTTTAACCCGCAGGTTAGCAAACATGCTGTTATTAATTGTTGGATTATTTACATTACTGGTGATAGAAAAATAACCAGGATCAGGTAAAATATTCTCCCATGGATAGCCGGTAAGCTGATTGTAAATACCATCTGCATCTGCGGCTTCAAATTCTTTCAAGCTGTACAACACCTGGCTGGCACAACGAAGATTCAGATTAAGCTTAATACAATCGTTGATAGTGCCGGAAAGGCGTACTCCTGTTACAAATGTTTCTTCGATAGCAAAACCCAATTCTGCTACTTCCAATTCCAGGTAAGGGGCAAGTCGTTTGGGACAAGTGATTATGATAACTGATTTGCTGATATATAAATTCATACTGGGATAAAGATAAAATCTTATCGGTTGATGTAAGATTTTACTTTACCGCCGTATGTTCTTTTCGGAAATAAAATAAATAATGAAGATCATCTTACCATCACCCATGCCGCCCATTTAAAGGGCTCATTGCGGTATTTATTTTTCATCATCGTTTGTGCCGTATAAAAAGCAGCATGAATCGTTTGTTGTGCAAATATGTTTTTATAGAACTCCTGCATGAATTCAGCTGTTTCTGCATCGGGTACTTTCCAGAGGCTCATCACCAGGTTGGCAGCCCCTGCCATTTTAAAAGACCGCTGAAGTCCGTAAACTCCTTCACTACCCTGTATATCTCCCAGCCCCGTTTCGCAGGCAGAAAGTACTGCCAGTTTAGTATTGGGTAAATACATATTGGCTACTTCATATGCCGTTAAAATTCCATCCTCCACGCCGGCAACTGGTTTTCCCCGCCAGGCATTGTTGGCACCGGCTAATGCAAGACCCGACCGGATCAGCGGATTATCTGATTGCCGGAAAACAGAACGGCTACTACTGCTTAATTCTTTTTTGGTCAGAGATGGGTCCGGAAAAAAGAAACCATGAGTGGCAATATGTACCACCGACGGCGATCCTCTTCCAGACAAGTGCTTCACAGATTCCTCCGTTGCATTAATACCGCTGGCAACTGTTACAGTATATTTTTTTTGTTCAGCCAGTCTTTTTATTTCATTTACTTCTTTTTCAGTTTCACTTAGATAATTAAAATCGCCAATACTACTGCGCAACAAATTTTCTGGCAGTGATCTTTTCGCAAAATCTGATCCTCCGTATTGTAGCACAGCACGGCGGATACTCAGAGAGTCTGCATCATACTGTACACCTCCATATAAGATCAGGGTATCACTGTTGGCAATAACAGCGTTTGTTGCGGTAATCACCGATGTTGTTGTATTAAGTTGTACCAGGTTATATTGATCACTAAGTACCTGTGTACTATTTACCGGAAGTGAAGCAAAAGAAACTTTATACAACTCTCCCGCCGGGGAAAAATAAACCGTGTTGATGCCGGCCAGCGATTTTTCAAGGGGTTTCCATACGAGTGAATACAGCGAATTACCTGTGTTTGTGTTGCCTTGTTTGCCAGGTGCTGCATATAATAAATTAATCAGCCTTTCACCAAAACTGAATTTGCTGGCTAGCGTACCGAGTTGCTTTTGTTCAAAAAGGGTGATCAGTTGCGGTGCAGGATTATCCTTTCGTATAACATNNAAAAAACTGTCGGTAAATTCCCTTCCATTATGAAACCGGAAGTTAGAAAACTCAACCGCCGCTTCGCCTGGCTGTAATGCCTGTTGAATATCCCGCCAGCTTTTATCTTGTCGCTCATTCCGGAATGAAGAAGATAAGCGGACCAGTTCTTTTTCGAAGAGGTTAGCCTTTTCTTCCAGCTGTAACAATTCTGTTTTCCTTTCGCCTACTGGTTTTGCATACCAGAAAGCCAGTTGTTCTTTTATATCAATCCAGTTATTGTAAAGATTAATCAGTAGAGTGTCATTCGTACTTCCAATAATTTGTCGTAATTGTTCTGCAGCATTAATAATCAGGTTCTTATTTGCAAGCGATACTTCATAGGCATAGACACCTGCCTGCTGATCAGGTACTGGTTCTGATATGCTGAAAGAAAGAAAATAACTCCGGTAGTCATTTACTTTTTTTAGATAAGCCTGTTTTTCCGGCTCCGTAGTAAAACGAAAAATTTTTGTCAGTAAGGCCTGCTGAGATGAAAAGGCTTCCGTATAAAGATTAAGTGCCATCTTATTATCACCTTTACTCCGGTAATCATTGGCCAGGTTAAGACAGCTTTGTAAATAATCAGGATGTGCAATTCCCAAAGCTTTTTCTCTTAGCTCTTTTGCCTGCAGGTGCAGTGCAATGGCTTTTTCGTACTCCCCTTTTTGGGTATAAACGCCGGCCAGGTTATCACACCCCTCGGCAAAATCAGGGTGGTCCTTGCCCAATGCCGTTGCCCTTATATTATTAGCTTCTAAGAAAAGCTTTTCTGCTTCATTGTACTCACCATTTTTAAGATGTACCAATGCCAGGTTATGACAGGCTTTGGCATATTCTGGATGTTCTTTACCCAATACTTTTTCCCAAACCTGTTTTGCTCCTATATACAAGGGTGTCGCTTTGCTATAATCATTCATATCCATATACACAGCACCGAGATTGTTACAGCATTTACCATATTCAAAATGATCTTTCCCTACTGCTTCCGCAAAGATTTCTTTAGCTGCTGAAAACAAGTCAGCAGATTTTTCAAATTGTCCCAATAATTTATACAACAGGGCAAGGTTATTACAGCCTTTGGCATATTCAATATGTTTGGTGCCAAGCGATTTTTCCCTGATAAGTCTTGCTTCTTTGTACAAAGCCTCAGCTATTTCATAATTACCAATATCCATATACAGGATAGCAAGATTGTCGCAACTGGATGCATAGTCCGGATGTTCTTTTCCTAGTGTTCGCTCCCTGATTTGTTTTGCTTCCAGGTAAAGTGGCTCTGCTTTTCTATACTGTCCCATGTCGAGGTATAACGCTGCAAGGTTATTACAACTCGCTGCATAAAATGGATGCTCCTTTCCCAATGCTTTTTCCCGGATACGTTTTGCTTCAAGGTACAGCGGTTCCGCATCATAAGGCTTGCCGGTTACCACATACAGGATTGCCAGGTTATTGCAACTGGCCGCATAATCAATATGATCCCTACCCAATACTTTCAGCCTGATTTGCATAGCTTCTGTATATAAAGGTTTTACTTCAACATACCTTCCTGTCTCTACATAAACTATTCCAAGGTTATTACAACTATTGGCATAATCGGCATTCTCCTTTCCCAGCACTTTCTCCCGGATATTTTTTGATTCAATCAGCAATGTTTCTGCTTTTGCATATTGTCCCAACAAGCGGTATAAACGGCCAAGATTAAAACAACTCAGTGCATATTCAGCATTCTCCTTACCCTTTATCGTCTCAATCACTTCTTTGCCGGTTGCATAAAAAGGCTCTGCGTTTGCATACTGACCGATTGACCAATATAGGTCTCCGATGTCGTTATTAATCTGAAAATAAGTGCCCGTAGTGGAGGAATCCTTTTTCAGTAAGGTATGTGCCTGCTGGAAAAAGGCAACTGCTTTTGAATTGTCTCTTTGTTGCTGAAAAATTTTGGCGCTGTCATTATACACTTTCCATAGTTGGGCCTTCAGTTGATTCCCCATTACTGATAGAAAGATCAACATGGATAGTTTAATGGCTTTCATACTATAATTTTAAATTAATTTTTTGCCTGGACATTAGTTTTTTACTTTTTAGAATTTTAATTTATCAAAAAAGTATTCCAGAAAAAAAGCACTAAAAAATAATAGAATAACAGTCGACCCTGAAAATACTACACCTCCTTTGAAACTGGCCTGAAATTATTATCAATCCATTTTTCAATGGACAACATACCCGGAAATTCTTTTTTCAAGGAATCGATATCTTTAACCAGTATTCCATCATGATCATTAATCCATCTGAACATTTTGGCAAGCCCCTTTCCCATTATTAAACGGGTAATGAACATGGGTAGCTGCTGAAACTTTATTTCCCGCTTTAATACCTCCGAAAAAATAGTTGCCAGTTGACTGCCATCCATTTGTTCAGCAGCCAGTCCAATCGTTCTACCTGCATACATCTCCGGGTTGGTAAGGATGATAGCACTGATTCTGCCGACATCATCAGCGCCGACAAATTGCTGAATGCAATTTTTTGCTGTTGGTAAGACTAATTTTCCTTTTAAGACTCTGCTCTTAACCTGTGGCACTAATAAATTTTCGTAAAGGGAGGCAGGACGTAGTATAGTAAAATTGATACCTGTTGATTCGATATGTTTTTCAATTTTAAACTTACTCTCCCAATGGGGGATGCCTGTATTGAGATCACAACCTACCACTGAAGAGTAAATCAAATGCTTAACTCCCTGCTCTTTACAATTATCAACAAGGTTTAATCCCTGTTGAACTTCTTTGTTCACTCCTGCTGTAAACTGAAGATTACAAAAGACAGCATGCAGGTTTTGTAAATGATGCCGGTAAGATGCAGGATCATTCAAATCCCCCTTAATTATTTCAACATTGTTCTGACGGATTAATTGCGCCGGAATTGCATCCGGGTTTCTGACTAAAGCTTTGATATGAAACCCTTTACTCAATAGATGCCTGACCGCTGCACCTCCCTGGTTACCGGTAGCACCCGTAACAAATACTGACTCAGTTTTTTGCATTTGGGGTAATCTCCTTTATCCAAATATAATTATTTCTATTTGCAGAACCGTCTGGATGCACAGGGAGGAGTTTTACATAAAGCACATTCAATAAAAAACCACCAGTTGATACTGGTGGCATATATATTGAAGGACAGGATACTTGTTATCGCCAGGAGCAGATTTAAATTTAATTCGTATATGCTTTTACATAACTATCTAACTCGTTCCTACTCGCCTGTGAAGAAAGTATATCATACAACTGACTGAAGTTGTTACGGTCCGTAATTGTGCGATAGGATAATTTAGCTAATTGCAGCCTGTTACTTTCATAGGACACCAACTGAATTAATTGTCTTGCCTGGGCTGTAGTGAAATAATAACTCGTATTATTAAAAGTAGTTGTCAGGGAACTCATTTGCTGATTAGGGAAGTACTGACCCTCAATTGTCTTGTATAGGGTATTGAAATCAGACTCCAACATTGCGATAGTAGTAGTACCACTATTATTATAATTATTTATAAAAACTGTCAACTGATCCTTACTCGCCTGGCTGGTAAGCAAATTAGCTACCTGGTTGAAATTAGTTGGATCAACGATGGTTCGATACGATATCTTGGCAAGGCCTAACCTGCTATCCTCGGCATCAACCAGCATAATCAACTGCCGTGCCTGGTAGGCAGTAAAATAGTTATTGCTTGAATTAAAAACATCTGTTAAAGAATTCAACTTTGCATTGGCTTGCCATTGTTGCTGAGTGCTTTTTAACAACGCATTAAAATTGGCATCCGACATGGCCACATTAGTATAATTTTCTTCATCGTATACATCATCATAATTATCAACATAGTCTTGTAACTCATTTCTGCTGGCCTGGCTATTCAACAAGTTATTCAACTGTCCGAAATTATTTCTGTCGGTAATACGAGGATAAGAAGATTTTGACAGTTGAAGTCTGTAACTTTCTGAATTTACAAGCCGAAGCATTTGAACCACTTGTGAAGTCGTAAAATAGTTGTTATCCACCGAAAATGCATTGTCTATGACTATCCTTTTCCCATTTACTGATCGTTGGTTTCTAACATTCCGTAATAGAATATTAAAATTGGCCTCATTCATCGCAACATAATTATCATTCTGCAAGTTGTTCTTCGTTTCAATCAACTCCAGGCTACCGTTCCCATTCACTTTTACCAGCATATCAAACCTGTTTCTTAGATTAAATGTTGTAGAAATCCTTTCAGACCGGTTGGAATTTTTACCTGTCCGTGTAACCACCAGTGTGTGTTGCCGTATCTCGAGGTTGCTAATGGAAATAGTTGTCTTATTACCGGAAATATTACTGCTTATTATAGCATAATCCCGACCATCAAGAGAAAGTTGTAGATTTTTATTCCCATTAACGGTAATAATTGTCTCACTTACCCGTTGCTGGGCATACAAAGATGCCGCCAGGCAAAAAGTCACAAAAATTATAATTGCTTGTTTCATAACTATTAATTTTAAAAGAAAATACTTTATATCCGTACAGCTTTCAATGAATCCAAAATTCCAAATGCTTTCAATAGCCAAAGCACAATAACAATAACAACAACTGCATTAAGGATGTTCCTGATCTTACGATCCATAGGGATGTAAGTATTTACCAACCAAAGAACAACGCCTGCAACAATTAGCACAATCAGAATAGTGAGAATAGGCATAAGTAAAATTTTATAGTATAATCAAAGTTGAGCTATTTTTGAGCTCACATTGTTACACCACTTTAAGAATATTTTATATGATTCACACATTAAGTCTTATTCAACCAAATAGAAAACCCCGGTAAAAAAACCAGGGTTTCCCTTATGAGAAAATCAACGCTTAAATTAAAAAGCGGCTAACCATATAAATAAATCAGAGAAGGAGAATCAACAATAATATTACAATGATGATTGCGCCAACCGAAAGATAAACTCCTCCTTTGATAACTTTCATTTCCTTTTTGATATCTTTTACTTCTTTACGCAATTCCTTCTTATCAACTTTAGTCAGGGTTGATTTATCCATCCCTTTGATATCCTCCAGACGCTGGAGCAACTGCTGCCCCCTTGGATCTTCTGTTCTGGGAGAGTTATTGCTTTGAGAAGCTGCAGGATCAACGATGGCGGAACTGGCAGGCATTGTAACCGCCATAAAGATGACGACCGATGCGATTCTAAATACTTTTTTTGCAGTCATTGAAAATTTTTTTTGGATGATTCATGTATTGCTTTACATAGAGTATTATCTAATGAAAGCAAATAAATTACTATATAAAGGTGGGTAGTTTTTTACCCATATTCATTACATGTTTGTCAGAATAAGTTATAAAATTCCCACATTCTGCGGAACCTGTTCTGGCACAGATTTTAGATTATAGACCTGCATGGGGTATAAAAGATAAACACTTAATACCTTATTGACACATAATCTGAATTTTAACCACAAATCCATTACTTTGAAATTGTATATTAAAAACATGGTCTGCATCCGATGCAAAATGGTAGTGAAAGATGAATTGTCTAAAATTGGGATACAGAATGCTTTTGTAGAATTAGGTGTAGCTGATATACAGGAAGAAATATCCGATGTACAGCATAACCAGATTAAATCTGCACTTTTGAAATCGGGTCTGGAATTAATGGACGATAAAAAAAGTGTACTTGTACAAAAGATAAAAAGTGTGATTATCGAATTAGTTCACTATTCAGAGGACCCCCTGAGAGTTAATTTTTCTGAATACTTAAGTCAGAAACTAAACCACAACTATACTTATCTCGCAAATCTTTTTTCTGAAGCACAGGGAACCACTATTGAGAAATTTTTTATAAAACATAAGATTGAGAGAGTAAAGGAATTACTCGCATATAACGAACTCAACCTTACCGAAATTTCATACCTGATGCATTATAGCAGTGTAGCGCATCTCTCTTCACAATTCAAGAAAATTACCGGCCTTACACCCTCTCACTTTAAACAATTAAAAGATAAAAGGCTGGCGATGCTGGAAAATGTGTGAATTATATAAATTTTAAAGCTAACGTTATAACAACATATCTAAAAAATAATTCACCTTTAACTTGCTTTAGAATTAAAGTAAATTTTTTCTCAGAGCAGTTGGTTTTGGTTAGAGCTCCTGTTTCCACAGGGGCTTTTTTTTTAAATATTATTGTAAGCAAATAAAAAACCAGGACAAAAAAAACACCAGGATTACTAAATATTTTTTTTCATCCAGGGATTTAGGAAGATAAAAAAGCCATATATTACTGTTGAAAAAATAGAGTACATGGCATCCGCAGTAGTCATTAGCCGATTATAAAAAGTAAACCGGAAATCTAAGCATAAAGTCGTTTGACAATGGAGAAAGATAACGGCCTGCGGACATTTTGTCCCCGTCACTAATATTTTACATAAAATGTTTTAAGTTGATAAGTAAGTAATAGTAGGGAAAATTATTAATTATAATTTCTTACTCAATCACAGCATCAGCCAAATGTATTACCCCATTAGATATTTTTGCCTCCCGGGGCAGAATAGTACTGTCGCCTATACTGACAGTGCCATCTTTTTCCTGTACCAGCAATTCTTTTCCATTAACAGTAGTGAGTTTGTCACCGTCCTTTAAATCTTTGAAAGATATCATTCCGCTAACGATATGGTTATTTAGCAGACCAGCTAATTGCGACCTGTTTTGTGGTTCCATCAACTTTTCGATACGTCCTTTTTCTAATTTTTCAAAAGCAAGATCACTGGGTGCAAAGAAAGTATATGGACCTGTACTACTGAGTAATTGATCCAAATCGGATGCATGCACACTTTTTTTTAAAGTTTTCAAAAGTTTATCTGCGTTTACGACTTGTGTAATATTTGACATTTGTTTGATTTACCTGCCAGCAATATTGCCGGCAACGGCGGGAAGGTAGTCTTTGCTGGTCAGTTTTGCAGTTAATGTTTTAATGCTGTATTGGTACGTATATAATCTAAATTGACAAATCCGTATTTCATACATGCCGAAAAATTAAACAGCCCATTTTCCTTTTAACTGGTATGCAATGAGAATAACCAGTATTCCAATAACAAGATAAAAGGCCTGCAACCAGTGAGAAGCACCAATTAAAATTAACTGGCCAATGATCCATCCTGTAATAAATATTCCGCCTGCAAGAGCCCAGTTATAACGTCCGGCCTGGCGTTTCAGATTAAAAAAAACGGCCAGCAGATTAGTACCACCTACAAGTACGGCTAATAATACACCGGGAATGGTGAAATCCTTAAATGGAGTTCCTTCAAGCAAGCTGACAGATAGATTCATTATTTTACCATCGGGATTACTGATGAGCATTATACCGGATAATAAAGCTGTTACGGCAAGAAAGGAAACAAGTACAAATAAAACTGTTTTCATTGCTTTCTATTTAGTTCAGGTTTTTAAAATAATCAACTCACCAAACCCTCCATGTGATTCTCATTTTCAGTACTTGTAAGATATCTATGGCTTTTCACCAGGCGATGGATTCTCATCAGGTGTTATTTCAAATGGGTTATCCTCATCTGGGATAATATCAGGGTCTTCATCCGGAATATTGGGATTTTCAGGAACCTTATCAGGGTCAATTTCAGGACGTTTCCCGGGATAAGGAACTTCAGGTTGACTGGAAGGTTGCTTTTTTATATCCATAATTTTCTTTTATTTTTTCAGCTTTCACAGCAGATAAGTAAATAACATAAATTTTATCCCGGCATTTAAAAGTAAATTAAACTCACCTATTTCTCAATGAGAACACTCAGTAAAAACAATGACATAGGTCACAATAATCAGCCTCTCAGTTTATTTAAGTTGTTTGCATCTATACCACATTGCAATAAAGAAATATATCCGGTAATAATATAATTTGTCAAAAAAATGTACCGGCCTCTCTATTTCGCAATAGTATACAGAACTTCGCATTGAGATGAACTTATCTTACGATATATGGGAAATGCTAACAGGTATCGTTATTTTCCTGTTAGGAGCAAACTTTCTTGAAGAAGGTGTCAGGTTCCTTGCGGGCAGACCCTTCAAATTGTTTCTGAAAAAACAAACATCAAATAAGCTGAAAGCAATTGGTAGCGGAGCCATTGTTACCAGCGTATTACAAAGCAGCTCAGTCGTAAACCTGATGGTACTGGCATTTGTAGGAGCCGGAATCATACAAATGGAAAATGCCCTTGGCATTATGCTGGGTACTAACCTTGGAACTACGGTAAGTAATTGGCTGGTTGCAACACTGGGTTTTAATTTTAATATCGAAATGATTGCCTACCCCATTACTGCTATAGCCGGGATGACCATGCTGCTAAGCAATAAAGAAGGTCGCCTTAATCATTGGAGCAGGTTATTATTTGGCTTTGCCTTCCTTTTTGTAGGGCTCACTTTTATCAAGTCAGGCATGCAGGATATCATCAAAGAAACAGACTTAGCCCAGTTGAACGAACAACCCGCCATTATTTTCTTGCTGATTGGTTTGCTTATTACAACCCTGGTACAATCAAGCTCAGCCACTGTCGCAATTGTTTTAAGTGCCTTGTATGTTGATGCTATCAGTTTATTATCTGCAACTGCCATTGTATTAGGTGCTGAGATAGGCACCACACTTAAATTGATCCTTGCTGCTGCAAAAGGAAGTGCTGTAAAAAAAAGAGTGGCACTTGGCAATGTATTGTTCAATACCATCAATGTGCTGTTGCTGTTCATCGTACTGGGGCCTGTAAACAGGCTCATTACAGATGTTATCGGGATAAAAGACAACCTTATAGCATTAGTACTATTTCAAACACTACTGAATGTTGTGGGTATTATTCTCTTCTACCCTTTGCTCCGGCCTTTTGGCCGTTTCCTGGAAAAACGTTTTATCAGCGATGAAGACGAAACTCTTTTCATTCACAAAGTGAAAGTAACTGATACCGACCCGGCCATCGCTGCATTAGAAAAGGAAACGGCCTACCTGCTGTACCATACTGCTGCTTTTGCATTGGAAGCTTTTAATAAAAAAGTGACTTTCCCTGATCAGGTAAAAATCACCCGGAGCTTTGCATCCAAAAAATTAATGGAGAAGTACGACTATATTAAACACCAGCATGGGGAGATTTATAATTATATCGCAGCCCTTCAGCGCCAGGTAAATGATAAGGAAATAACCATTCGCCTTCTTCAGTTGATTGATGCTGCCCGTAATACCATGTATGCTGCTAAAAATATAAAAGATGCCTGGCCAGATATTGAACAACTCAGTAAGTCATCGAAAGACCAGAAATATAATTACTACCTGCTTACTGGTGAGAGAGTCACTTCTTTCTTTGAGAGAATTATTCCGCTAGTATTTGAAATAAAAACAAAGAATCTGTTTGAAAAGATTACAGTCATATATAAATTCATACAGGAAAACTACAAGCAAATGCTTGCTGAACTGCATCGGGAAGACCTGCATAAAAACCTGACTGAGCTGGAATTCTCTACTATTATTAATTTTAACCGGGAAATATTTACCTGTGAAAAATCTGTGGCATTTGCTGTCAAAGGCCTCTTATTAACTGGCGAAGAAGCTGCCCATTTTGATGAATTACCCGGCTTCATCCGGTAAGTGGTATAATTTTTCAAGAATTAAGAACCGGATAGAAATAAAGCTAATCATAGTATTTATGCTGAAGCAAATAAACGATTTGATTGGTGCTTATAATTTCACCTCCATTACCTTATTTTTTTTCCTGCTTTGCTCAGCCATAAAACCCATCACATGGCTTTCAATAGAAGCGTCAATGGTAGAAGTAAGTAATGCGGGGTTCTGTTGAGATACTGCATTGATCCAATCTGCTACCAAACGCCAGTCACCGCCACCATGCCCGTCAGACTCCTGTTTCCATTCTGTTTTCTTATCGGTTAAAAAATCTGTCATGGTAAAAGAAGTCATATCACCCACCACATCGCCAAGACCTCCCATCACTCTTGTTCTTCTTCCTTCGTACGAAGTAAACGCTTCCATAGAAAATGCTGCTGTTACACCTCCTTCAAATCGAATATTGGTGGTATAATGATCGATGGGGTCGTTCTCCATACGGTATACACAACGGCCATAGTTGGTTGTTTTTAATTGCTCCAAAACGAATTCGGCCTGTTTATCTTTTTCTTCGGGTAAATCAAAAACATAATTGCGTTGTCTTTTACGATAATAAATTTCTAATGCTGAGTAGGGGCATTTACTTTCCACTTTGCAACCATCGGCGCAACGGGCCGTACTTCCTTCTGGTGCATTTTTTTTAGTAAACCATTGCAGGCTTCCAAAAGCCTGTATGTGAGTGCAAGATTTACCAAGCATCCATCTTAATATATCAAGGTCGTGACATGATTTTGCTAAAATGATAGGTGTAGTCTCTTTACTATTGTGCCAGTTACCTCTTACGTACGAATGGCTCATGTGCTTATGCTCGATCGGCTCAAAATGTTGTACGCTTACTACCTCACCCAAAACGCCGCTTTGTATTATTTCTTTTAGCTTAACAAAATATGGTGCATAGCGTAACACATGACAAACAGCTACAATCCTGCCGGTTTTTTTGGCAAGAGATAAAATATCCCTGCATTCTTTTTCACTCGGCGAGATAGGTTTTTCCAGCAACACATCATACCCCATTTCCAATGCCTTCATGCAGGGGCCATAGTGCAGGTTATCAGGTGTAGTAATGATGATAGCGTCAGCGAATTTTGGCCTTTTAAAAACATCCTCCCAGGTAGTAAAGCGGTTTTCTTCTTGTATGCTGTGTTTTTTAGCATAGCGTTCATTCCGAAGAGCAATAGGTTCTGCCACGCCAATTATATCAAGCTGGCCCGGGTATTGCACCGCATAATTACCATAAACATTACCCCTTGAACCCGCACCACAGGTAATAGCAGTAACCGGCCTATCCAGGTTTAATTTTATTCCGGGCAATAAAATAGGATGGCTATTCTCATCAACAGCCCATGATGAAAATGGAATGGCTGCAGTACCTAATGACAAACTTAATGCCCTGATAGCATCACGACGGCTCCAAAACTTTTCCATATGCTGAATTTAAATGAAGAAAGTCGGATGGCAAGTTACAAATGTTTCATTCTGTCAGCAAACGAAAAATTTTATTTCTAAAATCCTAACGAAAGAAACTCGTATCAGAAAATTATTTCACCAAGCTAACAAAGAACAGTCATAGGTATCAATCCGACGATAGAGTAGAGATTTTTACAAATAACAAATCAGGTTTCCCGGCCATAGGAATGACAAAGACTCCGTACCCTATCTTTGCATCTCAGCGTATTGCAACATGAATCTTGATTTCAATAAAAACGAAGACGTAATAAAACAAAGCCTCAGCGAAATGCGCCGCCGGCTGGAAAAAATATATGAAGGCGGCGGTAAAAAAGCTATTGAAAAACAAAGAGAGAAAAATAAACTCACTCCCCGGGAGCGGATTGAATACTTAATTGACAACGACAAACCCTTTATCGAAATCGGTGCTTTTGCCGGTTATGAAATGTATTCAGAACAGGGCGGTTGCCCGGCGGGTGGCACAGTGGCGGGTGTTGGTTATGTAAGCGGCCGGCAATGTGTGATACTTGCCAACGACCAGACCGTAAAAGCTGGTGCATGGTTTCCGATCACCGGTAAAAAGAATCTACGGTTGCAGGAAATAGCCATGGAAAATCATTTGCCGGTTATTTATTTGGTTGATAGTGCCGGTGTGTTTCTGCCGATGCAGGATGAAATATTTCCCGACAAAGAACATTTTGGACGCATCTTTCGCAACAATGCCCGCATGAGTGGTATGGGCATCACCCAAATAGCAGCGGTGATGGGCCCTTGCGTAGCTGGCGGTGCTTACCTGCCCATCATGAGTGATGAGACGCTGATGGTGGAAGGCAATGGTTCTATTTACCTGGCCGGCCCCTATTTAGTAAAAGCTGCCATAGGTGAAGACATAGATAATGAAACGCTGGGCGGTGCAGTTACCCATACAGAAATAAGCGGTATTGCCGATTACAAATTCAAGACAGAGCAGGAATGCATGGATCATATCAAGAAAATGTTTTCGATGCTGGGCTCAACACCGAAAGCCGGTTTTGACAGGATAACAGCGAAAGCACCGAAGAAAAATACAGAAGATTTATACGGATTGTTTCCGCATGATGGCAAGCCTTACGAGATGCTGGATATTATTGAACGTATTGTTGATGATTCAGAATTTGAACAGTTCAAAGAAGACTATGGTAAATCAATTGTCTGTGGCTATGGAAGAATAGATGGCTGGGCCGTGGGCATTGTGGCGAATCAGCGTAAGATAGTCAAGAGCAAGAAAGGTGAAATGCAGATGGGCGGTGTGATATATAATGACAGTGCGGATAAAGCAGCAAGGTTTATTCTAAATTGTAATCAGAAGAAAATACCATTGGTGTTCCTGCAGGATGTGACCGGCTTTATGGTGGGCAGCCGTAGTGAACATGCAGGCATCATCAAAGACGGTGCAAAGATGGTGAATGCCGTTGCCAACTCTGTGGTACCAAAAATTACCATCATCGTAGGTAACAGTTATGGTGCCGGCAACTACGCTATGTGTGGTAAGGCGTACGACCCCCGTTTTATTTATGCCTGGCCTACCGCAAAGATTGCGGTGATGGGTGGTGATGCAGCAGCAAAAGTTTTACTGCAGATAGAAGTGGCATCATTAAAAGCAAAGGGGCAAGTGATAACACCAGAGAATGAAAAGAAATTACTGGATGAAATAAAAGGCCGGTATGATAAACAAACATCACCTTACTATGCAGCAGCCAGGTTATGGGTGGATGCAATTATTGATCCGGTGGATACTAGGAAAGTAATTTCAGAAGGCATAAATGCGGCGAATGGGAATGCAGAGATAAATGAATTAAGAACGGGAGTTTTTCAAGTTTGATTTTTTGCCACAAAGACCCCAAAGCACTAAGGTTTCTTTACTTTGTGTCAGGGTGTCTTCGTGGCAATTTTAATTTTAGATAAAGGCAGCTAATAAACATGTCAACCCCCTCGGTTACTATTTACACTGATGGCTCAGCAAGAGGCAACCCCGGACCGGGTGGCTATGGTACTATATTAATGAGTGGCCATCACAGCAAAGAATTATCTCAAGGCTATCATCATACCACCAATAACCGTATGGAACTGATGGCGGTTATTGCAGGGTTAAAAGCATTAAAAAAAGAAGGGATGGATGTGACTATTTACTCCGATAGTCAATATGTAGTGAAGGCATGGGAGGAAGGCTGGCTGAAGAACTGGATCAAGACTAACTTTAAAGGCGGTAAGAAAAATCCTGATTTATGGATTGAGTTTTATAAGCTTTCACAAAAACATACTATACGGTTCAAATGGGTAAAGGGACATGCAGACAACCCTTTTAATAACCGTTGTGATGAATTAGCTACTGAAGCCGCTGACGGCCATCACCATAAACTTCTCCATGATGAAGGATATGAAGGAACTGCCTCCTGAAATAAAAAACCCACCAGTTAGCTGGTGGGTTTTTTATTATATCCCAAATACTTTATGCCAATGTTAATACTGCTTTCTTCCGGGTGATGTAGTTATATGTTATCAAAATCGCCGGCAGGAACAATAGTGTTGCAATCAATGAATTTTTGTAAAAAGGAAGACCGGCCTCGTAGCAGGTTATTAAACCTCCAATGCTTTTTGCATACACTGCTTCAGTGCTGGCTGCCCACACCATAAAATTGGAAACCAAAAAATAAACAGTGGGGGCTGCAATACCGCCAGCGATTAAACCACTCCGGCGCCTGCCTTTCAGTCCCCAACCAATCAAAGTAGAGATTAATAATACAGCATAATTTTTCCATTGGCCGCCATAGAAACCAGCGTATGGAAACATATCCTGTGTATATAAGAATTGAATCACTGCATCGCTGATGAATAACGCAAGCAGCGGCAACATGAACGATATGTCCTTTTGTTTCATGATAAAGCCGGCAAATAAAGCGATAGCAATAACTGGTGAAAAACCAGACCAGCTCAGTTCCGGGCCAAAGAAATATTTACAGGCCGTGGCCAGAATTATCAATATCAGTGTGAAAATAATTAATCGTCCGTTACTCTTCATAATTATGTAATTAAATTATGAGCAAAAATAAATGAATTGAGCTAAAACACCGTTCTATTTATTCACCGTTGTTAACAGTCTGCCCAGCCGCCACTTATTACTGACTTCTATAAAAGATGGGGCACAGAAGCCCTGAAAATAGTGGATCTGGTTGCAGCTGCCAGGTAAACAACCTGACCAGTGAAGGCAACCGCTGCGGGATTGCCTTGCCCGAGCCGGACCTCAATATTATCGTCGTCCAGTTCTGCCATACCTTCCGTAAGTAAGAGTATTTCCGTGGTGATGGGAGTAAAAGAAATGGTGTCCCCGGCTGCCAGATCAATAACACTTAATTGAAAGTCGGGTGCAGAAGTTTTAAACAATTTTTCATGAGTGCCAATTTCTTCCCCGCTTAAAATAGATGGATAAGTGGCTTCACATTTTGTATGCTTCAGCAATTCCGGTACATCGATATGCTTGGTGGTGAGTCCGCCACGAAGCACATTGTCTGAGTTGGCCATGATCTCTACATTCTGCCCTTCAAGATAGGCATGTGGCACTCCGGTCAGTTGAAAGATCCCCTCTCCTTTTTTTAAATGAACAAGATTGAACAAGTAGATGGAGAAAATACCTCTGTCAATATTTCCATTTTTATTAAATGATGCAGCTGCTTTGGCTACCCAATAGTCTTCATCAAACCTATCAGGTTCACTTTCTTTATTAGCGACTGCCAGGTTGTCCAGTAAAGGTTGTAAAATACGGTTGACTTCCTCCTGAGAAATCATCATAACATGCTTATAAAGACCTGAATAACCTGAATGATTGAAAATTGGCAGCAATTCCCGTAACTCAACGACATTCAGCAGCGTATAAATCAATTCTTCAGTCGGTTTGAAACCATGCAGCAGCCAAAAATCGCTGAGGGCCACCATCAATTCGGGCTTGTGATTATCGTCTTTATAATTGCGGTTTGGTGCATCCAACGGAACACCTTTGGTATTCTCTTTTGCAAAACCTTCTTCAGCCCCAGCTTTGGAAGGATGTACCTGGATGGACAGCATGTCTTTTACATCCAGTATTTTCAGAAGAAATGGAAAAGCATTTGCAATATGAGAAAGCGGAGTTAGTTCATTACCACCTGTATTAACCAGTGAATCTCCAAAAGGATGTGTACCCATCCAGTATTCAGCAAAAGGTTTCTTTTCTCTGTTATCAATTTTTAATAAAGACGGAATAAAAGAAACACCTCCCCAATCGTAATGTTTTACAGTTCCTTTCAAGCTATAGATACCCGGCATAAAATAAATTTCTTTTTTATATCTTGAAGTAAAGATAATACATGGCCTCTCATAATGAATTGGGAAAAGATGGAGAAGAAATGGCAGCCCGTTGGCTGGAAAATAAAGGCTATGAAATTTTGCACCGCAACTGGCGACACTCACATTATGAAATTGACATTGTGGCTGCCAAAGCCAGCTTTCTTCATTTTGTGGAAGTAAAAGCGAGGAATTTTTCCGCTTATGGTTACCCGGAAGACAGTGTGACAAAGAAAAAATTCAAGAACCTCCAAAAGGCAGCCGATGAATACTTATTTATGAACCCCGGGCATCGGTGGATACAGTACGATATCCTTTCTATCACACTTCACCAGGATAAGGAACCAGAATATTTTTTGATTGAGGATGTTTTTCTTTAAGGCATCGAAGTCATCATCTTCTCTACCAGTTTATACGTTGCCGGACAATACTCAACATTCTGCTTGTGTATGTGAACAAAGTCTTTGAACTTCTTAGACAGGTGCGGAAAACCGGCGCAATCAGCTGGTCTGATTTCATAAATACTGCATTTATTGTCTTTCAGGTTTAGGAACTGGCAGGGTTCTACTTTATTCAGCCAGTCACGGTCGCCGCCCCTTTCTCTTTTCAGCCATTTCTTTTGAAACTCAGTCACCGTCATGTTGAAATGCGCCGATATTCTTTTCATGTCTTTGTCTGTAAACGTTGGCGTCATGGTCTTGCAGCAGTTCGCACAGGTGAGACAATCAGTTTCCTGCCAAACTTCTTTTTCCAGTATTGCTATTTTTTTATCGAGACCTTTCGGCGATTCTCTTTCCAGCCTGGAAAGAAAACGGCGCATACCACTTTTCTTTTGTTTGGCTTTTTGTTTGAATGAACGAAGATTTATTGGCTGCATTTTACTCATAAGCCCGAAGATAATGATTAGGCAGTTTCAGAAAGCAGGGTAAAAGAATTTTCTTCTCAAAGACTTGCATTAGTTATTTTTGTTAGCCAACAAATTCGTAACGATAGAATGTCCAGTTTTAATCAATCGCTATTCCAGTCAAGATTAATTGAAACTGATTTTAATTGTTATTATGAATAAAAACAACATATGAAAATACTGATTGTACCTGCCCTTGCTGTTATCCTCGCCTTTTCATTTGGCAGCTGTAAATCATCTTCTGGTGGTGGTCAGTCGTTGCTTTGTGATACAGCCTGTCTGAATGACACTATAAAATTTACCGGCGACCATAAATTGAAACCCTATGTGTATATCACTGTGAATAATTGCCAGGCTGACAGCATCATTTGGAGTTACAATGGCATGGAATCAGACCGGAAAACAAAATTTGATTACAGTGCTGCCAAAATGAATAAAAATTTCGTTCGCTGCCTGTTTAAAGAAACTGACTTTGCTTATATCTTATTTAATGATTGTGTTTCCGGCAGGGGTTTTCAGATAAAACTACCGTACGATAAAAGCCAAAGTTTTGTGATGAAGACCAGCGGCATCAATAATATTGACCCGAAGTTTTCTATCAGCGACAATATTGTTGCCTATACGGACAGAGGCAACATTTATGTTGAAGACATCACTACCAATAAAAAAGCTATGATGACCTTTGGCGAAAAATTAGACATTGACTACGATGCTATTCATGAGTACATTGACTCCGTAAATGTGACCAATTCAAGGATATGGGTGAAAGTTAAAGTGAAAGAAGGATGGAAAGAACTGGAAAAAAATATAACTATGGAGTAAGGCGTCCAATTGAATTAACTGTTAATCTGGTCATTCTAACCGATACTTAAAACAGCAACCCATTGACCAATTAACCGATTCACTACAATGTGGGAACCCTACAAAAAAGGATTTAAAGCATACTTACAACTGGAAAAA
>MTKZ01060399.1_pt1 | contig 39528 bp, 37 predicted proteins | sample 1042781 | NCBI WGS metagenome assembly MTKZ01 (sample SAMN06212207, study PRJNA360539) | anaerobic digester metagenome | biome: Wastewater treatment plant; material: sludge; isolation source: anaerobic digester fed with sludge from wastewater treatment plant | place: Denmark: WWTP Viborg ...
GTCTGCCGTTCCAGTATTTTGCACATAAGCTTGAAGCCCGTATGGGGCATAGGAAGTCACGCAACTGCCGGTTTGCCCTTGCATCCAGAGGTTCAAATTAATAATCAGAGCTGGGAGAGAGGTTTGTGCCTTACTGCTTGGTTTTGATTGCTTTCCAAAAACAAGTCCTGGATCGGATATCCCAGCGAGTGTGCTAAATAACAACGCCAATGACGCTAAGGCATAGGGGCGGATTTTGCGAAAAATGAAGATCAAAGAAAAATTGATCGCAGGCTTTAACCAAAACAAAGGCTTCATATATTTAACTCCTTTCGGCAAAGAAGCATGGCAGCTGAGTCAGTCTACCATGGGCCTCATATTTATGATTTATCCTTAACGGACATAAAACACGGATATTCACTTTTATGGCATACTGTCACACAAAGGTGGTCAATACACGGGCTGGAATGCCCAACAAGTTTGAACATGCAACATGCACGGACTCATCACCCTTTTAGACGAACAACATGACCGCGAGGTCAAGGCTCTTTGGCGCGAGATGGAAAGCGCATGCGGGCTGGGTTTGTTGGTGAAACGCGTGCCGTTTCCGCATTTTTCGTGGCTGGTGTGCGAGGATTACGATGACGATCTGGCGCTGGCGGCCATGAACCGCATTGCGGCGCAAGCCAAACCATTTGTGGTGCAAACTGCCGGGCTGGGCGTGTTCACCGGCGAGCATCCGGTGTTGTATGCCAGCGTTACGCGCACGGCGGAACTCTCGGCGCTTCACGAACTGATTTGGCGCGAGATGCGTCCCGCGCTCACAAAAGCAGCGGCCTATTATGAGCCGCCCAACTGGATGCCGCATATCACTCTCGCTCAGGGCGACCTCACCCCAGATACGCTAGCGTGCGCCATGCGTTTGTTGATGGGTCGCAATTTGTATTGGCAATTCCGCGCAGACACCCTGGTCTGGGCGCACGACACGGGCCGCGATCAAAGCCCTCACGAGTTGAGGCGCAAAGTGGTGATTGTTGGAAGTGAGAGTTGAGTGTGAGAGTTGATAGCTAACATGAATTCGGGATAACGAAGGGTTAGTCACTCTCACGGCGTAATGTGTTCAGAAGTCGGACTGCTCAGGCTTGGGCAAGCCAAAAATTTGCCCGGTGAGCAGTCCGACTTCTTAAATGTCGATTGCAGAGTTTTCCGTCTCTCGTCTAACCATTGCTTCACAACAGCCCCAGCTCTTTGGCGCGTAGCGCGGCCTGAGTACGGTCGCGGGTATTCAATTTTTGCAAAAGCGCGGTCACATAATTTTTCACCGTGCCCTCGGCCAAAAACAAAGTTTCAGAAATTTCGCGGTTACTTTTACCCTGCGCAATGAGCCGCAAAATATCCACTTCACGCTCGGTCAGCGGCTCTGGCAAAGCGAGGGCAGTTTTTGGGATGGCCTCCAGCCGGGCAAATTCTGCAAATATCCGCCGCGCCACCGATGGCTCAATCAACGCCCCGCCGCCATGCACCGTGCGGATGGCGCGGGCCAGTTCGTCGCCAGACACATCCTTGAGCAAATAGCCCAACGCACCTGCCCGCAAACCATCAAACACATACGCGTCATCATCAAATGTGGTCAGAATAATCACCCGCGCTGCGTCGTTTCGTCCGCGCAGTTGGCGCGTGGCTTCTACACCATCCATCACTGGCATTCGTATGTCCATCAAAACCACATCTGGCGTGGTTTGAGCAATTGCATCCAGCGCAACGCGGCCATCGCCAGCCTCGCCAACCACGTCAAGATCGCTTTCCAACTCTAGTAACGTGCGCAGCCCTTCGCGCATGAGGCGCTGGTCATCCACCAAAAACACGCGAATTTTGTTGCTCATGCCGCGCCGCCTTTGTCCAGTGGAATGCTAAAGCTGACCCTCGCACCGCCGCGCTCGCTTTCACCAATATCAAGCTGGCCGCCCAGCAGCGCAGCGCGCTCGCGCAGACCGCGCAGGCCAAATCCAGCTTCGGTTTCTTCGGCCATGCCTTTGCCATCGTCTTCGGTGGTCAGGGTGATGGCGCTCGCGCTGGCGCGAAGAGACATCCAAATGCGTTTTGCGCTGGCATGTTTTTGCGTGTTGGTCAGGGTTTCTTGTGCCGCGCGATACACTGCCAGCCTGTGCGCGGGTAAAAACTCTGGCAACACATCAGGAATATCCATCTCAATTGCCAAACCGGTGTTTGTTTCAAATGCTGAGACCAATCGTTTCAAAGCCGCGCCCAACGGCAAGTCATCTTCCAACGGGGTGCGCAAGGCGGCCACGTTTTGGCGTAAATCGGTCAGGCTGTTCTTCATTTCCTCGCGCACATTGCCCAGCATTTTGGCCGCGCGACCAGGATTGCTGGGAATGAGTCTCTGCGCCCCCTCAAGTTGAACCACCGCCACTGTAAGGCGATGCCCCAACGAGTCGTGTAGTTCCCGCGCCATGCGGTTACGCTCTTCCACAATCGCCAGACGCTGAGTTTGCAGGTTTAGCGCGTGAAGCTGCTNNGAAATCGGCGGCAAGTTTCTCGCTGCGCTGGCGGTTGATCTCGCTCTGGCGGATGAGGCTTCCGACATACGCAAAGAAGAAGAACCCCGCGGAGTTCCCCAGCCCAATCAGCAGGCCAGAGACCGGGCCAAATACAAACATGTATGAGCCAATGGTGATGACCAGAATGATAAAAAACCACGGAGCCGCCTGACGCGGTGGCAACGCCATGCCAATTTGGGCGCACAACACCGCCACAACCACAAAAATATAAAACGCATTTTTTGCGCCCGGCACAAAACACATCACCGCCACAGTCACTGTTTGCAAAACCAAAATAAGTGTGGTGTGTTTTTGAAACGGCTGTGACTCAAACGCGGCAAACAGGGCGATAAATGCCAACATGCAAATGATGCTGACAACGTTGCGAAGCAGATCTGGTTCGTTGAGAACCGTGTATGCCAGCGAGATCAGCAGCGGAACAATCGCAGAGAATGCCAGCCAGAACCCGCTGGAGTTGCGCTCATACATTTTTCTGGGTTTTTCGTGCACAGGCGGCAAGGTGTGTTGATCGTTCATGCTGATTTTGAAAAATAAGGCGAACTGAATTTAGCCTTTCATCCTGCTTATCCATTTATCCATGCAAATATGTCTTACTCTACCCGAAACCGCCACACGCCAATAGATAGAAACACCACCGCAAAAGCCATCAACACCCCAGCGGGCAAAAGCGCCCCAGCCAGCCCAACCCCGCGCACAAGGATATCGCTCAGGCCGCGCATGGCCCAAAATGTGGGCGTAATTTGCACTGCCTTTTGCACGCTCTCCGGGAACATCTCCAGCGGGTACCAGCAACCGCCCAGCAGCGCCATCACCATGCCCAGCATGATGCTCAGCCCCTGCGCCTGCCCCTCGGTTTTGATAAACGCGCCCAGCATGGTTCCCAGCGCCGCCCCGCACACTCCAAACGCAATCAGCATGGCCGCCAAAGCCAGCGGCTGCCTGCCCCACGGAAGGTTTAGCGCAAAAACACCAAACGTAACCATGAGCGTCATTTGAACCAGCGCAATGACAAACTCGCCGCCGATTGTGCCGATGAGTATGTGCGCCTTGCTGGTGGGCGTGGCAAGTGCGCGTTTTTGCGTCCCCTTGGCGCGTTCGTAGGCAAAAACCGCGCTGACCGAAAGCAGCGGAATGAGCACCCACGTGATCAATTGCCCGGCGCTGGCCTGCGCCGCCTCGTCATAGGTTGCGCCCGCCGCCACCGCCTGGGTCACGCNNGAGCCAGCGCTTCTTTTGCGTTCGCTGCGGCGCGGGTTACAAACGCCTGGCGGTCTGCCGCGTTGGTAAATGGCCGGATACGCTCTGCCTCTTGCGCGGCAAAATAGGCGGCGGTTTGGGCGCGGCTGGTCTGGCTGGCCACATTGCTGATGGCCCTCTCAGCGGCCATCGCATCCAGCGAGTTCGTTTGCGATTTGATGTTCAACGCCCACTCCCTCTCCCCAAAGTTTTGCGGGATGGTGAGAATGGTCGCCACATCATTATTTTCAAACGCGGTCTGGGCTTGCTCGCGTGCGTTGGCGCTGGCATTGATGGCGCTTGAGCCGCGCAGGGCATCCATCAATTCTGCAGCCGCGCTTGACGAAGATTCATTCACCACCGCCACCTTTGGGCGCGTGTCTTGCGCGGTTGCGCTCGCTGGCCCGCCTGACAGCACAAATGTAAACACCAGCGGAAGCACAATAAAAAAGGTTAATTGACCTGGGCTGGAAAACCGCACCAGTGCATTCTTTTTGGCAATGGCAAAAATTTTGTTCATGATGAAGATGAGAGCCTAAGGGTCTGCGAGACCCTTAGGCTCTACTAAATTTGCGAAAACCAATGGACGAAATGGCGAACAGCGCAAGCGCCATGAGCACAAGGGCAAACACGCTCGGCAAAATAGTGGCCATGCTTTGGCCTTGCGCCAAACGGGTAAAGCCATCCAATCCCCAATAGTTTGGCGTGAGCTTGCCCAGTGTTTTCAAAATTGGCGGGAGCGGAATTCCCTGCCCAAAGCTATTGCTCAAAATGGCAAACAACATCATCAACGCGCTGCCCACCGTGCCCATCTGTTCTCTGGATTTTGCAAAAGCCAACACCACCAGCCCCCAACCAGTGGCAGCGGCGGCGCAGGCCAGCACAAGCGCCATCACCCCCAGCGGGTTGCCCCAGCGCACGCCAAAAATAACCGCGCAGCCCAGCGTCAAAATGCCCACCTGCGCCGCGCCGGTGAGAAAAACCCCGGCCACTTTTCCGCCCAAAATTGCAGCCGTGCTGGCGGGCGCGGCCATCATGCGCGAGAGCGTGGCGTTCTCGCGCTCCGCCAAAATTTGGCTGGCCCCGCGCGTTACGGTGTACATCAAAAACAGCAAGGCCATGCCCGGCGCAAGATAGGCCAGCACATCAAATTCTTGCGCGGCCGCAGCGGGTGTTTCATGGTTCAGGGTGATGGCGCTCTGGCTGGCGGCGTTTGCCAGCCGCTGCCCCATCTCTTGAGAAAAGGCGGCGGCATCTTGCGGCTTGACCAAGCCATCTTGCATCAATGTGGTCATGATGACAAATCCGCTAGTTTGCAACGTTTCCACGCGCGATAAAAATTCCTGAACGATGGATTGAACCACCCCCGCGCCTGTTGGCGCAAGCGGGTTGGCGTACACCTCGATTTTTGGCGGGTTGGGTGATGTTTCCTGAGCAGACAAAATTGAAGCGCTAAACCCGTTGGGGATGATGACAACCGCCGCCACCTTGTTTGCGCCCACCAGATCGCGGGCGGCCTGCTCATTGGTCATGTTAATGGGCGCGACCAGTGTTTTAACCTCATCGGAAGAAAACACGTTGACCAGCGCATCGGCTATTTGCCCGCTGTCTTTGTTCACAATGACCACCGAAATCTGAGAGATTCCGCTGGATTTGCCGGAGAATCTGCCGGTCACAAAACCCATCCCCAGTGTGAGCAAAAATGGCGCAAGCAGCATGAGAACCAACGCCGCGCGGTCACGAAAGGCGAGTTTGAGGTCTTTGAGAGCAATAGCAAAAAAAATGTTCATGATGATAAAGACCTCACAGGTTTCCAAAAACCTGTGAGGTCTGGATGTCTTAATCCCTCAACGCCCGACCCGTAAGGTTCAAAAACACGGCTTCAAGATTTGGCTCTTTCACTTCCAGCGCCTTGATACGCGCGCCGGTCTCGCTCACTTTTGCCACCACCGGCGCAATCATCACGGCGGCATTGGGCACCATCACCAAAATGGCGCGGTCGGTGGTGTCCACGCGCTTAACATCTTTCATCTGGCGGATGGCCTGCGCGATGGGCGTGGTGTTTACATCTTCGCCAAACTGCAATTGCAATATTTCGCTTTGCTCAATCTGGCGGATCAGCTCGTTCAGTGTGCCAATCGCAATCAGCTCGCCGTGATCCATGATGCCGATGCGGTTGGAAAGTTCCTCTGCTTCTTCCATGTAATGCGTGGTGTACAGCACGGTCATGCCTTGTTTGTTCAGGTTTTTCACCATGTCCAAAATGGCGCGGCGGCTTTGCGGGTCAACACCTACGGTTGGCTCATCCATAAACAAAACGCGCGGGCGATGCAGCAACCCAGCGGCGATGTTTACGCGCCGCTTCATGCCGCCACTGAACGTGCTCACGCGTTGTTTGGCTTTGTCGGCCAGCCCAATGTGTTCCAGTGCTTCGCTCACTCGCGTTTTAAGCTGTGAGCCGCTCAGACCATACAATTGGCCCCAGAAATTGAGGTTTTCCTGTGCGGTCAGCTCATCGTAAAGCGCAATTTCCTGCGGCACAATGCCAATGATTTTGCGAACCTCGTTGGGTCGTTTGGTGATGGAATACCCGCCGATGGTTGCATCGCCCTTGGTGGGAGTGAGCAGGGTGGAAAGCATCGAGATGGTGGTGGTCTTGCCTGCGCCGTTTGGCCCCAGCAGGCTAAAAATCTCACCCTCGCCAATCTCAAACGAAATGCCTTTTACGGCCCACGCCTCGCCAAATTGGCGGATAAGCTGGTTGAGTTGAAGTATTGCGTTCATGCGTTTTTTCTCTGCCAGAGTTTTAGCAAAAAACGCGTGCGCTTTTAAGTGCCAGAAGTCACACGAGGGTCATGTGACCGGATGAGAAGTGATAGTTGATAGTGATAGCGAACCCCGGCTCATACTTGCTATCACTCTCAACTATAACTATCAACTCTCTCCGGGTGGGTGTACACCCGAAAAGAATTTCCGCGGCAATAGCCAATCACCGTGATACCCCACGCCTGCCCAAGCTGAACGGACAAACTGGTGGGCGAGGTGCGCGAGGCGACGAGCGGGATGCCCATTTTGGCGGCCTTGCCAATCATCTCGGAGCTGATGCGGCCTGAGGTGAGTAAGGCCATATCGTGCGTGTCAATTTTCTCGCGCAGGCAAATGCCGCACAGCCGGTCAACCGTGTTGTGGCGGCCCAGGTCTTGCGCCACGCGCACAAGGCCATCCGCTTGAGCAAGGGCGCTGGTGTGTACCCCGCGCACCTCGCGGTAAAGCGTGGCTGCGGCGTTCATTTGCTTCATCCAGTTGGTGATGGATTCTGGCGAGGCGCGCAGCGAAGACACCAGCGACGCGGTTCGCGGCGCAAGTTGCTCAAACGTCACTCCGCCGCCGCACCCAGAAGTGATCACGCGGCGGGTCGGCATCGCCACATCTTTTTTTAGCCACACATCCACGCACACCCCGCCCTCAGACAAAGTCCATTGGCGCACATCCTCCAGCGATTCGATAAACCCTTCCAGCCAGAGAAAACCAAACGCCAAATCTTGCGGGTCCATGGGTGAGCACATAAACGTGGCAAGTTCCTGCCCATTCACAAACAGGCAAATGTGCTCTTCTTCAATCACGCCGCCATCCACCATTTGATGCTGGCCGTGATCGTAAACGGCGTATTTTGCAGGAAACGCGCCGCGCTGATCTTCGTGGATCTCCGGTGTGAGCATGGCGCGATTATCTCAGGATTTGCTCACATGCCACACCTAAACGATTGAATTGACAAATGCGAAATAGCGTTGCCGCTGGCATGGCGCAAAATTTTGCGTCTCCATCATCCATCTGCCAAAATTGTTTTGCGCAAATTTGGTGAAAACAAAAGACACTGGCAAGGAATCACCCCTGTCAGTGTCTTTTGAATTACGTTGAGTTTGATTCCGCGTTCTCTACTCTTCGTCCTTTGCGCCATGCTCGGCCTTGAACTTGGCGATGAGCGGCTGGGCGATGTTGCCCGGTACGGTGGCGTAGTGGTCAAACTGCATCTCAAAGTAACCGCGCCCCTGGGTGATGGAGCGCAGATCGGTGGAGTAGCGCTGCATCTCGGCCAGCGGCGCGTGCGCCACAATGATCGTCTTGTTGCCCTTCTGATCCATGCTCATGATTTGGCCGCGCTTGGTCTTGAGGATGCCCATCACATCACCGGCGTGGTCATCTGGCACAACGATGGTGAATTGATAGATCGGCTCCAGCATCATGGGGCTGCCTTGCCCAAACGCCTCTTTGAACACCTGGCGCGAGGCAATTTCAAACGCGATGGGTTTGGAGTCCACCGCATGTTCTTTGCCGTCCAGCACGTGACAAGACACATCAAACACGGGGTAGCCCGCAATCACGCCGCTTTCCATGACCGAGCGCACACCCTTGTCTATGCTTGGCTCATAAGACCGGCTGATGGCCCCGCCAAAGACATCCCACTTCAGCTCGTAGCCAGTGCCCGCCGGGGCCGGCTCCACGCGCATTTCAATTTCGGCAAACTGCCCTGCGCCGCCGGTCTGTTTCTTGTGGCGATAGCGCGATGTGCCTGGCCGGGTGATCGTCTCGCGATACGGGATGCGTGGCACGGTCGTGTCCACATCCACACCAAATTTGCCGTGCAACTTGGCCAAAGCCACATCAATATGCGATTGGCCCATGCCATACAGCACCGTCTCGTGCGTCACGGTGTCCTGATTCCAGCGCAGGCTGGGGTCTTCCTCGCACAGGCGGGTGAGCGATGGGCTGATCTTGGCCGCATCGTTTTTGTTCTTGGGGTGAATGGCGACCGCAAACAGCGGATTGGGGAATTTGATCCCGTTCATCGTCACGCAGTGCGCTTTGTCGCACATCGTGTCGTTGGTCTGGGCCGTGGCCAGCTTGGTCACCGCGCCAATATCGCCCACGTGCAACACCGGCACCGGGAACTGCTCCTTCCCGCGCTGGACAAAAATGGTCGCCAGGCGCTCCTCGCTGTTGGTGCGGGTCACGGTCAGGCGCGTCTCGCCGCTTTTTAGCGGCCCCTCAATTACACGGAAATATTGCACTTTGCCCACAAACGGGTCGGCGGTGGTTTTGAAGATAAACGCGATTTGCCCGTGCTGGCCGTCGTCCGGGTCTGCGCCCAGGTCAAACGGCATGGGGAAGTAGTTTGTGAAGCAGAACATGGTGGCTTGCACACCCGTGCCGCTTGCTGGCGCGCAACACATCACCGGCACAAAGGTGCGCTTGCGGATGGCGCTGCGCAGCCCGCGAATAAACTCTTCGTCGTTCAGCTCGCCCTCGGCAAAATACTTCTCAATGAGGTCGTCCTCGCCTTCGGCGGCGGCTTCCATCAGCCGGGCGCGGCCTGCTTCTACCGCGTCTTTCATATCCGCGGGCAAGAGCGCTTCCTCGCCTTTTGGCCCTTTCAAATATTTGCGGGTGAGGAGGTCTACCACGCCCGCAAAGTTGTGCTGCGACCCAACCGGAATCACCAGCGGAACGATGTCGGAGTGAAACGCCTCGTGCAGGTCGGCCAAAATCTTGTCGTAGTTGGCGTTATCCCGATCCATGCGAGAGATCATCACGGCGCGGGGCATGTGCGCCTCGTCCAGCGCGTTCATCGCGTTCTCGGTGCCCACTTCAATGCCAGAAACGGCGTCCACAAAGATCAAGCCCAAGTCGGCCACGCGGGCGGCGCATTTCATCTCGCCCACATAATCGCTATACCCCGGGGTGTCAATCAAATTAATTTTGTGGCCTTTCCATTCCACCGGCACCAGGCTGAGGTTAAGCGATTGTTTGCGTTTCTTTTCTTCGTCGTCAAAGTCGCTCACGGTGGTGCCATCTTCCACGCGTCCCATCCGGCTGATGGCGCCCGAAGCGAACAACATCGCCTCGGCGAATGTGGTTTTTCCCGTGCTGCTGTGTCCAATCAATGCCACGTTGCGCAGCTTCTCGGTTGCATACTCGTTCATCGTTCAGATTCCTCCAAAGTTTGGGATTGTTTTTGCAAAAAACCGCGAAGGCGCAAATCGTGTGATCCGACCCCGTGAGAAAACCTCACGAGGTCAAGACGCAATGCCCGCGCCTCCGTGAGATTTACTGATTAGATGCTGTCTTTGTGACGACATTCTCAAGCGGGAATTATAAGCCCGCCGAATAAACAAAAACGGGTTTCTGCGCACAAACCCGTTTGCCAAAAAATATCTCACGGACACACGAGATTGCCCCGAGAGCGAAACACCAGAGTTGTAGGAGTCACATAGGAGGTATACCAATACAAATATCCACTCTTAATTTCGGCTTGTTTATATGCCCCCAACGATTCTTCAAATTCAGCACCCCAACTATGTGCCTCAGAATATCCATCGGATCTCACAATTTCAGTAGAACAAGACACCAGAGTTTGTGAGCAAATTTTTGTTTCTGTGTCTATAATTATTGAACAACGCGTATCGTTGCACCCATCACTAAAATCCATCAGACCATTTTCAGAAAAATGCACGCATTGATTAGGATGATAGGGTGGTTGCATCTCTCCATTTACGAGAAGATGCTCCAAATCCCAATTTGTATTGATCAATTCCGGCAAATATGGATAAACCCTTCTGGGCGAAAGACCAAACAATTTAACGGAATAAACAATACCCCCTCCTAGAAGCACGAGCATAAAAACAACAAGGATTTTTGCTCTCATGATAAAAAAAGAACCTTCACGGGTGTGAAGGTTCTCTGAGCTAAATACGAAATTTTTACTCTTTCGCGTCTTCCAGCGCCTTTTGCAAATTGGCAGCCAGCTTGTTATACAACGCCTCGCTGATTTCGCCATTCGCCACGCGCACATCCAGCTTGGTCAGCGCGACCTGAATCTCGGCTTTGGTGGTGGGTGCGCTGGCTGCCACCGCGCCCGCCGCCGCGCCTGCAACGGCCCCAACCGCGCCAGCGGCGCTATCTGCGCTCGGCACCGGCGGAGGCCCGGCCTGGCGCATGCCATCGGCAATTGCGCCGCCCATCATTTGCCCAATGCCCGCGCCCGCGCCCAAGCCCGCGCCCACCGCCGCGATCCCGCCACCGCCGCCGCTGGTGGCCGCATCGCGCATGGCCTGCCCCGCCTGATAGGTGGTGTAATTCACGCCCAACGCGCCCATGGCGCTGCGCTGGCCGATGGCTTTTGCGGTCTCATCGCTGGGCTGGATGCTCTCCACGTTCAGCTTCTTCAGCTTCAGGCCCATCGCGGTGAAGTCCTCGCTGGCCTTAGCCACAATCGCCGCGCCCAGGTCGCTTTGCAGCTCGGCCAAATCCAGCAAAGACTTGCTCTTCATCACCTGCCCCAGCACGCTGGCAATATCCGTCACCAGGATGGAGCGCAGATAGTCGTTGATCGCGCCGGTGGAATACAAGCCTTGCGCGCCCACGATTTGGGTGATGAACTGCTGGGCGTCATCAATGGCCCAGGCATACGTGCCAAACGAGCGCAACTGCACCATGCCCAGCACGTTGTCGCGCACCGTAATCTCGGTGGGCGTTCCCCACTTCTGGTTGATGAAATCCTTGAGCGCCACAAAATAGATTTCTGCGGGAAACGGCGTTTTGCCAGAGGTTGCCAGCCCGATGATGGACGACAAGATCGGCAGGTTCATCGTGGAAAGCGTGTGGCGTCCCTCGCGGAACAAATCCAGCGCCTTGCCATCGCGGAAGAACACCGCCGCCTGCCCGGTGCGCACCACCAACTGCGATCCCAGCCGGATATCGCCCGCGCCCTTTTCTGGTTCGCGCTGAACAATATCATTTGGCCCCTGATCCGCCCACTCAACAACATCAATAATTCTTGGCATTTTTGTCTCCTGTTTTTGCGATATTCTCCGCGTCTTTGCGGCAAAAAAATTACACGCCCGTGATTACCGCCGAGCGTTTGTTGAACGTGTCCTGCATTGCGTCAATTGTCTGGCGCAACAAGCGATTCGCCCCGCGCACATCGCCATCCGTTTCCACCGCCCTGTCTAGCGCGCCAATGGCCGCAGAGATGGCAGGGATGTCCTTGCCAAGCTCTTCGTCAAACGCCTGAAGCGCATCCAGATCGGCTTCCTTCACCCGAACTGCGCTGAATAAGCCCGTGTGGCCTTTTGGCGCGGCTTTTATTTTGTCGGCCAGCGTTTGCAAAACTGTGGCCGTTGTGGCGATGAGGCTGTTCATGTCCAGCCGTCCGGCATCCACCAGGTCGCTTTGAATGGGCGGCAACCGCCGCCCCATTGCGGCCAATTGATCTGCCAGCGCCTGGCGCACCACCATATCGCTTTCTCGGCGCAACTCTTTTTCTTTGTAGCCTTTGTAACCGGGCAATTTGTCCAGCAACTGCTCAAAGTTGTCGCGCTCGCTTTCAATGTTGTCTAGTATCGAACTCATAATGAACATTGATGAACAGGATATTTTCGATCCTGTTTATCCTGTTTATCCAGGCTAAATCAACTCAAAAACACCTCTGTTCCGCAATACGGGCACTTGATGAGGCCCTTGCCGGCCAGCTCCAGCTTGCCGCCGCATTTGGGGCAAGTGCCGTTATCCTTTAGCTTTTGCGCTTCCACCGAATACAACATATCCTGATCCCAATCAATGTAGCCGCTGAACAACTGCTTGCCCACCAGATCGCGCACGGTGGTTCGCGCCTCATCGCGCGTGACGTTCAACTCTAAAGCCACCTCTGCCAGATTCACCTTGCCCTGCGTGGTCACCATGTTGAGCAGTTTGCGCTGTTTGCCAATGATCGCCTCTTCGGCAGATTCTGCCTGGCCTTTGTTGATGGCCGCCACGCCAAACCCGATGAGTGGTGCGCCGACGATGAACCCGAAGAACAGCGCCAGAATCTTGGCGGTTGTGTCCAAACCGGCGTTTGCCAAAGCCCACGCCGCCACAATCAAAATAATCCCCGCGCCAATGGCGGCCAAAATGTAACCGGTTGTTTTGCTAGATGTGCTCATGTTTAGTTGCTGGTTGTTAGTTGCTAGTTTCTTGTAGTGCAAAGTAACTCACTCGGATCACCTTGTCATCCCTGTCACCTTGTCTCTTTAACCAAAGCCGCCGCCGCCGCCGCCGGAACCGCCGCCCCCAAAGCTACCGCCGCCACCGCTCCAGCCGCCGGAACTGCCGCTGCTCCATCCGCCAGAACTGCTGCGCCAAGAGCCGCCGCTGCTGGAAGATGGCGCTGGGGCGGGCACGCTGGTCATGGCGGTGGAAACTGCGCCGAACATGCCGGTTAGCCCAGCGCTCATATTCGCCAGCCCGCCGCTCAGCGAGCTATCCAGCCCGCCCAAAACGCCCTTGCCCTCGTTTTGCGCCGCGCCAGTAATATCTGGCAGACCGCGCCCCTGTTTGCTGGGGAAATTACCCGCCGACCCGCTGCTGGGATGGCTGCGCGGGTAGCCATACCCGCCATATGGAGACTGCATGATCACCGGCCCCGGATACGGCTGATACCAATCTGGCACAGGCGCATTCGCGGCGGCGTATTTGGCGATAAAGGTCTTATCCAACCCAAGCGCAATCGCCCAGGGCAGGAATTTGTCAAACTTATCCGTGGCCTCTTTTAGGTTTTCGTATTTCTCAATGTTTTGCAAATAACGCTTAAAAGCATCCACGCGCATCTTCATATCCGCCCCTTTGCGGGTGCGCAGGGGCATTTTTGGCGCAATGATGAGAACCGCAACCCCAGAGATGATAAACCCCACCGGCAGGCACAACGCCAGCCCAGAGAGCGCCGCCGCCACAAAAAAGAACAGACATGCGCTCAAAATACCAAAGACAATGATCGCCCAGCCCATCCCGGAATATGAATTACGCACCGTTTCCGGGTTGTGGTTATACAGCCCTTGCGTTTGCAATTCCTGATACAACGCCCGCTTGAGGCCGGGAATTTTGGTGTAAAAACGGTTTTTGATTTCGCCCAGCCCCACCGATTCGTTGGATTGCGAAAGCCCAATGGCTTTGACCAACTGGCCTTCTGGCGCGCTGAGTTGGGCGCTGGCAAATTGCGGCCCTGTGCCAAACGTGTATTCGCGGGTGGCAAAGCCCAATTGTTTGTCGGGTTGGCCTTCGCTCATGGTGAGGACGCCGCGCCGCGCCAAATCTACCAGCGTGGCGATGATGTCTTGCAGGTCGGCCTTCTCATCCACCAGCGTGCCGCCCACGCCCGGCGCAATATCAGGCGGCTCGGTCAAATAATCGGCCACCAGACCCACGTTGGGGTCTTTGCCGCGCGTTACATACAGAAAAATGGCCGCCGCCGGGCCGCCAATTGCCAGCAGCAACGAGCTGAGCAAAAACCCCAGGTCAATTTTTGGCTGGGTGTTTTGCGCGTAGTCGCGCTGTTTGTCATACGCGGCCTGCCACGCTGGCGCGCTGCCGGTGATGACGCCGTGCGGAAATTGGGCGCGTATCTCAAATTCCTGCCCGCTGGGGATGGATTCGCTGGCGGTTGCCACAACCACGCTCTCGCCCTTGCCGGTCACGCTGGCGCGCGGGCCGTATGCGCCAATTTCGCTGGCGGTTGCGCCAGATGGCAGCGTGATGGTGAGTTTTGAGTTTTGCGCCGCAAAGCCGCTGCGGTCGGCATACACGCCCGTCCAATACACCTGGTCGCCGCCCGCGTAATAACGGGTTGCGCCTTGCGCGGTGTAATTGATGACAAACGTGCGGGTTTGGTTTTGCGCGGTGGAAAAGTAATATTTAATGCGATATTTGTTCGTGCCGGTCATGCCGGTCTCAATTTTCAGCGGCTGGCCGTTCTCGGTCACGCTCACACCGGTGATGTTGTCTATCCGCTGCATGTCAATATCGCGGTAGCCAAAGGTGAACGTGCCGCTGGTGAAGTGAATGACGTTGGTCTCTTTCACTTGCAGATCCCCGTTTTGCAGCACGGTGACATCCGCGTCCAGGCGTGTCCATTCCAACGATTTTGATTGCCCCAGCGCGGGCATGGCAAAACTGGCAATGAGCGCAACGCACGCCAGCGCAAAAATAACGCGCAACCCGATTTTTTTCATATTTGTTTTCACCCTTGCTGGATTATAGGCATGATTGCTATATTTTCCAATGAATGATACGAACTTGAGCGATGAGAGTTGCGCCCTTGACACGACACGGATGACAGGGATGAAGGGGATGACATGGATGACATGGATGACGCATCATCCTTGTCATCCGTGTCATCCTATTCATCCCCTTCAAGTTAAAGCAATGGCGCACACAAGCATGGTGGCGGCCAGCCAAATCAGGCGCAGGCGGTCGGTTTGGGGTGTGGCAGGCTCAAGCGCCATCAAAAAATGGGGCAGCCAAAACAAGGCGATGAGAAATGCGCCGAGCGTGTAGCGCGAGAACAGCATAACCGCCATCACCAGCGCGTATCCCCAATGAAACCGCGCGCTTCCCCGCGCCGCATACGCCATCCCCAAACCCAGCGCAAGCGCCCCCAGCGCCGGTGTGAGCGGCGCAAATAAGGCCGCGCCGGCCAGCATGGGCAACAACACCCGAACAGCGCCCATCACCCCCGCGCTTAACCATGCGCGAGAGACAAACGGCGCCGCCGCGCACAGCCCAATTGTCAAAAGGTTGAGGGCGAACAGGTTTGCGCCAAGCTGGGCGCTGAGCAAAAGCGAAAATGCCAGCGCCGCGCCCGCGCTTAGCGCAGGNNACCCAGCGGGCGGGGTTGCGCCGCGCCCAATCTACCGCGCGGCCCAGTTCGATGGAAGTTTGCGCGGCCAGCGAACCCGGCTCGGCATATGGAAACGCGAGGGGAACCGCCCCGCCGCGCCACGCGGCCCGCCCGCGCAGAAAACCCGCCCAGTCCACATCCATCACCGCCCACCAGAGCGCGGCCCAGCACGCCACCAGCGCGGCCAGGGTGAGCAAATTTAGCGCGTCTGCGCCATCCACCTTTCCGCGCCCCGATGCAATTGCGCCAGCCATCGCCGCCAGCCATGAGAACAGCGGCGGGCTGGGCAGTGTGCGAACGGATGCGGATGGCGCGGGTGACATGGATGACAGGGTTGAAAGGGTGACAAGGGTGAAGGGAATGATTTGGCTGACGCATCATCCCTGTCAGCCTTGTCATCCATGTCACCCTCTTCTTTTTTTACGGCGTTTTGCCGGTGAGCAAATAATTCACCGCGGAATCCAATTGCGGGTCTTTGTTGGCCGTGCGGTCATCGGCGGTGAGCGGCACGTTAAAGTCTGGGGCAATGCCGGTGCCGTGAATGGCGCGGTCTTTTGGCGTGAACCAATGCTCAATCGTCACGCGCAACTGCCCGCCATTGCTGAGCGTTTGCGGCTGCTGAACGCTGCCCTTGCCGTAAGTGGTCTCGCCAATCAGTTTGCCGCGCCCGTAATCTTGAATCGCGCCAGCCAAAATTTCTGCCGCGCTGGCCGAGCCGCCGTTCACCAAAACCACCAGCGGCACATCCTGGGCAATACCGGCATCGGTGGTGCTGGTCTCTTTTTTGTTGCCCTGGTAATCGCGCTCAATCACAAACACGCCTTTTTTGAGGAAGATGTCGCCTTCATCCACCGCCTGGCTCAGCAATCCGCCGGGGTTATCGCGCAGGTCAAGAATCAATCCCTTGGGGTTGTCTTTGAGCAGCTTGGCGAGATCGGTTTTCATCTGGGTGCTGGCCTGGGCGCTAAAGTCATACAGGCTGATATACGCAATTTTGCCATCGCCCAGCACCTTGTTTGTGGTCACCGGGATAACGATGGTGCCGCGCGTAATTTTCAACTCAAACGCTTTTGGCGAATCGGCGCGAAGCAGCTTGAGCGTGACCGCGCTGCCTTTTTTGCCTCGCACCAGCGCCGCCACCTCGGTGGTGTTCAAGTTGGTCACGTTCACGCCATCCACCGCCTGAATAATGTCGCCTGCCTGCACGCCCGCTTTTTGCGCCGGAGAGCCATCAAACACTTTGATGATTTGCACCCCGCCGCCATTTGGCAATTGTTTTAGCGTGGCGCCAATCCCCTCAAACGAGCCGCTGGTGTCATCTTCCAGCATCTTGGCGTATTTTGGCTCAACGTAAGCGGTGAACGGGTCGCCCAGCGAGTTGACCATGCCGCGAATCGCGCCATCGGTCAGCGCGTCGTTGGATGGAATATCGCCATACCATTGCTTGCGCAGGCGGCTCATCACGTCGTTCATCAAAGTCTGGTTCAGCCCGCTGCTGGTTGCGCTGGTAGATGGCACAGCGGTGGCGGCGCTGCTGCCTCCGGTAGATGGGGCCACGACCGGCGGCGCGGTTACCGCCGCGTTCCCAGCGCGCAGAGTGGATGCGCCCACCGCGCCCACCGCCAGCCCAGTCACAAAAATAAGCCCGCCAATAAAAAGCCCCAGCAGGGACATGACAATATTTCTGAGTGTGTGATTTTGTGGTTGTTCCATTTTTTTTAGTTGTTAGTTGTTAGTTGCTAGTTGCTGGTAATTTGTAACTTCTAATTCGTAATTGAATCCACCGCGATATCCAGTTGCGAGTCCAATCCTTCATCATTTTGAAAGGCATCATCATCGCCGTCATCGTGGGCGGGCGCAGCCGCGCGTGGCACGGTCACATCTGGCGTTAAGCCATTGCCATCCAGCGAAATTCCGTTTGGCGTGAGCCATTTGGCGGCGGTCACATGCACCGATGACCCATCCGACAAATCGTAAACCAACTGCACCGAACCTTTGCCAAAACTTTTTTCGCCAATTAATTTTGCGCGGCCATGATCGCGCAGCGCCCCGGCCACAATCTCGCTGGCGCTGGCTGTGCCGCCGTTAATCAACACCACCAGCTTGTCTTGGGTTGCCAGCCCGCCGCCGGTCACGCTCAGGGTGGATGGGTCGCCCGCGCGGTGTTTTTCTTGCACCACCACGCCGCTCTCAATAAACTGGCTCGCCACATCAATGGCCGCGCTCAGCAACCCGCCGCCGTTATCGCGCATATCCAGCACAAACGATTTTGCGCCCTGCGCTTTCAGTTCGCCAATGGCCTGCTTCACTTCGCCGCCAGTGCGCTCGGTGAACTGGTGGATGGCGATAAGACCAGCCGGACCGTTGGGCAGCCCTGCGGTTTGGGTGATCACCCGCCAATCGGTGGAGGGCGTGTTAATCAGCTCGCGGGTGATGCTCAGGTCAACCGTTTGGGCTTTGCCATCCTTCACCCGCAGCACGGTCAGCTTTATTTTTGTGCCCGCGTCGCCGCGTATCCGGGCGATGGCCGCATCCATGTCTGGCTTTTCTGGCAGGGGCACATCGTCAACTGCCACAAGCACATCGCCATCTTGCAAACCAGCCCGTTCTGCCGGGCCGCCGCGGGTGGGGGCCAGCACAATTTGCCCGTGTTCGCTGGCCCGCAGCGTTGCGCCAATGCCGCCAAATTTTCCACTCAGTTGTTCGCGCTCGCGCGAGCGACTTTGCGGCTCCACAAACACCGAGTAGCGGTCGTTCAACGTGGTCATCATCCCGCGAATTGCGCCGTAATTCCGGGCTGTGTCTGATGGCACTTGCCCCACAAAACTCTCTTGCACTTTGGCCCACGCCTCTTGCAAAATTTTGTAATCGGCGGCGCTGGGGTTGGGGGTGTTGATGGCAACCGGGCGGGGCTGGTCTTGGCGAGGTTGCGGCGCGGTTCGCTCGCGCAAAAACCATCCGCCCGCAAACGCCAAAACCAGCGCAGAGGCGATCATGGCTGCGCGGGCGATTTTGCCCAGCCGCGTGTGTTGCTGCTCCATCCGGTGGGTGATTGTAATGCCGGGCGCATTTGCGAACCCCGCGGCCATCATCTGGGCGCGCCGCTTAAAGAAACACGAGTTTTGGGTGCGTTTGTAGCGCGCTCAGAAGTCGGACTGCTAAGAGACCACCTTAAACACCGATTTCCAAATAAAAAATTCCCCTCTACGCGTAAAAGGGCGCGGTAGGGGCGAGGCATGCCTCGCCCCTACGTCTAAAACCTTCAGTTTCGTGTCAGAACAGACGGCGAAAATTGTTTGATTCACCGCAAAAGTGACCATTTTGCTCACTTCTCACAGCATCAAGAACTGAACACAAACCAGCACAATTCATTTCGCAACCGCTGATCGTCCAAAACCAGCTCGCGAATTGCAGTTGGCAGGTGTTCGCGCTGCCACGCGCATTCCAGCCGCCCGGCGCGCTCACCCGCATCTTTTGGCGCGGCGGCTTGCGCGGCTTTGATGGCATACGCCGCAGCGCCAAGCTCGTGGGCGGCCACATGCGCCACCACCGCCGCCTGACCCGCGGCATACGCGGCAAAGCGCGCCGCGCCGCGCAAATCTCTGGCCGCGCCCATGGCGTGGCCGCCCACCGCTCTGGTCTGCATCATGCCAGCCTCTCCCCGCGCCCACGCGCGAGCATTGGCAATGGCGTAACGCGGGCGCGGGTCGCTTGGGCGCGCCTGCTCAAACAGCGGCAACACATGCTCGGCGCAATCGGCGGCCCAGAGCGCCAGCAGATGGTGATCCTCATCCGTGAGCGTGCCCCCGCGCCGCAGGGTGATGAATCGCGGGTCGCGGAATTTGGGGAGGATCATGGTCGTCATCAAGCAGTCGGACTGCTAAGTCCGTGCCGCAGGGTGATAAATCGAAGGCGGGATTTTTAGGAAGGATCGTTGTTAGAAATACAAAAGACCAAATTAGTTGAAAATCAACGCAAAATGTTAAGTCGCAAGGTGACTCTTTCTTTGAATTTCCGTTACGATCTAATGCTTGAAACTACAAAGCTAAAATGCCGTGTAGAAAATCTATAGCTTTCTGCTCGTTAATAGATGTTTCAGGGAATAGGATGAGTTGGCCGATAGTTTTGCCTTCAAATTGACTAACGCCTCTTGAATTTCTTCCTGCCCAATGCCTTAAAAGAATAGTAGCGTCTAGCAATTGCTCCTGAAACATTGATATTAAGACTGTATTGACTACTTTTGGTGGTTCAATACCAACGAAATAAAACATAAATACAGAATATTCAGAGGCTAAAAATTCAAGCACTTTGTCAAGGTTATAAGCTTTTGGATTGGAATCAAGAATCATGATTTTTGTCTTGACGTCAGTTTCTGTATGAAACCCTGTGAATTCCTTGGAGAAATCTCCTAAAGCATTTTCCGTCTTAAATTGCGGAATTCCATTCACTCGTTTCTGAAGAGCAATAACAATTTCTTGTCTCAAGCGCTCATCTTCCCCTGCAATCAGATATTCAATTATTCTTCCTCGAACGTTAGCATTTTCAATCAAAGCTGCTAGTAATATTTCGTTTTTGAATCTTTCAACTCTTTCATCCAACTCTCTTTTTAAGTTTCGCGCATAACTTGATTCGATAAATTCGATTGCTCTGGCTGGAGCAAGAAGTATTTGGTGATATTGAATATCATCTGGCTCGAATTTTTTACCAGAGGGACTAATATTATTTGTGGCCTCTACCAGGCGGGCTAGATTGCCTTCAAACCCCACTTCATAATGGATATTAAACAGCCTTTCAATATTTTCAGATGTGTTGCTTATGCCATCAAACTCACGCATAATATCTGAGCCGTTAAAACTACCCCGAATATTATTTTCGCGCAACTCCTGCGAACTATGACTTATTTTTTTAAGTAAAGTCGTGTTAGCAAGATACAAATAGTTTCTTTTTGGTGTTACGAGACAAACAACAAATGGACGGTCATCAAACTTTTGCAGATTTGACAATGAAAGCACTGTGTTTCCAAATCTCTGTGTGGCTGATGAACTAAATCTAATAGCAAAATGCTTGCAGTAATAAACTGATCTGTCTTTGGTCAAGTGGAAATTATCTAACACAAATTTTGCAAGTTTTGCTTTATCGTTGATACCATCATAGCTGTGCAAAAAGGATGTTAATTGTTTAATTAGGCTGTTCATCAAAGAGTCCTACTACAAGATTTTGTATTTTCTTTGTTTTTATTGTCTGTTTCTGATTAGTCAAACTATTGCGCTCCCAAAAATATCCATCTTGGTACCCTTGGATTGTGCAATCGCAATTAGCTTGATCCAGTCTTTTTACCGCCATTTGGCAGTAGTTGGCTTCTTGTTCAACTCCTGAAAAACTTCTGCTTAACTTCTTTGCTACTACACAACTTGTTCCAGATCCAAAAAATGGATCAAATATAAAATCCCCTGGTTTTGAACTTGCAAGAATCAATTTGGCAATTAGTTTCTCAGGCTTCTGTGTCGAGTGATCAGTGTTTTCCGGCATAGACCAAAAAGGAATTGAAATGTCTGTCCATAAATTGGATGGATGGGTTAATCTATAGTTGCCATCAGTGGTTTCTTCCCAGTCCTTAGGCTCACCTGTTGTGTGACGATATGGTGCAATGACTTTTCTCTTTAGCTTGACAGCTTCTACATCAAAAAAATACTCATTTGATACGGTGCAAAACCAAATATCCTCTAAACAGTTTTTCCAGTTAGCCGTAGCACCCCTGCCCTTCTCACGTTCCCAAGTGATACGGTTTCTTAAAATAAAATGCTTTTCAAGCACTGTTTGTATTGCCTTGGATGATTGCCAATCACTGCAAACATAAAGCGAAGCGGTTCTCTTCAAGCATCTCTTTAGCTTTGTAATCCACAAATCAAGCCACTGCTCGTATGATTCGGAAGAAGTCTTAAAAAAATTTCTGTTTCCAAATTTTTTATCTAAGTTATAAGGGGGATCAACAATTAGTAGATCTATGAAGTGATTTGGCAAAAAATCAATGCACGAGAAAATATCTTGATATATCAGCTTATTTCTGATCTCCTCGGTCGTGCTTGATGCTTTCAATGTAATAGTCTGATTCATGAGGCCTTCTATCTCGTCCTCATAAATGACCAATGTGCGATTTCGCGGGGCTTTTTCTTTCATAATAAAAGAACCTTTATGCAAATCCTGCTTGTATCCAACGTTATACCGCATTATCAACTTGATAATTTATTGTTGGTTTTTAGGCGACAAAACCCTTAATGTTTTTGTGCTTATTCGGAGATAAAAACAAATTACCAGCAAGCTATCTTGCCAATCCATCCTTTCACCGCGTAATTGCCTTCGCCCAACCACTTGTAAATGGTGAGTTCGTGCGGGCGCACGGGCTAATGGTAACCTCGGCCCAATCCAAATTGAGTGCCATCGTTAAGTCGCGGGTCGCGAGTTTTGGGGAGGATCATGGTTAATCACGCCTTTTGGGGTGACCGCGCTTTCCGTCACCTTGAACGCCGCCGGGATTGTGCCCGCCCGTTCGTAGGTCGCCAAAATCACGCCTTTTGGGGTGACCGCGCTTTCCGTCACCTTGAACGCCGCCGGGATTGTGCCCGCGCTGAACAACCGCTTTCCAGCGCCCAACGTGATTGGGTAAATCATCAACCAGAACACATCAACCAAGTCGTGCTGCAAAAGCGTTTGGAGCAGCGCGCCGCTTCCCCAAACGTGCAAGTCTGGCCCGTGCCCCTGTTTGAGCGCGGCCACTTTCCCGGCGACATCCCCGTTTAAAAACACGGCGGGATGCCAGTCGCCAGAGGTGACGCTGTTTGAGGCGACATACTTGGTGGCGGCGTTCACGCGAGGCCACGCGTCGCCATGATGCGGCCAATACGGCGCCCAAATATCAAAAGTCTTGCGCCCTATTAACAGGTCGAAGGGCAAATTCATCTGCTTGCGCAGGGCCGCGCCCAAAACCGAGTCGCCATACGGCGCGATCCAGCCGCCATGCGCAAAACCGCCGCTGGTGTCTTCGTCTGGCCCGCCGGGGGCCTGAATCACGCCATCCAGAGAGATGTGTTCAAGCACGATGATCTTTCGCATAACTGAGTTCCTTCAAGACTGAATTTTTATCTGGTCGTCTCGTTTGGCGTTAACCAAGCGCGCACGTCTTGCTCGTGGTCATCGCGCAAGTGGTCAAAAAAATAACCGGGTTGGACGTGCCGATCACCAAGATGCACAAGATAATACTTGCGTTCTTCCTGCTGTATCGTCTCAATTTTGACATCATCGGGCAATGCGTTAACCGCCGCGAAGAGTTGCCGAAACATTTCGCGCGACTCATCCAGAATTTCGCTCGCCGAACGCGCGTGGCTGGTCTTATAAATCCACGCGTTGATCTCGTCATCGGTTTGTAAGTTGGCCGGCCACGGCGGAGGCGGCTCTGGTTCGTTGTATTGTATGGCGCGCAAGCTGGCGATGCAACGCAACCCATCGGGTGTCAGGTGCGCGATCAAATCCTTGAACGACCATTGGCCGTTTAAGCCCGCTTGCTCCATGCGGGTTGGGCCAACTTGGTTAAGCAACGCTTCCCATTGCCGATGTTCTTCTTGCAGCCACGCCAGAAGTTCAGATTTGTTCATGCGGATTCCCTCGGAATATGCATTTTATGCGTGCAACAAAAGTGTGAGATGGATGCGCAGGTACCACTCTTGAAGTTTGAATTGCACTCCTTAGTTGCGTTCAACGCCAATCCCGTTCCCATCCGGCAAGCTTATTTTTGCGCCGTGATAGTGAAGGCCGCGATAAGGGTCATTCTTGATGAGCAACGGCCCGTCCAGGTCAACGGAATCACACAAAGGCGCGAGGTGCGCGGCGGCTGTTACGCCCACCGATGACTCGACCATGCAGCTCAACATGATCAGCATATCGTGGGCGCGGGCGGTGTGAATCATCCGGAGGGTTTCGCGAATGCCTTCGCTTTTCATGGCTTTCACCACAACCCCATCCACCGCGCCAGCCAGCTTTGCCACATCCCGTGAGTTTTTTGCCGATTCATCTGCAAAGATGGGCGTCTTCACGTTCAGGTCGCGCAGTTTTTTCTTTAGCCAGAAATAGCCTTCCACATCGTCAACCGCCAGCGGCTGTTCAATGTGCTCAAGGTCGTATTCCACAAGTTTTGGGATGATTTCAAGCGCGCCATCGCGCGTCCAGCCCGCGTTCGCGTCAACGCGAATTTTTGCATCCGTGGCCTTGCGGATGGCGGCAAGAACGGCCTCATCTTTTGGCCCCCCCAATTTTATTTTTAAGATGGGGTATCCGCACGACTTCGCTTGCTCCGCCATGATTTCTGGCTCGTCCAGGCCAATGGTAAAAGATGTGGATGGAATTCGCGCCGGGTTCAGGCCAAACAATTTATACAACGGCTGCCCCAGCTTCTTGCCCCACAAATCATGCAGGGCAACATCAATGGCCGCGCGAGCCGCGCGTGAGCCGGCGGGGCGTTTGGCGAGGACGGCGTCCATGTCAAACGGGTCATCGCCCAAATTGGGCAACGACTTTAGATATTCGATGATCCCTTGTTGCGTCTCGCCGTAATACGGCACGGCGGGCGCTTCGCCCACGCCTTCATCAAGATATACCAACACGTTGTGCCGCTGGTCACTCGCGCCGTGCGCAATGCGAAAGGTTGTGCGTAAGTCGAGGGTAATGGGTTCCCAGTGAAGTTTCATTGTTTGTGCGGCTATTATCCGCTGGATGGGTAGCGCATGAGCAATCCGTTTATCGAAATGACGACTTTTTCCGTTGGATCACCTTCAGTCTTTTGTTTGAATATTCTTTCTGCTTTCACAAGTTGCCTGTTTGAAGGCTTCACACGTTCTTGCGCGATTTGTGCGCCGCCTTAACCAGCCTTATGAGCGCCACCTGATTCAGGTCAGCCAGGTGTTTCACCCAGATGCACCCGCCCTCCGACGCAACCTTTCCGAGTTCCGCCAGTTGCGCCTCGCGATCGCCTTGGGGAATCTCCAAATACAAGGCAAATTTCCCTTTTCGCGCCGCAAACCCAACCGCGCAGGTGTCGCCCTCTCTGCCGCTTTCATACTTGTAATGGTGTGTCCCAAATCCTACGATTGACGGCCCCCACATCTTTGGCGCCTCGCCCGTTGCTGTTTGCATGAGGTCAATGAGCTGCTTTGTTTCTTCACGCACGGCATCGTTTCCGAGCTTGCTTAAATACACTGCAATCGGCTCATCTGTCTCAGTCGTTTTGTTGCTGGATTTTGCTTTTTTTGATGTCGCCATGGACAAATCTTACAGCCATACCCGAATTTTTGCTTCGCTGCCCAGTCAAAATTTTTGGTAAAGAGCAAAAACAACTTCTCGGCAAAAATCGCTTTTTTGCTGTGCAATTAAGCCTCAGAATTGAGTTTAGTAGCGATGAGCAGACCTGTAGCCCAGCATAATTTGGTGATGCTCAAGTCCGCACGATTCTCCAGCTCGGCGATAAGGCGGGGAAATATGGGGGCGTGATCGTCCGGCCAACTGGGTTGGGGTAGTAAATCGTCAATGAGGTAGAGCCAACCTGGGGCGAGCAGAGCCAACGCCTCCTCTAAATGGGTGAACTTGCCGGGCCAGGTATCCGCGTAAATGAAATCGAATAGTCGGCCATGCGCTCGCCGCAAAAAGGCCGCGCCATCCTCGTGATAAAACGTCACTCGGCGGTCGTGGGCCAGGTGTCGCTGTGCGACTGCGAGCACAGCTAAGTCGTTCTCCACCGACTCAAGGCGCGAGCCAGCGTCCATGCCAGCAAGAATCCAGGCCGTGCCGTAGCCCGTGCCGGTGCCAAGCTCAAGAAATCTCCCGTGAGGTTTGGATGCGGCAAGCGTGCGGAGCAATGACCCAGTTTGCGGCTCGGAAGCCATTTTGAATCCGAGCGCCTGCGTTTCCATAGAAATCGCGGCAAGAGCTGCTGGCTGATTAGAAATCGCGTGATCGTTCATGGCAAAACGTGAATGAAGCCCAATATACCCGACTGCCCGCTGATACACTCACATTCCATGGGACAGGACTTACCAATCGTGACTTTCAAAGACAGGGGCGCACTCCATCAGTGGCTCATTGACAACCACGCTATCTCGCCTGGAGTAATGGTGCGTGTATTCAAAAAGCATTCACACATCGTCTCGGTGTCCTTTGAAGATCTACTTGAAGAAGGGCTTTGTTTTGGCTGGAGTGAAAGCAAGCGTCTACCAGGCAATGCTGATTACTACTTGCAGCAATTCACGCCTCGAAAGACGCGGGGGACAGCCTCGGCTCGCAACATGCGCATTGCAGCCAAACTGATCAAAGAAGGTCGGATGAATCAGGCAGGTCTGATTGCCTTAAACATAAGCCGCCTGGATTCGCAGTAGGTTGATTATCGGTATCGTAATGCCCCTAATTGGGTTTTATGCTGTAAGTTGTTTCGCTATCCCCTCACCGCATAACTTCCTTCGCCCACCCATTTGTAAATGGTGAGTTCACGCAGGCCCATGGGGCCGCGGGCGTGCACGCGCTGGGTGCTGATGGCGACCTCGGCTCCCAAGCCAAATTGAGAGCCATCGTTAAAACGCGGTGAGGCGTTCACGAACACCGCGCTGGAATCCACCACGTTGAGGAAACGCGCAATGTTCTCCGCGCTCTCAGACAGAATCGCATCGCTGTGCCCCAGCGAGTGCGCCTGAATAAACGCCAGCGCCTCATCCAGCGAATCCACCACCTTCACGCCCGCGATGAGGGCCAGCCATTCCACGTCCCAATCACCCGCTTGAGCGGGGACGGCGTTGGCCGCGCCGCGCAAAAGTTCCAACGCGCGGTCATCGCAGTGCAGGGTCACATCCGCCAAACGGGCCGCCACCGCGGGCAAAAATTGCGCGGCGATGGCGCGGTGCACCAGCAGCGTACCCAACGAATTGCACGCGCTGGGTTTTTGTGTTTTGGCGTTGTGAATGACCTCGATGGATTTTTGCTGGTTCGCGGTCTCATCCACAAAAATATGGTTGATGCCCATGCCGCCGGTGATGACCGGGATGGTGCTGTTATCGCGGCACATTTGGTGCAGTTGCGCCCCGCCGCGCGGGATGATCAAATCCACAAAATCGTTCAGCTTGAGCAGCTCCAAAATGCGGGCGCGGTCGGGGTCGTCAATAAACGCCACCGCCTCGGCGGGCAGGCCGTGCGCTTGCAAGGCCGCGTGCGCGCAGGCCAGCAGGGCGCGGTTGGTCGCCAGCGTGTCGCTTCCGCCGCGAAAAATGCAGGCGTTGCCGCTTTTGATGGCTAACGCGCTGATGTCGGTTGTGACGTTGGGGCGGCTCTCGTAGATCACGCCCAACACGCCCAGCGGCACGCGGCGTTTGTGCAGGCGCAGGCCGTTTGGCAAGGTGGTGTGATCAAACTGTTCGCCAATCGGGTCGGGCAGGGCGGCCACGCTGCGCACATCGTTGGCAATGTCCTTCAAGCGCTTGGGGTTCAGGGTGAGGCGGTCAATGTAGGCCTCGGTTTTGCCTGCGGCGGCGGCCAGGCGCACATCGCCCGCGTTGGCTTGCAGGATGGCGTCCTGGCTGGCCTCAATTCCATCGGCCAAAGAAAGCAGGACGGCGTTTTTTTGCGCCGTGCCCGCCCGCGCCAGCAGCTTGCCCGCCGCCCGTGTTTGCGCGCCCAGCGCGTGAAGGGATGTTGTCATGGGGTGTATTATCCAGCGTGAAAAATCAAAATCAACCTGAGTTGACCATACAAATTATCCGACAAGGTATTGTTTAAAAAATGGTTGAATATAACGACTTGATAGTTTTTGCGCGCAAATTTCCAGATGTAGGGGAAAGCACTTCATACGGGACGCCTGCGCTCAAGCTTAAAAATAAATTGCTTGTTCGCCTGCGAGAAGATAACGCAACCATTGCCATGGTGGCATCTGGTCAAGATATTGAAGCTTTGCCGCAAATATCTCCCGACATTTTTTCTGTGCCGCCACACTATGCCGGATATGGAATGCTGGTAATTGACCTGCGAAAAGTGCAAAAACAGGAATTAGAGAATTTATTTCAAGATGCTATAAAGCTGGTTGGCAATTCTCTGGCAAAGAAAAAGACAAAGAAGACAAACCCAGTTGGAACAAGGCCTGCCTTTGCGAAGAATTTGAGTAAAACACCAAAAACCTGACCGGTGGCACATGAAATATCTCAACCAAGACAGGCGTTGCACATGCTACCGGTCAGCTTTTGCGCAATCTCAGGAATAATTGAAATGCAAGTTTTTGAGACGATTGTGGAACAAGAAGGAAAATTTGTTTTTGTGTCTTTGCCATTCGCCCCCAAAAGTATTTGGGGCGCACAACCACGATTTAATGTTGTGGGTTATATCAATGATTTTCCAGTGCAAGGGTGTTTAGGGGCGTTGGGAACAAAATATTTTTTAAGGCTGAGCGCAAAATGGCTGAAACAAGCCAGTTTGGATATTGGCTCGCAGGTAACAGTCAAGTTGTCGCTGATAAACGGGTCGTAACACGTGCCGATGATCTTCACCTTCACCGCAAAAATCTGGTATTGGCGCGGGCCATCGCCATACTACTTTGTCACCGTTCCGCCGGAGCAAAGCGCAACCCTAAAAGCCATCATGCGCGAGGTGACGTATGGCTGGGGCATGATCCCCGCGCAGGCCAGGGTGGGCAGCACCGCGTGGGCGACCTCCATGTTCCCCAAGAACGGCGGCTACATCGTGCCGCTCAAAGACAAAATTCGCAAAGCAGAGAATTTGAGCGAAGGCGACGAGATTTCTCTGACGTTGGACATTAATTTTTAACGTTAGTTTTGAATAAGCGCGTGGTGCGCGCAGAAGTCGGACTGCTCGCTGGGCAGGTTTGCGGCTTACCCAATCCTTAGCAGTCCGACTTCTTAACTTTCGCCTTTTGAGTGGCTATTTTTTAATTCAACGTTGCCGTTGACCGAGATTTTTGAGCAGGCGCCATCCGCAAGGGTAAAATTTACTAAATAGGTGGAAACGCCAGCCCGCGCGAATTTTCGCTTTGCCCACATGAGGCGCGGGTTTCAGGCTGATTTGACAACCAAATTTAATCCGAAAAATTAAACGGCAGGTATATTTGTAAATGTTTCAAAAAAAATTATTAAAGAGCGGTTTTGTGTTTTCTTTGGTGTTGGCTGCATGTTCTGCGCCCAGCACGCCCATTCCTTTAACGCCGTTTATCACGGTATATCCCACCGCCACACCGATATTGCCCACGGCCACGCCGCCGCTTCCCACGCCAACACCCGCTCCAGAAACAAGCTTCGTGGCGAGCGTGTCCGCCTCCAAATACGATCAAATACGGGTTTATTCCGAGGAAAACGTCAACTACGATGGCCGCGCCAACCTGCGCATTTCCTATCCATTCACCGAGAATGACCTGATTAACCAGAGTGTTAAGAAAGTGGCCGACCAGTTTGTGAATGACTTTCACCAAATATCTGATGAGCAAAACAAATCATACGAGGAATACGTAAAAGCCCACCCCAATGATCCTCCTCCTCCGATAATAACTGATTACCGCATGTTTTTTGATGTCTCATCGGCCAATGCCAGATACATCATGTTTTTGTTTGATTATTTTCAAACCACGGGCGGAACAAGCGCGCAAAACTCACTCATTCAGATTTACAACCGAAAAACCGGCGAATTGATCCCCATTTCTGGTTTGTTTAAAGACAAAAGCTATTTGGATCGCCTGTCCCAGCTTTCTCGCGCTTCTTTGATGGATCGGCTGGACAAAAAAATGGCCGCAACTACCTATGATAGCGATGAGGTCAAAAAAGAGCAACGCGAGATCGGCACCTCGCAAATTCAGGAAGGGACAGAGCCAAAGGAAGACAACTTTAAAACCCTGATTTTTGACGGAAGCAGCGCCTTCACGATTCGCTTCGATAAATATCAGGTTGCCCCGGGCGTGGATGGCGTCATCGCGATTTCTCTGCCGGTCTCATCAATACAAGATTTGGTCAAGCCGGAAATGGCGGATATCGTAGGCGTGACTGTTCTGCCAGCCGCATCGCCAACGCCTCGGCCACCCACTCAAACACCCCAGCTCCCAGCCGCCACCCCCCAACCCAGCGCAAACCTGCCCGCTGGTGAGGTGAACTGCGCGGTTGAAAAATGCGTGGCCCTTACTTTTGATGATGGCCCCGCGGCATACACCGACCACCTGCTGGACATCTTGAAAGAAAATCAAGTCAAAGCCACATTTTTTGTGGTGGGCCGCAGCGCCAAAATTCAGCCAACAACCATTTTGCGGATGGCGCAAGAAGGGCATCAAATTGGCAATCACACGTGGGATCACCCCGATCTAAGAACACTCTCTGGCGAACAAGTGGCGCAGGAATTTGCGCAAACGGATCAGTTGATTGCCCAGATCACCGGGCAGCCACCCATAAGCATCATGCGCCCGCCATACGGCGCAATCAACGATCAAGTTAAAAAAATCGCTGGCCGCCCCGTCATTTTGTGGGCTTTGGATCCGTTGGATTGGAAAGACCGCGATTCAGCCATCGTGACTGCCAGAATGAGCGCGGCGCAAGCTGGCATGATCATCCTTGGGCACGATATTCATCGAACAACCGTTGACGCGATCCCCGCTGTCATTCAAGCTTTGCGCGCCAAAGGCTTTAAATTTGTGACCGTGAACGCTTTGTTTGCGCCCAATGCGCTGCAAGCGAACAAAACATACACAGCGCGCTAAATAAAGTTAATTTTCAAATAAAAGTGCGGCAGGGGAGAGGTGTATCCCCGCCCCTGCCGCCTAAAATTTTCCATCCACCACCAGCGTCTAGCGTCTGGTGTCAATATCACCCGGATACGAAAGCGCGTCCTTGCCGTGCTCGCCGGTGCGAATGCGAATCACATCTTCTACTGGATAGATGAAAATGATGCCATCGCCCTCTTTGCCCGTGCGGGTGGCCTTCACAATTGCGTCCACCGTTTTGTTCACGTTGTGGTCGCTCAAAATGATGTTGACCTGCACTTTGGGCAGCATGTCCTGAATGTAGGTCGTGCCGCGCCAGGTCAGCTCCACGCCGCCAGAGCGCCCATGCCCGCGCACAGAAACGGCGTTCATGCCCACAATGCCAATCTCGGTCAGCGCGTCCTTCACGGCGTCCAGCGCCTCTTCTCGAATAATCGCTTCAATTTTCTTTGTCATGGTTGCCTCCAGAATTCTGAATTCAGAATGCAGAATTCAGAAAAATATCGCTCATCACGCTTCTTTCTGCACTCTGACGTCTGAACTCTGAATTCGCGGCGTGGCCACCTTCACTTTCACGCCCGGGATGGAAAGCGGATGCCGGTCGGATGGGATGTGCGCATATTCAGGATACGCCACCGCGCCGTGCTCGTGAATATCAATGCCCACCAGCTCGCCCTCGGCAGAAACGCGCAACGTTTTGGTAACGTTCACTGCCAGCATGAGCAAGAACGCCGCAACGCCAGCCACCACCGTGTAGGTCAGGCTGCCAATCACCTGCGTAACAAGCTGGGTTGCGCCGCCGCCATAAAATAAACCGGTCACCACGCTGGTTGTATCTGCGCCGGTGGGGGATGGCAACCCGAACTGCCCAGTGGCGAACAACCCCAGTGCCAGCGTGCCCCAAATACCGCACCCCAAATGCACCGGCACGGCGCCAATGGGGTCATCAATGCGCCCATATTCCAGGGCGTCCATCACCAGAACCACCACAAACGCCGCCACCGCGCCAATGATGAACGCGCCAAACGGGTCTACCCAATAACACGGCGCGGTGATGGCGACCAGACCGCCGAGGAATCCGTTGACCGTGAGGCCAAGATCCCAAATTTTGTTGCGGGCGTACCCAATCAACAAAGCGGCCATGCCAGCGGCCACCGCGGCCAGCGTGGTGTTAAACGCCACGCGCCCAATGCCCTGAATATCCATCCCAGACAATGTGCTGCCGGGGTTGAAGCCATACCAGCCAAACCACAAAATGAGGCCGCCGCTTGCGCCAATGATGATGTCGTGCGCGGGCCACGGGCCGCCGCCATCGCGCTTGAACCGCCGCCCAATGCGCGGCCCCAGCACAAGCGCCCCCGCCAAAGAGATCACGCCGCCAACGGTGTGCACCACGGTTGACCCCGCAAAATCGCGGAAGGGCGTGCTCATGGTCGCCAGCCAGCCATCTGGCCCCCAGGCCCAGTGCCCCAAAATGGGGTAGATGAAACCGGTTACGCCCACGCTATACAAAAGGTCGCCCAGAAAACCGGTGCGGCCCACCATCGCGCCAGATGTGATTGTGGAGCAGGTGTCGGCAAAGGTGAACTGGAACAGCCAAAACGCCAGCAGGGGAACGCCCGTTGAGCCATACGTGGCGGGCAAGCCCTGCAAAAAGAACCCGTGCGTGCCAATAAACGGCGTGCCATCCATAAACATGAAGGCAAACCCCCACGCCCAAAAGGTGATGCCGCAAATGCAGGTGTCGGCAATGCCTTCCACCAAAACGTTCACCGATTCGCGCGAGCGGGCGAACCCGGCCTCGAGCATCACAAAACCCACTTGCATGCAAAATACCAACGAGGCAGACACCAGAACCCACACCGTGTTGATGGCGTTTACCGGGTCAACGACTTCTGCGGCCACCGCGGCAAGGGCGCGCGTGGGCAACATCCAACTGATGAGATACGTAATGATGGCGAGACCGAGCAGTTTGCCGGTCATCAAAACAGCCACATTCTTGCGGACGATGGGATTCTTGGCGGCTTTTACAAACCGCTCGACCAGCGAGCCGGTTTGGTTGTCTCGCATCCATCCACGACTTGGAGGAAGGGGCGAAGAAAATGCTTTCTTGAGAAGCATGTCAGGAACTCCTTTTTAATTTGTTTTTCCAAACGTGACGATCACGGTCACCTGCGATTGTTCACTTGGGGGAAAACAGGTCGTGCATCCTGGCAAGCTGCTTTTGCTATGCGCTACATGATTTTTTTGCTCCTTGCGAAAAAGGCCAAATAAAAAAGCCCGACGCGTTTTTGTGGCGTCGGGCTTCTTGACCCAAATCTAAAATTGAAGCCGCGATTATACACACCCGCACAAAGCGTTTGCTGTTTCATCGCAATTCACGTGGGTACGTGTATCATCCCCCGCGCATGAATCCCATCTCCCCCCTGCAAACAGATAGTCAAAACCTGCCCGCGTTGTTGCAACTGGCCCGCGATGAAGCCGCCCGTTTTTTGAGCGATGTGGCCGCGCGGCCAGCCAACGCAAGCTGGGATGGCCCTGCGCCGGCCCGCTTGCCCGTGCATGGATTGGGCGCGGAACAGGCGTTGCAAAACTTCACCCAAATTTATGGCGATGCCATCAGCGGGAGCGCCGGGCCGCGCTACTTTGGCTTTGTCACTGGTGGCAGCACTCCCGCCGCCTTGATGGGCGACTGGCTGACCAGCGCCTATGACCAGAACGCCTCGGACCGCACCAGCATGGCCGCCGCGCACATTGAAGCCAGCGCCACCAGCCTGCTGCGCGAGACGTTTGGCCTGCCCGATGATTTTGCGGGGCGGTTTGTATCTGGCGCAACCATGAGCAATTTTGTGGGGCTGGCCATTGGGCGGCAGTGGTGGGGCGCTCAACACGGCCAAAACATTGCGGCAGATGGGTTGGGCGGCCTGCCAACTCCCATTGTCTTGAGCGGGTCGCCGCATTCATGCGTTTACAAAAGCCTGTCTATGTTGGGCATGGGCAGGGCCAGCCTGCGCCCGGTGCCAACCCTGCCAGACCGCGAGGCGGTGAACACAGCCGCGCTAAAACGCGCCTTGCAAGAGCTTGCCGGGCAGCCGTGCATCGTTGTGGCAAACGCGGGCGTGGTGAACACGGTAGATTTTGACGACCTTGAAGCCATCGCCCAGCTAAAACGAGAGTTTAATTTTTACCTGCATGTGGATGCGGCTTTTGGCGGGTTTGCGGCCTGTTCGCCCAAATACCGGCATTTGGTTGCGGGATGGGAGGCCGCCGATTCAATTGCCATTGATGCCCACAAATGGCTGAATGTGCCCTACGATTCCGCCGTTCAATTCACGCGCCACCCAAACTGGCAGGCCGAGGTGTTTCAGAATGCGGGGGCGGCGTATTTGGGCGAGCCAAACGCCGCCGATGCGCTTCACCTCACCCCAGAAAATTCGCGCCGGCTTCGCGCGTTGCCGGTTTGGTTCACCCTCATGGCGTATGGCGCAGAGGGCTACCGCGAAATGGTGGAGGCCAGTTGCGCCTGCGCCAAGCTGCTGGAAGAGCGCATCGCCGGGTCATCCGCATTCCGGCTGTTGGCCCCCGCCCGCATGAATGTTGTGCCGTTTACCCTTGGCGAAGCTGGCGCCTCGGCAGAACAGGTCGCCCAATTTTTGCAGCGCCTGCGCGATGGCGGCCAGACCTTCCTCTCGCCCACCGTTTACAAAGGCGTTGCGGGCATGCGGGCCGCGTTTAGCAATTGGCGCACCCAACCCGCGGATGTGGAGATTGCCTGGCGGGGGATGCTGGACGCCGCGCGGGGAATGTAAACGACAAACTAACTGGTTAAATTTCTTTGGCTGTGCGATTGAAATCGCGCCTGAGGGGCATTCTGCCGAGTGTCGGCCTGCGCCGACACGGGCTGCGTCCGCGCAGGCGGACGCTCAGCCAAAGGCTCGCCAGGCGCGATTTCAATCGCATGGCTTTCAATTTTCTTAACGTACATGCAAGTCCGGGATTAAAGTATCATCCTCACCATGCTTCCAGATTACCGAGTTCGCCAGCGCGATACGCTGTTAGAAATCTCCCGCGCCATTACATCCGAGCTTGACCTGAACGCCGTGCTCAAACTGATTGTGCAGAGCGCGGTGGAGGTGTTGAACGGCCACGCCGGGCTGGTGGCGCTGGAAGAAAATGGCGAGCGGTATCACATCTACCAAACGTATGGCGTGCCCGCGCCGCTGCTCACCCAGCTAAACCCCATTTTGCAGCGGGCCACCACGCTGGATGAAGGGCGGGATGTGCTGGAACGCAACCTCATCGCCATTGCCAAAGAGTTTGGGCTGGGGATGTGGCAGGTGGTGTCTTTGCCGTTGCGGGTGCGCGACGAATCGCAGGGGCGGCTGTATGTTTTTCGCACGGTGGGCGGGCTGACAGCCAGCGACCGCGCCATGCTGCAAACTTTTGCCGACCAGGCGGCCATCGCCGTGCACAACGCCCAGCTTTATGCCGCGCTAAACGCGGAAAAAAAACGCCTGGATGCTGTGCTGGAGTTTAGCGCAGATGGGGTCATCATCATGGATGGGGAGCATCACATCACCACTTTTAACCAGGCCTTGGAACGCATGACCGATCTTGGCGCGGAGGACGTGAAAGGTGAGCTGTTTGAGAACGTGATTCGGCTGGAGAGAAAGCGCGCGGGCAGCACGCTAGCAGAAGCCGAGGCCATGGGCTGGCCGATCATTGGCGCAAAAGGCCCGCTCATGCTGGAGGCGGATATTGTTCGGGCGGATGGCAAACGCATTGGCGTGGAGGTTTATTTCACCGCTTTGTTTGAGGCCAATGGCAAATTGAACAGCATCGTGGCCGACTTTCGCGATATTTCTCGCTTTCGCGAGGCCGACCAAATGAAGTCCACCTTCATGTCGGTCGTCTCGCACGAGCTTAAAACGCCGGTCGCCATCATCAAGGGGTATGCCAGCACGCTCAACCGCCCCAACGCCAACTGGGAACCGGCTTTGCTGCGTGAATATTTGGGCGTGATTGAGGAGGAAACCGACCGCCTGACCGAGCTGATTGATGATTTGCTGGATGCCAGCCGGGTGGAGGCGGGCGGCCTGAAGTTGATGCATCGGCCGCTGGATATAGACGCGCTGGCGCGGGATGTCATTAAAAAAATAAAGCCGCAAATAAAAACGCACAAACTGGTGGTGGATGTGCCCTCGGATTTGCCGCTGGTTTACGCGGATGAAGCGCGGATTGTGCAGGTGTTACGCAACTTCATCACCAACGCGGTTAAGTATTCGCCGCAAGGTTCCACCATTCGCGTATACAGCGCGGTCAACGAGCGTGAGGTGATCATCTCGGTGGCCGATCAGGGCAGCGGCATCTCGCCCGAAGACCAGAAAAATTTGTTTGAGCGTTTTCATCGCATAGATAACACCCTCACCCGCAAAACGCAGGGCGCGGGGCTGGGATTGTTTATCTCCCGCGCCATCATCGAGGGTCACAAAGGCCGCATTTGGGTGGAGAGCGATGGCAAGCACGGCAGCGTGTTCAGCTTTAGTTTGCCGCGCGTATGAAAAGTGAGTTTCTGGGGGCAAATGTATGGCGTGGGTGGGTCTTGACCCGCGCAGTCGCCACGCCATTTTGAACAGGATCAAAACCCGAACAAACAGGAAATGATTGTGCCTGCGCCGCGCATTACCACGCATGAGCACGCATGAGATTGAAGGACAGGGCAACTTTGCGGCGGCTTCGGGTAAAGTAGAAGTTAATGGAGTTTTAAATGAGATCAATTTTGGCAAAAATTATTCGACATCCGATTGTTAGACTTGTGTTGGGCATTGTGATTTTTATGACGTTGAATGCCGTGACGCAGATTGTGGCATTTTCCACCGCTGGAATAACCGAAAACTATGCTCTGGCCATCTTTTTTACGCTGGTGCTGGCTATTTTTAGTTGTTTTGCGTACGCGCTGTTTGTGCGTCTGCTGGAGCGTCGCCCCGTTACCGAATTGGGGATAAAGGGCGCCGCGCAGGAATGGGGCAAAGGCTGGGTGCTTGGCTTTATTTTGTTCACACTCACCATTGGCTTGTTGTGGGTTTTGGGCGCGTATCACGTAAATGGCACAAACCCTGTCAGCGTGTTAGGCCCCATTATCTTAATCTCAATTCTCTCCAGCGTGTTTGAACAGATTGTGTTTCGCGGCATTCTTTTCCGCATCACCGAAGAAGGGCTGGGTACATGGATGGCGCTTGTCATTTCTTCCATCATTTTTGGCGCAGTTCACCATGCCAACTCTAACGCAACCTGGTTCTCAACCCTCGCCATCGCGGTAGAGGCGGGCATTTTGCTTGGCGCGGCGTATATGTTTACACGCCGGTTGTGGCTGGCGATGGGTATTCACTTTGCGTGGAACTTTGCGCAGGGAGGCATTTATGGCGTGCCTGTTTCGGGCAACCCAGTGGAAGGCTTGTTGAATGGCTCGCTAAGCGGGCCGTCGCTTCTTTCTGGTGATGGGTTTGGCGCAGAGGCCACGCTGGCCGCGCTGCTGGTTTCAACGGCTGCCGGGCTGTACTTGCTTTGGCGCAGCATAAAAAATAATGGAGTTATAGAACCATTTTGGGTGCGCCGCCGCAAACAAGACACAACCACAAACGTCTGACCCGGCGCGGATGACTCGCTAAGAAGTCGGACTGCGGGCTTGCCAGATTTTTAGTCTGCGCAAGCCTGAGCAGTCCGACTTCTTTTTTATCACCACCAACTTCCCTAACTCAGCACAAGCTCGCCGTCTTTCTCGTCCACCTTCACCGTATCTCCCTCGTGATACTTGCCTTCCAAAATGGCCTGCGCCAGCGCGTCTTGCAACTCGCTTTGGATGGCCCTCTTGAGCGGGCGCGCGCCAAACGCCGGGTCATAGCCCACCTCTGCCAAATGCGTCTTCGCTTTGGCGGTTAGCTCCAAACTCAACTTCCGGTCAGCCATCAACTTGCGCAAGTAATCAAGCTGAATCTCCACGATCCGCTCAATATCCTTCTCGCTCAGCGCGTTGAACACCACGATCTCGTCAATTCGGTTGAGAAATTCCGGGCGGAAATAGGCTTGCAGTTCCTTCACAACCCAGTCGCGATCGGGAGACGGAAGACGGGAGACGTCTGACTGGGCTGCGCCAGCCGTCTTTTTGCTCCGTCCTCCGTCCTCCGTCCTCCGTCTCTCCTCCAACTCCTTCGTCAACAAGTTGCTGGTCATAATCACAATTGTGTTCTTAAAATCCACTGTGCGGCCCTGTCCATCGGTCAGGCGGCCATCATCCAGCAATTGCAGCAAAACGTTGAACACTTCCGGGTGCGCTTTCTCAATCTCATCAAACAGCACCACCGAGTATGGCTTGCGACGCACGGCCTCGGTCAACTGGCCGCCCTCGTCGTAGCCCACGTAGCCTGGGGGCGCGCCAATCAACCGCGAGACGGTGTGCTTCTCCTGATACTCGCTCATATCAATCCGCACCACCGAGTGCTCATCGTCAAACAAAAACTCGGCCAGCGCCTTGGCGGTCTCGGTTTTCCCCACGCCGGTTGGCCCCAAAAAGATAAGCGAGCCGATGGGTCGGTTGGGGTCTTGCAGCCCGGCGCGAGCGCGGCGAACCGCATTGCTCACCGCCCGCAANNTACCCGCAGGCCCTCATCCTGCCCCACCACCCGCTGGCGCAAGTTATCTTCCATGCGGGTAAGTTTGCTCATCTCACCTTCCACCAGCCGCGTCACGGGCACGCCCGTCCAGCGCGAGACCACCGCCGCGATTTCATCCGCGCCCACTTCTTCTTTGAGCAGCGGGTTGCCTTTTTGCAACTCGCTTAGTTTGGATTGGGCCGCTTTGAGCTGCGTCTCCAGCTCGCGCAGCGTGCCGTAGCGCAACTGGGCGGCCTTGCCCAAATCCGCGTCTCGCTCCGCTTGTTCGATGTGAACCTGTGCCTGCTCCATCTTTTCGCGGATCCCGCGCACGGTTTGGATGGCGGTTTTCTCCTGCTCCCACTGGGCGCGCAACGCGTTGCTCTTTTCCTTCTCGCTGGCAATCTCGCCCTCGATCTTGCCCAGCCGTTCCTTGCTGGCGTCGTCGCTCTCGCGCTTCAACGCCTCGCGCTCAATCTCCAATTGCAAAATTTTGCGGTAAATATCATCCAACGCGGTGGGTTTGGAGTCAATCTCCATCTTCACGCGGCTGGCCGCCTCATCAATCAGGTCAATGGCCTTATCTGGCAGTTGCCGATCCGGGATGTATCTGGCGCTCAGCGTGGCCGCGGCGATCACCGCCGCATCTTGAATGCGCACGCCGTGATGAATTTCGTAGCGCTCCTTCAACCCGCGCAAAATGCTGATCGTGTCGGCCACGCTCGGCTCATCCACCATCACCGGTTGGAAGCGCCGCTCCAGCGCGGCATCCTTCTCAATGTGCTTGCGGTATTCATCCAGCGTGGTTGCGCCCACGCAGTGCAGCTCCCCTCGCGCCAGCATGGGTTTGAGCAGGTTGCCCGCGTCCATCGCGCCCTCGGCTTTGCCCGCGCCCACCACCGTGTGCAGCTCGTCAATAAACAAAATAATTTTGCCGTTGCTGGATGTGACCTCTTTGAGCACAGCCTTCAGCCGTTCCTCAAACTCGCCGCGATATTTTGCGCCCGCAATCAACGCGCCCATATCCAGCGCGATCAGGCGTTTGTTCTTCAAGCCTTCTGGCACATCGCGGCGCACAATGCGCTGGGCCAACCCTTCGGCAATGGCGGTTTTGCCCACGCCCGGCTCGCCAATGAGCACGGGGTTGTTCTTGGTGCGGCGGCTCAAAATTTGGATGACGCGCCGAATTTCCTCGTCTCGCCCAATCACCGGGTCCAGCTTGCCTTGCTCGGCCATCTGCGTTAAATCGCGGCCATATTTCTCCAGCGCTTGATACGTGGTCTCTGGGTTTTGCGAGGTCACGCGCTGGTTGCCGCGCACGCTCACCAACGCCTTGAGCAACGAGTCGCGGGTCACGCCGTTTTCATTCAAAATACGGGTGGCGGCGGGCGGGCGGCCCGTGCGCAGGGTGGATGGGTCGGCGAGGGCGATGAGCAGATGCTCGGTCGAGACGAAGTCGTCCTTCATTTGCTCCGCTTCGGCCTCGGCCTTGTCTGTGATGGCGCTCACCTCGCGCGACATGCGCACATCGCCGGTGGCTCCGCTCACTTTGGGCTTGTCCTTGATGTTGCGCTCGGTCAGGTCGCGCAGGCGGGCCGTGCG
>MTKZ01033637.1_pt2 | contig 39445 bp, 42 predicted proteins | sample 1042781 | NCBI WGS metagenome assembly MTKZ01 (sample SAMN06212207, study PRJNA360539) | anaerobic digester metagenome | biome: Wastewater treatment plant; material: sludge; isolation source: anaerobic digester fed with sludge from wastewater treatment plant | place: Denmark: WWTP Viborg ...
TTGAATAAGGGTTCCACCTGTGAGACAGTGAGCTCCCCCGAGAGGACTCGAACCTCTAACCTTCTCCTTACAAAAGCCCTCTTGTTACCAAAAGGTTTGGACTATCTTATGTCCGATTAAAATCGGACTCTGGTATATAGTCTCTACACGTTTATCCTTCAGCAAGCTCAGGACAAGTCCTTTACTGCGTTCGGAATTTAGCTCGGGATTATCCTTCGATAAACTCAGGACTTCCCCGAATTAGCCAGATTTTTCAACCCGAATTACTCCGGGAAGCTGCGTTACGCCGCCTTCTATTTCACGATGGCAATTCGCACAAACCAAGATGCATTTATCAAGCTCTTCCTTTATTTTTTTCCAAGATCGCGTATATCCCTTTTCTCCAATACCAAATTTCTTATTTCCAGTAATATGATGTAGATCCATTGCGCCTTGGTATTTATGATAGCCACAAATCTGACATTTGCCGCCTTTATATTCGATAGCAAGTGTTTTAACTTTGCGTCTACGTTTGGCTACTGCCTTTATTAATTCTTCGCGCCGATCGGCGTATTTTCTTTTGTCCACCATGCCTAATAATTATACCAGTTAAGAATGGCGGATTAAAAAACTCACACAGGGAGCCGCTCTACCATTGAGCTACAGGGGATTAAAAAATGTACAGTTGATAATTCGCAACGTACAAATTTTGTTTATTTAATTTTCAAAGACCTCTAGTCAATTTTCAAATAGTCTACGCTCAAAATTATACATTATACAGTCTAAATTGTAAATTTCATTTGTAGTAATATTAGTTTATGGGATCGCTTCCAAAAGAAACTGTTGAAAAGATTCTTCAACTCCAACAACTGGAAATCTCCGAATATCAAATCTATAAAAACCTCACCAAAAGAATAAAAACCCAGGAAACCAAAAAAGTCTTAACTCACCTGGCTGATGATTCTTTGAAGCATTATCAATACTGGCAAAAAATTTCTCAGAAAGAAGTTCCTCCCGAGAAGTTCAGAGTTTGGTTTTATTCCAGTATCGGAAAGGTTTTCGGCCTGACTTTTGGAGTAAAAGTAATGGAAAATACCGAAGAGGCGATCAGAAATATTTACGAAGAACTCGCCAGATCCAATAAGGAATTCGCCTGGATTATTGATGAAGAAAAAAAGCATGAAAAAGAGGTCGTTGGCCTGATAAACGAGGATTTATTGAAATATATGGGTTCCATTGTTCTTGGCTCAAGCGACGCTTTGGTTGAATTGACCGGAACTTTGGCCGGATTAACTCTGGCTTTGCAAAACAACCAATTAATTGGCGCTACCGGTTTGATTACCGGATTGGCCGCCTCGCTCTCGATGGCTTCCTCAGAATATCTTTCTACAAAAAGCGAAAAAACTATCCGCAGCCCAATGAGGGCGTCTTTATATACCGGAATTACCTATGTTATGACGGTAATTTTATTAATAAGCCCCTATTTTATTTCCCGAAATTATTACCTTTCCCTTGCTTTAACCCTCGCTAACGCCGCCCTGATAATTTTCTTTTTTTCCTTATATACCTCCATTACCCAGGATGTTTCTTTCAAAAAAAGATTTCTTGAAAATCTATCCTTAAGTTTCGGGGTTGCTTTTTTAAGCTTTTTTATCGGCTTAATCGTCCGCAACTTTCTTCATTTGGAAATTTAGTTAATATTCCTCTTGACAAAACCCAATCTTTAAATTAATATATGAATATATGTTCATATCTAAACGCTGCCATTGTTCATCAAAAAACTGCCACTGTTCTTTGGCGGAAAAAGAAACCGAAAGATTAAGCCAAGATCTGGCTCTTCTTTCCGCTCAATCGCGGCTGGAGATTTTGTTTTTGCTTTATCAAAAAAACCATTGCGTTTGCGATTTGGAAAAACATACCGACCTTTCCCAAAGTCTGGTTTCCCATCACCTGGCGGATCTGGCCAAGGCCGATCTGGTTAAAAAAGAAAGACAGGGAAAATTTTTTGATTATCGCTTGACGCCTAAAGGCGTTCTATTTTTAAAAGCTTTATTGACAATTTCCGGAAAGGAGGTGAAAAAATAATGAAAAACGATAAAAAATGTTCCTGCTGTTGTTGCTGTAATTGCGGCTGCGATTGCGGAAGCGACTGCCAATGCGGCAAAGATTGCGATTGCCAAAAAGAAAAAAGCAAGTAAATACTTGACGCTCCGTAAAAAGGTTTTATCATTAAATTATGGCAAAAGAAAAAGAAAAGGCTGATCAGCCTCCTGAGATTAAGGAAGAAAACAAGTCCCCAAAAGCTCAAAATTTAAGGGGCTCTCATAAATTCCGGCTTATTTTGATTATCGTTCTGATGGCAATTGTTGCCGTTCTTTTTATTTTTGTCAAAAAACTTCGGCTGGCGTTGGTAGTCGCCTTTATCGCCCTTTTGGCTGCTTTAGGCCTTGAGGTCTCGCAAAACGATTGGGATTTGGGAAAACTTTTGGAGACAAAGTCTTTTCAGGAATCAAAAGTTTCCCGCGATACCGAAGGAAATCTTCTTTTTGATAAATTGGGCAATATTACCACCGACAGCACCAAGGGTAAAAAAGCCGGCGATTACAATTGCGGCGATTTTTCAACCCAGCCCGAAGCGCAAAAATTTTTCCTTAAAGTCGGCGGAGCCGGCAATGACCTTTACCGGCTGGATGGCGATAAGGACGGAAAAGCTTGCGAAAGTCTGCCCAAAGGTCAATAGATTTTTCTTCTTTATATTATTCTCTTATTCCAAGTAGTCTTGAAGTTTTTTCCTCCGAGAAGGGTGTTTAAGTTTCCTTAAGGCCTTTGCTTCAATTTGCCTGATTCTTTCTCTCGTGACGCCGAATTTCTTTCCGACTTCTTCCAAAGTCATCGGTCTTTCTCCGCCTAGCCCAAACCGGTAGCGTAAAACATTCGCCTCTCTTCCGGAAAGGGTTTCCAAAACTTCGTTAATGTTGTCTTTTAAAAGCTGGCGCGAGGCGGTATCGTAAGGAGACGGCGCCGTATCGGCGATAAAATCGCCCAAAATTGAGTCTTCATCGTCCCCAACCGGCGTTTCCAATGAAGTCGTATCCTGAGAAATTTTCATAATTTCCCTGACCCGGGAAGTGGAAATCGCCATTTTTTCGGCAATTTCTTCCGGTGAGGGCTCGCGGCCCAAATCCTGCATCAATTTCCGCGAAGTTCTGATCAGCCGGTTAATCGTTTCCACCATATGAACCGGAATTCTGATTGTTCTGGCCTGGTCGGCAATCGCGCGGGTAATTGCCTGCCTTATCCACCAGGTCGCATAAGTGGAAAATTTATAACCCCGGCGCCAATCGTATTTTTCAACAGCCCGGATTAAGCCCTGGTTGCCTTCCTGAATTAAATCCAAAAGCGATAATCCCCGGCCGACGTATTTTTTGGCAATGGAAACAACCAACCTTAAATTTGATTCGGTCAATTTCTTTTTCGCCGCCAAAGAATTTTTTTCAATCTTTTTAGCCAGCTCAATTTCATCTTTAGCCACCAAAAGGTTGATTTTGCCGATTTCCCGCAAATACATCCGGACCGGATCCGTCGTTGTCGGCGTTTCCAGATGGGAGATAACTTCAATTTCCTTGCTTAATTCCTTGGCGGATTTTTCGTCGCTTTTTATTTCTTCTTCCGTAACGTTATCAAAAACGTCAATCCCGGCGTTTATGAGCCGGCCGTAAAAATAATCAAGCTTGTCCAGATGGTCTTCCGCCTGAGGAAAACATTCCAAAATTTCGTCCTGGGTTAAAAAGCCCTGTTTTTTGCCTTTTTCGATCAGCCTTTTAATCGTCTTGTCCAACTCCTTGTCTTGCGGGTTGTTCTTTTCTTTTCCTTTTTTAATTTTCAAGGTTTTCATCTTTTAAATTACAATTGAAGATAAATTATAACTTTTCTTTTTTGCCTTTTAGAATTATACTCTTTTTTCTTCTTTTATTGAAGCTAGTTGTTGCGAAAGGTCTTTAAATCTGTTTTCCGCCTCTTTCCAGTCGTTGCTGCCGGACCGGTCTTCCTTTTCCATTTTTTTAATTTCCTCGGAAACCGAAACCAAATCCTTTTTGATTTTTAAAATCTTCATCTGTTGAAGGGTTTGGCCGATTTCTTTTTCCAACCAATCTTCGTCTTCAACCCTTTCGTTATTTTTCCCCAAATCAACCAAATAGATATTGTTAAAAAGATCCGTCAGCTCCAAGGGCAAAACCGCGGCAAACTCGCCACTGGAAAATTTCTTTTCAAAAAAGGGATTTAACAATTCTATCATTTTCCGATAACCGGGCAATTGAAACAGGTTGCGATTTTCCTCAATCGATAAGGGTCGGATTTTTCCCGACTGGAAACAAAGCGCGAGTAAATATTCTTCCAAAATCTCCTCCCGACTGCGGTTTGTTTTTTCGGGGGCCAAGGCCGGTTTAACCAAATTTTGATTGGCCAAATATTTTTTTATCTGAATACCGATCGCCTCCTCGCTAACCCCCAATTTATCCGCCAATTTTCTTAAATAGTGGTCTTTGACGATTTCGTTTTCAATCCTGGACAACGGCGGAATCAGTTCTTCGCCGATTTTCCGTTTCCCTTCCGGCGTTTCTCCGGCATTCCTCTTGAAAGAGGAATCAATTAAAAAATCGTAATAGGGAACGGCTTTTTTAAGACTCTCGCGGTAATATTTCGGCTCTTTTTGGGCCGCCTCGTCCGGATCTTTATATTTTTCCAATTCCAGAACCCTGATGTTTAATCCTTCTTTGTCGGCAATTTCAATGCCTCTTCTGACCGCCTGGTCGCCGGCAATATCCGCATCCAAAGCCAAAACCAAATTGTCCGTAAATCTTTTTAGAAGCTTTACCTGGGCTTCGGTTAAGGCGCTTCCTTTGATCGCCACGACGTTTTTGATCCCGATTTGGAAGGAAGAAATCGCGTCCAGCTCGCCCTCAACCACAACCGCCTGATTTTCTTTCTTAATTTCCTCTTTGGTTAAATCCAAGGGGTAGAGCAACTCGCTTTTGTGATAAACCAAAGTTTCCGGCGTATTGACATACTTTGCTTCTTTTACCAAAGGATCCAAAACCCGGCCGGCAAAACCGCGGACATTACCACGGTGATCAATCAAGGGAAACATCAGCCGGTGGCGGAAACGATCGTAATATTGGGAGCGAGAAGCAGGAGACGAGATGCGGGAAGTGGGAATAATCAGACCGGCGGCCTCAAGATCCTGGGAACGATAGCCTTTTTTACCAACCAAATATTGTTGCAATCCGTCCCAAAGATGGGGAGAATAACCAATTTTAAAAAGTTTTAAAGAATCCTTGCTTATTCCCCGGCCCAGGATATATTCCAAAGCCGGCTTGGCTGCCTGGTGGTTTAACAAAAGATAATGAAAAAACTCCATCGCCAGATGATTAATCTGGTAAAGTTTTTCTTTTTGCGCTTCGTCTTCACTCGGCTGGTAACTTTTTAAAACCACGCCGGTTTTTTTGGCCAATAATCTTAAGGCCTCACCAAAATCCATTCGGTCATACTCCATCAAAAAACGAAAAACATCTCCGCCTTTTTGGCAACCAAAACAATGCCAAATTTGTCTTTCCGGAGAAACAATAAAAGAAGGAGTTTTTTCCGTATGAAAAGGGCAAGGAGCCTTAAAATTGCGGCCGGCTTTTTGTAAAGGTATATAGCCGGAAATAAATTGGACTAAATCAATTTTGGCTTTAATTTCTTCAATCTGATCCATATCCGCAGGCAAGCAGCCCAATTATAGCAGAAATTGGCTTTGAATAACCGTCCTGGAAGTTATTCCTCTTTGATAAGAATTGAAAGTATTTTATCGGGATTAACCGGAGTGGAGTTTTCTCCGAAGCGATTGGCTTTAACCGAAGCTTCAGCGATTTTATCAACCGTTTCTATCCCTTTAACCACCCGGCCGAAAATAACATAATTTTTCGGTAGCGGATTGTCCTGGTGCATAATAAAAAACTGGCTGCCGTTGGTATCGGGTCCGGCGTTGGCCATCGCCAAAGTTCCCCGAGTATATTCTCCCTCAAAAGGCTCATCCGCAAAAGTATAACCCGGTCCGCCGGAGCCGTTGCCGTCGGGATCTCCTCCTTGAATCATAAATCCCTTAATGACCCGATGAAAAATGGTATTGTCGTAAAAATTCTTTTTGGCCAAAGTGACAAAATTATTAACGGTGATCGGCGTTTTGTCGGCAAATAATTCAATTTCAATTTTCCCCTTGCTGGTTTCAAGAATCGCCGTATATTTTTTCTTCATATCAATTTCCAAATTGGGGGTTTCGGTTTTCGTGGGTTGAAGAATTTCCGTCGGCAAGGCTGACGTTTTTTCTTCCTTTGAATTACCCGGCTTTAAAGCCCAAAAACCCAAAATTAATAATAAAAATAATAAAATAAAAATAATAATTCTTTTCATTGGCGGAGAGAGAGGGATTCGAACCCTCGAGAGCCTTTCGGCCCTGCACGCTCTCCAAGCGTGTGCACTCGACCACTATGCGACCTCTCCAAGTAAACTAGAATAGACCTTTAGAGCATAATTTTATCTTTTTTTGAAGCAAAAAGCGAGGCTTGATCTCCTCTTAGAGTAAAAGAGTAAAAGAAAAAAATACTTTTATTCTATTCTCTGCACTCTATGCTCTGTGTTATAAACTATCTTCTGTGCGCCCAGAGGGAATTGAACCCCCAAGTCTCTGGGTCCGGAACCCAGCATTTTATCCGTTAAACTATGGGCGCCTGAAAATATTTTCGAGTTTCTTGCTTGGCGGAGAGGGCGAGATTTGAACTCGCGATAACCTTACGGCTATACTGGTTTTCGAAACCAGCTCATTCAACCACTCTGACACCTCTCCTGATTATTAGAGTAAAAAAAATTTACTCTGGTCTCCTCTCTACCTCTTGTGCGCCCAGAGGGAATTGAACCCCCAAGTCTCCGGGTCCGCAACCCGGCATTTTATCCGTTNNCCCGCTGAGTTAAACTCGACTGGCAAGTCAGAATTGCCAGCCTTCAAGTTCGCTAGGAACTGGTTTGCATAAGGTAAACCTCTAGATTATACCAAAATTTAGGTTCAAAAGTTAGGTCGGAGAAGAAGTAGGTAAAATTGGCCCCGAGGGAGGATCTTTCTTTTCCTCCTTCTCTTCCAAGTCTAGAGGAACTTTTTTGGCTAACCAGGAGGAAGCTTTATCAAAAAAAGTCAAAGGCGCTTCTTCGTTAAGCAAATATTTTTCCAAAATTTCCTTAATTTGTTTTTCGTCTTCTTTTTTGATAACAAAAAGCAACCGGCCGGGAAGGTTCAACCGGGTATCAATATTTAACAGCCTTTGGTCATACTTGTTGGAAAACCAAAAACGCCAAAGATATTCCCAATCATAGCTTTTATCTTCAAAAGCAACTCCTTTATTGGTAATCCGGTATTCAATCTCCTCCGGCGGAACAGTAGAAAGAACATAATAAACAAAAGCCAAGGAAATTATTGCCGCAATTAAAAACCACTCTTTAACGAAAAATAAAATTAAAACAAGCAAAAAGAGAATTGCGAAAACAGTTGTCCAATATTCCTTGTCTCTTTTCTTGAAAGGTCTTACCGCCGCCTTCCAAGTAAAAAGGACTTTTAATTGACGAACCGCCATTACTTCAATTGGTTGAGGCTCGGAATCGGATAATTCCGGGGTTTGATTTCCCTCTAGTTGAGATGGGGGCAGATTTTCTTCGGGCATAGATTAAGAATAAAACAAAACTGAATAGAAAATCAAGAGTTTTTTAAGTATAATAAAGCAAGTTTTTGGAGGGTATCCCGAACGGTTGAGGGATCGGTTTGCTAAACCGAGATCGCGCAAGTGATCGGTGGGTTCGACTCCCACACCCTCCGCAGTTCCAAGAAATAGATCCTCTTCATATCATGGATGGGTTCTCCATATAATGGAGGGGTGGTAAAACAGTTTATTAAGAAACCAGACAAACGAGTCATTTTCCCCCAATCAGAACAACGTGATTTTTTGAAAAGGGTAGCAAGAATATCAAAACTTTCATGGTTGTCGATTGCTGAAGAAATCGGAGTCCACCAACGAACATTTTTTGACTGGAGAAGAGAAAAATATTCTATTTCGCTAGGCTCTTTGAAAAAGATGTGTAAAATTGCAAATCTTCCTTTTCCAAGCGAAATTGAGATAAGAAAACCTTTTTGGTCAGTCAAAAAAGCAGCAAAAATTGGAGGATATGCTACTTATAAAAAATATGGGAGGATAGGAAGCCCAGAGGTTCGAAGGAAAAAGTGGCTTGAATGGTGGGAGAAAAGAGGAAAGAACAACCTGAATGAAAAATTTACTGCAAGAAAAATAAATTGTCCGAAAAAGAGTGCTGATTTAGCTGAATTTGTTGGTATCATAATGGGTGATGGGAGTATTACAAAGAGACAAGTAAAAATAACGCTTAACTCAATAACTGACAAAGAGTATTGTATCTATGTTAAAAGTTTAATAGAAAAAATCTTTCAAACAAAGCCATCTATGAACAAAAGAAGGAATGAATCGACAATTAATTTGACTATTTCGAGAACAAATTTAGTTAATTATTGTCGATCAATAGGGTTATTGGTTGGTAATAAAATTAAACAAAACCTTGATATTCCACATTGGGTTAAGGAGAACAATAATTTTATAATTCCCTGCTTGAGAGGATTAATGGATACCGACGGATGTCTATTCTTGGAGTGCCACAAGGTTAGAGGAAAAATTTATAGTTATCCTAGGCTGTCATTGGTAAGCGCCTCGCCAAATTTAAGATTCTCTGTGTTGGAAGCATTAACCGACCTGGGTTTTTCAGCAAAAATAAGAAATAATCGAAATGTCCAAATCGAGAAAGATCGTGAGATTAGAAAATATTTTGATACAATAGGCACAAGTAATCCTAAACATAGACGAAAATTTGAGGCATTTTTAGGAGGAGTCGGATAATGGTATTCCACCGGTCTTGAAAACCGGCGTCTGAAAAGACTTGCGAGTTCGAATCTCGCCTCCTCCGCAGAAACAAAAAATGATAGTTTAAACTTTTAATTACTAAAATGGCTGATATAACTCTTTCTGAAGAAGAACTAAAAAATAAATTAAAAACCCAGCTTCAATTCCTTAAGAAATCTTTTAACCCTTACCGACAAGGAGAAACAAATGAAGCAATCAGAATAGCTCAATTTTTGAGAGTAATTCTTAATAATTAATCATGAATCAGCTGAAATTTAATAATTGAAAAAATCTTTTCTCTTATCTTGTCACAGTTAATCCCCAAACCTTTTTTGTTCCCGATTTTTTAAGAATAGTGCCACAGGTTTTAAGAGTTGCGCCGGTAGTCCAGATATCGTCAACCAAGATGATATTAGAGATTGGAGATTGGATATTCAAATTAAGAGAAAAGACATTCTCCATATTTTTCTTTCTTTGCTCTTGCGTCAAACCGGCTTGGGGAGAAGTAAATTTTGAACGAATCAAAAAATCTTTTTTAAATTCCAAACTCCATAATTGAGCAAATTTTTCGGCAAATATTTCCGCCTGGTTAAAACCGCGCTGGTTTTCTTTATACCAAAACAAGGGAACGGCAACCAGAACCGGATTTTTTTCTTTAATAAACCGCTTTATTTGAAGAAAGCGGTTGTCCTTATCCTCGTTCCAAATCTTCAACAATATTTTAAAGAATTCATCGGCTAAATCGGTAACATATTTAAATTTCAATTGATGAATCGCTTCGCGGATAATCCCCTCGTAGGCAAAAAAGGAAATCAGTCCGTTTAAACAATATCGGGAACGGCAGGAAAAATGGGTTTCCCCGAAAGGCGAAGGGTTCTCACAGACCGGACAAACCAACCGGTCAATTGATTTAATTTTTAACCGGCAGGAAGAACAGAAATAATTGCCTTCACGGGGACAACCTAAACATTTTTTGGGAAAAAGAAAATCAATAACGGTCACAATAATCTTTTATTCCTAAAAGCAAAACCGGAACAGGTTTTTAAATATTTTTCAAAATCCAATGCTCTTTTCTTGGAAATAAAAGCAGAATAATAAACCAACTTAAGAGGACGAAATTTTCTTGTCTGAGGAATATTGCCCTTCAGGTGTTCATTGATTCTTTCTTTTAAGTCTGAAGAAAATCCAGTATAAAAACTTTTATCTTTTAACTGAAGAATGTAGGTATAAAACACAATCTTATTCTAGATTAAAACATCAACCTGCGCTACGCCAAAGATTTGGATCAGTCCCACTTCGCCTTCGACAAGCTCAGGGCTACGCTTGGGACACTCTTCGCAATTAAAATCGAAAGAAACAATTGCAAAATAGTGGCCGTGCCACTTCGAAGCCCCAGTTGCTAAACTGGGGCGAAGAGTGGAGATGCCCGGGATTGAACCGGGATCCGAAAAGACTTTTCTAAAACTTCTACAAGCTTAGCCGAAATTTATTTTTTCACCCGTACCTGATCCAATCGGCGAGAAAGTCCGGGCTAGATTTTTTTATTTTTGGCCCCAGCGGTGAAATCAAACGCCGGGGTTACGTCTCAACTTTGTTTACACCCGGAAGGTTCCGTTGAGAAAAAACCCACCGAATGCCGTTTACGCGAATGCGTAATTGACAGCGAATTTCTCGCTGACAGCGGAATCAACAGTATCGTTGACTTTTATTTTTGATCCTGTTTAGCCCCGATGAATCAACGGGGGCTTGCCGTTTTAAAAGAGCGCTTTCCGTCGAAGCCTGTCATCCCCTTTATTCTGTTCTCCCGTTCTTATACTCTAAGTCTGCTTTTCTTTCCAACTCCCGTTTTTTAATTACTGCTTTCTTTTCAAACTTTCCCTTGCCTCTGGCCAAAGCCAGCTCAATCTTGATTCGTCGGCCCTTATTATAACACGCCACAGGCACGAGCAGCAAATTTTTCTGCTTCATTTTTGTTTCCAAAGCCAAAATTTCCTTCCGGTGTAAAAGCAATTGCCGATTCCTTTTGGGATCATAGCCAAAAGTTCTGGCCGATTCGTAAGCCGGCAAACTGGCATTAAGAAGATAAGCCTGACCGTCTTTAATTCTGACAAAGGCGTCATCAAGATTTATTCGACCCAAGAAAGCCGATTTCGTTTCCTGGCCGTCCAAACTGATTCCCGCTTCAATCCGCTCAAAAAGTTGATATTCAAATCTGGCTTTCCGGTTGAAAATTTTCATTCCAAAGAAGCAACGGGGAAGGTAAAAATTAAATTGTCTTGGCCAAGGTAAACCTTTTTATCCTCGCTTGAGACCGCCAAAAATTTCGGTTGGTCCAATTTCCCTTGCCAAAGATATTGCGCTTTTAATTGGCCGTCTTTGGAAAACAAAACGATTTTCTTTTCCGAAGAATTAACAAAATAAAGATTGTTATTGGTCTCTCCGGAAAAGAAGAGATTAAACCCGGCAATTTTTTCCGGTTTAATTCCTTTTAAACTGAAGTTGTCGCTTTGGCCCCGGATAAACTTTTCAATGCCTTTATCGCTAAAAACCCAAATTGATCCGTCAACGGCAAAAGAAATCAAGCTTTTCCCTTCAAAGGCATCTTCGGCCGCCCATCTTTTTGGCCCGCTAAAACCGGTTTCGGTTTTGCTGTATTGCCAGATATTTTTTCTCTCCTGGTCCAAAAAATAAAAATTCCCGCCAAAGGTTGCGCCGCCAATAATGTTTTCTAAATCCTGACTGGACCCGAAAACCGAATTTACTTTTTTGTTTTCATAATCAATTTGCCAAAGCCCCTGACTGGTTAAAACAAAGACTTCTTTGCCTGAAGAAAAAATAACCTCGCTAGACTTCAGTTTTTCATCGGTAACGGTGATTGTTGATTTCTTCTCCAAATCAACAAAATAAACCGAATTTTTTTCTTTATTTAAAGCAGCAATTTTTTCCGGCAAAAGAGCGATCCCGTCCGCTTTCGCTTCGGGAACGATTAGTTGCAAATCAAAGAAAACCGGTAATTCGCCCAAATCTTTTTCCCGGCCGGCTTTAACCGCCAGATTGTTGATTTCCTGGGAAAGATGATCCAAATCCTCGGACTGGCCGGATTTAATTTTCTTGGCTTCCGCCAAAAGGTTTTCCGCCTCTTTTAAATAATTGACGGTAGCTTCATTGTCCAAATCAACTGCTTCTTTCGCCTGGTTGTAAAGAACCTCGGCCCGGGAATAATATTCCCGAATCCGGTTTTCCTTTTCCGCCTGTTTCCTCTTGTTGAAACCCAAAACCAGACTGCTTAAAAAAAGAATGATCAAAATCACGGCCACGGAAAAAATCAACCGGTTTCCTTTTTCCTTTTCGTTTTTTACGTAAAACGAGGGTTCTTTTTTGCCTAATCTTACTTGGCCGAATCGCGGTCGGAATTTATTTAAAAAAATCTTTTGCCCAAAATCGGCGAAGCGGTTCTTGATTGAAATTTTTCCGGCCGGGGCTTTATTTTCCGGAAGTTTTTCCGGCTCTTCAAAAGCAATTTCTTCTTCCTTTTCCTTTACCAAAAGATTGATGACGGCGGCCGCCTGATTTAAGTCGGTCCGGCTTAAAACCAACGGAGCGATCGCTTCAACCATGGCTTGGGGCTCGGATAAACTTAAAGAAGTTCTTAAAACTCCGGGTGAAACTATTTCAAAAAAGCTTTCCGTCCCCAATAAAAAGATATCTCCGGGATATACAAGTCCGCTGGCCGTTTCAATCTTGTCCTCGGCGCTGCCCTTTAAAACCTGGTTTAACAAATTGTCTCTTTTAACAACTACCCTACCTTTGCCCAAGATGGCCAAATACAAGACCCGGGCGCCAAGACTTTCCGCTTTTGCCGAGGAAAAAAGAACTCCGCTGACAATTTCCGCCTGGGGCCACTCTTCGTGAATTTTTTCCAGAGAGCTTTTTAATCTCGGTAAGGCACCGTCTTCCAAATTGCCAAAATATTCTTCATGAAGACGGGATAAAATTTCCCTGCCCAAAGCCACTGTTTCCATGCCGGCTTCAACCGACCTTAAACCGATAACCGCCAAAAGCTCCCCTCTCAAATTTAATTTCTCCTTCTCTTCCGGAGTAAAAGTATGGATCTGGGCCCAGCTGGAAGAGCCGGGAGTTCCGACAATCTTGGCAATCTCCAATTTTATCTTTTCCATCTCTTAATAATTTTCAACAAATAAATTTAAATGATTACAAAAACAAAATCATGGCGATAAAAGCGGCAACAGCCACAATTAAAAGACCGATTGAAATCATCTTAATTAAAGATCCCAAATTGGTAACAACAACTTCAATCATCATGGAAACCTGGCGAACCAGAATAAAAGCGAAACAGGCGTAAATAAAAAAAGCCAGCAAGACAAAAAACTTGGCAATTAACCAAACATTGGCGGACAATAGAAAATCGGTTAAATTTTCCATTTATCTTAAATCCTCCAAAAGCTTAACCACCTGTCGGGGATGAGGAATATCGTGAAACTCGATATTGGCCTTTTCACCGGCGGTTTGAACATTAATATCGCCAAAATCAAAAACCGTCCTGATTGCTCCGACTTGCTTTTGAGTGACATCCTCAATCTTGTCCAATTCGGCATCGCTGATTTCCTTATATAAAAGACCAAAGAAATCAACATCAACCACCCGACGGTCGGTAACAATCCCGACATTAAAAAACCAGGATAAAAACTTCTCAAAAACAAAGGCGGCCAACAAAAGATACCAGCCGATAAAAACCGCCAGCTGATATTTTTCCGGCAAGAGATAATACCCGGGAAAATATTTAAACAGCCAGGGGAGGAAAAAAAAGAGGATACTTGCCAAAATCCAGCCGGTATTAACTCCCCAATGCTGTCTTAAAAGCAATAAAACCGTCTCGTCGTTTTTTTGGTTTTCAAAATTGACCCCAGCCGGATTGAAGGCAAAAGCGGAAAAAGGATTGGTTGAGACCGGCAATTCATTGATAATTTTTAACTTTTTTTCACTGATTGAAGTTTCCGGCTTAGTTGGGCTAACGGAACTTATCGGTTTATTGGCATTGGTTTTGGCGGTATAAAGATCGGGCATATGGGAGAGTAGAAGAATGAAAGAGTAAAAGAGTGTAATTCTTAAATGAAAATATTTACCCTCCTGCTCTCCTGCTCTTTGACTCTCATTGTATCACTTTCTTCTGATATCAAACAAACTTGATTTGATGCCGATGGCTCCCGGAGCGCGCAAATTATACATATATTTAAAATCCTCTCCGGAAAATTCCTTCCGGCCTTTGTCCGTTTCCAGGTAAACAATTTTGGTATAGCCGTCGTTTGAATAGACTTGTTCAACCGAACTAACTTTTCCAACCGGTCCGCCGTATTTGGCCGCTTCTTCCTTAACTTTGGCCATGCTCCAGGTATCGGAAATCCCCGCGTCCAAAGAAGAAAGATGGGAAACCTCGCCGGAATTCCCCTTGTAAATCAAAAGAGCGTTAACAACATCGCTGAATTCCGTTTCGGTCAACCAGGGATGGGAACGGCCGTATGATCCGCCGCTTCTTAAGCGGTACCAGGCTTTATAAAACCAGGACGAGCCGACGATTTTTTCGTATGCTTCCGATGTCCAACCCTCCCTGCCTTTAGCCGTATCCCAAAGCCCGGGAGTCGTATGGCCATTGTGAGAATAGGAAAAAGTGTAGCCGCCGGCCGTAGAAGCATACCAGGCGGAAAAGGGCTTTCCTCCGGCAATTAAAACCCAACCGCGGGTAGCGTTAACCGCTTCGTCCCATTTGCCGCCTTTGTTGGCCGGTTTATAAACCTGACAGGATTCGGTCGCGCAAATTGAGCCGCTGCCGTTATCGGTATAGGCCAAAGCGTAAGAGCGGGCCGCCACCGCCTGGGCTTTAAGGGCTTCAAAACCGCCATTGTCTCCCCAAGAGGAAGGCATTTCGTAAATTCTTTTGACGTAAGTTTCAATATCAACGGTGCCGTAGCCGGTTACCCGGATATTAATCGCCGTTGAATAATCTTTCTTAATTTCAATATTGCCGTAATAGGCGCGTAAAATATCCTCCGCCGATTGCCCAGCTTTAGCCCGGCCGTAAGCTCCGTATTGGCTCATCCCTTTCCGGTGAGGAGCGCCAAAGGAAAAGACGGCAAAAGCGGGTGAAAAACCCGGATTATAATCCGGCCGGGAAGCCGGATCGTCAGCCGGCGGTACGTCGCCGACGGAAGTGGAAAAGCCGCCCGATTTTAAAGCCAAAAGATCTTTTTGTTTGGCGGCGATTTGGGAAAAGAAGCTTTCGGTTTTTTGAACTTCCTGTCTTAAAAAGGAAGCCTGGCTGTCAACTTTTTTTTGCAAGGCGGCCAAAGAAACCTGACTTTTTTTAAAATTCGTTTTATCAGTTTCCAGGCGGGAAATGTCCTTTGATAAAAGACTAATAATTCTTAAATCTTCGTTGGCCGCCGCCCGTCTTAATCCCAATTGCTGGGTAAATTCGCCGGCAGAGCGGGAAGAAAGCAGATGCNNCCGGCAGAGCGGGAAGAAAGCAGAAGAAAAAAGGGGGAAGAGTTCCGGCTTTTCTTGTATAAATCCCTGATCCGCGCTTCCAATAATTCTTTTTGGGTCGCCAGATCAACTTCCCTTTGGAAAATTTCCTTTTCCGTTGCTTTTAATTTGCCGGCCAGTAAAGTTAAACTGCTGCTGATGCGGCTTAATTCTTTTTCGTAAGCGGCCAGGCTTAATTTGTTTTTTTCGTGGGCTTCCGTCCGAGCGTCAACTTCTTTTTGCAACTCCCTGATTTGACAATCATAATCGGTAGCGCTACATTCTGCCCTGATTGGCATAGCGCAAAGTGCATAGTAGGAAGCACAAAGAAGAATAAAAAAAATCTTAAACGTAAAATTTATCTTTATCTTTTTAACTTTTAAGTTTAAGCCTGTTACCGACATTGGATTAATTATAACCCATTCTGACTTAATCTCTTCTTCAATTTCTCTATCTAAATCATTACCCTATCTCTTGCCTTTTTTAAAACTGAAGTGTTAGACTTAATCTATTGATGAAAAAAAGTATTTTAATTGTTTCGTTCGTTTTAGTAAATTTTTTTTATACAAAACCGGTTTTTTCTCAAAATTGTATCCAAATTTTGCATCCTCCTTGCCCAGCTGACCATCCAGCGGCTTGTATAAATGCTAAAGGTTTTTGTTGTGAAAATCCCATACAATGCATCAAAATTAAACCTACTGCTTTCCCTACTTATACTGTCCCTTCACAGTGTTTTCAAAGTCTGGGTTTTTGTACCAGTAATAAAATTATGTGTCCCGGAACTGCGATTTGTTGCCCAAGCCTTGTTGACTGTCAAGGACTTCCTCAATACCTTGATGTTTCTTGTGATATCTGTGGATGCGAAGAAGATAAAATAAGCAAAACCTTTGATTGTCCCAAATGCGACGAAGACTGTAAAAAGTGTACATTAGAAAAAACAAAAGGAGGCATTCATGATAAAGGTGGCGCCTGGACTGCCCTGGGCTGTATCCCAACCGGTGATTTTTACGGATTTACCGCCTGGTTTTTAAAAATAATCTTTGGAATTGCCGGTGGAGTTGCTTTTCTTTTGGTTATCTTCGGCGGTTTCCGGATAATTACTTCTGCCGGCGACCCGAAAGGGGTTCAAGCAGCCAAGGAAACAATTACTTCCGCCCTGATCGGTCTATTATTCATAATTTTTTCCGTTTTTCTGTTAGAATTAATTGGGGTTAAGATATTGGGGATTCCTGGATTTTTAAAGTAAAAGAAGAAGCTGTTAATTAATAACTCTATGAAATTATTTAAAAAATTGTTTTCTTCTGTCTCGTTCTTTGCTTTATTACTCTCCCTTGCTTTCTTTCAAAAACAATTATCAAAATTTGCAGTTGCTCAGGGTGGTGGAAGCGGAGGCGCGGACAGCGAATTAAATATTTATGATTTAAAATCTCTTACCTTTCCAACCAAGGGAGCGATTGATCTGAAAGGAGATTTAAATCTCGGTGAAATTATTTCCGAAGGATTAAAAGTTGTTTATGTTCTTGCCGGAATTATTCTTCTTGTATATTTAATAATGGCCGGTTTCCAAATGATGACCGGAGCCAACGATCCCAAAGCGAAAGAAAGTGCCGGAAAATCAATTACCAATGCCGTTATCGGCTTTTTTATCCTTTTTGTCTCCTACTGGGTGATCCAGATTGTTGAAGTTGTGTTGGGAATTTCAATTTTGAAATAATTATCTCGGCAAACAAAAATCTAAAAACCAATTAGCGAGCTATCGAGATAACGAGCTAACGATTTTTAAATGATCCTTTAAAACAAACTTTCTTTTTTCCTTTTCCCCAAAAGCCCTCAAAGTCTTGCCTTGGTCTTCCAAATGAAAAGGCTGGCCCTGGAAAACGACCACGTCTCCGGGATTAGGAAGATGAATTTCCANNAGAATACCTTTCTTTTTGCCCCCGCCAATACCGGGCCGAATGGTTACCTTTTTCAACCGGCACTTTGGCCTCCTTCTCTGTCTTTCTTGCGGCTGAAGAAAGTTAACCAAAGCCAATAAAAAAGATAAAAGCAAATTATGCCGGTAAGACCGGAAACCAACCAAAAAAGAGAATGGGCAATCCAGCCCAATCTGCCCCTAATCCCGATTAGAAATCTTAAAACCGCCAAAGAGACAATGGCGGCGAGCCAAAAATATACCGGCAGTCCGAAAACCAATAAACCCTGAAAATAATCTTTTTCTCTTCTTATCCTCCTTATCGTCAAGAAAGGATGACAAGCCAAACCGTAAAGGTTGCGGAAGAAAAGATAAATTTCCCTTACCCCGAGGAGCAATACTATCTTCACAATTTTCTTTATTGACCTATTTGTTGTTCTAATTTTTCTCATACCTTTTCTTTCTTAAACTTAAAACTCAAATCTCAAAACTTAAAATCAAAACTTAAATCCTTCAATCTTGGAAGATTTACCGATTTTACATTTGGATTTAACATTTAACATTTAAGATTTGCCATTTCTGCTCCATTTTTTTCTGAACGAATCGCGCGCCCTTGATAATTTTGATTCAACCGACTTAAAGCTTGTATTAAATTTTTTGGCAATTTGGTTGACGGTCATCCCGTCTATATATTTAAGTCGCAAAACCTCCCGATATCCTTCGCTCAGAGCAGCCAAAACAATTTTCACCTCCTTTCGTAATTCTTCCTTTTCCAATTTTTCGTCCGGTCCGAGAGCTTGAGAAGCGACTTCCTCCAAAAAAGGGAACCGGGAAAAAAGAAGCGTCTTTAATTTCTTTTTCCGGTAATAATCAACAATCGTATGGTTCGCAATCCCGCAAATGAAAGTAAAAAGAGCCGATTCTCCGCGGAAAAGGGGCAGGCTGTCAACCGTATCAACCAAAACGTCCTGAAAAATTTCCTCCGCCTCTTCCGGCTGGTGAACCCTTTTGGCGATATATTGTTTCAGGCGGTTTAACGTCGCTTTATCGATAGAAGTTTTTTCCGAAACCACAGCAAAAATATTATACCTTAGGAGGCAACTTCGCGAAGCATCTCGTAGGCCCTAATCAAATACTTTTCGGCGATTGCCGAATTGTTTCCGGCCGAATTGAAAGCCGTTATCGCCAGGGTTTTATAATAAGCCATCCGCCGCGATTGCAGGTCGGAAAGCCGGTAAATCTCGCCGTAATAATCTCGCAAGGCTTTTTCCAATTCGGCTTTGTCCAAACTCTCTTTCGTTTTCTTTTCTATCTTTTTTAAATCAACTTCCAATTTGGCAACAACTTCCGGGCTAAAAACATAACCGGTCGCTTCCTTAATAATTTGATAGAACACTTTCATTTTTCCTTCGGCCTTGGTCCAATCTTCTTTCCCGGCAAGAATTAACCCTTCACTATAGAACTGAACCGCTGACGAAGAATTTTGGAAATCCAAATTGTAAAGCTCCTTTAACCAATTTCCGATTTTTTCCTCTTGTTTTTTCTGATTTTCCCAATTGCCCTCTTGTAAATAAGCGCTTTCCAGTTTAGCCAATTTTTCCGGAGAAAACTTAACGCGGGGGACGTTATCGTTGCCGCCAAAACGGCGCCTTCTTTTGGAAAAATCAATTAAAGCCTCCTTTAAGATTTCCGGGTTTAATTCCGGGAAATGATCTGGAAGCCAATAGGTCTCGCTGTAAGCTCCCTGCCAAATTAAAAGCCCGCTTGTCCTTTGCTCGCCCGAGGGTCTGATAATTAAATCCGGATAAGGAAAAGGCTGGGAGCCGGTGTCCAAATACTTTTGAAAGATTTCTTCATTTAAATTTTCTTTGGTTAATTTTTCTCCGGTCATTTTTCCGATTGCCCTTAAAATTTCATCCCGGCCGCCGTAATCCAAGGCAATATTTAAAACGAATTTCTTGTTTTCTTTTGTTTCTTCCTCTGCCCGAATTATTTTTTTTGCCAAAGAAGAAGGGATCCGGTCTTTCCGTCCCAGNNGGTCTTTCCGTCCCAAATGAATTATCCGAACTCCGCTTTTTTTGGCCTCTTTAAGATGAACACCGACAAATTCCTCAAGTTTTTTCATCAAAAAAGCAATTTCTTCTTTGGGCCGGTCCCAGTTTTCCGTTGAAAAAACCCAAAAGGTTAAAGTGTGAATTCCGAAATCGCGGCAGGCCCGGGAAAGCGAAGGGGTAATATCAAAACCGCGCCGGTGGCCTTCAAAAGCCGGTTTTCCCCTTGCTCTCGCCCAACGCCGGTTGCCGTCACAAATTATCGCCAGATGATTGGGAACCAAAGTTCCTTCGGGTAAAATTTTTTCTTTTTTATCTTTCATTTTGTAAGCATTCTGGCATAAAAAATTATCATTTTCGCTAAATATTGAGTCGGAAAAATACAATTAATCCTTCGGTCGGATATAGAGTAAAAGAGTAAAAGAGGATAGAGCAAGAGAGTTGTGAATAAAGGAATAAAGGAAAAGGAATAAGCCAGAGGTAAAGTAAGAGAAGAAGATTTTAGTTTTTAGTTTTGGTTTTAAACTTTAAGTTTTGAATTTTAAGTTAAAAGAGTGTTATTATTAAACCATGTCTGACCTTTTATCCGCCGTTAACATCGGCGATGAACTTTTACTCAAACCTTCTGTCCCGATTGGTAGAGTAACGGAATATCAATCTTTAGGCGGCCTTGTTTCCATTTTTTTAAAAAACGCTTTTATTTTGGCCGGGATCCTCTTGTTTTTCCTCTTGTTATTCGGTGGTCTCGGCATTATTATGGGAGCTGGAGGGGGTGACCCGAAAAAAACTTCTCAGGGCCAGCAGGCGGTCACCTCTGCTTTGGTCGGGTTTGGCATTATTTTTGCCAGCTATTGGATAATTCAAATTATTCAAATAGTTACCGGCTTAAATATCTTGGGAAAATGAAGGAAAAACTGCTCATTGCCGATATTGCCGATGTCATCGGAAAGATTGCTCCGCCGCCCGGAGTTGAAAAATGGGGAGATATTGGGGTTGGCGGTAAAGGAGGAATTATCGGCTTTGCCAACGTTTTGATAAAACTTCTTATTGTCGGCGGCGGCATCTTTACTTTCGTCAACATTTTATTGGCCGGTCTAACTTATATCTCCGCCGGCGGCGATTCCAAAAAAATTGAGCAAGCTACCAATAAAATTATTTACTCGGTAGTCGGATTGATAATTATGGCCGGCTCTCTGGTTGCGGCCGCGATTATCGGCTTTATTGTTTTCGGCGATGCTACCGCTATTCTGAATCCAAAAATCTATGGACCACAATAAAAAAATTGGTATTAAAACAATAAATTTAAAAATTGTTCTTGAAATGATTAATGTTTTTCTCTTCACCTTTCTCCTTTTATTATTTTCTTCCAGGCCACTTTATGCCGGTTGTGAGCCATGGTGCAATCGTGTTAGTTGCACGCCGTGGGATGATTGCAACGACTGTAACGAATGTCTCCAATACGCTCCGACTCCGGTTGGACAAAAATCTCTTGGTTCTCTTGAGGGGATAGGGCCTCTTGGCAACTTTATAAAAAGTATGCAAGGAATAGAAACACCAATCTCTCTTTTAAATAGAGTTATTTCTATCGGTATCGGTTTAATTACTCTTTTTGCTTTCCTTTATTTTATTCTTCAATTTTTTACCGCGGCTTTAAAATGGATTACGGCCGGCGGCGACCAAAAATCCGTAGAAGCAGCAGGAAAACAAATTACCAACGCTTTAATCGGACTGGTTATTGTTGTTTCCGCGACTTTTATCATTGAATTGGTGGGAATGGTTTTGAGAATTGAACTTCTTAATCCTTTTGATTTTTTAAAAAATATTTGGAAACCGTAATAAAATATGGCTAAATCAATTTATAATCCTTTAATTCCCAATTCGGAAAACAGAACCGTCGGCGAATGGCTGCCGAAAACAATTGCCGTTTTTGTCCGGATTTTCATGATTATCGGCTCAATTGCCTTGATCTTTTATCTTATCTGGGGAGGGGTGATGTGGATTACCAGCGGCGGAGATTCAAAACGGACGGAGGCGGCAGGAAAACAAATTTCCGGGGCCATTATCGGGATGATTATTCTCTTTAGCACCTGGGCTATTATTAAGGTTGTTGGTATTGTGGTCGGTTTGGATATCCTTGGTTCCGGATTTGTTATTCCCACCCTTTAATCTTTCTTACTTATTGACACGAATGTCTTTAAAAAATAAACTGGTTTTAGGTAACAATTAAAAAAAATAAATAAAAAATAAAAGGAGGTGACAAAATAAAAATGTTTGGACTTAACTTTTTAGCTGCAGCCGACGCTGGCGGTGCTGGATCGCTCTCTGTTATACCTTTATCACAAATTCCCAACCCCGGTGTAGGCTGGACAGATTTGGGCTCAGTCGTTGGCGCTGTCGTTAGATTATTGATGACTGTTGCCGCTCTGGCAACCTTTTTCTATTTACTACTGGGCGGTTTGCAATGGATTATGTCCGGCGGTGATTCAAAAAAGACCGAAGCGGCCGGCAAACAAATTACCAACGCCTTAATCGGCTTGGGAATTGTCGCCGCATCCTGGGCGATTATGCTTATTTTGGAAAAATTCTTCCACATAACGGTTATCAGCGGCCCTATTGATATTCCAACACCGAAATAACCTGCCCTTAGGAAAATCAAGAAAAGGGAATTAAGGAAAGAAATTATTTTATGGCGGCAGAAAAGATTTTATTGGCTCAAGACTGGAAAACCGGCTGTTATACCGAATATACCACTCAACAGGGAGAGGTAATTAAAGTCGCAACGATCAAGGGATTTGAGTGTATTTTTGCCAATATTTTGAATATTGTTGTCCGTTTTGCCGGAATTGCGCTTTTCATAATGTTTCTGGTCGGCGGCTTTAAATATTTAACCAGCGGCGGAGATCCCAAAAAATCCCAGGCAGCCCAACAGACTTTAACTTATGCCATTATTGGATTGGTCGTTATTCTCGGCGCCTGGATTATCTTTCTTTTGATTAAGGAGTTTACCGGCGTTGACGTTCTTAATTTTGAGATTGTTACGGAGCAATAAAAACAAAAAATCGGTAAAAAATTCTTTCGGTTTCTTTCTTATCTCTTACTTCTTAATGTATAATCAAATCAATGAAAACCCTGCCTAAAATTCTTGTTTTTCTTTTCTTCCTTTCTTTCTTATTAATTTTTAATCCCCGGCCGATTTTGGCCCAAAACAAAGTCGGCATTAATATTGGCGACCATTTTGGTGATTTTGACGCGGCCGCCGGAGTTGTCGGAGCCGGCGGCTGGGTTGTAATTATGCCCTGTCCTGGAGACGCCGACAAAATTGCCAAAATGATAGAAAATCATCCGGAGATAAATCTCGTTATCCGCGGCCACTATCCAGGAACAGTTCCTGACGCCGATAATAATTCCCTAGCTAAACAATGGGCAGCCGCTTTAGCCAGTATTCCCAGCCCAAACAAAATCTATTTTATGCCCTGGAACGAACCAAATCATGAAAATGAAGGAGGAGGATCGACTGCCGGTAAAAGAACTTATGACTATGTTAATTTTGTTAAACAAGAATTTGATAAAGCCGGAATTTTAAATACAAAAGTAATTCTTCTTTCGCCAATGGTTGACAAGCTTAACGATTCCTTTATTAACGGTTCTTTTTTTAATAATCCGGGAGGAAAATCCGGTTTTTATAATCTGGCCAGCGGTAGCTCCATTAATGAATATGATCAATTTNNCCTGGTCCTTATTACGCACTTGAGGCAGGAGTCGCCGGCACCTGTACTCCTCCTTGTTATAGAGAAGACGAATTGGAACAGATGCTTAATAAATCCTGGGAAAAATGGGGAGGCGATTCTAATTTTAAGATGTTCGCCGTTTTTGCTTATGACCCTCACCGCCCGGGAGAATGGGATATTTTTTCCTCAACTAAAATTATTGATTTTATTAAGTCCCATCGTTCTAATAACGGTTGTTGCACCCAAAAAACAGCAAGCAATTCACCAAAAATTACTTTAAACAAATGTCCCGGTAAAAACCACTCCTATTACGTTACCGACGAATCAGAATGCAACGAATGCGGCTCGGCCGTTTCCTTTTGTAAACCGATAAAAGAGGTAACAACTTTCGGAGAGGAATTAAGTAAAGATTCAATAAATCTACCCGAATCCGCCACTTACCGGAAATCGGACGGCGATTGTCTCAGAGTTGATTTTCAAGGAAAAATTGAAGTCTCCAATTTTTCCATTCCTTTTGCCAAGACCCTTAACAAATATTTTTTGGGTTCACTGGTAGATAATCCGAAGCAAAAAATTACCCAAACTCCGGATCAGGTAATTAAAACAAGCGGTGTTTTGGAAAAATTGGCACCGGTTGAATTACAAAACAAATTAAAATTGGAATTTTTAAACGAAATTGCCAATCCAAATTATAAAGGCCGGTATTTATCTTTTACGATTGAAGGAAAAGGCCCGGCGGAAATCACCAGCCTCTTTTTGGCAATTGGAGAAAAAGAAAAAAAACGAGAAGTGCTTACCCAAGACGAATTGGATTTTAAGAAAAAAATCTGGCCCCAAGTTCCTCTTATTGCCAACGAAGAAAGCAAGGGTCATATTTCTTTTTACGGAAGCGGAATTCAAGATAAGGAAAATACAATTAACACTTCTGTCCCGGAAATTTATCGCCTTTACCGGGTGACCGAATTGCTAAAAAAGATGTTGATTCCCGATTCCGTTCCTGCCAGCGGGGCCGGAATTGTTCGGGGAGAAAAAGTTTTTTCCGGCCAAGTTTTGCCGGCAACAGTTTGTCCTGTTACAAATTCCATTCCTCTTCAAATCAGTGATAAAGAAACCCGGGCCGGCTTTGGCGACAAAATCTGTGTTAAGCCGGAAATTCAAGATCCGGGGAAACAGGACGTGCAATTATTCGGAACAAGAGAATGGGAAAACGACGCCGGAAAAAGCTGTAAAACTTATTCTTCCGATGAAATAAGAAGATATTATGGAATCAGCGATCCTTCCAATAAATGCTGCGGCGACGGAGGAAATTATGTTTTTGACCGCATGACGGGAAGTGGAGCTTATGCTGTCGCCTATTATCGCTGTCTGGAATGTCATCCGGGCGCAACTTGTTGGTACGAAGAAAACGGAAACAAAATCAGATCCGAGGCTAATTGTTGTGTCCCGGAAAGCCCTGTTAAAACCAAAGACTTTACCGATACTAATATAAATAGTATTAATAAAGTCCCTTTTTTGGATAAAATAATTGAAAACACGGTTGGAGAACAAGGCTTTTTCAATATTTTCATTCCCTCTTTCCAAAAAAACAAACAACCGGACGGCGAAATCAATCAAGCTTTTAGGGAAGTTGCCGCTGAATCCCAGGCTGATTTAAAAATTGAAGTTAATCAAATTACCAAAACCCCAGCCAGTATCCAAGAAGTTAAGGTCGCCGGTTCTTCTACCGGAGGGACAATAACCGGTTCCCTCCGCCTGCTATTTTACAAACTGGGAACTTTAATTAATGTCAAGGAGTTTATTACCCAAAAATTACTGGCTCCTTATTCCGAAGATTTAACGGGCGCAACTAATCCCGGATCGTCGACAATGACTCCGGCTCCGGGAGTTCTCACCTATAATTTACCTTTTCGCGATCCGACAATTTCTGTTTCCGCCGCCAACAAGGACTGCGTTGCCAAATACGTAATTAAAAACTGGCCGACAAGCCAAATCAGGCAAAAATGGGAAGTTGTTCAAACTCAGGCAGAAAGACACGACTGGAATCCGGCATTTTTGACTGCCCTTTGGGTTGAGGAATCGGGAGCGAACGCGGTTGGCGACTGGGGACTTGGCTGCACGGCGGGAGAGTTTGAAATTGAATCGCAATTGGATTGTGTTTTTAGGAACTACGACTCGGAAACTAATTTTGAAAGATTTATGTGTAATTACAGCGAAGGTCATTATCCCTGCAGCTCTTTTGCCCTTAACCCGGATTTCCCTAAAAATTTAAAATACTGGTATGATCAACTAACCGCAAATTGCACTCTTTAATGATCTGTTATTCATTGTTGGTAAGTCGCAATTGAATTTTAAAATAAATTTGTTTAAACTTTAACTACCATGTCTGCCCTACCTGCTTTAAAAAAAATCTTCATAATCTTTATTTTTTTTCTAAGTTATTTATTAACCTTTATAACCTTGTCTTCTTTTTCATATGCGGCTAATTTTGCCGGCTACGTTCAAGACTGCGATAATACAGCCGAGTGCGCAACTCTTTACGGTGGGAATAAGGAAGACTGGCTTTGCACCAATAATGTTTGTGTTGAAAACCGCCAAAATAAATATTGGTACGAGCCTCAATCATTAATGGAATTTCAGCAAGAATATTATGGTCTTCCTGAAGATGAAGTCTCCGACCAAAGATTTTCTGCCCGAATTTTTAGCAACATAATTAATACTGCTAATTTAAGTATTATCGGAAAATCTTCAGCCGCCCAAGAAGGAATACGTTACCAACCTTTTTCTGGTGGTGCGATCAGCCTTGTCTCAAGCTTAATTACTTCTACCTATGCAAGACCTCCTGCTTCAGGAATTGACTATCTCGCCAATTTGGGAAAAAATTTGGGAATTCCTTCCGCTTATGCTCAAACAGGAATTGGAGCCAAAGGATTACAACCCATTTTACCTCTCTGGAACGCGTTTAAAAATATTGCTTATATCTTTTACATTTTAATTTTTATTGTTACCGGTTTGATGATAATGTTCAGGAAAAAAATTTCTCCCCAGGCGGTAATTACTATAGAAAACGCCCTGCCGGGAATTATCGTTTCTCTAATCGCCGTCACTTTTTCTTACGCAATCGCCGGCTTTTTAATTGACACGGTCTATGTATTAATCAACTTAGCGATTCTTGTTTCCGGAATTAGCGGACTCATAAAGGTGGACCAGGTCAATTATTTACAAACTATATTTGTCAATAATGGTTTTCCGGAAGTGATTAGATCTCTTCTCCAAATAGTTGGTGGCAGTGGGCAGGCTTTATCAACAATTGGAGGAGGAATTGCCGGCCTTGTTCAAGGAGCAACGGCCGGGTTTTTCTCTGCTATTTCTGGAATTCTAGGAGCAGCTGTTGGTGTTCTTATTTTGGGTTGTATAATCCTTTATGTACTTTTTAAACTTTTCTTGAGTCTTTTGAGCGCATATATCAGCGTCATTATAAATATAATTCTGTCTCCTATTCTTTTAATGATGAGTGCGCTTCCGGGATCAAAATCCGGAGGAGTCGGCAAATGGATAACCGATTTACTCTCTGACCTTTTGATTTTTCCGGCAATCGCCGGTTATTTAGTCATTGGTAAGGGAATTGTGGATAACGTCACTTTAGACAACCTTTGGAGCCCACCCCTCCTTGCTAGCGGAGGAATACTCGCAAAAGTTTTTCCTACTCTTATTAGTTTTGGACTCTTGTTATATATAAACAAAATTCCCGAGATGATTAAAAAGCTCTTTGATGAAAAATACAAGAAAGGGCCCGGTTTATTGGCTGAGCAGGTTGGCTTTATTCCAGGATTAAGCCAAACTCTTTACACCAAAGGGAAAGAACTTCCAATCCCCGCCCTTAAAGAACTGGAGGATAAAAGGAGAATAAAAGAAGCTGGTAGGAAAAAAGATGCCGAAGACGCAGCGCAGGCGGAGATTGCAGCAGGGAACCGATCTTGGTAAACCAATAAATAATTATTTTTTACTACTGCCGCCGATTTTAACACCCTCAGAGGCTACTGCTAATTTTGCCGTTTCTAAAATTGCTTCCAAAATTAAACCCCAGATGGCTTTAATCAATTTTTCCGCCTCAATTTGACTAGTGGTTTTGCCGATAATCTCTTTTATGGTTTTAGCAACGTCTTCGTTGTTGATAAACGGATTAAAAGATTTGACAATAGCGACAATTGAATCCTCGTCTAGGTGCATCGGATCAAGCATAAATTTCTCCGCCTCGTTATGAACGATCCCTCTAATATAATCTTTTTCCCCAAGGAATATTTTTGCCGTCTCTTTTGCTACTCCACTGAACCAGGAAGATCTCTCCTTGTCTTTAAGATGTTTCATTACTTTTATTATTCCCTTTAAAGAAGGAAAGCTTAAGGTGTCAAGAAATCCCGTCGGGTCAAAAATCGCTTTTCTAACCGCATCTGCATCCGCCAGGTCCAAACATTGCTGACGAATATCGTCCGGGTTTTTCTTTAATTCAAAAAAATCTCCCGCCATAATTCTTTTAATATCAATATTTTTGAGCGAGTATTTCTTAAAAGCGATTGAATTGCCTTTTTCTTTATCGACAAAACTCAAGCCGGAAATCTCAATCCCCAAGCCCCTAAAAGTATTTTTTAGATAATCTAATATCTCTTGCTCTTTTTCTTTTCTATCCTTTTTTTCTTTGTCCGTCTTTTTCATTTCTAACTATTTTTTCTCTGTCTCGTCTGTCTCTTGGGCAATTTGTTCCTTCAATCTCTTTATCTCGTCGTCTTCTCCAATTTTTTCTTCCACCAACTTCTCCAGTTTTCCTCCTATTCTCTTTTGCCAAAGCGTTTTTAATCTCAAATCAAGAGACTGACAAAATTCAGGATTTGGATCTCTACCTAATTTTCCCCAAGTAATCGCCACCCGATCTCCCATATTAAAAAGTCTATTTTGAAAAAAATCTCCCGATTGGTGAAATTGGAAGTCCGCTCTGGCTGCTTCATTTTGAATACAAACTAAGCCGCTGGCCATCCGGAAAGCCCACAGGGGAACTTCTCCATCCGCTCCTTTTTCGTCAATCAAGCGACTAATCTCCTCTTGCCTTTCTTTTTTATCCCGAGAATTGTCTTCTAAAATCGAAAGTATTTTTCGGTAAGCTTTGCCGATTTCATCATACTTGGAAAGCTCTTCTTCAACGTTTTCTTTAAAAAACTGGGCCACTTTTATCAAAGAGGATGCCTGATCAACATTCTGATAAATATAAATCCCATTATGGCAGGATCTGAAAGCGGTCAATTTATCCGTTAATTCCTGTCGTATTTTTCCGTAATCAATTTCCTGGCCAGTTTTTTCATCAATATCCCTTTTGTCTTTACTTTTTGGCCATAAAGACCTGATCGCCATCTCTAAAGGGTAAACCAAATGCCGATCCTCCTCAAAGCTGCGGTTTTTTTGCTTTTCAATTAAATCGTAAAGTCTTTCGTCAAAATACTTTAAAAAACTTTCCACTCCGACTTTTCTAATGTCTGGAGTTTTTTCACGAGCAGCGTCTTTCAGGGCTTTCTCTTCTGGGTCAATATCTTCTCCTTCGTCATCTATGTCTTTTTTTTCTAGCCTGGCATTACTTTTATACATTTCCACTATCACTCGTTCCGTAAGCTCATGCAAGGCTTCCTTTCTTTCATCTTGGGGAAGAGAAAGATCATTCGCCTTACTCTCTAGCTCCGCCAGATAAGCCTTAAGATCAAATTTTCGGCTTTTGCTTTCTTCTTCTGTATTTGGCTTTTCGGGTTCCCCAAAAATTTTAGTCGAGTAGCGAATTGCAACGTCCTCTAGTCTTTTCAAATAATAATATTCTCTCAACCCGGCAAGTTCCCCAGTTTCCTCAGACAACCGACCTTCTTGAAAATCCCTCTCTCTTTCGTTAAGTTGTTCCGGCTTTAAATCTCCATGTTGGGCAAGTTCTTCTAAAATAGAGATTGCCATATCTAAATCTTCAAATTTTCCTTCGGCCCTAGCTTTCTCAATTAATTGATTTTCTCTTTCTTTTAATAAATTCATTTCCTCAACTTCTGCAGCCTCTAGATTTCCATCCCTCTTTTTACCCCATAAATGTCCAAGCCTACTTTGAACCTCTTTAAAACTTTTTGTCTCTGTTGATTTTGCTTTTTCTGGAGAGGAAACACCTTCCGGAGAATTTGGAATTCCTTCTGTCATATTTTTCACCTTGCCTATATTATACCATTTTTTTCCAATAAAAGCCCGTTTTTCCCGCCTCTCCTGCCTTTCAATCCTGTTAAAAATTTGATTAAGAGGAGTATATATTTGTTCCACTTTGTTAATCTTGAAGGACGGTGCAAAGCACAGTAGCATAGAACATAGTACAGAGAGCATTGTTGTTGTTATGTGTTACCAAGAACGAAGTATATAGGCATACTGCGAGATAGAGAAGACGAAAAAAATGAATAGTTTCAAAGATTTATTTTGTTTATCAAATTTAATGAAAAATTTTAAGAAAGGAGGCCGGCGCATCAAGCCTAGTTTCTCTAATCTATGAACTATGTGCTCTGAATTGCGCTTCGTGCATTGGAACAACATCCTGTCCCACAACCGATTTCGTCATATGAATTCCGTTTAATCGGAAATATGACCTTAAGGCAATTTGCCAAATTGGCCGCCTGTTGTTTGGTCGCTTTGGTTTTTTACGGCCTGGGCCTGCCGTCTTTGCTTAAATACGCGGCGGTCGGGTTTTTTGTTCTTTTGGGCGCCGGTTTGGCCTTCTTGCCGATTAATGAAAGACCGCTTGATGTCTGGATTATTTCTTTTTTTAAGGCAATTTTCTCTCCAACTCAATATGTCTGGAAAAAAGAAGACCTGACTCCCCCTCCCCCATCTCTGCCGGCAACAACGCCAACTTCTCCAACAACTCCAACCGTTCCTCCGATAACCACGGTCCGGGAAAGCCCCGGTTTGGTCAATTCGCCGATACCGACTACTGATGATAATAACCGTAAAGAAGAAGATTTTTTGCAAAATATCCAATCTCTTTTTGCCAGCGGGCCGATAATCAAACCCCGAATTGAAAAGCTTAACGGCCTGGAAGTAAAACCGGCCAACCCGGAAGAAAGGATTGCCGCCGTTGCTCCGGTTATGGCTAAAGGAAAAGTCAGTCCTTTTTTTACCGACTTGCCCAACATTATTAACGGCGTTATTAAAGACAAGCAGGGAAAATTGATCGACGGAGTAATCTTGGAAATTAAAGATGTTCACGACCTGGCGGTCAGAGCCCTCCGTTCCAATAAATTGGGCCAATTCCGGATTGCCACCCCTTTACCGGACGGCGTCTATACCCTTTATCCGGAAAAGGAAGGTTTGGAGTTTGATATAATTAAGGTTGAATTGAAAGGCCAAGTTTTCCCGCCAATAGAAATTAGCGCCAAACAAACCCCATGAAATTTAACCTGCCCATCCTTAAAAAAAATCAATCCGATTCGCCGGCAAAAGCCGCCGAGATAAAACAAATCCCTTCAAATCAAGGAAATACTTCTGTTTTGGATCTGATCGCTCCGGCAGCCATTGAAGTTGATTTTGACTATTTAAAAATAAATAACCGTTTTTACCGAACGCTTTTTGTGGTCGGATACCCCCGTTATGTTTCCGCCAACTGGCTGGCGCCTTTAATCAACTTTGACCACTCGTTGGAAGTTTCCATGTTTATTTATCCGCATTGAAGGCAAGGGAGTTTTGGACGATCTAAGAAGAAAGATTGCCGAGATGCAGGCGGAGATCAATATGGATGTCGGCCGGGGGGTCATGATTAACCCGGCAACCCAAGCTAAATTGGAAGACGCTTTGGTTTTACAACAGGATCTGGTTAAAGGAATAGAGAGGTTCTTCCAATTTGCCTTATATATAACCATTCCGGCCGATTCTTTAGAAGAGCTTAACCATACCACTAAACAAATTGAATCAACTCTCGGCGCGTTGATGATAATAACCAAAAATACCGCCCTTAGCGAAGTGGAAAACGGTTTTAAATCAACTTTACCGATTTGCCAGGACGCTCTTCTTTTTACCCGGAACATGGATACAACTTCCCTGGGAACAACTTTTCCTTTTACTTCTTCGGAATTGACCGCCAACGAAGGGATCCTTTATGGAATCAACCAACACAACGATTCTTTGGTTGTTTTTGACCGCTTTTCTTTAGAAAACGCCAACTCCGTCATTTTTGCCAAGTCGGGCGCCGGCAAAAGCTATCTGGTTAAACTGGAAGCTCTTCGTTCTTTAATGTTCGGAACGGAAATTATCATTATTGATCCGGAAAACGAATACAAATCACTTTGTGAAGCGGTTGGCGGAGAATTTATCAGTTTTGGTTTTAATTCCAAAACCAAAATTAATCCTTTTGACCTTTCCCAGGTATACAGCGAAGGCGAAAACGAACTGGGCTTAAAGCTTTTGTCGCTTCATTCTCTTTTTAAGGTAATTATGGGCGAGTTGGATTCCACCCAGGAAGCGATTTTAGACCGGGCCTTGGTAGCCACTTATAAAATGAAGGGGATTACTCCTGATCCGGCCAGCCAAAAAAACGAGCCGCCCTTAATGGAAGACCTTTATAAAACCCTGATCGGGATGGAAGAACCCCAGGCTAAATCTTTGGCCGACAAAATTGAAAAGTTTATCAAAGGCTCTTTAACCGGAATCTTTGACCAAAAATCCAATATTGATCTTAAAAATCCTTTTACGGTTTTTGCGATCCGCGATTTGGAAGAAACCTTAAGACCGATCGCGATGTTTATTATTCTTGATTATATCTGGACCAGGGTTCGCCGCGACCTTAAAAAACGAATTTTGATTGTTGATGAAGCCTGGTATCTGATGAAATATCCGGATTCGGCCAATTTTATCAATTCCATTGCCAAAAGAGCCAGAAAGTATTATCTCGGCCTGACAACAATTTCGCAAAATGTTGAAGATTTTCTTTCTACCGACTTGGGGAAAGCGATTATCACCAATTCTTCCGTCCAGATTTTAATGAAACAACATCCGGCCGCGATTGATAAAATTGCCGAGGTTTTTTATCTTTCCGAAGGAGAAAGGCAAATGCTTTTGTCTGCCGATATCGGAGAGGGTTTGTTTTTTGCCGGACTTAACCACGTTGCAATTAAAGTGGTTGCCTCTCCGGACGAACATCTTTTGGTTTCCAGTAGTCCAAAGGATGTTTTAAAACAGCAAGAGGCCTGTAATCAGCTACCTTCTGTCGGTCAAAAAGAAGCAGCCAGTAATCAACAATCAACAAGCGATAGTCGGTCGTCAGTGGCCAGTAGTCAAACCGAAACTGTTGCTAGTCAGAAAAAAGAAAAAATTAAACCGGTTTTAGAACAAATACCGACACCAGCTGCCAATCAACCGCCGAAAACCAATCAACCGGCGATAAGATTAAAGGCGGAGATTGTCAAAGACAATGGCTGAAGAAAATTCCGTTAAAAATACTCTTGATTCTTCTTTACAAGCAGTCGGAAAAGTTGCCCGCTTCGCGGCCGAGAATGTTCTTTTGCCGATTGTCACAGGAGGAACCAGTTTTTTAGCTACCAAGCTACCTAAGGCAGTAAAAGCTCTTGATTTTCTCCGCTCGGCCAAACCTCAGGAAAAAGAAAAAGACAATACCACTAAATTTGTTCTTATCGGTATCGGCGTCTTTTTTTTCTTACCGATAATGGCGGCAATAACCATCACTACTGGGTTTGCCGACTTTGTTGGTTTAAAACAAATTTCGACCCCCCCAGAAATCTTAGATAAAGTCATAACTGCTCCACTCCAATGTCAAAATACAAGGCACAAAGCTGAAGAAATCATTTGCTGGTTAAAAAACAATTGTGTTAATAAAATTGGAATAATAACTAAAGATAATTGGAGAGAAGCAAAAGAGTGCCTTCGTGCTTATCCTTCGCCAAATATTAATAACCTTCTTGAACAATTTGAAAATTCAATTGGTTTATCCGGGGTGGGCGCCGGTAAATTACAATGTGTTGGTTTTGTTAAAGGGATAGAAGCCTTAGCCAATCACGATATGGAAATGTGTGGTGTAGGAGCTAAAGACTATTGGGGAACCGATTGTCCAAAAAACTACAAAAAATATACAATTACAGAAAATACAAAAGCCAGCGAGCTTAAAAGTGGCGATATAGTTGTCAGAACCAAAGGAACATACGGACATATGGGTATTGTCATTGAAACAGTTGGTAACAAAAAAATCGTTATTGCTCAAGCCAATGGAGGAGAAGGCCGAATTAACCTGGTAGATAATGAAGTTAACAATTACGATGGTTTTTTAAGATATAAATGAATCTTTTTAAAAATAAAACCAGTCGTTTTATTTTGATTCTGGCAATTATCGCCGGGTTATTACTGGGTTTAAAGATTATCCTGACTACCGACAAAAGCCAGGAAAAGATTATCCTTCCACCTTCTCCTCCTCCTTCACCAACTTTTTCCCTTTCGCCGACACCAAAAATTATGACTCCCGAAGGTGACCTTGACGCTCCTTTACAAATCCGCAAAGAAATTCAAAGGGACTATCCTCTTTTTGATTTTATTCCCTATAAAACCAAAAACTGGCAAATTGATTATCTTAAGCCTCTTACTTTGGAGATTATCCTTAGATCCGATACTTTAGCTAACCGCCAAGAAGTCTTGAATTGGATTAAGGAAAAAGGAATTGATCCGGCTACCCATGAAATAGTCTGGAAAATCGAGCCTTAACTTTGCAACCTCACCGGCATAATTACGTGGAGGAAAGAAGGATCGTCTTTTATCTTGAAACTTCCGGGGCTGAGAGGCCCGGTCATCTCGAAAATAATTTCTTCACTCTCAACTGAATTTAAAAAATCCAGTAAAAAGCGGAAATTAAAGGCAATCTCGCCGCCGCCGTTATTTATCTTAACTTCCATCTCGCTTTTGTTTTCGCCAACCTGAGGCGAATTGGCCGAAACTGTTAATTTGCTTTCTTTGAAATTTAGCCGGACGATATTGGCGGAATCCCGGGCAAAAATGGAGGCGGTCTTAACGGCCTTATTAAAAGTCTCTTTATCCAAAAAGACTTCGCTGTCGCTTTGACCGGGAATAATTTTTTCGTAATCCGGAAATTCGCCTTCCAACAACCGGGTAGACAATTCCGTTCCGGCAACGGAAAAAATGGCCTGGTTATTGCCTTTGGTTAAACTCATTTCCACCACCGTATCTTCGGAGTTTCCTTGGTCGGCAATAATCCGGGAGACTTCCAATAAAGTCCGGGCGGGAATAACCAAATTTTTAATCTCCTCTTCTTCTTTTTTTCCTTCTTTTTCTTTCGGTTTTTCCCCGGCAATTTTTTTGACCGAAAGGCGATAGCCGTCGGTCGCGGCAAAAGAAAGATACTGGCCTTCTTTTTTAATATAGACTCCGGTTAAAATCGGCCGGCCTTCGTCTGTTGCGGAAGCGAAAGCGACTTGCGCGATCACCTCGGTCAAAACTTTAGCGGGAAACGTAAAAATTTTCTTTTCCGGTAAAGGTAATAAAGGAAATTCTTTGGCCGAGATGCCGTTAAAAGAAGCAGTATAAGAGCCGGAAGAAAGCTCAACTGTATTTTCCTTAATTTCCAAATCAATTTTCCCCGGCGGGAGAGAGGCAATATATTCCTGAAAAACCTTAGCCGGTAAAGTTACCGAACCCTCGCCTTCAACTTTTGCTCCCAGCCAAAGATTAACACCCATCTCTAAGTTGGTAGCGCTGATTTTCAATTGATTATTGTCGCTGGAAATCAAGATATTGGCTAATACGGGCAATTGGGCTTTTGTGGAGATTGACCGGGAAGCGGTGTTTAAAGCTTTAATCAAATTTTCCTGAAGAATTTGTATTTTCATTTTTATCTCCTTTTCGTTATTAATTTTAAATCAATTTCTTTTCCTTAACAATCGCCAAACTCTAACTTTTAATATTCTTAATGTATAAAATTTATCTCTTATTCTATCTCCTGTTCTCTTTTATTTTTATCCCGAACTTACCGAGGGACTATTTTCTATTTATTAATTAGTAGTAATAGTAGTAGGGATTGTTTATAAGTTAATAATTCTCTAATTTATTGTTTATTTTTCGGGTTATCTTTTTGTTGATACCTGCCGGTTTTTATGTGGATATTTTTGGGGATAAAACCTGATTTTTTGTGGAAAAGTTAATAACTTTAGTTTTGGGCTAAATAATTCTTTGTTTTATCCCGGAAATATCCACCCTTAAATCCTCATTGTTGGTGAGCAGGTTGGTGATTTTTTCCACACCGTGCATAATAGTGGTATGGTCTCTTCCCCCCAATAAATTACCGACTTCTATTAAAGGAATCCCCAACTCGGTTCTTAATAGATACATCAAAACCTGGCGCGGAAGGACAATTTTTTTTAAACGGGTCGGGCTTTTTAACTGGCTGCTTTTTAAATGATAATATTCCGCCACCGCCTCAATCACTTCTTTGGGCTTGATGAGTTTTTTAAGCTTACCGGTTTCTTCGGTCGCTTTTCCCAGGAACGAATTAACCAATTCGGGTGTCAGATTGACTTTTTTGGCCTCCATTTCGGTTAACAATCTGATTAAAAAACCTTCGATTTTTCTGACGGAGTCAATATTGGCGGAAATCGTTTGGGCAATATCCATCGGTAATTCAATCCCCTTCTGTTTGGCTTTAATCAATAAAATTGCGGTTCTTAATTCAAAATCCGGGGCCGGAGTATCAATAATTAAACCGGCTTCGAAACGGGAACGCAGTCTTTCTTCCAGTTTGGGGATTTCTTCCGGCGGCCGGTCGGAGGTTAAAACAATTTGACCGCCTTCGCGCTGGAGAGTATTGAAAGTATGAAAAAATTCTTCCTGAACCGTGGTTTTGCCGGCGATAAATTGCACATCGTCCAATAATAAAACCTTGGCGGAACGGTATTTCTTTTTAAATCCATCCGTGGTTTTAGAACGGATGGCATTAATGATTTCGTTGGTAAATTCTTCGCCCATGCAATAAATTATTTTGGTTTGCGGTTTGTTTTTTAAGATTTCGTGGCCAATGGCTTGCATCAAGTGGGTTTTACCAACCCCGGTTCCGCCCCAGAAAAAGAGCGGATTATAGGCATTTCCCGGATTTTTGGCGACCGCAGTGGCGGCGGCGTAAGCCAATTGGTTGATTGAAGAAACGGCAAAATTTTCGAAAGTATAATCCTTCCTTAAGTTAGCGCTTTGGCTTTCAAAGACGGCCGGAGCCGGTTCTTCCGCCGAAAACAAAGGACCCAAGTCCCCTGATTTTTTTACTAAAGGTTTAACGGTAAAAACCAGACTGTTGTTTTGTTTGGTTTGCCGGTCCAGAATGTCTTTAATCAGGCTGTAATAACGGGCCTCAATCAAATTTTGAATATAAGAGGAAGGGCAACCGATGGTGGCGATGTTGTTTTCCAAAGAAACAAGGCAGGAGTTTTGGAAAAGGGTTTGGAAGATGGCTTTGGAAAGGAAGAGTTTGATTTCCTCTAATACGTTTTTCCACAATGATTCGTTATTCATTTCGGTTTATTTGAGCAGGAGATTTTGTTTAACGATTTAATAAAACGAAGACGCTAACTTAGACTGGTGAAGTCATAATAAAATAGTTATCCACAATGTGTCAACAGGGAGTTTGAAGTAGAAGAGAAAAGAGAATAGAGTCAAGACAAAATCTACCCTTACTCTCTCTCTTGCTCTCTTTCTCTATTAATGGTAACATTATCATATGCCTAAACGAACTTGGCAACCAAAAAAACTTAAAAGGAAAAGAGTCCACGGCTTTCGCCAAAGGATGAAAACTGTTGGTGGCAGAAAAACTTTGGGAAGAAGAAGACAGGTAGGAAGAAAAAAACTAACAGTTTAAACTCAAAGCTTAAATCTCAAAACTTATAACTATAAATCTTTAAAGATTAACATTTTAGATTTGGATTTGATATTTAAGTTTTAACATTTAACATTATTGTTGTGCTTCCCAAACAATACCGCTTACACGACTATCAGGAAATTGAAAGAGTCAAAAAGGAAGGAAAATTATTTCAATCCCCTCTTTTTGGAGTCCTTATTTTAGAAAAAACCGGCCAGTCGGTTTCTCTCTCTCCTTTTTCCAGATTTGCTTTTATTGTTTCCAAAAAAGTTTCTACTAAAGCAACAGAGAGGAATCGGATTAAAAGGGTTCTTTCGGAGTCTGTTCGTTTGTTGTTGCCAGCGATTAAACCGGAGGTTGATGGAGTTTTTTTGGGAAAAAGGGACATAATCGGGAAAAAGAAGATAGAGATAGAGCAAGAGCTGGAGAATATTTTTAGAAAGGCAAAATTATTAAGAGAATTCTGATTATCTCTTCATGATTTGCCTCTTTCTTCTTTTACTTACTTCTCATTTATCTCTTCAAAAACTTATCTTCTTCTGTTAAACTATCCTAGTTATTTTGTTGTCTATATTCTTCGGGAGGTATTTATGCCAACAATTAAAAAATTTATTTACTTCTTCGCCGAGGGCAAGGCTGACGGCAACGGCAAAATGAAAGATTTACTAGGAGGCAAGGGCGCCGGTTTGGCGGAAATGACCAACAGTGGTGTTCCGGTTCCTCCGGGTTTTACGATCACGACCGAAGTTTGTAATTATTTTGCCCAGAATAAAGGCAGTCTTCCTTCGGGTTTTGACAAACAATTTCTTCAGGCGTTGACTCAATTGGAAAAAACCGTCGGAAAAAAATTTGGCGATGTTGAAGATCCGCTTTTGGTTTCTGTTCGCAGCGGGGCCAAATTTTCCATGCCGGGAATGATGGATACGATTTTAAACCTTGGCTTGAACGATAAAACGCTGACCGGTCTAATCAAAAAAACAAACAATCCCCGTTTCGGATATGATGCCTACCGCCGTTTTATCCAGATGTTCGGTAATGTGGTTCTGGGAATCGAAAAAGCGGAATTTGAGGATATTTTGGGTAAAAAGAAAGAAGAATTAAAGATTAAACTGGATACCCAACTGGCGGCGGAAGATTTACAATCCGTAATTGTTCACNNCCGAAATTGTTCAATACAAAAAGTTGGTTAAAGAAAAAACCGGCAAAGAATTTCCCCAGGAAGTTTTGACACAATTGGCTTTGGCCAGAGACGCGGTCTTCAAAAGCTGGAACAATCCGCGGGCAATCACCTATCGCCGGATGAATAAAATCTCCGACAATCTTGGAACGGCCGTTAATGTTCAGACAATGGTTTTCGGCAATATGGGTGACGATTGCGCGACCGGGGTCGGTTTTACCCGCAATCCTTCTACCGGCGAAAACAAATTTTACGGCGAATATCTGACCAACGCCCAAGGAGAAGACGTGGTTGCCGGTGTTCGGACTCCCCGACCGATCAGCCAATTGGAAAAGGAAATGCCGGCGGTTTATCGCCAACTGCGTCAAATCACCGATCGGCTGGAAAAACACTTTCGTGATGTTCAGGATTTTGAATTTACCATTGAAAAAGGCAAACTTTACATGTTACAAACCAGAACCGGAAAAAGGACGGCTTTGGCGGCTGTCAGAATCGCGGTTGATATGGTTAAGGAAAATTTAATTAATGAAGAAGAAGCTTTAATGCGGGTTGAGCCGGAACAGATTAACCAATTATTGCATCCGGTTATTGATCCGAAAGCCAAAACCGAAGTTTTGGCAAAAGGACTTCCCGCTTCTCCGGGCGCCGCGGTCGGTCAGGTTGTTTTTTCGGCGGACGAGGCTCTTGTCCAAAGCAAAGAAAGAAAAGTAATTTTGGTCAGGATGGAAACCTGTCCGGACGATATCCATGGGATGGAAGTTTCCGAAGGAATTTTGACTGCCCGCGGAGGAATGACTTCCCACGCAGCCGTTGTTGCCCGAGGTATGGGTAAATGTTGTGTTGCCGGTTGTGAAGAGATTAAAGTCAACGAAAAAGGAAAGTTTTTTAAGATCGGTGAAGTAGTTATAAAGGAAGGCGACTGGATTTCTTTGGACGGGTCTCTGGGTCAGGTTTTTTTGGGCAAAGTTGCGACGATTCAACCGACTCTGTCCGGTAACTTCGGTCAATTTATGAAATGGGCGGATCGGATTCGGAAGCTGGCGGTAAGGGCTAATGCGGATATTCCCCGGGATGCTAAAGCAGCCCGCCAATTTGGGGCTGAGGGAATCGGCCTTTGCCGGACCGAACATATGTTTTTCGCCGAAGAAAGATTGCC
>MTKZ01004503.1_pt1 | contig 39280 bp, 39 predicted proteins | sample 1042781 | NCBI WGS metagenome assembly MTKZ01 (sample SAMN06212207, study PRJNA360539) | anaerobic digester metagenome | biome: Wastewater treatment plant; material: sludge; isolation source: anaerobic digester fed with sludge from wastewater treatment plant | place: Denmark: WWTP Viborg ...
ACAACTCCAAAACAGCCCTGCAAAAGCTTTCCGAAACCTGAAAAATCTAAGACCCTAAAGTGGTTGTTTTTCATTTAAAAGACTATTTAAAATTCTTGGATACTTTGGACAGTGTTATGCACGGAGTTGGAGAGGAAACAGATGAAATAGTCCATCAAATAGACGCGGATTAAAAAAATTAAATTATCAGAAAAAAGTAGATTTAGAGCATACAAACCAATATATGCTCGTTTTTAGATGGATTCGTCTTCATCCATGGCTAAACGCATTGTGTCAGGGTCCTGAGGCATCTTCTCCAGGAAGTCCTCGGCTGCACGGCGCACATCCCTGGAACCGATAATATAACGGCCTACTACGATGATATCCGCACCGCTTTCCAAGGCTTGGTCCATTTTTCCAGGCACTACTCCACCAGCAACTGCCACCAAGCCACAATCGCCCAAAATTTCTTTAATTTGGCTAATGTTACCCCACTCAGTCATGGCTTCCTGTTCTTCACCACGTTCAGCTTTCATGGTTTCCAGGTCCACATTACGGTGTAAGAGGACTATATCTGGTTTGTAAGTGAGTTTTTCGAGCTTTTCAGTGAAGTTTTCCACATTCATCATGTCCAGGATAGAATATATGCCCTGTTTTTGTGCTTCGTGCACGGCTTTTTCGATCGATTCCTGTGTTCCGAGGCCGGAGATGGCTACGGCATCTGCTGTCTCATCAGCAGCCATTTTGACTTCTATTCTGCCTACATCAAGAGTTTTTAGATCGGCGATGATAAATGCATCTTTCTTGCGTTCACGGATTTTACTGACAATTCCCACTCCGAATTTCTTAACCAGTGGTGTGCCTGCCTCTATGAGGATTCTTTCCCTGTCTGGTAGGCTGTCAATAATGCGTTCCATTTCTTCTAAGTTATCCAGGTCAAGAGCCACTTGCAAGTATGGTGGTTTCCACAATCTCGTAACTTTGAAACCCATTATAGGATGTGCTCCTCTGTCTTTTTCTGCTAATACTTTCTCTACTGACGGATATCCTTCCATGGCTCTTCTTATGGCCAATTTAGTTGCCCCGTAATTGTACTGGTAGATTTTACGGAAATCTGAAGCCTCAGGATGGATGAAAACGCTGATAATTAAGACCAGTTCCTCGGCGTTTTCTGCAGGTAAAATTCCTTCTTCCACAGCATCAGCCACTGCTCGACCAACAGCAGTTTGAGCAGGTCCGAATATCTTATTGGCATCATCAAGGCAGCGGACACTGACTTTAGGCACTATTAGTGTTGCTGGTTTGGTCATCAGGTTAGGTCTGACCACCGACAGCAATGGTGTGTGGCCCAGTGAGAGGTTGGCCATGTTGTTTACAAAGGCCGTGCCTGCAGGCCCATTTTTATCTCCAATTACCAAATCAATGTGAGCTATTTCGTTACCATTTCCGATCAAGGCTTCCCCTATTAGGTACATAAACATGATCCTCCTTTTATAAGTCTCATTTAATCTATATTGGTTAACTGGTATAAATAGAGTACGATGAAATGATTCATGAGTGATTCCTAATCATTAAGCAAATAAGGAAATTCACATTTTCAATTGAACCAAATTGAAAAAATAGATTAGTATCTGATTAAATGATTCTGAAAAAATAAAAAAAAAGATAGAAGGTGATTAGTCAACAATTTTACCTTCTAGATAATCATCGTAGCCAGCAAGATCCAGGAGCCCGTGGCCAGAGAAGTTTATAATAATATTCTTCTCTTCACCAGTCTTCTTACATTTAAGAGCTTCGTCAATTCCAGTTTTTATGGCATGGCAAGTTTCTGGGGCTGGAACGATTCCTTCAGTTCTGGCGAACAACACTCCGCTCTTGAATACTTCAGTCTGAGGAACAGCTCTGGGCTCCACAATGCCTTCATGAACAAGTAACGCCACCAATGGTGACATACCATGGTAACGCAGGCCGCCAGCATGATCTGATGGGGGTATGAAATCATGACCCATGGAATACATCTTGATGAGAGGTGTAAGTCCGGCGGTGTCTCCAAAGTCATAGCAGTATTTTCCTTTGGTTAGGGTTGGACAGTGAGATGGTTCAACTGCAATGAACTTGCAGTCTATTTTCTCGTCTAAATGGTCCTTGATGAATGGGAATGTAGCTCCAGCGAAGTTACTTCCGCCTCCAACACAACCAACCATAACATCAGGAGATTCATCGAATACTTCAAGTTGTTTCTGTGTTTCCTGACCAATAACAGTTTGGTGTAACATCACATGGTTTAGGACACTTCCCAGGGAGTAGTTTACTTTTTCATCATTTAAAGCATCTTCAATAGCCTCTGAAATAGCTACACCAAGGGTTCCAGGATGGTCTGGGTTTTCTTTTAGAACTTTTCTACCGAATTCAGTCTTGTTACTTGGAGAGGGTAAGATTTCCCCGTCATAAAGCTCCATAATGGTTTTTCGGTAGGGTTTTTGATCGAATGACACTCTAACCATGTATACTGTGCAGTCCATATCCATCAGTTTACATGCCAGTGAAAGGGCAGTTCCCCATTGTCCTGCACCAGTTTCAGTGGTTAAACGTTCTATACCATCTTGTTTAGCGTAGTAAGCCTGTGCTATGGCTGTGTTAAGTTTGTGGCTTCCCGTGGGGGATGTGTCCTCCCTTTTGTAGAATATCTTGGCGGGGGTGTCCAGATGTGCTTCCAGGGCCTTGGCTCTGGTGAGTGGGCTGGGACGACCCATTTGTTTGTAAACGTTTCTTACTTCTTTAGGAATCTTAATGTATCTTTCAGTGGATAATTCCTGTTCTAAAACTCCTTTAGAAAATATTTTAGGCAGATTTTCCAACTGGTGCCCTTCTTCGGTTTGGTCGTAGGGTGGGAATTCTACCGGAAGATCTGCGGCTATATTATACCATTTTTTGGGAATTTCCTTTTCGGTTAATTTTACACTGTACATATATTTCACCTCATTTTACTTCAATATAATCCAATTAATCCGCATCATTATTCTATAATAACTTTGATTTAATTTTCAGCGCCAATTATTAATCTTATCGTAGTATTTGTCATCATTAAATCTTTTTTAAACACGGATTTCCAATTTCTCTGACAGGGTTGTCTAACACCAAAATATAGCTAGGGTACTATTTAAATCTTTGTTGTATATATATGTACCTTGAATGATAATTGCTTATAATGCCTTGTGAACATAACAGTAGAACATGAAAATACTGGCAATTGATGTGGGTACAGGGACCCAGGACTTAATGCTTTATGACTCTAATGAATCCATCGAAAACGCAGTTAAGATGGTTCTACCGTCTCCCACAAAAATAATGGAGGATAGGATAAGAAGACATCATCATGACCTTTTTTTAACGGGTGAGACCATGGGTGGTGGTCCGGTGAACAGAGCCATTAAAAGTCACCTTGATAAGGGTTACAGGGTGTTGATGACGGAAAACTCTGCCAGGACAGTTAGGGATGACTTGGAACGGGTAAAATCAATGGGCATAGAAATTGTACCTCTTGGGGAAGAACACCCTGAAGTCGCCCAATTAGATTTAAAAGATGTTGATTTGGCTGCTATAAGGCGAGCATTGTCAAATTTCGATGTCCAACTGGAATTTGACCATATTGGGGTGGCAGTGCAAGACCATGGTTTTCAAGAAGGAACTGGAGATAGAAACTTTCGTTTTCAGAAGATAAAGGAAAAACTTAACGTTTCTCGCATCCCTGAGGATTTTGCATATTATAATAAAGTTCCAGAATACTTCACCCGTATGCAGGGGGTTTTTAGAACCCTAAAAGAATACCGTCCAATCATTATGGATTCCAAATTTGCATCCATATCTGGAGCTACCCTTGACCCCACAGTTGCGGAAATGAAGAATTATTTGGTTATGGATGTGGGTAATGGGCACACACTGGCTGCATCGTTCAAAAAAGGGAAAATTAATGGAGTTTTCGAGCATCACACAGGCCTTCTCACTCCTAAAAGAATAGAAGAACTTGTTAATCATCTTTCGGAAGGAACAATTACTCATGAAGAGGTTCACAGTGAGGGAGGGCATGGAGCATGGGCCGTAGGGGGAATAGGGGGCTTTGAATGTGTAGTGGCTACAGGTCCAAAACGTGCTATTCTAACAGAAACAGATCTAGACATTTATAACGCCGCACCAGGAGGAGACGTAATGATGACTGGAACTGCCGGGCTGATAAAGGCGATAAAGGCGATCATGCAAAGGAGATAACTAATGATCATTGACCCCCATATTCACAGCACATACTCTGGAGACTCCACAGCATCCGTAAAAGACATAATTAAACATTCCCGTAAAATTGGCTTAGATGCTATCGCCATTGCTGACCATAATTCTCTTAAAGGTTCTGAAGTAGCTTTAAAACAATTTGGGAAAATGGATGATCTGGTGATCATCCCCGCCATGGAAATTTCAACCACTAAGGGACATATTGTGGCCCTGGGTATAAGTGAAGAAATACCCAAGGGAATTTCCCCTGAGGAAACTGTTGAACTCATCAGAATTCAGGGAGGAATTGCAGTAGCAGCCCATCCCTTTGTGACTTACCGGGAAGGGCTGTTCACCCAAGTAAAATATGTTGATGTGGATGCTATGGAAACTCTAAACTCACGTTATATTTTCGGATACTCTAACTGGCGAGCCAAAAAAATGGCCAGAGAGAAGAAAATACCCCAAATCGGTGCTAGTGATGCCCACTTTCTGGGAGCCATTGGCAGTTGCGTTACCCAACTTGAAGCAGATTTCTCTGTTGATAGTATACTTAAAGGAATACTATCTGGGAAGACGAATGTTTTTGGAGATCGTACTCCTCTACCACTCATCCTTAAAGAAGTTATAAACAAGAAGATCCGCCGAATTTAGATCTTTTTTATTTTTTAGCAAGTTAAGATAAGTTTAAATATTCCCAGTCCCTATCTAGTGCCATGGTATTTGATTCTATCCTACAGTACATCCAGGAGAACTTTATCTACCTGCACCCAGGTTACACTACTCTGAATACAATTGTTTTTGGCATAATACTGGGCCTGGTAATTCTCCTTATAATCAGAATGTTCAGATGGATAAATAAAGATCCTAAAGATCTTTTCATACCATTAATTCCCTTCATATTCTTTGGATCTAGTGCTCGGGCACTGGTAGATAATGGAATATATCCCTTAACCTATATCCTGGTAACTCCAGGAATATATGTTTTAACTGGCCTATCAGCCATATTTACAGTATTAATATCAGTTTTCATTGAACGCAAGATTGATTGGGATTATCGTTATATTATATTTACAGTTGGAGCAGTTATGTGCCTTCCAAATATATATTACACTCAAAACATCAACCCAGTAGCAACTTTACAGATTCTGGGCTCATGGGCTCTGGCATCTGCTCCATTCGTTTTATTGAGCCTTAAATGGGGCCTATTAAAGGATAAATTTAATTTTGGTGTTCTTTTAGCTCATTTATTAGATGCAAGCACCACTTTTATAGCGGTAGATTACTACGGATACGGCGAACAGCACGTTCTACCCAACGCACTAACACAGCTAGCAGACTCTGCCATTGTAATGTATCCCTTGAAAATAGCAGTAATATTACCTGCTCTTTATGTTATCGATACTTATGTCGATGATAGAACAATCCGAAACATGTTGAAATTGGCCATATTTATTTTGGGCTTGGCACCAGGCCTCAGAAACTTCCTGAGCTTGATTATGGGAACATAATTATCAACACCAGAATCAAGTTCAAATAGATATTATTTTAACACAATTTTTTTATTTGGTCCCATCTAAAGATCAAATTATCATGTCAAACCATACGGGGTCTTCCCATGTACATAGATGAGTTAAAAAAAGAAATGAAAATACCTGAAAAGGTGCGAATATTTGACACAACCCTTCGAGATGGTGAGCAAACGCCAGGGGTAGCTATAACGCCGGATGAAAAGATCAGAATAGCCAAAAGGCTGGATCGCTTAGGTGTGGATGTTATAGAGGTTGGATTTCCAGCCGCATCACTGGGTGAGAGAAAAGCTGCCCAGGAAATTAAAAGTCTGGGTCTGAAAACACAGGTTTGTGGTTTGGCAAGAGTACTACAGGAAGATCTGGATGCAGCCCTTGAATCTGATGTGGATTATATTCACACCTTCATTGGAACATCTCCCCTTCACAGGGAATACAAATTAAAAATGGATCAGGACCAAATTCTCCAAAAGTCAGTGGAAGCAGTGGAGTACATTAAAGATCATGGAATAATTGCCGAATTTTCAGCAGAAGATGCTACCCGAACTGAACTGGAATTCCTCAAAAAAATTTATTCGGCCGTGGAGGACGCAGGAGCCGATTTAATCAATGTTCCAGATACAGTGGGGGTCATGGTCCCGGTATCCATGCATAAACTCATAACAGACATCAAGAAAATCGTTAAAATACCAATCAGCGTTCACTGTCATGATGATTTTGGTCTGGCTGTGGCCAACAGCCTTTCAGCAGTGGAAGCCGGTGCCCAGCAAGTCCATGCGACAATTAATGGTTTAGGGGAAAGAGCAGGAAACACTTCCCTGGAAGAGGTAGTAATGGCCTTGATGATCAATTATGGTATTAAAACCAACATCAACACCGAACTTTTGGTTGGCACCTCCGAACTGGTTTCCAGAATTACTGGAGTGAAAATGCCGCCCAATAAGGCCATTGTGGGGGATAATGCCTTTGCCCACGAAGCAGGAATACATGTTCATGGAGTTCTGCAGAAAGCAGAGACATATGAGCCCTTAAAACCAGAGATGGTTGGTCACACCCGCCGTATAGTCATGGGAAAACATACTGGGGCCCGCGCAATAAGGTCTAAACTGGATGATTATGGAATTGAAATGGACGAAGATCAGTTCTGCAGTTTATACGACCAAGTGAAAAAACTGGGAGACAAGGGGAAAATGGTGACTGATGCTGATCTGCAAGCACTGGCTGAAACAGTAATAGGAAGGCCTAAAGAGGAAAAAGTTAGGTTAGAAGGTTTCACAGTCATAACAGGGGATAACGTACTTCCCACAGCCACGGTCAAACTTAATATTGATGGTCAGATAAAAACCGCAGCCAAGACTGGGGTGGGTCCTGTAGACGCGGCCATAAATGCAATTCAAAGTTTAGTGAGAGAAACAGCGGACATAGAGCTTAAAGAATACCATATTGAGGCGATAACGGGAGGTACAAATGCCCTCGCCGAGGTATTTGTAATCCTGGCCGATAAGGAAGGCAACAGTGCCACAGGCCGATCTACTGTGGAAGATGTGGTTATGGCAAGTGTTGAAGCCGTTTTAGATGCTATAAATAAGATTCTTATGGAGAGATAAAACTACTGGAATTATTACTACTTTAAGAATCCTTATATTAAAGCAACGATATAGTAAAAATAACAATAGTATATTTAAGTAAAAATGATTTTTTAGAAGGTCAGGAGTGCAGATGGAGTGACTCGTGCAAGTATTCTGGTGGTTGAAGATGAAAGGATCACTGCCGAAGATATCAAAGCAGGACTGAAATTTGCTGGATATAAAGTACCAGTTATTTGTTCTACAGGAGAAGATGCTGTTCGTCAGGCAGCAAGGCTGGAGCCTGATTTAATTCTAATGGATATTAAGTTAAAGGGAGAAATGGATGGTATTGAGGCAGCTGCCGAGATAAGAAAGGTACAAGATATTCCCGTAATCTACCTAACAGCATATTCTGATGAAAAAACAGTAGAAAGAGCAAAACTAACTGAACCATCCGGATTTTTGGTTAAAGGCCAGGGAATGTTAAGCAAACCTTTTGAAGAGAGTGAGCTTCATGCTGCTATAGAAATAACTCTTTACAGGCACCAGATGGAAAAAGAGCACGATCAAATTTCTGCGGCCATGTTACAGAAAACATCAGAAGCAGTTATTGCCACCAACTCCACGGGTCAAATCAGATTTATTAATGCCTTAGCTGAGAATTTAACTGGTTGGACTAAAGCAGAAGCTCTGGGAAAGGATTTAAAGGAAGTATTCATGCCTCTGAAGGAAGTCACCCGTGAATGTTCGCTGGAAGAAGTCCTAGCATCAGATGAGGATCCTGAGTTAATTTCTCGCAGTGGAACCCATGTAAGGGTAGAAGGTACCATTACTCCTATTAAAGATTACAAACAGCGTGTAAATGGCCTTGTACTGGCTTTCAACGCAAAACAATAGTGTACGCTAAATATAGGGGAGTCAAACAGGGGAGGTAAATGAAGTGTCAGCTGCTAATATTTTAATAGTTGAAGACGAAAGAATAACTGCTGAAGATATGAAAAAAGCTCTGAATAGTGTTGGTTATAACGTTCCAGCTATTGTTTCTTCAGGTGAAGAGGCTATTAAAGTCTCAGAAGAAATACAACCCGATCTGGTTATTATGGACATAAAACTGGAAGGAGAAATGGATGGTATTGAGGCGGCAGAAAAAATCCGATCCAAGTTGGGCATACCCATTATATATCTGACAGCTTATTCTGATGAAAAAACAGTTCAAAGAGCAAAAATAACTGAGCCTTCCGGTTTCATTCTAAAACAGCCATATGGATTCCTACGCAAACCTTTTGAAGAGAGCGAGCTTAACACAGCTATTGAAATAACCCTACATAGGCATCGGCTGGAGAAAAGACTCCGCAAACATGATCAATGGTTAGGGGCTATGCTTAGAAGCATAAGTGACGCGGTCATAGCCACTGATCCCCAGGGACAAGTGCGTTTTATGAATTCCATGGCTGAAGAACTAACTGGATGGCTGGAAGAAGATGCTTTAGGTCATGATGTCCGTGATATATTCAAACCAATGGGTTACAAGTTTCCCATTGGGGAGAACATCAACTTGAAAGCAGAATCTTCATTCAACAGGGTTTTACTCACGGCCAAGGATGAGACCACCCATACTGTGGATGGTAGTGTAACACCCATTAATAACATTGAGGGCAAAATGGATGGTTTTGTGGTAATATTCCGATCAGTGGAATGAAAATTCCATTAAACCATTAATATTTAGTTTTAACATAAATTAAAAAGAATTAAACCTGCTAAATGGCCTTATAATGGTTTTTAATTGATTTATTAAAGCCAATACGTAAATTTCTCTCACATTTATTTTTTCTAAGATTTAAATTAGATTAAAAGCTATTTCCACAATTCATATGGATATATTTCTAATATTTTGATTTTTTGCTTTCAGCAAGGCTTTTATTTCCCCAAAGAACAGTGTGCATAAAATATATATAATACTAGTAACACAAAACAACCATAGTATATTCATGGAGGTTAAGTGATGTCAGAGGAAAATGTGGTGTACATTGGAAACAAGCCGGTAATGAACTATGTATTAGCTGTAGTAACACAGATGAACGGTGGCACTAATGAAGTAATACTCAAAGCACGGGGAAGAGCTATTTCCAGGGCAGTTGATGTTGCAGAAATAGTCCGAAACAGATTCATAACCGACGTGACTATTGGAAGCATCGACATATGCACTGAAGAAATCATGAACAATGAGGGAACTTCAACTAATGTTTCTGCCATTGAAATACAGCTTTCAAAGGATTTCAGTAAATAGTTAATAAACCTCCCAGGTTTTATTTTTTTTGGCTTTTTTTGTATATGATATGTCCATTTTAATTGAGGATATGATTAGGCACCATTCTGACTTAATTTTAAAAAATTAAAACAAAAAAAAATTTTGACAGAAGTATTTTTTTAAACAAATTTCTTCTGTCTAATCTGTTTTTTTAGAAAATATTTCTAGGGAAAAAATATTCATTCAGTTTTTTTCCTTCGGTTCCGGATGGTTCTAACTGCTACTAGGAAAACAACTAGGATTACCAGAGCCCCGCCTAGGTAGTAAGTATATATGGAGGTGGGACCATTCATCTTGTCGTTGTTCAGGGCATAAAGGAACCCATCACCAGCACCAATATAGATCATGTTCCCATAAACTGCGGGTGATGATTGTATGGCTTGATTAATAACACCATAACCGGGATTATAACTCCATTCAAGGTTTCCGTTGTACTTATTCACTATGTAAACAGCGCCTCCGTCAGATCCGAAGACTATTTTATTATCCACGACGGCGGCAGATGTTTTTACAGCGCCACTAGCATTATAGCTCCATTTTTCTACTCCGTTTCGAGTGTCTAAGCACACCATTTTACCATTATCAGCGCCCACAAAAAGGCTGTTGTCATTGGTGTCAATGGTTGGGGAGGAAACTACCGGTTTTCCCATATCATAGTTCCATTTGAGTGTCCCATTATTGATATTAATGGCATATAATTTACCATCATCTGATCCAACGTACACAACATTATTCATCACTGCTGGGGATGACTGTACCTTATCTCCAGTTGTATATTCCCATTTTTTATCACCAGTTTCCATGTTAAGGGCGTATATTTTGCCGTCATCGGAACCTACCATCAAATAATCGCCAGAGATAATGGGGGATGACTTAACGGCGTTACCAGTATTATATTCCCATTTTTTAGTCCCGTTTGATTTGTATATGGCATAAACTCTTCCATCATTTGAACCAACATATACCATGTTATTAATAACTAATGGGGATGATTCTAATGAATTACCAGTTTTGTATTTCCATTTAACATCGCCGTTCTTAATATCTTGTGCGTAAAGGTATCCATCTTTTGATCCTACATATAAATAGTCTCCGGATATTGAAGGGGATGACACTACGGCTCCGTCAGTTTTATAATCCCATAATTTAGTCCCGTCTTCCAGGTTCACTGCATATATATGACCATCTGATGATCCGAAATATGCTACTTTATTTAAAATGGCGGGTGATGACTTAATTGAACCTTGAGTACTGAAATACCAGACGGTGGGAGTAAAATCCGCGGGCTGATCAAGATATCCAGTGCGCTGGGCGTTTTCATGGAACATATTCCAATCTGCTCCTGCGACCGCAGCTGGCGATGCCAAAAGGCAGGTTATCATAAATCCTAATAAGATTTGTTTTCGTCTAATGTTCATTATTATCACCTAATTCTATTATTACATTCTTAATTAGCTTTAATCCTCTAAATATCTCTGTTAAACCTGGTTACACCCATTGCAAAGAACAGTAGTGTGAAACCCAGAAGAACAGCTATATCGATCCATATATCTCCTATACTTGCACCTTTTAACATAACTCCCCTCATTGCGTCATTTGCATAGGTTAAAGGTGCTATGTATGCTATTTTTTGGAATATCCAGGGCATGGTTTCCAAAGGATAGAAAACTCCTGATATGAACATCATGGGCATGCTAAATGGCATCACCATTTGGACATAATCTTCCTGAGTTCCAACCCTGGCGGAAACCATTATACCGAAACCCACAAAACACAAGGCTATCAGTATTAGCAGGAGTATAGTAAGTAACATACTGCCGGATATGGTAATGTGGAACAGTAATATGGCTGAACCAAGCAGGATCATGGCCGTTGTGGTTTGAATGACCAGTCTTGATATTATTTTACCTGCTACCACTGTAGAAACGCTGGTTGGGGTCATGAAAAGTCTGGCAAGTTCTCCTCGTTCTCTTTCACCCGCTAAAGACTCTCCCATGCTCATCATTGCTCCCATCATAACGGTCATGGCCAGGATCGCTGGTACAAGGAAGTCAATATATTTGGTGTCTCCATAGATCTTATTGACTTGAAAGTTAATTGAGTTCATAATGTTCTGGAAGTTAATTGAAGATAGTGATGAACTGGGTTGAACACCTTGAGATTGTACCTGGATAGATGATGAAGGCGTTTTGGCTTGGTTTTGTAATGCTTCAAGCTTTTTCATCCCAATTTGGGAAGATATCTCGCTGAATAGAGCTTGTGTTGCTGGAACCAACATTTGTGTTGCCATTTGATCTGATGAATCAACATAAACAACCACCGACTTAGAGTTACTAGTGTTAAGATTTTCATAATCTGGGGGCAGTAGAATGGCTGCTTTAACCTGCCCTGACTCCACCATCTCCCTACCTCGTTGAGGGTCACTGATAATGTCCTGTACATTGTATAGTGACATTCCTTTAACCGCGTTTAGGGTAGCATCGGTTACTGGACCATCTGTCTGTTTAACTATCACCACAGGAATGTTTTCGATTTCTCCTCCCATACCATAACCGAAAAGTGCGATCATAAGTATTGGGAATAGTATTATGGAAAATAAACGTGGTTTATGTCTCCAAAGAACCAGCAAGTCTTTTTTAATCATCCACCATATTTTCTTGGTTTCTGACATTTTATTCGCCCTCCTTTTTTTCTGTTTTGGGCTTTTTAGCAGTTACTTTAATGAATACATCTTCTAAAGAGGGATCTTTGGTTGAAATTGAGTTTATGTTACCTCCAGTTTCCATAATAACGGCTATTACTTGTGTGACTGCGTTTTCTGTATTGGCTAATTTAAAGGTGAGCCTACCCGATCGGTGACTTTCAATGTCCAGAACGCAGGGAATTTGATATAATCTGTTAATTAAATCCCTATCGGAATTATCTACCATTAAGCTCATTTCCCTTGCTTTATCGATTTCAGATTCATTAACTGCTTCTTTAAGCTTGCCGAACGAAGGATGGGTACGGGTATCAGATTCTTCCATTTCTCTGACAATTTCACCAATATTACTTCCACATATTTCTTCTTGTGTGAGTATGGTGTCTTTCAGCCCCTGTGGGGTGTCATATGCTGCCAATTTGCCCTGGTTTATTATACCCACATGGTCACAGAGCATGTCCACTTCGTACATGTCATGTGAACAAAGAATGATGGTATGTCCCTTCTGGTTCAGTTCATCGATAAGATCCCATAGAACGCTTTTGGTAGTAGGATCCAGTCCGATTGTTGGTTCATCCAAAAAAAGAATTTCTGGCTGGTGTATCAGGCTTGCAACCACAGATACTTTCTGTTTCTGCCCTCCAGACAGTTGCTTAACCATTTTATTCTCAGCATATTTGATGTCCACCAATTCCATCAACTCGTCAATTCTCCTTTCTTTAAGGTCTTTGGGCATTCCATAATAGTCTGCACATAATTCTGCATTTTCTCTAGCTGTGAGATCAGCATATAGGCTTACAAGTTGCGGAACCATTCCTATTTTTTGACGAACTTCGTTTGGATTTTTTATAACATCATAACCTGCCACGTGAGCTGTTCCGGATGTGGGGGGTATTAGGCAGGTTAACATTTTTATGGTAGTGGTTTTTCCTGCCCCATTAGGGCCTAAAAACCCGAATATACTTTTATCTTCAACCTTTAAATCCAGAGTATCCACGGCTGTGAAGTCACCGTAGCGTTTAGTAAGATCAAAGGTTTCTATGGCGTATTTCATATGTTATTCTCCTATTTCTCTTTTAAGGAAAAACATGTCCTCCATGAATTCCTTCCACAGGTCCGTTGCACCAAGTTTTCTTCCATGGGCAGCGATCTGCCGCATTCGATTAAGGCTTCCTTTGCCCTCCCTGGTTATTTCATAATATTTAACTTTTCTTTTACCATGATGTTCCCATGTTCCGCTGATCAATCCTTCTTTTTCTAATTTATGCAGTACTGGATAAATCAAGCTGGCACTAGGCATTTTATTATCAACGGGAGATGCTGCATGTATTTGGGTCATTATTTCATATCCGTGCTGTCTTTTCTTGCTGATGAGCCAGAGTATCATAATTTTACCTAAACCTCGCATAAAACCTTTGATCAGTTTTTTATCATAGGGATGCAAGTGTTTAATGTTGTATCCCAAGTTATGTTCTTCTTGATCCGTTCCTGCATCGGCAGTATTTGAATCTTTTTTAGCCATTTTACAGCTCCATCTATTTGATTATTCTAAATTCTGATATATTGATTTTACATATATCCATTTTTGATATATAGTTTAAGGATATAAAATACTGTTGGGTTTACTATATAAATTGATCGTCCATGGGTGTACAGTTGAGTCAACATTACAAGATAATTCGAAAAATATATCAGAATTATGATAAAAATTGTCAAACATGAAAATAGGATTTTCCACCTTGGCATTATTTATGCGTTCATTTGAAGAATGTCTAGATATAGCCACTGCTGATGGCTTTAAACTGATTGAAATACTCTGTGAAGGTCCATACTGGCCCAGATATCTTCTCAATCCTGCTGAAGGTTTGGAAGTTTTTTCATCTTATGATATCGATGTTTATTTGCATGCCCCCACAATAGATCTTAATCCTGCCAGTTTAAACCCGGGAATAAGAGATGAAACTCTCATTCAACTTGAAGAAACCCTTGATCTTGCAGTTAAGATTGGTGCTAAAGCAATAACTACTCATCCCGGGCTGATACACCGTCTGGAAGATCGTATAAGGGATATGGCCAAACAATATGCTGTTGAAACTCTCACAAAGGCTAACCAATATGCTGAAGAAGTCGGAGTGATTTTTTCTGTGGAAAACATGCCTTCTCGTTATGCATTTTTCTGTAATACTGCTCAGGAGCATGATTATTTCTTAGATCAATGTGGTTGTTGTGCTACTGTTGATCTGGGTCATGCTAACACCAATGGGGACCCGGAATCCTTTTTACAGTTGGAAAACACATATTACTATCACTTAAGTGATAATAATGGGAAAAAAGATCAGCATTTACCTTTAGGTGAGGGAACACTTGATTTGAGACTAATTAATGGGGTAAAAAGGGGAATAATTGAGTTGAATAATTACGACGATGTTATAAAGAGTAGAAATGTCCTGGTTGAAAATTCTAAATAATTACAAGCAGGAACACACTACAAATAATACATGATAATATGGGGGATTTAAAATGTCTAGTAATGTGTATTTTTCCAGTTTCAGATCCCGTAGCAAGGGAGAGAATAAAACCAATAAAATAAAACAATTATTTGACATGGCTGGTTTCGGGGAGTTCATTAATAAAAATGATCTGACTGCAATCAAACTTCATTTTGGAGAAATGGGAAATGACACTTTCCTTAAACCTGTTTTTTTACGACCAGTTGTCGAAAAAACCTTAGAATATCATGGTAATCCTTTTCTTACAGACACAAATACTCTTTACTATGGAAGTCGCCATAATTCAGCCGATCATCTGCGTACTGCCCTAAAAAACGGCTTTGGCTACTTGGTTACAAACGCACCCATTATCATTGCCGATGGGATTTGTGGAGATAACTGGGTCCTGGTTGAAGTTGATCTGAATCACTTTCAGGAAGTTAAAATCGCAGGTGACATTGAAAATTCAGATAGTATGCTAGTTTTGTCACATTTTAAAGGTCATGGGATGTGTGGATTCGGGGGAGCAATTAAAAACCTGGCTATGGGATGTGCTGCTGCCCCGGGAAAGATAGAACAACATCAATGTTCCAAACCAGTAATAACAGATGCCTGCACTGCTTGCGCCACTTGCATGGACTCCTGCCCCCTATCAGTAATATCCATACAAAACCAAAAAGCAACAATAGACTTAAAAAAATGTATAGCCTGCAACAACTGTCTGTCGAACTGTCCACAATTAGCGATAGAAATTGATTTTGAAACTCTCCCAGAGTTTTCCGAAAGAATGGTAGAATACGCCTATGGGGCAGTTAAAAACAAACATGGAAAAGTAGGTTATATAAATTTCCTTATGGATATAACTCCCGACTGTGACTGCGAAGCCTTCAGTGATGCTCCTATTGTTCCGGATATCGGGATTCTGGCCTCTATGGATCCAGTGGCTCTGGATACTGCATCATATGATCTGGTGAATCAACAAATTGGTCTGGAAAGCTCTTTAATGGAGCACAGCCACCAAAAGGGTGGTGATAAATTCGAAGGAGTTTGGAAAGAAGTGGATAGTAAAGTGCAATTAAAATATGCTGAGAAAATTGGGATGGGCCGTACGGATTATAATTTAATTGAATTATAAAACTTTAAAATTATATTTTAAAGAATAAAGTCTCATTATGCCTTTTTAATATTTGATTTTCTATAATTCCATGAAAATAACTTATAAATTTTTCCATTTGATTCCCGGAGGAAGGTATTAAATAAATGATAATTGAACGCAAATAATGTGTTTTTATAAATAATAACTCTGGGCTTTGAGGGGGTTATTTAATGGACATGGCTTACACCTGGCTAATACTGGGCATTATAGTTGCATTAATATCATTAGGGTTTCAATTTTATTCCAAGAGATTTTTAACCATTCGAAGGATTGTTGAAATATTTCTACTCTCTTTCCTGGTGTTCACTGTTGGAATAGGTTCTTTATGGGCATTTGTTGGTCATGCTTTTTTTGCAAACCAGGTTGCCTCGAATATTGGCTGGGCCACAGGAAGTCCATTCCAAATGGAGGTTGCCTTTACCAATTTGGCGTTTGGTGTTCTTGGATTGTTGTGTTTTTGGATAAGAGGAAATTTTTGGACAGCCACAGTAATAGGGGTTTCTGTTTTTTATTTAGGAGCTGCCATAGTTCACATAAATAACATGCTTTCTGTCTCCAATTATGCCATCGGAAATGTGGGAGCTGATTTAATTGTAGACATCATAGTGCCCTTACTGCTTATTGGACTATGTGCTGCCCATAAGATAGTGGAAGAAAGAGCTGTTCGCAGCGCCATTAAAAGTCTGGAAAGGTCTTTATAAATAAGAGGGCATTTGATTGCAAGAAAACTACAATAGGGCTAGCAACATCAATCCTAAACGGATTGAAACTCTGGTTGACGGTGTTTTTGCCATTGCATTAACTTTACTGGTATTAGGGATTACAGTGCCTTCTATTGCTAACCCCACTGAAACTATCCTTTACCAGTCCCTACTTGATCTATTACCTAATTTTTATGGTTATTTCATTAGTTTCTTCCTACTTTCGGTTTTTTGGAGGGTAAATCACGTCCAGTTTAACAAAATAAAGAGGGCTGATGATGCTATGTTATGGCTTGTCATTTTATGGCTAGTATTTGTTGCATTAGTACCATTTTCAGCATACTTCATTGGAGAATACGGAAATTACCAGATTCCCAACTTATTTTTTGATCTGAACCTCTTCGCCATAGGCATTCTTTTGTTCCTCAACTGGCGTCATGCAATCAACAGCGGATTGGTGGATGAAAGTGCAATTAAAAAACGAAAATCAGGATTAATGGCTAATTTAATGCTCCCAACCCTTTCCTTAATAGCAATTGGGGTAACATTCCTTCCATTCCTAAAAGAATATGGTTATGGATGGTCAAGCATTGTTTACCTTGCTATTCCTTTCCTGAAACGTTTCATTGATCACTGAACTAATCATGAAATCTAGAAATCCATTAAATATTATTAATATATATTATTTATATAATAATTCCATAATCTGAAAGAATAATAGGTTAAAAAGGATGGGTTAATTTGTGATCCAAATTATTAGATAAATAGCAGTTTTGATCAGAAATTAATATTCAGAATATCTTTAATGTTATCCACAACCACATCAGCTGCTTTAATAACTTTTTTAGGTGGTTTTTCATCTTGTTGGGTGGTTAATACGCCTAGATCTGCTTCTTGAAGTGCCAGAATATCATTAGCACTATTTCCTACCATCATTACTTTATATTTTTTTTTAAGTTCCTGCACAATTTCCTTTTTTCTTCTTGAATTTGCAGTGCCGAAAACATTTTGAGATGGAATGTTGATGAAACTGGCCAGTTGTTCCAGGGATTTGGTCCTATCCCCTGATGCCACATATATATGGAATCCTCTTCTTTTAAGTTCTCCCACCACCTCTGGAACCTCTGGAAACACTTTTCCACCTGCAGTGATGGTAAAATCGATCTCACCGTTATGAAGATTTAAAATAAAGCCGGATCCGCTGCATATCTGCACATTGTATTCTTTTTCAATAACCGCCCTAATGGTGTCTTGAATATCACTTACTTGTGTTTTTTCATCCTTAATGAGATCCAATAATTCCATTTTATCAAAATCTAAAGAAGAATAACTGATATCAAAAGGAACCTTATTCCTACTAATAAATTCATGAATACTTTGTTTTGGACGGGCATTTATGATGCATGTAGCAGGGTCTGTCTGCAGCACTACCAGGGCCCGATGGGGGTGCTGATCCACCAGATCAATCGAACTGACATGATCATTTATTTTCCCGGATTTAATGTCTTTAATTGCCCTGTACCTTGAAATTAGGGTTCCGGAGTTGTCGAAAACCACCGCTTTCATATTTTTTAATTGTGAATTATAACTTAAATATTAATCCTTCCTAAAAATTGGAATAAAACGAAGGTTTTTTAATCCGCAGCTATATTAATACAGTTGAATAAATGAAATAAAAACCCATAAACACAAGAAAAACTCCGCAAGCGATCATTATAATTCTGTAACGTTTTCCAGGCAATACATGTCTTCCTTTACTAGTGAAAAAAGATACTAAACTGTACCATGTAAGATCCGCTCCCCAGTGGCCTACTAAGAAACTTAAAACTCCGATAATCCCTGCTAGTTCGATTCCTTTAAGTAGAAAAGCCCAACCAACAGTGGCCCACCACAAGTAGAAGTAAGGGTTGGACACACTGCTTAGAATTCCACTAATAATGGATCCACGTGTTTCGCCATGATCTCCTTCAGCAGGTATTTCTTCTGGAACTGGGGATTTAGCAATGGCATAACCGATGTAAATTAGCATCAAACCCCCTACACCTCCAATAATCATGGTAACCATTTCAGATTTAATCACCCAGCCGAGTCCAAGAACTAAGAGGATCATTATGGTAATCTCAGCAACATAATGTCCCAATACAACTAGCGGCCCTGCTTTTGATCCTTTTTTTATGGAATCAGAGATGGTAACGGTGAGCATTGGTCCCGGAACCATGGCACCAGATAAACCAACCCAGAATGATGCAACAGCAAAAAAAATAATCTCTATCCACATCTGAATCATAAAACTCCTTTAATAATTTACTCAAATCATATTTCCAGAATTAATTACTTCCAATACTTCGATTCTTATCAGGAATTTCTCCTATAATAGATATATTGGGTTATTTAATCCACGAATCTCCTAAATATCATTCCATAAAATTAAATTCACTGCCAACACCCTGTTCCCGGTCCCGCCTGTAAATCATTCCTGCAGTAACCACATCCTGAACAGCTAGACCAGTCGAATCGAAGATGGTGATTTCATCACCTTCTCTGCCCTTTGCATTTCCAATAATAACATCACCCAGTTTAGCGTGAATATTCTTTCGCTTTAGGATTTTCTGGGCTACTGGAACATTGATCTCACCACTATGACTGGCTTGAGCCCAGGAGTCTATGATTATCTTGGACTTGAGGAGTAATCTGGTTTCCAGTTCCTGTTTACTCGGCGCGTCTGCTCCCATGGCATTGATATGGGTCCCGGGGCTTATCCAATCTGCATTAATCAATGGTTTTCTGGAGGGAGTGGTGGTTACAACCACATCCGCATTTTTAACTGCAATTTCTGGAGTATCAACCGCTTCTACATCAAAACCGTAAGTTTCAGAGGCGGTTTTAGCGAAGTTCGTCCTGGTGCTGCAAGTCCTGCAGAACACTCTTGCTTTTTCAATGTCCATCACTTCATTAAGGGCCATTAACTGTGTACAGGCTTGTTTACCAGCCCCTATTATTCCAAGAACCTTTGAATCTGATTTAGCAAGGTATTTAGTGGCTACTCCTGCGGCCGCACCAGTCCTCATGTCAGTTACATAGGTACCGTCCATAACTGCTAATGGAAACCCAGTATGAGGATCTACAACCTCGATAATGGCCATAACTGTTGGCATTTTATGTTCTAAGGGGTTTTGCGGATGCACATTCACACATTTAACTCCAGCTTCTTCAGTGCTCCGGACATAACAAGGCATGATTCTCAGATCTCCTTCATTGAAAAACAAGTACTCTTTTGGCGGCATCTGCACATCTCGCTGTGCATAGGCTTTGAAAGCAGTTTCAACAGCATCAACCACTTCTTTCATGGTTATGAGATTTTTAATTTCACTTTGTTTCAATAGAAGAGTTCCGGACATCTTTCCACCCAAATAATTTATTATTGAATACTCTTATTTTTTGTAATGGGACTTTCCCGGTGATTTTTATAGCACCCTCTACATTTAACTTTAACTATTTGTTCAAATAGAACATTTTTTCCAAAAAAAAGGAAGGATATCTATTTAATAACATCAAAATAACAACTTGCATATTAAAAAAGGACAAGAATTAATTCAACAACAAATAATTATGCCTACACTAAATTTTCTATTAATTGAATGAACAGCAGGAATTTCTATGGATATTAATGACCGTTTCTGGGAGATAGATGTTATCAGGGGGCTTGCTATATTAATGATGGTTATTTACCATTTATTATTCGATTTAGCCTATTTTGGCATATTCCAACTTGATCTTCAATCAACCTCTCTTTTGATTTTTGCCAGGACAACTGCGTTCATTTTCATTTTCCTGGTTGGAGTTTCTCTTACCTTAAGTTACTCCCGTGCCCAAATATTATTTAAAAATCAGGTGAAAACAAATCTTTTCTCAAAGTACCTCCAAAGGGGGGTGAAAATATTTTCACTCGGTCTGCTAATTACTCTGGCCACATGGTTATTCATGCCACAAGATTTCATAGTCTTTGGTATTTTACATTTCATTGGAATGGCCATAATATTGCAGTATCCATTTTTAAATAAAAAGTACATTAATCTAGTCCTCGGAATTGTTTACATTATTCTAGGATCCGTCATCGCACAATTCACTGTTAACTATCCTTGGCTTCTATGGTTAGGTTTGAAACCTTCGTTATTCATTACAGTAGATTATTTCCCCTTACTCCCCTGGTTGGGAGTGGTTTCTCTGGGGATATTCACGGGTAAAATCCTCTACAAAGATTATAAGCGGAGATATCGTTTTCCCGATCTTTCTAAAAATTTTTTAACAAGGGGTTTTAGTTATATTGGTAGGCATTCTCTTTTAATTTATTTAATCCACCAGCCAATTTTAATATTAGTCCTCTATTTGCTGGGAGTCCTTGATCTGGGGAATTTTTTTAATTTTCTCAATTTTTAGTATAAAAAGAAAAATAAGGTTATTTTTTAATGCACTCTTGTGCACCAATGGTAAATATAATAAGATTAATTTTCCAAATCAAAGAATGGTAGAAATAATGGCAAGTCACTACTCACGTAACAGGTGGGAACATGAATATTATTGAAAAATCACAATCAATCAGGAATCATGAGAAAAAAGCATCAGAAAACTTGGAAGAATTCGTTGAAAGAATCAACAAACACAACCCAAAAACAAAAGCATTTGTAGAGTTTAAAACTGATGAAGCTCTCCAAATGGCTGAACAAATTGATAATAGGATAAATAATGGTGAAAAAGTAGGGAAACTTGCCGGCCTGGTAATAGGAATTAAAAGCAACATCAATGTGGAGGATTTCCATATAACTGCTGCCTCCAAGACACTGGAAAACTACATTGGCAGTTATGATGCTACAGTAATCAGACGCATAAAGGCTGAAGATGGTATCATTGTTGGAATGACCAACATGGATGAATTTGCCGCTGGAAGTTCCACTGAAACATCATTCCACGGCCCCACCGATAACCCCCGGGCTCCTGGACGAATACCGGGAGGATCCAGTGGGGGAAGTGCCGCAGCAGTAGCTTCCGAAATGTGTGACCTTGCTCTTGGCTCCGACACAGGAGGATCCATCCGGAATCCCGCATCTCACTGTGGTGTGATGGGATTCAAACCCACCTATGGTGCAGTAAGCAGACAGGGACTTCTGGATCTGGCCATGAGCTTCGACCAGATAGGTCCATTCGCCACGGATACCAGCGGAATTGCTTTAATGCTGGATGTTATTGCGGGAGAGGATCGTCGTGAGTGCACCACCATTGACTGGAAGGTGCCTGATTTTGCTGCCAGCATCAATGATCCTCAAGATTCCCTTAAAGGTATGCGGCTGGGTGTAGTAAAAGAATTCTTTGACGTCTCTGATAAGGCCATCGTCAATATAATTGAAGATCGCATCAACCAAATGCAAGGGGCAGGGGCAGAAGTGGTGGAATTAAACTTCGATTATCTGGAATTATGTCTACCCACTTATTATCTAATTAACTATGTTGAATTCTTCTCTGCCACCCGAAAATATGATGGCCGAAAATACGGGGAACGAATTGAAGAAGTCTGTGGAGATGAAGTACTACGCAGAATACACATGGGATCCTACATCAGCCAGAAAGAATACAGTGGTAAATATTACAAAAAAGCATTACAGGCCCGATCACTCATAAGAAAAGAAATAACCGGGCTTTTAAAAGATGTAGATGTACTCGTAGGTCCGACAGTCCCTAAACTGCCTCATAAAGTAGGCACGGAACTGGAACCCATGGAAATGTACGCCTATGACATCCTGACAGTTATAGCCAACCTGGCAGGGATACCCGCCGCCAGCACCCCAGCAGGTGATGTAAATGGAATACCTGTGGGAATGCAATTCCAGGCCAAACCACTGGATGATGAAAAAATAATCAAGCTCATGGCTGCAAATGAAGAGTTAAATTAATAATTTTAATTTTTTTAATCAATTCCTACTAAAAAAACTCCAGATGAAATAAATATGAGGTTTTCATGAAAAAAATAGGCATCCTATACATCAAAGGATCATTACCTGCCTTTGAAAACTTCGGAGAACTTCCCACCCACTTACTAAAAGATAATGGTTTAGTTAATGGAAAAGAGGGTCATCAAGTATTAGATGGTCTTATAATCCCTGGTGGGAGCATTATGGAATCATTGAGCATCAGTCCGGAAGTAGAAAGTGTAATCCGGAAGATGGACAGTCAGGGGAAATTCATTTTAGGGATGTGCTCAGGTTTCCAGGTCCTGGCAAATAAAACAGATATAGGTCGAAAATCTCCCTGTCCAGTGGAAAGGCCGGGTTTAGGAATACTGGATGTAACATTCCACCCCCTCATCGGAACCGACCGTGTGGAGGCAGAGGTAGTTGATGAATCTTCCCTAACCAAAGGGATAATAGGAGAAACCTTAACTGGTTTTCACTGCCACACTTACGGTGATATAAAAGGTGATGCGCCTCCAATCTTATTTTCAAGGGTTAAAAGAACAGATTACACCGAAAATCCTCGAAAAATACTTTCCGGAGTACGCAATGATGATGGTAATGTTGTGGGGGTTATGGTCCACGCATCTCTGGATGAGAACCCCATTCTTAATGATAATATTCTTAATTACTTGGATGCCAATGAAAAAGACATTCAAATGATAAGAAGTGTCAACCAAGAACTGATAAAGAAAATGAGACGAGAAGTGGGCATAGGATTAGAAATTAATTCAAAATACCAGTCACCAAAAAGCCCTAACACACCCAAAACGCCCCCATGCCTCATGATTGCCAGCACCGGATCAGATTCGGGCAAAACCTTCCTTACAGCAGGCCTAGTGGGCGTGATGCGTAAGAAGGGCTTTAGAGTTGGCGTTATTAAGGTAGGCCCAGACATAAGAGACTTGGTACCATCCTTCTACTTGAACAAGGAGAAAATGGAGAAATTTTCATCTATCCAGATAGGAGGGTTGGGTTGGAGAGACCTGGAAGAAACCATCACAGATATCCAAGGACAAGGCTATGATTTAATCCTGATTGAAGGTGTTATGAGCATTTTCACCGGTCTTTTAAATGAAAAAACACCTTTTTCCGCCGCTGAAATTGCCAAAGCCGGAAACATTCCAACCTTACTGGTCACTGCATGCAACAAAGGAGGAATCGAAACTGCCGCACTGGATCTGGCCTCCCATGTTGCAATGATGCATAAAATGGGCATAAAAACTACTGGAGTCATATTAAACAAGGTTTACCATGAACAAATAGCCGAAACAGCATCGGATTATGTTAAAAACACCACAGGACTTGAATGGGTGGGTAAAGTTCCCAAGGCACAGTTAGCTGCCAGGGGAGGAACTCCCGAGGTGGAAATAAAACTGGAAGACTTCTGTCAGAAAGCCATAGAAACAGTAGAGAAGAATCTGGATGTTGATAGGATAATTAGAATGGCTGAAAAACCACACTTTACAGGTTACTCATCTTATGATGAAATATTAACTGATTTTGTTTAATAATAAAGAAATATCATACTTCTAATGTTGATTTAAATCATTCCAAGATTAATGGAGAAAGAAAATATGGTATATAGGGAACAGTATCTCAGAAAATTTTGCCCAAAATGCGAAACAATTAACAGTTATAAGGCGCGTTTTTGCTATAAATGTGGTGAAGATTTGGATAAATACCCTGAAAGTAAAACAAAAGTTGACATGCTTGATACTAGGGAAAATGTACCAGACAAAATAACTTCACTGAGGAAAAAATTACGGATTCGTGAGATATTTATCTTAACAATTGTTTCAATCTTATTTTTCACATTAAAAATGATTTTTCACTTTTAATTCTTTTTTACCAAGTCGACAGAATCGAACTTTTACTCCATAACTTTGATGGAAAAAAGGACGTCGTCTCTATGATTTAGCAGCTGCGTCAGTTAAATGCCTTTAAATTCATGGTAACCTTCAATCAACTCAGCACCGCTTAAAAACACCAGATCATTCTTTTTGGCGTACACCGCCACATCATCAGTGGTCATTGAATTACCAGTCTCATCATCCATCATTTCACAGCAGACTGCCACTTCCGTCAATCCAGCCATCTCAGCCAGGGCAACACTCATCTCAGTATGGCCTTTCCTCTTTAATACATGGCCTTCAGAAGCTCTAAGAAGAGTTACATGTCCTGGGGATCGGAAATTTTTCCCGAAATCCGTGAAATTACCATTTTTACATAACAATCCCAGTTCTTTAATGGTACAGGCCCGGTCATTATCAGTGATTCCAGTAAAAGTCTTCCGGTGGTTTACTGTAATGGAGAATGCTGATTTCTCGTCATATGGAATATCTGTGGGTGATAAACCAGCTAAAACAGGGAAATTGGCACTGGCCGCTTCCATTACATCGGTCATGAATGGAATACCCAGTTTATCCGATATTTCGGAGGATATTGGCACACAAACCAGGCCACCGGCATCATTTCTAATGGTGGTCATGTGCTGGGGGGTCATGAACTCCGCAGCTAAAATCATGTCGGTTTCCCGTTCACGGTTATCATCATCAAAGATTAAAACTATTTCTCCTTTCTTAAAGGATTCTATGGCTTTTTTTATCATATGATCACTAGATTAGATTTTTCGAGTAATATTTTGTTAAACTAATACTACGAGTAATGTCTCACAATATGGATTGATTTTTGAAACATATTATATTTAAAAAAACAATAATCAATCTCATTTAAAAATCTTACTTAATCTATTTTCAGAGTGGCTGGATCTCCATCTTTAAGATGATATACTTCCCTGAGGTTTTCCTCTGCCACAAACTCCAGGATTTCATCAGAATGTTCTGTTTTAACCGGAAACAATACAGCACCACTTATTTCTCTATTTAACTGGGCGGGTAAGAATTTAACATCTCCAAAATTACCGCTTCCCTTGATAATTCCCATCTTGTCACTAAGATCAAGTATTGATTTTGCATCTTCCGTAGAAATTTCAAGGTTAAGAGTCCCAGGAAATGGTTTAAATCCAAGTTTTTCCAGGAATTCACTCTGATAGACATTTAAAGACATGAAATAACTCCCTTCATGGGTTCCGGAGACAATAATTCCTTTGATTTCCATTTTTACTTCCTTCAGTTTTCATTTAATTCATGTTTGAAAGTTTCAGTTGCCAGCACATGGGCCTGCCTTAATGGTTCAGGGATTTTATAAATGCTGGTTATCATTGCAATGTTTAAGGCAGTTTCCAGGGATATTTTGTGGCCAACACTTATGTAGTTTCCCCTAAAAAAGGCCCCTACTACGCGATTATCATGTTGTATGAGTTGAACTTCATTATGGGCGTGGTCTTGTTGGGTGGCTTCCTTTATATAACTTCCACCAGTTAACCTTTTTGCCACACCCATGGTGGGCACATCTAAGAGCACACCCACATGGGAGGCCAGTCCAAAACCATGGGGGTGCATAATACCATGACCATTAACTATTAGAACATCAAAATCGCTTTCAAGAGTATTAACAACAGAAATAACGGCATCAGCCTCTCGGATACCGAGAAATCCTGGTGTGTAGGGGAAAAATAACTCCACATCCCGGGGTTTCCCTTCAATAATTTCCAGCCTGTCGGCTTTCATAACCACAGCAGCGGCAACAGCTTCATTATCAACTGCAAAGGAAACATCAACACCTGCCAAAACCTTTACTTCATTGAAACAATCGTATTCTGCTACTTTATCTGCCAGAGTATATTGTATGTTGGCTAAACGTTGGGTCAAGTTATATGAACACATTATCGCAAGGGGTTCCCATATAATCTCATGATATTAATCCTTAATTTCACCAGTTATTGTGCAGAATATTGGTCCACGGATGTCAATAACCTTATTTTTGCTGGTAATGTAACGAACGCCCACAGCATCCAATTTAAGGTTTACATCAGATGGTAATTTGGCAATTGTGGTCCTTAAACTAACTTTTTCCTCTCCACTAACTATCATTTCCTCCATACGGTAGGCAGCCTGGGCAGCTACACCTTCCAGATAACTGATACCCGTGGGAACGCCCTTTTTTAGGGCCTGAATAGCCAGATCATCAACGATTTCCTTTCCCATGCCTGCAATGATTTCCTCAACCACATCTTCAGAAGGCTGAAGACTATCAATGGTGTGGGGATGGGGCACTCCTACAATGTTGCCATCATGAACGTATATACGGTTCCAGCTGGCAGGTCCCAGTAGTTTAGTGCCTGATTCTGGCTCTACAAGTTTCACTTCAATGGGTTTATCCATGAAATTTCCCTCAAAAACAGTAAATTTGCAGGGTGAAGGCGTATCACCGTGTTCCCGGGCAGTGCTTATAATTGATTCTGTAAGATTTCTTCCGTCCTCAGTCACAGGATAGAGATCCATACGGAGCATTGAGGCCAGTTCACGGTCACTGAGGCTCTTTTTGTTGTATATCTGGGGGTATACCATCTTACGAATATCTTCATATCCTCCGAGTATCATGGCCATCCTTTCAGCTCCCACTCCCAGATTCATGACTTCCTGGTCGATTCCATACCGTGCCAGGGCAATTGGTGAATATAATCCAAAGGTGGCCACTTCCACCCAGTCATTTAGCTGGGGATGATAACCGTAAACTTCAGTCTGGGTGCCAGGGATGTAATATTTGGATTTCTTTTCATCAGGTAAGAATTTGAACTTCTTAAAACCGAAGTATTCAAGTAAACTCTCAGAAACTGCCATTCCCAGATCCAGGGACACCTCGTCATCCATCCAGACGCATGATGCAGAGTGGTATGTCATCAAGTGGCTTGAATCTTCCCTTTGCTCACGACGGAAGCAACGGTCAATTGAAAATAATTTAACAGGGAGCGGGTGGGTTTTTGCCATGGCCTCCAGGGTTATGAACCAGCCAGATGTCATATGTGAGCGTAAAGTGGTCTTACTGGGGATGGGGGTGAGTTCTCTTAGTTCAGGGAAAATCCTTTCCAGTACTCTGAGTCCTACTTCATCCTCCACTTCCAGGGAGGAGGAAACATCTTGCACCAGATCATCCCCACTGGTATCGCCCTTTTTGTAACTGCGGAATACCTCTTTAAGAGATTGTATTTTTTCTTCGTCTAAAAAGATGCCTAATGCCTCTATTTTCTCAATCTTGTCTAAACTGATCCCTATATCGGGACGAGGTAGACCTGACAGGTAGAAGCACCGATCCAAAACTGCAGGAGCTTCCGGTCCGAACTGACGGTAAACATGGTCTTCTTCAATAAACAGGGGGTTAATGGTTTCAGAAAAACCAAGCATGAGGTATGCCTGACGTAACTTGGCAATGGTATCATTTAATGGATGAGTTTGCCCAGTTTTAAGGTGCAGACGGGGATATTCATCATCATGATGGGGCTTTTTAAGATTCCGACCTGTTTCCACCCAGGCCTTTTCAAAATCCCTTTTTGCCAGTTTCAATATCTCCTTCTTCTTCACTGCACATCCTCCTCAGGGTTATAAGATAATAAGAAATTGTTTTACATTATTTTTATATTTATATCTAGTTATACTCTAACATCTGTTGGCATACTTAAAAAACTTAAATAAAAAGGGAGTGCAATCTCATTAACATGGAAATAGAGACTTACCAAGCTGATGTACTGGTCATCGGATCCGGAGGAGCCGGATGCAGAGCTGCCATAGAAGCCAAAAAACATGATAAAGATGTTATAATAGTTTCAAAAGGATTATCATTCAAATCAGGTTGTACAACTCTTGCAGAAGGAGGATATAATGCAGCTTTTGCCTATGTAGATGCAGAAGACAGTATCCAGGCCCACCTTGAGGATACACTTAAAGGGGGGGGATATTTAAACGACCCGGAACTGGCAGGGTTACTGGTTGAAGAAGCACCCGACAGATTAACTGAACTGGAAAGTTATGGTGCATTATTCGACCGTCAGGAATCAGGTGAACTGAACCAGAGGCCTTTTGGTGGTCAGACATATCGCCGTACATGTTTCCAAGGTGACAGAACTGGTCATGAGATGATGACTGCCCTTAAAGAGGAAATCATCCGTCAGAACATCCAAACTGTGGATGAGGTCATGATCACCAAACTTATACAGGACAGTGAAGGCAGGATAGGCGGAGCATTTGGAATATCTTTATCTGACAATAAATTCATCACTTTCATTGCTAAATCAACCATCATAACCACTGGGGGGGCTGGATGGATTTACCCAGTAACCTCCAATGCCCTGCAGAAAACAGGGGATGGATACGCCCTATCCTGGAATGCTGGGGCTGATCTGTTGGACATGGAACAGGTTCAATTCCACCCCACAGGTATGCTATACCCTGATTCCCGTCGCGGAGTCCTGGTGACAGAGGCAGTGCGTGGTGAAGGGGGAAGACTCATAAACTCAGAGGGAAAACGCTTCATGAAAGATTATGACCCTCGAGGAGAATTGGCAACCAGAGATGTCGTTTCAAGGGCCATCTACAATGAAATAATGGAAGGCAGGGGCACTGAAAATGGTGGTGTTTATCTGGATGTGAGTCACCTTAGCTCAGAGTTAATCGAGGAAAAACTGGAAACCATGCTCCTCCAATTCCAGGATGTGGGTGTGGACATCAGAGAGGAGCCAATGGAAGTAGCTCCCACAGCCCATCACTTTATGGGAGGAACCAGGATAAATTCCCACTGTGAGACGAACATTCCCAACCTTTACGTGGCTGGAGAGGCTGCAGGGGGAGTACATGGGGCTAATCGCCTTGGTGGGAATGCCCTGGCCGAAACCCAGGTTTTCGGTATGCGAGCTGGTGAATCAGCTGCTAAAAATGTCTCGAAATCAAGTATTGAATTTAACCCAACTTATGCGGAGGATGAACAGGATAGAATTCAAAAACTGTTCAAAGATGGGGATTACTATCCATTCCAGCTTAAAGAAGAACTTCAGGAAGTCATGTGGAATAATGTGGCCATTATCCGAAGAAAGGAAGGGCTAAAAATCGCCCTCCAGAGTATTGCCAAAATTAAAGATAAAATGGCCCGCATGGCAGTTCCTGATGGCACTGGATATAACCAGCACTTACAGGATGCCCTGGAACTGGAAAACATGATCTTAATAGCAGAGCTAGTCACTAGGGCAGCCATTATACGTGAAGAAAGTAGAGGTGCACATTATCGCGCAGACTATCCTGATCGAAATGACAAATGGAAAAAGAGCATTATTCAGAGTATTAATGGAGAAATTAAATTCATTAAACGGTAATTTTTTTAAAAAGATATGCCCTGACCGGGACTTGAACCCGGGTAATAGGATCCGCAATCCTACGTGATATCCACTACACTATCAGGGCACAGAAAATAGAAATATAAGTATTTCAACAGTCTTGGTTGAAACCTATAATTAGTTGATTTTTTTTCTATTTAAGTTTTTTTTAGGATTTTTATTTATATCTCTCAGATTGTAATTTTATGTAAAGACATAGAGAAGTTCATAGGTTATTTAAATTTCCAAAATTTTCCTCTATTTTATTTTTAATCTTTTTTTTAAATTCTTCTGAAATTTTAGGAGCTTTTCCCCGGTTATGCATGGTGCTCATACCGAAACAGGGGTCTTCAAATATTTTCCCATGGAATGGTACCGGTTTTTTGTAACGTGGGATGAAATGCCAGTGCAGATGAGGTGATGGCGGGTCTTCAAGGTAGGATGAGTTCATCAGACAGCCCCAGTTGAACATAGTGGCGTTGAAAGCTTTTTTTATTGATGATTCCAGTTTTTTCACTATCTGGTCCAGGTCAAGCCATTCTTCCGTTGTTAAACCACTGAGTTCTTTTTCATCTCTTTTAAGGGCTACAACGCAGGTTCCTATGTTGCGCTGGTCAGGGGCCAGGATTATAAGCCAGTGACGGGTTTCAGCCAATAGATCCCCATAATTATAATCCTTTAATTTATCGAAGTATTCACATTCCATTTTTGAACAATCCCGTTACATCACATAAATACATTTAGAAATATTTCGAATTATTAACCTAGTATTTACTAAAATCCTATTAAAAGATAAATTTGCAGGGCTGTTAAAAGATAGCCCAAAATAGTCCCAATGATGAGTTGGGCGGGGGTGTGTCTGTTAAGGTGTAGTCTGCTCCAGATCACCAGGGGTACCATTAAACTGAATATAAGGCCAGTCCAGCCGAAAAGATATATTATTGCAGTTGCCGGCCCAGCTGTGCCCATAGCGTGAATACTGATCTTCCAGTAAAGACTGATAAAGAGTAAGATAAGAGTGTTGTTAAGATAACAGATCATTAGAACTGTAGTTAGTTGGGGTGCACCCAGTGTGTACAGAACTAAAACCCCCATTACATATGATAGGATAACCAGTAAAAGGGGACAAATTCGATCTTCCCTACGTGGCATATCCGCTTCTAAATTTTTCTTTTTTATCCACACCAAACTGGTTATAATTGGTAAAATGCTTACAAACAATATGCTTACTCCAGAAAACCATAACCAGTTTCCATTATATAGCAGGATGTAATTTATAATAATGAAAACTGGAATAGCAAGAAATGGAGGATTGGTAACCGATGAAATTAAATTGGCAAAGTTTTCTTTGGATGATGCGTTATGTTTAAAAAGTTTCATGTGTTTATCTTCCGTTTTAATAGGTTTTTGATAACGTGTTCCTTTATTAATAAATAATTAATTCCTAAACAAGAAAAAGTTGTATTTATAGTTTTTATTTTACATAGATACGGTAAGTGTAGTTCCCATAGTTTCTGGAGGCAGTGGCCACGATATTTGCATTTTCAATATCTAAATTTCCAGCCAGAATTTCACCACCCAACTGGTTTTCCTCGGTTAGAAGATATTCCAGTCCAGGGAAGTTTTTATTAAGAATAGTAGATGCTATTTCTCCAGCGCACTGTATACTTGCCGGATTATTGCTTCCAGATTTCAGAGTGGTTGATAAGGTCTCCAACACAGTCATTCCTCCTCCAGGCCTGTATTGGGCCATAAAATCCATAATATCCTGTGCTTTCTGGGAAGAATAGAAATTATTTTGGGGTTCATTGTGTGTGGGGAGGTTACTAACCCCTAAAATGATGATTATTACTGGTATTAAAGCTAATAAAGCATCAATGGTGTAAGCGAATCCTCTCTCGTCCATAAACTTCACATATTATTTATTTTTCAAATGTTTATCTAATCATTTTTCCTTATTCTTGCAACAATCTGGTCTTTTTTTGCAATTGCCTCTTGAGCCGCCCTTTCAACTTTTTGTTTCATTTCTTCAAAGTCTTCAGGGTGTACATCGCCCACGAACTTTTTGATCTTGGTGTAAGCTGCTTCACGGAAGAGTGGCTTAAGTTCGGTTTCTCCATGGTCACTTATCAGTCTGGGAATTCCCGTGTCATCAACTTCACCTATCTGCCCGATTTTTACTCCGGAGTTCGAAACCACCTTTTCCACTTCACTGGCCACATCTTCAGTGGCTATAATCATGAGTGAATCCACGGAAACACCCAATGGATCGATATCCAGACTTTCCAGCATGCCCAAAACTTTGGGGTTGATCTGTTGTCGGATCTCATCCTCCCAGAAGGCCATTCCCAGCCCAGTAGTTTGGGATATTTCGTGAGCATCGCCTCTTAGCCCTCCATTGGTCACATCAGTCATGGCATGGACTTTTGGAAGTAGACCTGCCTGTAATATGGCTTCAGATGCTTGAATGAAGCTAATGTCCATAGTTTCCCATACAACATCAAATAGGCCATGATATAGGGCTGTTGTGGTTATAGTTCCGCCACCAGACCCTTCAGTTAAGAGAATTACATCGCCGGCTTCGGCTCGTTTCCTGGCAGTGGGTGGATAAGGAGATATTCCCACTGAACCTACCGCACTGACCAGTCTATCTCCCAGAACCATGTCTCCACCTACACGGAGAGTGCTGCCTGCTACCAGGGGAACTCCTGTGAGTTCTGAAACAGCACACACTCCGGCAGTGTAGTCAAAGAGTTTTGCCACTTCTCCATCATCTGCCAAGTGCAGGTCACTAAGTAGGGCTACGGGCTGGGATCCCATAACACAAACATCCCTCATGGAAGCCCTGGCCACATGAAAACCTCCCAGGAATGGGTACTCACTCAACCTGGAGTGAATTCCATCCACTGCGGTTGTTATGTATACTTCATCTGCACCGGCAGGTGCTTTGACTACTCCTCCGTCGTCTTGTGCTGTGGGATTAATGAAGGCATCAGTGTGGCTGCTTTTAACAATCTCGGCGATCTGCCGGTGGACAAAGAAGTCACCCGCACCCCGAGATCCAACGCCCATCTCACCCATACCCACTCCTGACTTAGGGTAATTTATGAGGTTTTTAAGGGATTCATCAGGGTGTTCTTCTATTTTCAGGGTGTATTTAACTTCATCCAATACAGCCTTTGCCATTTGACCTGCCTGCTCAGGAGAAATATCTTTAAATTCCAGTATCTTTTCCTGAAGACTTTTTTGAACAGATTTTTCGTCACTGTCTACCAGGGCACGCCTGGCGAAACCTTCTATATCCACACTTACACCTTCTTAAGTATTACTAATATATAAATTTTTCCTACTTTTAAGTACTAAAAACCAATCTTTAAACCAGTTTAAGGAAGTTTTCCAATATTTTCAGACCCACATTCCCACTCTTTTCAGGGTGAAATTGGGTGGCAAACACATTATCCTGAACCACAATGGCAGGAACATCTAAACCATAATCAACGGTTGCAACCACTATTTGATCATCATCAGGCTGCACATAATAGGAGTGAACAAAATACATGTAATCATCGCCAATCCCCTCTATTAAAGAAGATTTTTTCCGGATATTGAGGTTATTCCAGCCCATATGGGGTACTTTTAGGCCACCATTATCCTTACTCTCTGGAAATCGCACAACCTTTCCTGGCAACACATCCAACCCACAAATCCCAGGATTTTCCTCACTTTCACCGAAAAGAACTTGTAAACCTAAACAAACCCCCAAAAATGGTTTTTCTTCATTGATATGTTGGTGAATAGTTTCTTTATATCTGGTTAAATTCTGCATGGCAGTTCCGAAAGCTCCAACTCCTGGGAGGATCAGTGCATCGGCCTTTGTTAATTCATTCTTATCCTTGGTTATCAGGACTTTGGCACCAATTTGTTGAAATCCATTGCTGATGCTTTTCAGATTCCCGCTGCCGTAATCAATTATAGCTATCATTGTTTTCATTAATCATTTTTCTTAAAACAGTTCCGAAATCGGAAGGAACGATTTTATCAGTTCCCAGAGTTTTTGCATGAGCGTCCAGTTCAGTGACCACCCAAGTGTAACCTAAATTCTTTAGAGGCTCCACCAACCTTGGACCGTCAGTAATGGCAATTGTTTTTGCTTTTAATTTCTCAATAGGAAGAGCATGAGGTACTCCTGCCACCACAACAATGTCAAAATTCTCTTTTTCAAGGAATTCAACCGCTTTTTTTCCAGTTACAGGATATTCATCCAAACCACCAGTTATAAGATCAACATTCATATCCAGTTCCATCTTTATATTATGGGCATGTTGACGAATACGGGGCAATCCAATTCCATCATCTAAATTACCAATGATTTTTGGTGGGTTTGCCGGATAAATCTCCTGGAAAGGTATTTTTAAAATGTCAGCGAAGAGGTAAGAGGTTTCCTTTTTGGCGTTGAGAACCATAGCAATTTTATCTCCATTTTCAAAACCATCGAGAAGAATCTGGCCTACTTCTTCTTTATCATCTCCGTAAGAAGGTTTTATATATTTTCCCTGGGCCATTCCCCTGGTTTTCTCGATTTCTGTGGCTTTTTTAAGCATTGTAATCTGCCTATCTGCCTCATCACGAGAGATCACACCTTCTAGTTCTGCCGAGTCTAAAACGGCTATAGCTCCCTCTGTGTTATCACCTTCACTTAAACCCCCATGAGACTCCACAGTTAACACTTTAGCGGGGATTCCTGCGTTGTTGACTGCTTCACGCATATCTTCGCCGATGATCATACTGGCACAAGTGCCCACCACTCCCACCAGTTTAGGATGGAACAGTTCATCTGCTTCTTTAAGAGTTTCTTCTAACTTGGCTGATGCTCCGAAAATGAAATCATTCTCGGACATGGCGGTGGTAACCACCCGCACTCCATCATTTTCCAGGAGACGGCCAGTACGGAAACAGCAACCATGGGGTCCGTGGAGGATAATAACATCCGCATTCAAATCTCGGAGAGTATAAAGTGATGCGGCGATGGGACTGGGTCGTGGATGCAATATATTTCACCTCAAAATCTTCTAAATCTTATTATTAGAATTATTTATCCATTATAGAGTTTTTATCACAGGACGTGGTATTAATGTTCATTACATTCTACTCATCATTATAATTAACATTCATTGTAAACTTATTCTAATAAAATATTAACCATTACAACCAATGAAACTATACTAAAGTTAAATCTTAATTTCCTATTGACTCGGGGGGGCCTTATTTTAATGGGTCCAAATTAGAATAAACGTTTCAATGGCATGTATATTGGAGTTAATCTATATTCATATTGGTGATATTTATATGAACAGGGAAATATGGTTAGGGGCAGCGTTAATAATTATTATAATCGTCTTGGGAACTTTCACAGACTATAAAGGGGATTCTAATACTTTTAATGGTTCATGGATTGATAATTCATCCGACCAGATTAAATCTGATTCTATCACATCAGTTAAATTCCTTGGGCAGCGTGATTATGGTTTCGTGGTTCGTTATGGTCCTTATGGTAATCCAATATCACCAGTTAAAGTTGCCTATGTTGTGGGGGTGCATCCCCAGGAAGTTCAAGCACACCAGGCAATGATGACTGTAATCAGTAACAGTAAATCACTAAAATACTGCTACTACGTTTATCAGATTACAGTAACAAAAAATAGGGATGACTATACTAAAGGGAGGATTAATGGCCAGCAACTGGCCTTGGACTATGCTGTACCTGACATAAAAAAGGGCGACTACAGTATGGTGGTGGATGTTCACTCCACCAAAGGGGACTACCCTGAAACCAGATTTATCTCTGTTCCTTCAGATGATAGGCGGTCCAGATTTCTGGCCAACTTAATAGTGAGTAAAATACCATGGCTTGTATTCTACATCCCACCATTTGATGGCGGACCAACCAGCGGTCCTTATGTCACCATACCTATTATTGAGTCTGGCACACCGGCAATGGTTTACGAAACATACACCTATGCATCATTCAATGAAACCCTGGACCATGCTCAAGAATTTGCCAGTGTAGTTGATAGTTTAAATCTTTGATTTTTTTAAATTTACTTCAATTTATTATTTTTAGAAAGTTTTTTAAGAATTCATTACAAATTGTTTTAGGGTGACTTAATGAAGTTTAAAGAGATTTTTTCCATAATCCTCTTGTTTTTTATTTATTTAATTGCCATTAAAGACACAATAACTCTGTATCATGTTCCTGGTCCTGAATTCAGCATCTTTGTACGTAGCCTTAGCCCTTATCTTTTGCTTTATGTTGCATTATCAGAAGCAATAATACTCTTTATGCCAGTTTTCTTCTCAACATTTATTACAATAAGAATGTCTTATAAAAAATCACCACCCATTAAAATTCCTTTTTCAAACATAATCATTATTTCTGCGTTAACCCCAATTCTGGTAATACTGAACAATTATACCTCTGGGATTCTTTTTTATTCGGTGTTTTTACTCATCTATGCATTTGTAATTACTGTGATGATGGTTTGGACATTTTTAAGGGGTAAAGACTATCCTCACCCGTTGAAAGAAGATTTAGATCATACTAATATGCTTGAGGGAGTGTGTTCGTTTATAATGGAGATAGATTCTTTTAGGTCGCCAGTGTTAATGGGTATATCTCCATATCCATTTAATATCCGTTTTAATTCATTTTCAAAACAGGGAAAAAAACTTTTCTTTGCACGGAATAGTCCTAAGTTGTATAAAAAAATCCAGAAAAAAATGGATCCTTTTTTGCATGAGGGAATCTACTCTAATTTACTTAACCCCTCTCCTGATGAATTCTTTTTGAGGTATTCATTGAGGTATAACCTAAATTATCATAGGATAGTTAAGTCGAAAGGTCATTCAAATTTTGATAGATATCGTTTTGCCCAAATAGACACTGGTTTTTCTTTCATCAGTTATTTGGCGATATGTTTGATAATAATTCTAATTGGAATTAGAACTATGCACTTTTCCGACGTATACAATAACACTTATCTGTTTCTCCTGATATTAGGTCCTTTTATAACGCTTTATTTGGTTTTCGCATTGTTAAGTACTAGACGTAGGTATATTGCAGCAAAAAAATATGAAAATGAATTAAAAAATTATGCACAGGAATTGGTAGATTATTGGATACAGTTGATCAAGGAATATGATCTAGATCCAGATGATTTATTTATAAAATTGAGGCACAATGATTACAAAGGTTTGATTTATGAAAAAAAAGGTAAAAATAAGTATATTGCTCACATAGAAAAGTGATAGTTTATGTGGATATAATTGAGTATAATGGTTAAATCATCATAAAATGAAAATTAACAACATTTTAACCGGAAAATACCTGGATAGGCCGAACCGATTCATGGTAACCTTTGAATCTGAAGGAATAATAGAAACTGCACATTTAAGAGATCCTGGCCGACTCAAAGAATTGTTGCTACCAGAAGCAAAATTACTCCTCCGCCCAGCATTAAATCCCGAAAACCGCAAGACCAAATATGATGTAATTGCTGTCGAAAGTGAAGGCATATGGGTGCTTATTAATTCAGGTTTCCATAGTGATCTCGCAGCAGAGCTCATTGAATCAAAGATAGTGCCCGAATTATCCTCTTACAGCGTAGAGAGGAGAGAATTCACTTTTGGAAAGAGTCGCATAGATTTTCTTCTAACCCCTGATGATACAAGTGAGAAGGAATTATCTGAAAAGAATAGTAAAATTCTCTCAAGTAAGATGCTCCTGGAAGTGAAGGGCTGCACCCTGGTAGAAGAGGGTCATGGAAAATTCCCTGATGCCCCCACTATCCGAGGAAAAAGACACCTTAAAGAGCTTATTAAAGCTAAAAAAGAGGGAATAAGCTCTGCAGTGCTTTTTTTAATCCCCAGAGAAGATGCCAGAATATTTTCACCAAACTGGGAGATGGATGAAGAGTTTTCAAAAACACTGGAACAGGCAGAAACGGATAACGTACTGATAATTGCCCATTCTTTCAGTGTCAATTTACATGAAAATGCATTAATATTAAATCCTTTAAGAAAAGTAAAAATAAAGGTTAAACTTTGAATTAAAAGAGATGGTTTAACCTACTTTAAATACTGAATCAGGTTTCTTCTAGTTTTTCGAATTCTTCTGCCTTACCAATGCCCAGAATCACATCACCAGTTTCCAAGGTGTAATTACGAGGAGGATCAATAGCCAGTTCTCCTTGACGACCAACTCCCACTACAACCACACCAGTTTTCTCGTGAATATCTGCCTCTAAAAGGCTTAATCCGGTGAATGGGCTCTCTGAACTGATTTTAACTTCTCTTAGTTCTCGGCTGGTGTGTTCTGCCAGGACATCCTGGACAAACATGGCCTCATAACCATCATCAATGCTTTTATACATTAGGCGTCCTGAAATAACGAAGGGAGATATGACCTGACTTGCACCTGCCAGTTTTATCTGTTCAATGTTTTCGTAACGTTGAGCTTCAGCTACTATTCGCACGTTTTTATCTACTTTACGTATGCTAAGAATTGTGTGGATGGTTTTAGAGTCGGAATCCATATCCACTATAACGGCCTGGGCTCCTTTAACATTGGCCTTCTTTAAATCTTTGATTCGGGTAGGATCACCATGAACAAAGTTGGCCCCGTTTTTCAAAGCGTTTTTACGCACCTCTTCATCCTCATCTAGGACGAATATCTCACCATGTTTCCCTATCTCTTTTATACATTCGACTGTGCTTTCAGTCCAACCGCATATCACTACGTGTTTGGATTTTTCCACGTTTATCAGCCCCAAAATTTTCATTTGCTGCCTTTTAAATATTAAATTAACCAGGGACTCCACTGCCAGTGCAAAAGTTCCTATGCCTAACACAATCAGACTAACTGCGAAAAACATTCCCAGAGGGGTGTTAGGACTGTAGTCACCGTATCCCACTGTTCCTATTGTTACGAATGTCCAGTAAAAGGATACTATCCATGGTTGGCCTTCAATAAAATGGAATCCTATGGTTCCGTAGGCTATTATACCAAGAACCAGGATCAGGATCCAGGTTAACCTCTGTTTAGCCACCAGGGGCAGGCTTTTCCTGAGTACTCGCAGAAGTACGAACATGTTACGGCATCCACCCTATTTTATTAACGAAGGAAGAGATACCAGACTGCAAATCCAATTATTGCAATGATAATTATCACAACTACAATATACATCCAGGAGAAACCTCCACTGGAATCATCATCATAATCATCATCGTCACCATCACCTATCTTTATCTTTTTACTGGAAGAA
>MTKZ01008351.1_pt1 | contig 39210 bp, 32 predicted proteins | sample 1042781 | NCBI WGS metagenome assembly MTKZ01 (sample SAMN06212207, study PRJNA360539) | anaerobic digester metagenome | biome: Wastewater treatment plant; material: sludge; isolation source: anaerobic digester fed with sludge from wastewater treatment plant | place: Denmark: WWTP Viborg ...
GACGACTACACTATTTTCAACTTCATCGGTTGATCCCAGTTTATTCCATAATATCAAATTACTGCTCCCCAAAGCTTCTATTTGGGATATCAATAAATCTACATAGGCTTTGGTTGCTGCATCCTGACTATCCGTAGGATCGGCAATATTTTTGATTTGAATCCCATTAGCATCGTTGCTTAATGTTAAGACCTCTGAGAGGTTTTGAGTTTCGGTGTAGCTATCTAATTTGTTGTTCCAGTTAGTAATGTCAGTCGCGGTTATGTCCCTTGCAACGGATGCATCAAAAACAGGGTCGGTTTCGGTGTAACTGTCTAATTTGTTGTTCCAGTTAGTAGTGTCAGTCGCGGTTATGCCACTTGCAACGGATATATCAAAAACAGGGTCGGTTTCAGTGTAGTTGTCTAATTTGTTGTTCCAGTTAGAAACGTCAGTTGAGCTTATGCCCCTTGCAGCGGATGCATTAAAAACAGGATCGGTTTCAGTGTAGCTGTCTAATTTGTTGTTCCAGTTAGAAACGTCTGTTGTGGTTATACCTCTTGCAGCGGATACATTAAAAACAGGATCGGTTTCAGTTACTGCACTTGTAATAGTTTCGGCAGTTTTTGCATGCAAAGCATAAGGCACGCTTAATAACTGGCTGGTGCCGGTAATGGTGTAATTTGTGCCACCATTCAGATCCGTTTCTGTTTTAATAAAATATGTTCCATTTGCCCAATCGATTGAAGAGAAGTTTCCTGAAACAACTGTACCCGAGCCAATTTCCAAACTTACCAATCCATTGGCATTAGAAACTGGTTCCTGGATTTCCACGTAAACAGCTGTGCCACTTGGCGAACCTTGCAAAATACTTATTTGCATACCAACAGTTTGATTTGTTACCAACTGGTTGCTACTGTTACGAATTACCGCCTGATAGCTCATTTTTTCAGGCGATTGAGCAGATACAATTGCCGTTAATAATACGGCTACCATAATTGTAAATACTGTTTTCATCATAATATAATTTTGATTTTAGCGGTATGTACTGTTCTCCCTAATTTTTAACGATTTTAAATGTTTTTATCTCTCTGTTTCCCTGAACAACTTTTAAAAAATAAGTGGCAGCTACAAGATTGCTCATAACAATGCTTGTATGGTTGCTTGTGATTTTTTCGTCTCTCAAAAGTTTTCCCTGTATGTCATACAATTGATATGATAAATTTGAAATATCAAATTCATCTATACGCAATGTAAGATAATCGGTAGTTGGGTTTGGATAGGCTGTAACCAAAAGGTTTATGGCCTGGGCTTCTTCAATGGCTGTTGCTACCCAAATTTCATAAGGTTGCTGTACTCCTTGTGTTACAGAACCGTCTGTTTCTGTGTTGCTGGTGTAAACAACTTGTCCAACGGAATAGCTCGCCGAGCCTCCGCTACCCGAAGCATTGCCACCTGTGGCATTTACATTTTCCTGTGCTTGCAATCCTATCAATCCAAGTCCTAACAAGAATACGACACTTAATTTTAATCGTTTGTGTTGCATTTCTGACTTCTCTTTTTTAATTGAATATTTATTTTGTTTTCTTCTTTTATCAATATTTCAATGCTGTCTCCGGATTCCCTCCAATGAACGCCAATGGCAGTCTATATTAATCCACAGGCTGTTACGACGTTTCTATAATTGCTCTCGTTTTAAAAGAGTAATTAATTGAAGACAGTAAGAGTCATATCTGAATTTATTACCCGGATATCCGGGTGCTGGTATCTTGTTCTCCGCGATGTTTTCTCGCGGAGCTACATATATATTTATATTAGGCAAGTGGCCTGAATTATATGGAGGGCAGCTTTTCTCCAACGGAATGCTGTTTTTAAAACCTGTCATTTTCAAGCCCGGTGAATCAACGAATACATCAATGTTCTTTACCGGGTTATCTTTACCAATATTCTCATCGAGACCGGGAGGAAATAAAAATAGCTGATTCTTGTCGGTTCCAGGTTTGTGAGCCATTATTGTTTTTTCACGACAATTTACAGACATACTGCATCTTATTCAATCATTTGGTAAGAGGTTATAAACAAACCATCAGAGTTTTTGCACAATATGACGGTTTGGCGGTATTTGGCGATGGTGCAAAGTTGTGGTGGCGCGTGTTTTTGCACTCGCGGTGCGAAACACCATGACATATACCAACCTGTTGCGGTTAGTTGTCTTATTTATTTTTTACTCTGAAGTCGACGATTTTGTCTTCAGGATCACGACGGCAGTCCCAAATCATTACTACAACAATTAATTTATCGTGAATTTCATAAATGATTTGATAATCACCAGTAATTAGGACTCTTACAGAATCGACTTCAGTTTTTATACCGATCAACGGATTTTGCCCTATGAGTTTTATACTCCTTGATATCTTGGTGTTAAGCTTATTACTGTATGAAGCAGATTTATTTCTTTCAATGTAGAAACCAAGAATATCAAGCAGATCCAGCCTGGCTTCAACTGACCATTCTATTTTGTATTTAGCCATTCCTTGATCTCCTTCTGTAAAGCATTGTTTGAGATAGTCTGTCCCAGTTTTACCTGTTCACGACTTTCTTTTATTCTTTTCTTCTGGAAATCAGATAACTTGTAGACATCTTCATTAGCCTTTGACTCTACAATGGTTTTAATGGCTCTCAGGAATGAGACGTCCTCAATCTGAGAGAGTTTTTCAATAATTATATGCCTTAATTCGACTATACTCATATTTGAGCTTTTTACAAAATTACAATTTTTTACCCATTTAGTTCGCTTATTGTTTGAAGACATGTAATTAACCACAACCGGTTTATCTGTTTTACCAACATAATACATAATTTCCATATTCTGTGATTATTGTGTAGCTGGAGTTGGATAGATTATCAAATCCCTTTTTATCAGTATGAACAGCTACGATGGATATGAAAAAAGAGAGACCGAAGAAGGTTTATGCTTTCCCGTATACCGCTTGCAGCATGCAGTTCTTTCGCCCTGAGCTTTGCGCCCTGTGCCCTGTGCCCTGAGCTCTGTGCTTTTCCTCAATCTTTTTTTGTACCCGGAGCCGGGATCGAACCGGCACAGCATCGCTGCCACTGGTGTTTGAGACCAGCGCGTCTACCTATTCCGCCATCCGGGCTTAATGGAATCTGCAATGGTCAGACCTGAGAAATGCGAAAATAAATAATTAAATCGATTTCCTCTTAGTTCATGTGAATTTTTGTCTTCAGCATCAAACCATTTCCCTGATTACCCTGACTATACTGTCAGTGTCAAAGCCGCATTCCCTTATCAATTCGTCCTGAGTGCCTTGTTCCACAAAATAATCGGGGATCCCAAGCCTTTTGACCCTGGCACTGTATCCGTTGTCGCACATGAATTCAATCACTGCCGTTCCAAGTCCTCCCTTCAGCACTCCGTCCTCAACGGTGATTATATTTTTGAAGCCGCGGAAAACGGAATGCAATGCATCCTCATCAAGCGGCGCCAGGAATCTCATGTCGTAGTGAGTAAAGCTAATACCCTCCGGTTCAAGAATTTCCGCAGCCTTTACCACGAAATTCCCTGGATTTCCCATGCTGAGTACGGCCAAATCACTGCCTTCACCGATCAACCTGGCCTTGCCAGGCTCAATTTCCTCAAATGGCTTATTCCAGTCATTGATCATTCCCGAACCCTTAGGATAACGTATGGAGAAAGGTCCCTTGTTTTTTTCAAGCTGTGCAGTGTAGAGCATGTTCCTCAGTTCAAGGCTGTTCATCGGAGCCGCCACTACCATGTTGGGTATCGACCGCATAAAAGCCAGGTCGAAGAATCCGTGATGGGTTGCACCGTCGGTGCCGACCAGCCCTCCCCTGTCGACACAGAAAACCACATGCAGGTTCTGAAGGGCTACATCGTGAATCAGCTGGTCAAGCGCCCTCTGCAGAAATGATGAATAGATATTGCAGTAAGGTATCATCCCCTGGGTCGCCAGCCCGGCAGAAAAGGTAACAGCATGCTGTTCTGCTATTCCCACATCAAAAACCCTTTCTGGTATCTCCATTTTCATGGTGCGAAGCGCACATCCGGTTATCATGGCAGGAGTAATACCAACAATCCGGGTATTCTTCCTTGCCAGCTCCAGTATTGTCTCTCCGAAAACCTCCTGATAGGTGGCCGGCACTCCCGCATCGGTTGTTTTAATAATAAGTCCCGTTTCCCTGTCGAAAATTCCCGGTGCATGGTAGGCGGTCTGGTTCTGCTCTGCCTGCCTTAGTCCTTTTCCCTTGACTGTCATGCAATGAAGCAGCTTAGGACCGGGGATCCTCTTCATATCCTGAAGTACGCTTACAAGGTGAAGTATATCATGACCGTCGATCGGTCCGAAATATCTGAAATTCAAGCCCTCAAAAAGATTGCTCTTGTCGAGGATCGTGCTCTTCAGACCCGACTGTATCTGGCTGGCAATGGTCCGGGCATTGGGGCTGAACCTGCCAAAGCTTCCCAGTAGTTTCCACACCTTGTTCCTGAAGCGGTTGTATGTCTTACTTGTGGTGATATCAAGAAGATACTCCCTCAGGGCTCCTACATTCTGATCAATGGCAATGTTGTTGTCGTTCAGAATGACCAGCAGATCCGCCTGAGCTATGCCTGCATTGTTAAGGCCCTCAAAAGCCTGGCCGGCCGTCATGGCTCCATCACCTATCACGGCAACCACATGGCGCTTTTCTCCCAGTTTCTTAAATGCCACTGCCATGCCAAGAGCAGCGGAGATGGATGTCGATGAATGCCCTGTTCCGAAGGCATCGTATTCACTCTCCGACATTTTCGGGAAACCGCTAATCCCCTTGTAGGTCCGGTTAGTGTAAAACCTGTCGCGCCGTCCTGTCAGTATCTTGTGACCATAGGCCTGATGGCCTACATCCCAGATAAGCTTGTCGTACGGTGTATTGAAAACATAATGCAGCGCCACCGTAAGTTCAACCACACCGAGACTTGCTCCAAGGTGACCCGGGTTCTTGCTTACCATATCAATGATATACTGCCTCAGTTCACTGCTAAGCCTGATTAGTTCATCGGGCTTTAGTTTTCTGAGGTCTTCGGGGGTTGAGATATGAAACAGAAGATTCTCCTCCTCGCGCATTCCGAAACAGGTAATAAAGATTCTGCAAATATAACAATTATTATTGCCTTATGTTTGCCGGGGCTTAAAGCGGTTTTTCTTATTTTTGCGACTACTGAACCAAACTAAGCTGATCCTGAATATGAACAAGCCCCTTTCACTAATCGTCATTCTCCTGTCAATTTCGGTACTGTCGTGCGTTCCGGCCAGCAAATACCGGGAACTTCAGAATGCAAGCAGACAGAATATGATGGACAGGGATGATTACAAGACCGAGAATCTCACGCTCTCAATGCAGAACAGGGAAACCGCGACAAGGATCGCTGCCCTTGAAGCTGAGATGACCAGGACGAAACAGGATATTGCCCTTGCTGAAATAGAAAGAAACAAGGCCAGGGAGGAACTTAATACAATCTCCGACAGATATTATGCTCTCCAGAATGCACAGGAAGACCTTGTGAGAGGGAACCTGACCGAGACAAAAAAGCTTCTGGCCGAACTTCAGGCCGCCCAGGATAATCTCCGCCAGAAAGAGGATATAATGAGACAGCTCGAACATTCCATGGACCTCAGGAAGATTTCCCTTGACGAACTTAACCTGGAACTTGAGAAAAAGAACGCCAGGATGGCTGAACTGGAAAAAGTCCTCGATACCCAAAAGAAAATAGTAGAGGATCTTAAGATGAAAGTCTCGGAAGCCCTGATGGGATTTGAAAACAAAGGCCTTACAGTTACCAACCGCGACGGGAAGGTATATCTCTCGCTCGACGAGAAGTTGCTTTTCAAATCCGCAAGCTGGGATATAGATGCCAATGGCCAAAATGCCCTTAAGAAGCTTGCAGCAGTCCTTGAAAGGAATCCGGGCATCCAGATCACAATCGAAGGACACACCGACAATGTCCCGTACCGCCCGGGAAGCGGAAACCTTTCGGATAACTGGGACCTCAGCGTGAAAAGGGCAACTACGGTTGTAAGAACTCTTCTCGAAGGATCAAAAATAAACCCCTCACGCCTGACTGCCTCGGGAAGAGGTGAGTTTGTCCCGGTTGAAACCGGCGATACCCCCGAAGCACGGCAAAAGAACAGGAGAACTGAGATCATACTCACTCCCGACCTGACCGAACTGTACAATCTTATTAATCAACACTGACCGTGGCAGGATAAGCTTGCCGGTATTTCATTCGCTGAATTCCTGAAGCTTCACCTTCATGTTCTTCAGGGCATTGAGCAAATTTTCCTCGGGCTTGAGAAATTCCTGATCGCCCCAGAAAACAGGATCATAACTGTTTATGGTTCTTGAAAAAACCGAATGAACGGGAGCAAGATCTTCCCTTTCAAAGCGTTCCACATTGTCAAGGCTCGAATTGGTGACTGCCATCTCGAAGAATACATCAAACTGATTCCGGAATAGTCTTTTCTTCTGCCTCGACTCGAAACGAAGGTCGCCCCTGACATGATTAAGGTAATACCTTTCTGCCACTTTCCTGTATGCTACAGAATAATTCACTGAAACAGGCCAGGTTGCAAATTTCTTCGAAGGATTTAAGATAAACGACGACCTCATCTCCTTCAGATATTCCGGAGTTATATGGAACTCTGCCCTCAGAAGTGCAATATCGTTTGTATGTATGAACAGTGAGCCGTGATACATCGGTACATCGGCCCCCGGACCGGGAGTGAACTCAATCTCATATGCCGACGCTTCATCATAAGATACAATATCCGTAAGTCTGTAGCTATAATCCAACATGTTTTCTCCGGAGATAAAATCAAAACCATGCCTTATACCGTCAAGCTGAAGGCAGGTACTCAAACCCGCCTTCAGCCTGACAGCCAAAGTGTCACCACTGTCAAGATTCTCTATCTTTCTGCTTTTCAGAACCTTAATCTGATCATTCAGAAGAGTTCCCGAATAAGCGCTCTTATAGACCTGAATAAGTGCCTCCGAATAGGTCTGAAGCTCATTTTTATTCATGACGCCCTCTCGGTAGAAAGCGGTCATACGGGCAGGGGTATTTCCATAATTCCTTGTCAGGTTGAAACGAACCTTGTTGACAATATCCCAGGGAATCTGATTCTTTATAATGATCCCGGGAATCGCTATGAATTCCCTCCTCATTTCGATCCTGAAGAAGTTGCCCAGGGAATGCCTTACAGGTATCTCCCGGGCATAATACCCAAGGTAAGAAACAACCAGGGTATCGTCATAATCCCGGCCGTGTATCCTTAATCCGAATTCCCCGTTATTGTTTGAAACTGTTCCCCTGCCGGTGTTCTTCAGTGCAATAGTGGCAAAAGGCAGGGGATCGGACGATTCCCTGTCGACTATCAGCCCCGTTATGTCCTGGAGAAGCGGAAGGGCAAGTGTGTCGGTCATGGCCCGCTGCGGACGGGGTATCTCCCTTGATATGATTATGAACTGGTCGATGACGGAATAAACAAGTGAATCGCCTTTAAGAATGCTGTCGAGAACGGTTCTCAGGACAGTCTGCCTGAAGTTCATGTCGACCCTCTTTTCAGGATTGACAAGGCGGCTGTCGTAGGTGAAATGATATCCCGTTTCCCTTGTAATAATGCCAAGGGCATTGACTGTCTTCATTGATCCGGCCCTGAAGGTAAACACAGAATCCAGAATACCTTCCTGGCAAACCAGCTTCTGCGGCGGCACCAGGAACATCAGCAACGCAATGGCCCTGAAAATCTTCGATACTGTGCCATTGACCGGCATTTTACTGTTTGTTTGTTATTTCCTTGTCAGATGGTAAACGTCGCCATCCTTTTTAAAAGCAAGGTTAAAGCTAGCACAAATTAAGCGAATTATAGTCTCCTGAGCCTGATTATCGATCGGTGAGGTCCATGTGTTTGAAAGGATTTCCGGATCATCAGCCACAATATTCATATTATAGACTCTCTTGAGATCCCTGAAAACAATGTCAAGCGTCTGACCGTCGTAAACAAGCAGCCCGGTGTTCCACGACATGTAATTCGGATCGGTATTTAAGGCTTTCCCGGTTTTGTCCGAATAAACGCTCCCTATAAATCCGGGATCGAGAACAATATCACTGCCCGTATCGATACAGGTAACGAGAACCTGTCCGGTCTTTACATAAACCTCTACGGGAGAATCCTTATCGCTCGTCCTGACGTTAAATGACGTCCCAAGTGCTCTGACCCTTGCTTTTCCTGCATCAACGGTGAAGGGGCTTTCATCATCACGGACAATGCTGAAGAATGCTTCACCCCCGAGGGTGACATTCCTTTCTCCCATGCTGAAACTGCGCGGGTAGGTGATCCGTGTATTCCGGTTTAGTATGACTGTGCTCCCGTCGGGAAGCGTGAGTTCAAGGTTCTTCTGGTTTCCGCCGGTGGCAACTATTGTCTTGCGGTTGAAGAGCTCGTTGCTGTTCATGTAAAGCAAGGCGGCTCCTATCATGATTACCAGAAATACCGCAGCTGCAACCCTGTAATAGACAGGTTTCAGAAAGCTTCTTTTCATTTCCGGCTCATCTCTCAGCAATTCGTTATCCCTAAGCCGCGAGTAAAGCTTGTCCCAGGCCCGATCCGGATTTATTTCCCTTTCACTATTCATCTCTCTCAAATCTTTCCAGTATTTTCCGGTATTGTAATTATCCCCTTCGACAAAACGGCTGAAGATCTCCCCGTTGCCTCTCCTCTCTCCCGACAGATGAGCTGCCAGCTCTTCCCATTCCCCGCCGGTGAATATTTCCATATTATATGTTTCTTTCATTGTTCTGTGAGTGCTTTTCTGAATTCCTTCAGGGCCCTTCCCATGTTTGCCTCAACGGTCTTGACCGATATAGCCAGCCTCTCGGCGATCTCGGAATACTTCAGCCCTTCAAACCTGTTCATGCAGAAAATCTTCCCGCATCTCGAGGGAAGCCGTTCCAGTATCCTGGCGACTTTTTCCTGGAGATCGTTGTAGTTTACCAGGTTCGCCGTGTCTTCATCTACAGATGAACCTAACATCAGCGTTTCGCGGGCATGCTTCTCAACTACCTTGCCGTGACTGATATGATGAAGACAGCGGTTGTGAACTGCCCTGAAAAGGTACCCGTTCAGGGAACTATTAATCTGCAGTTTTTCCTTATCCTTCCAGAGTGTAAAAAAAAGATCCTGAACTATTTCCTCAGCAGTGTCCTGATCCTTTATCATAGTTCCGGCATATCTTACCAGGGAAACATAGCAGGATCGGAAAAGTGATTCAAACTGTCTTTTATCACCTTGCCTGATCCTTCTTGCTATTTCAGAATCCCCCGGCATGCATTTTATTTATTTTTCAAGATCGTCCCTGTCACTGAATTTGAGTTTCCTGCTGAGGCGCCTGATAGCCGACTCGATGCTCTGGTCGGGTTCTATCACGTTGTAATCGCCCCAGAACGCGGGATCGGTGAATGCGCTTACCTTTTCGGAGAACACATCACTGTACTTTAGTTTCTCCTTTCCTGCAAATTTAATCACTTCTTCGTTAGTGCGGTCGGTTATTGCCATTTCCGACATGGTTGTGTAAAAGGTATTAAAGAGTTTCCTCTTCCAGTTAACCTTGAATTTCACTTCAGCCCTCGAATATGCAAAGTACCATTTACCGTCCTGTTCGCGATACTTTGTTCTGTAGCTTGCTATTTCGGGCGTCACTTCCATTCCGAGCGGCTTCTTCTTGATGAATATCGACGAAGCTGCAGCCTTGTCCTCGAGGTTGAAGCCGAATTCGGCCTCGGTAAGCGCATACGAGTCGGTGGCTATGTAAAGGTAGCCCATGAACAGAGGCATGTCAACATGAGGTTTCTGCTTGAATGAAATCACATAATGAGGCATGCCATCTATCTCTATGACAGTCGACAGAGAATAGTCATAATACTGCATGGCATCCATGGTCAATATTGACTCTGTGTTCTTGGCCAGGTCGAGCTGAAGCATCGTGACCGGTCCGCCCTGAAGCTTGAATAGAACAGTATCCATCCTTTCAACATCCGATCCCTTTCTGCCCTTGTATATCCTTGCCCCATCAAAGCGGATATCGTTGGCATAGGGAGCCTTGAAAATCTCAACAACCGCCTCGCCTATTGATACATAGGTCCTGTTCTTCCTGATCGTCTCCCTGTAGAAAGCAGTCATCAGGTTGGCTTCGTTGGTATAATTCCTGCCTATCCTTCCGATTGCATTCCTTACTATGTGTTCGGGATCGATTGGTTTGATGATTATTTCCTTTATGGGTATAGGCGCAGGAGTTAACTCAATCACATTCCTGTAGCCATCCTCCCTCAGTTCGTCAAGCGGGACTATCTTGTTACTGTAACCAAGGAAACTCACCTCAAGATTCCTCGATACCTGAGTCTTGTAAACCTTTATCGAGAACTCACCGTCGATGTTGGTAACCGTGGCAACGTTGGTCTCCTTGACGGCAACAGATACAAATACAAGCGGAGCTCCGGTTTCGGAATCAATTACCTTTCCCTTGAAAGTAAGAATGGTTTCCTGAGGGTTCTTATTCATTTCGGGAGAAACTCCCGCGTAAACTATTGAGGCAATGAAGACAGGCAACAGAAATAGCGCGATTAGTGATAAATACCTGATGGTTTTCATAGCATTTGAGCATTAAGTTATTAAGTTTTATAGCAATCTTTTTTTAAGTTTCTTTCATCCCTATGACCGGATGACCGTATCTTTACCCTATCCGGTTCAGGTTTTTTAACTAAAAGGATGCTTCAGGCATCAATCCCGGTAAAATATATGAAACCCCACATGTATTGCATACACAAACACGTATCTATATAATTTTCAAACATGTGGGTTCCCCCGCTTGAGCGGGGACCTTTAAAATAAAATTATATACGGATGAAACCCTCATTGCTGAGGAATTAATTTTAAAGGAGCAGGCACAAAAGGACATGTAAAATTACATTAATGAATTGAATAATAATAGTTTAACTAATATATTTACGTGTGAAAAAAGGAATAATTGTTAAATCGGTAAACGCGGTAAAGTCGGCATTCTCCTGGGCTGCAAGCTCCGTAACAGGACTACCGTTGATAGCCGGGATGCCTGCCACCGTATCCTTCGAACTTACCAACCATTGCAATCTCCGGTGCCCGGAATGCGCGTCGGGATCGGGAATGATGATCAGGGAAAGAGGATTCATGGATCCCGCGCTTTTTGAAAAAGCGATCGGCCAACTCAAGCCCTGGCTATGGTACGCGAGCCTATACTTCCAGGGAGAACCATACCTGCATCCGGAATTATTCTCCTTTATCCGGATGTGCGAAAATACAAAGGTTATAATAAGCACAAACGGTCACTACCTCGACAGCGCCAATTCAAGCGAAACAGTGAAGTCAGGCATATACAAGCTGATTGTTTCGCTCGACGGAATGGACCAGGAAACATATTCAAAATACAGGGTGAAGGGAAATCTCGAAACGGTAATGGCCGGGATAAGGAATGTAAGCCTGGAAAGGGAAAGGCTCAGTTCGCCGATGAAGCTTGAAATTCAGTTCCTTGTGAACAGATACAACGAACACCAGATCGCTATGGCCGAATCCTTTGCCCGCGAGGTCAAAGCTTCCCTTAAACTTAAATCGATGCAGGTCATCGACAGTAGTGATGCCGGTAAATGGATGCCGTCGGAAACAAAATACGCCCGGTACGAGATGAAAGATAAGAGATTTGCCATAAAAAATGTCATGCCGTCGCGATGCCTCAGGCTCTGGCTGAATCCTGTCATAAGCTGGGACGGCAAGGTGCTGCCATGCTGCTTCGACAAGGATGCAGAATATGTTATGGGCGATCTCAACTCCCAATCTTTCAGGGAAATATGGCACGGCAGCAAGTTCAGGGAATTCAGGCTCAGAGTGCTCTCCGACAGAAAATCAATACCCATTTGCAGAAACTGCAGCTCCGGAATAAGAAATGTGGAGTGTTGACCCCCTTTCCGGTTTCCCCCCAGGGCTACCCCCAANNCTTTCCCGTTTCCCCCAAGGGGTGAAAAGCTTCTTCCAGTATAGGTTGTTGCTCAATTTTTCATATTAAGCATTGAAGTTCATATTCCTTTCCAATAATAGCAGAATTCTTCTGCTCCTTCACCCCTGGGGGAAGTCCCGATAGCTATCGGGAGGGAAGGGGGTTGGGATAAATTAATTGATCTTGACCCCCTTGCCGGTTTCCCCCCAGGGCTACCCCCGACCCCCAAGGGGGCGAAAAACGAAAAAGTAGCTGAAATAGTTCCAGAAATGACGTTATAACATTGTTATAACAATGTTATAACGTGCTATAATTACTTTATTATCCGGATATTGCAGCAAGAATGGCCCATGCTTCCGGGAACATGGTTTATACGGGCGAATCCCGGTGGCATATTATATATCAACTCGTAATAAACCCTTCCCGGTATAGCATTTCCAAAGTCCGCGAAAACAGCTCTTTTTATAAGATTTGTAAGCTGTTTGTCGTCTTTCTTCTCAATATTCCTGCACTAAACTCCGTTAGTATCCATACCCCCTGATTTGATGATCATGGAATTACAAATTAATGCTACTTGACCATATGTTTCACAACAGTATAGCCCCGGCGGCGGCAAAAGGAACAATTGCAATATTGTCACGGCTCNNCAATTGCAATATTGTCACGGATTTTTTTAATTCTTTTACTGACGATCGTAGCGCCGGTATTCCAGCTTGCTGATCTGTCGGGTCGCGACTATTACGTCACAGGAGTGGTGACCGACCGGCACGGTGCTTCAATTCCAAACGCGAGGGTTTCGATGATCGCCGGCACGGCTGAATATTCGGCCATAAGCAAAACCGACGGCAGTTATTCGCTCAGGATATCCAATATTTATGAGAACATTTCGCATCTGATGGAAGTCGGCACACCTTATCCCAATCCCTTCAGCTATTCGGTCAACATACCTTTTATAATAAACAGCCGCGGGGATATCAGGCTGGCTGTCTACAACTATTCAGGGAAGAAGGTGATGGAAGAGCTTTTCAGGTCAGTTGAAGCCGGAAGTTATCACATAGTATGGGACGGTTGCAACCAGGGAGGGGCTCCCCAGCCCAATGGCTTATATTTCTACTCCATCAGCTTTGGCGGCAAAACCCTCTCGGGCAAGCTTGTCAAGGCACGGGGTTTTTCAGGCTATTCCGCGGGTACGGCCATTGAGCCTGATATGATGCCGCCCACCATACCAACCACTCCAGGAGAGTTCAGGTTCCCCGTGGCAACAATAGTTCAGTGCGACAATTACTACCCCGTCAGGCTTACCGACATAACGATAGCCCGCGACACCATTATCGACTTTGAACTTACCCCCAGGCAGGAACTGCCTTTCAAGACATCGGGCAACCATATCGCGATGCATACCGGTAACGGATACCGGCCGCTGATTCTGAAGGGAATTAACCTGGGCTCCTCACCTCCCGGATATTTCCCCGGCGAGATAGGCTATGCTCTTGCTCCCATGGTATATGAGAACTGGATAAGGGAAATGGCAGAAGCCGGATTCAACAGCATCAGGGTATATACCCTACATCCGCCTGTTTTCTATGAAAAACTTGCAAACTACAATGAAAGGCATCCTGATAATCCCCTGCTTCTTTTCCAGGGGATATGGCTCGACGAGGTTGAGGATCCGCGTAATCCCGAATCGTACGACCTGCTTAACCGGGAAAACAATTTCAGAAAAGACATTAAGGAGATCATCGATTGCGTCAACGGAAAGGGCGACATAGGTTACAGGTACGGCAAGGCCTACGGAAGATACCTGACCGACGTGTCGAGATGGACCGCGGGTTATGTGATTGGAAGGGAGATAAGCCCTCAGGAAGTTGACACAACCAATAACAGGAATCCATCAGTGACATCATTCAACGGAAGGTATCTTAGCATCAGCGGAGGAAAGGCCAGTGAGGTATTCTGCGCGAGGATGCTGGAACAGACCATTCTATATGAAGCCAACAACTATTCAACAAGGAGACCTGTCAGCATTTCGAGCTGGCCAACACTCGATCCACTGTCGCATCCGACAGAGATCCATACCGATGAGGACAAGGCACACTACGATATAACAAAGATCAGCCTCAACATGCCTGAACCGGGAATATTTGCATCCTACCATGCCTATCCCTATTACCCGAACTTCATAAGCGAACAGCCTTCCTACCTTGGCTACAGCGACGAACACGGGCCCAACAGCTATCTTGGCTATCTGCACGATCTGAAGGATCATTATTCCGGTATGCCCCTGGTAATAGCCGAATTCGGGGTGCCGTCGAGCTGGGGAAGCGCTCACCAGTCGTACAGCGACATGCACCACGGAGGCTACTCGGAAAAGCAGCAGGGAGAAAAGAACATGAGGCTGATGCATAATATTCTCGACGCGGGTTGCGCGGGTGGATTCATGTTTGCATGGATGGACGAATGGTTCAAGCCTACCTGGATTGTCAGTTATCTCGAAGCCTATGGAACCAATATGGGCGGGAACCTTATACCAACAAGGCAGCTCTGGCATAATCTTACTTCGCCGGAACAGAATTTCGGCCTTGTTTCATTCGACCAGAGAAACGTCGATCCCTTCATTTCATACCAGATCAGTCATCCCGGTGGCCCGGTGCGAAAAATAAACGCGACACACGATAACAGCTTCTTCTTCCTCGACATTGAAGCAGGAAGGCAGCTTGAAGCCGGTGATACAGTGATGGTTGCCTTCGATACTTATCTGGCAAATCTCGGCGAATCGAGGCTTCCCAACGGCAAAATACTTGACAACAGGTCGGAATTCCTCATGACAATGGTATTATCGCAGGACACTGCGCTATATCATGTCACCCAGGCCTATGACATGAACGGACTCACTCCTCGTTTTGATCTGTCAAACCACGCTGTCCAGAGGTACAGGAGCACTGTCACCGACGGGGCTCCATGGGTGCTGATGCACTGGTACAACGACGGTTTTAAACCGGATGGCCAGTATATCGGCAAATTCCCGATGGAAAACTCCCCGGGTTTCACTTTCGGCGAGATGACGGCAGTGGCATGGAGCGGAAACAAAATAAGAATCCGGGTTCCGTGGACCCTGCTTTACTTCTACGATCCTACACAGATGAGAGTGATCGACGGAGCCGTATCATACGATGGCGGATACAATTATGTCATCTCCACAACTGAATCCGACGGCATTGCAGTATCGGTATACCTCGATAAAAACGTCACTTCAACAGTCAGCAGGTACAATTGGGAGAAATGGCTGACGGTGCCGTCAACAGTGTCGAGGGAAAAGAAATCGCTTGAAATAGTAAGGAGCGGATTGACAGCAATCCCGCGATTTAACGACTGAAATTACCGTCAACAACTCGGGTACGGGCTTTCTTCTTCTTGCCGAAGCCTGAACGCTCAGCTTTTCCCCATCCCTTCTTGCCTCTCAGGGCTTCCAGGTTACCCCTCACTGCAAAGTATGTATGAACAGGGTAAAAGAAAGGCTCGAGGAAGGCTATACCGACAAGCTTCAGGACATCTCTTTTGCTCTTGTACTTGTGGAAGGTGATCTCTTCAAACAGTATGGCCCAGGTCGAAAGGCTGACGGCAAAGGAATAGACGAACAGGAAGAGCAGGAGATAGAACGGCCAGTTCAGTGAATCGCGTACAATAAGATATATGGTATAGATAAAACCTGCGAAAGCTATGAGAGGCGCCATCCATTCAAAGAAGAACCAGTAGGGATAACCCAGGAGGCCAAGCCGCCCGTACTGACTGTTAAGGAACATCTTGCGGTGAGTACGTAGTGATTCAATAAGCCCGCGGGTCCATCGGGTCCTTTGTTTCCTCATCGACTTAAGGTCGGAAGGAACTTCAGTCCAGCAAAGCGGATCGGGTATATATGTAACTTCGTATTTCGTATCATTCTCAGCCATGTAACGCCTCATCCTGAGAACCAGTTCCATGTCTTCCCCGACAGTNNAAACCGTTTCCCTGTCGAACAGACCCATTGCTCCCGAGATAAGCATCAGCCCGTCGAGCTGGCTCCATGCCATTCGTCCCAGAAGAAATGCCCTCGTGTATTCAAGAACCTGAAGACGAGGCAGAAAGTTGGAAGGAATCTTTATCTCCTTGATATGTCCCCTCTCAACTTCGCAGGAATTGACTATCCTGATAACACCACCCGTACCGATGACTTTCTTATCCTTCTCCTCAAGAAAAGGCTTAACCAGCTTCAGTATGGAATCGGCTTAAATTATAGAGTCGGCATCAATAGATACAAAAAGGTCGCTGTGGCAGATGTTTATTCCGGCATTGAGCGAATCGGCCTTGCCCCCGTTATTCTTGTCAATAATGGTGAGCCGGTTGTACGACGGATTCTTTGAGCGGTAAACACCCCTTATCCTTTCACAAGGGATCCTGTAGTCAAAATAATAGTTAACCTTAACAAGATCGTATGCTTCCTTCATCAGCTCAAAGGTGTCGTCGGTTGAACCGTCATTCACGATTATAACCTCAAAGTTGTTGTAGTAGAGTGACAAAAGGGTGCGTACGTTGTCTATGATAGTCTTGCTTTCATTAAAGGCGGGTGCAATGATGGAAATCTTCGGACTGAGGGGTGACAGCACGAGCGAGTTGTAATTGACAAAGCTGTTCTTGCGAAGGTACTTTCTCAACGCTATCGCTGAAAAGATTCCCAAAAGCAGGTAGCTTGCAAAAAGGAACAGCGTCAGATAAAATATTATATGTGCAAAAAATATTCCCATGGCTTCTAGAAAATTCTTCGGTCAAGCACGTGCCTGACGATAATGTTGTAATTCTTGTACTCCGACTTCATAAGCTTGACAAGAGTCTTGACACCTTCCTCGCCGTTGTTCTCAATAGCCTTCGTGGCTTCGATCTGAAGCTGCACATCATCCTCCTTATCGAGAACAAGCTTAAGGAATCCCAGAAGTGAAGGATCGGGCATCTTGGCCATAGCCTTGATGATCTCAAGACAGGTTGCGTTATCCTGCGACTTGTACATCCTCTTCAACACATCCAGAGTGGAACGGAATTCCAGATCGCCGGTAACTTCAACTGCCAGCTTGCGGACTTCCTGCGACTGATGTTCCAGTGTCTCCCTGACATCATCCTCTGCATCCCGCTGCCTGAATTCCCTTATCATGCGGAGAGCAAACATTACGACAGTCGGATTTGCTGCCCTGAGGAACTTCTTGAACTCGGGCACAGGCAGGTCATGCTGAATCATAAGCTCATGAAGTGTTATCTGCTCCCATAATGAGAAAGGCCTTTCCAGATGGAAGAGGAAGCCGAACGGATCCTCATTGGTAAGCCTGACAAGAGCTATCTGGGCCTCCATCCTGAGAATTTCATTCCTGGAGTTCAGAGCCTTGTAGATAGCATCATTGGCATCCTTGATATTCATAAAGGCAAGTTCCCGGAAACCCTTTATCTTCTTATGCCAGCGATAGTCGTGGGCACGCCTGATAGAATCCCTGTCAAGACCGAGATAAAGATACAGGCTGCCAAGCTTCTCCGCGGCATCTCCCTTCAGGTTAACACTGACATCTATCATCTGGTCGATCAGCGACTGCCTTCTGTAGTTGTCGGAGGCAATGCTCCGGAATTTGTCCGGACTGCTTCCCGTGAACAGGTAATCAATGATCATCCCCTGATAGGTCTCGGCAAGATACTGTCTGAGATCCTCCTCCTTCTCCATCCTTCGCCTGTTAAGAAGGATGACAATCAGAAGGATTATCATCGTGGTAAATGAAATGAAAATGGTAATTATCAGGGCATTGACAAGCGTGTACGACTTGCCGAAATAGTTGATCCTCTTCAGCCAGGGGCTCTCGGAATTCAGAAGGAAAAAACTCGGGGGCTCAACCTCAACAGGTTCCACGGCAGGTTCAGGCAATTCAACATGGGGAGGAACAGCCACCCTGGCTTCCTCCTGAAGCGTGTCGGCGGAAGCGGTATTTACAGTGTCGCCAGCAACAAGCCGCGGTTCCGCAAGCCCTTCCTGCTGTACAGCTTCTTCCTCCGGGGGCTCAAGATAAGCCCTGACCTTGTCGAGATTAAGCTTTGTGACCCTTACCTTGAAGTAACCGTCTTCCTCAATTAATGTAACATCATCCCCGATCACTCCGGAAACATCATTGAACATCTTCTCGGCATTCGATTTCACCCGGAATGCACCTATCTGAATCGGATAGAAATCCTTCGAAAGATCAACTATGTCGTTTAACTTCTCCTCATCGTTCCCTGACGTGATCAGAAAAGCCCCGTCGGCTACGTAAACCGGTTCGGGATGTATTCTTTTAATCAGGGAATAGTCGGCTGAATTGCCTGCCCGCAGGACACTGAACACAAGAAGTGACAATATTGCAATTACACGGTGTTTCATCACTTCATTTTAATTGCGTAAATAAGATGTGCATTGCCTTCGAACCTGTTTCTCCAGGTCGGACCAGCCTCCCCGTCGTATTGTTCGCGTGAATAACCTGCCCCCAGCCTGATAGTAAATCGTCCGTTAACCGCGAAGTTATAGGCAAGTCGCACGCTGTGGGCATTCAACCTGTTTATATCTTCCCTTATATTATAAGGTTCGTCCGGAGCTGTTCCGGTGCCAAGGGTAAGCTGCAGGTAATTGAAATCGGTAAAGTAGCGGCGTGCATTCAGATAGAATGAGGTTCTCGGACCGTCATCCTTGAAATACACGTAACACTTGCCCGACAACCAGTACTTGCCTATATACTTCTCAACAGATGCAAGGCCTATGAAGATGTTCCTGTCGAAGTAATAGTAATTGAGCCCAGCCGAAATCCCCCAGCCTTTGGGAAGTATCTCCCAGAACTCGAAAGCTCCCCTGTGTGTCGGGAAGTAATTGCCCGGGCTGTAGGCATAGGCTACATAAGCATAATTCTTATCCGAGATCCTGGGATAGGCCTCCGCCTCAACCTGGAACTCAGTGGCATAAATATTGGTTTCAGGATCCGTTATCAGGTTGCCGATATTGACGCCGGCCGCTGCAGGACCCCATCCGAAACGGTGGCCTGCACCAACATTGAAGACCTGCCAGAACCTGGTATAGGGTTCTTCGAAATAATCAAAGGAATAGCCTGTCCGGAAATCCGTTTCCACAGCAGTGTTGTCCTTCGACCATAGAGAGATGTCGCGTCTGGCCGACAGTGCATCGGCATTATCCGGTTCCGTAAGAAGAAGTGTGTCGATAACGGCTGCTGCTTCATCATAGTTCTTCTGCCAGGCAAGAATCCTTCCCAGAAGTATCCTTACATCACCATATTCGGGATAAGCCTTAAGCAGCTTCCTTGCATCAGCCGCGGCTTCTTCAAGCTTGCCTTCAAAGGCCATAGTTCTTATCCTGAGATATTCGGCTTCAGGATTGATTATTTCCTGATTAGCGGCTTCCTGGGCAGAAAGCGGATTAAGCCCCGATAAAACCGCGATCAGGCCCCCAACAAGAAGCAATATGACGAATCTTCTCATAATCTATTTGTTGAGTAATGATTTAATCCTCGAAACCAGGTCGCTGGGATTAAAAGGCTTCACTATGTAATCACTGATTCCCAGTTCTCCTGCCTGCCGCTGCATCTGATGGTCGCTGAATGCCGTAAGTATGATGACCGGAGTGTCCTTGCCCTGTTCCGACCTTACAAACTTTATCAGTTCGAGACCGCTCCTGTAGGNNGGCATCAAATCCTTCCCTCTCCAGAATGACTGAGAGAGTTTTCATTGCCATAGGATTGTCTTCACATATCAATATCTTCATTATCAGAACACAGGATTAAGATTAACTAACAAAATCATGCTCCGCCGATTATATGCTGATAGTAGGGTCAAATTTGGGGAAATTATTTAGCCCCGCAAAAGAAATTTATTGATATTTGACCTCCTGTACATTTTCGACGACCAACGTAACAGTTTTATGTGACCAAATCATAACCCATTATGCATTTTTTCCCCTATCCAGGGCCCCGTTGCTGCCTATGACATCAGCGCTTTCCCGGTTTATACGGTTCCCGCGCGCTGCCTGCCGGGGCATTCCCTGGTCAGATTAAGCAAATCAGCTTAATCAGATTATAAAACTCAATTATCACTTCAATTATTGTCACGAATCCGATCAATACAGGAAGTTTTTCAGTCAGTTACCGGAATTCATGGGCGCTTATCCGGCTGCTCAGCCTTTACTTATTCCCTGTACGTAATCTACAGTGAGAACCAGTAATTCAATTTAACTATGAAAATGTTGTTGGGATAAATGTCACCAAGATACCTGAATGAATCTCCTGTCGACGCACCCGGAAGCATGTTGCTTCCTGTCCTGTCGCTCGACCATACAAGGTAAATGAATGAACCCAGACGGTATTCCCATTTTGCAACCAGGTTTGACCTGAACTGATGAAAGTTGAAATCGGGATTATCTGCCGTAACATTCACCTGTACACCGTTGTCGTTGTCACTCAGGTAATAAACACCATTTGCATATACGGGATTCTGATAAACTGCAAACCTGTCGCTGTAGTTTTTTGCCTCTGGACTGGTAACTCTTTTCAGATCGGTATACTTGCCCCTCGAAATGAAAGGGCTTCCGTAATACTGAATTGAAAACTCGGGAGTCAGGTTAACATCGGCCCTGAAAGTCAGCCCAAGTGTTGTTTGATCGATTGTCCCGAGAATATACCTCGTTACCCCGGGAATAGGGTCCGTGGCAGTTGTAACATATTGCAGCTCATCATGGTTCTTCTCATAATTGGCTGTAATTCCAAGTTTAAGTATCCTGAAGGGGCGGACCGAGATACCGGGCAGTATAGTCCATGACGAAGCCGAATTATTTGCTCACTTATCATAAATCCCGCCAAAGGTTGCTATAAACCTTTTCGAGGCATCGGTGCTCAGCATTCCCCCGATTTCGTAACTCGCGGGCATCATCATGTCGTAACCTCCCCTCAGTATCTTGGTATCAATATCCTTAGTATGGAAAGCGGCTTCGGCATGCAGACTCCACTGGTTCTTGAATGTTGAAACGAACGACAGTTCCCCGTCGGAACCAAGGGAGGCTCCGCCAAAGGTCCAGGAGTTGCGCTGTTCAAATCCGACACTGAGCGTCCGGAAGATTGATACGGGCTTTGTGGTCTGATACAATATCTCGTTCTGATTCTCTATCTCGTCGGCAGTTCTCATATATCCGAGATCGTTAAGCTCAAGACCGGGTGTAAGAAATGAAATTGCAGTTGAATACTTCCAGTTTCCCCCCGCTCCCTTTCCAATCTCCACCTTGCCCCATGTTCCGCTGAGACTGGTCCTGTTCAGGTCATAATCAAGATAATCGGCACCGGGCCTCTGGTAGTACCTTGCCGATGACTCCTGCAGCATTTTCATCGCCTCCTTGCTTCCATTGATGTAGCTCCCGACGAGTTTTGCATTGATAAAAAACTTCTTGTCGTTCCAGTGGTGAAGGATATCAAATCCGCCGGTGAAAGCATTGTCTGCAAGAAACTCCAGCTCCGGATCATCAATCATGCGGTTCGTGGATGTGAACATCCCTCCTATCATCGTGTTGCCGGCATTGTAGCCTTTCTGAATACGTCCGACAAGATAGTTTGTCAGCGGTTCCACCTTCACTTTTGATTCATTCCCCAGCGCATCGCTTACACGGGCAAACTCATTTGCCGTCACACTCTGGATCAGCCCGACCGAAAGACCTTCGGAAGTAGTTCCGCTGAATTTGGCCGCGCTGATGATCTTGGTCATGTCGGGCGACTTCACGTAGTGGTCGTCCAAAGCCGGGACTGTCCTGGAAGGCGAATGTCCTATACGCCTTGAATAGAACAGGCTCTGCTGATCGAATTTGTAATCGAATATCGTCAGGCCTTCAAGGAAGAAAGGCCTTTTTTCTTCATAAAAGGTTTCGAATGCTGTCAGGTTCATTACAGAAGGATCGGATTCGACCTGACCGAAATCGGGATTGACAGTAATGTCGACAGTGAAGTTGCTCGAAACACCGATCTTTGCATCAAGACCAAGATTGGCTCCCCATACCCTTCCATCCTTTGTGTATGGATTCCCCGGTATCTCTTCAAGGGTATTGAGCTTCCCAAGCGAGAAGGGCAGTATCTCGAGCCGGCGCGATTTCTTAAGTCCCTTGAGACCGATGAATTCACCATAGTTGTAAAGCATACCCGGACCTGTTTTTGTCTGCTTTTCCCAGTTGCTTTCCTCCTGCAGCCTGTCGATCCACCTCCAGGTATGCATACCCCATACCTGCTCATCCTTGTTGCTGTAACGAAGCTGGCTGAGCGGAACTTCAATTTCGGCCACCCACGCTGAATCTTCCAGGCCTACCTTGCACCTCCATACGGCATTCCAGTTGAAATCCCAGTTCTCAGGATTGAAAAGCACGAGATCTACCTTCTGGCCCCAGGCCGTGACTGTAAACTCGAATCCTGTGCGGTAATCCCGGTAACTGTCGAAATTGACTCCGACCATATCGCCAACTATGTTGTCCCTCGCATCAGCATACCTGTGAACCTTGTGTGGTTCCGGGTCGTAGGCTCTGAAAGCTATGTAAAGGTACTTGTCGTCATACTGGATGTTGTGCTCGGTCCCGAATGTCGGTTTGGCGCCTTCATGGGGAACAAACTGGGTGTAGTCGCCTGCCCAGTTACCCTGATTCCAGCATTCATCGTCAAGCTTGCCGTCAATGACAGGTCTTTCCGTAACAAGACGGGTGGTAACGTACACCGGTTGTTTCAGCTTCTGCCCCTGCATTGAGGCTGAATCCTGACCTGAAAGAATCTGCCCCTGAGAGTAATTGTTTAAACCGGTTGATAAATAACAAATTATTAGCAATAAGGCCGTCAGACCTTTTCTTCTGATATTGTGTCCGATCATTGTATTAGATTAAGAGTTCCCAAAAATACTGTTTTGTCCAGATTAAAAAAACACAAGGATCACAGATAATGATTATACAAATCAGATTATATGAATAATTTGGTATATTTAGGAGCCAGGCTGTAAAAACAGGAAGCAACAGGAATATAAATTAAAATACATATCATGAAGAAGCTCTTTTATCTCTTGACTGTTTTCTCTATCTCATTGATCCTTAATGCCCAGGATATCGCCCGGTCTCCCATTGGAGGCCAGCAGCCACAGTCCGATCCCGACAAGATCATTTCCATCGAAACGGCGAAATCAAGCCTGGTGCTTAAGGTAAGCGGCCGCGACGGACGGCTGTACCACTTGTACCTCGGTCCCAGGCTCAGCAGTACCGACAGTTTCAACCAGCGGGGGAACGAGATTCATCCTGCATATGCCACATTCGGAACCGACAATCTCTTTGAACCGGCTATAAGGGTTCTTCATAACGACGGAAATCCCTCTCTCGAACTTATCTATGTAAGCCATGAGACGGTCAATGCCGGCAATGATGCAACTCTGACCAGGATACTTCTCAAGGATCCCCTGTACCCATTCGAAGTCACCCTCTTCTGCAAGGCTTTTACTGCCACGGATGTGTTCGAGCAGTGGGCCGAGATCAGGCATACCGAGAAGAAACCGGTTACCATTTATAATTATGCTTCCTCAATGCTGCATTTCGATGCCGAAAGGTACTGGCTTACGCAGTTCCACGGCGACTGGGCCGAGGAAATGAAAGCCAGGGAAAGTGAACTGACAGCAGGAATAAAAATACTCGACAGCAAACTTGGAAGCAGGGCACACATGTACCAGACTCCCGTCTTCCTGCTTTCACTTAATGAGAAAGCCGAAGAAAACAGCGGACAGGTACTCGCCGGCACTCTTGGCTGGTCGGGAAATTTCCGCTTCCTGTTCGAAGTGGATGAGAAAAACTCCCTGAGGGTGATATCAGGAATTAATCCTTTTGCATCGGAGTATTCTCTCCAGCCGGGTCAGGTTTTCAAGACACCATCCATGATCTTTACCTTTTCAGACTCGGGAACCGGCCAGGCAAGCCGTAACCTTCACCGTTGGGCAATAAACCATGGTGTTCTCAACGGAAAGGGATCCCGTTATACTCTCCTGAACAACTGGGAAGCCACCGGTTTCAACTTTGATGAGAAGAAACTTACTTCAATCCTCGACGATACAAAAAAGATGGGACTCGATGTCTTCCTTCTCGACGACGGCTGGTTTGCAAATAAATACCCAAGGAACCACGACCGGGCAGGACTCGGCGACTGGCAGGNNCGGCGACTGGCAGGAAAACAAGGCGAAGCTTCCCGGCGGACTGGGTTATCTGGTAAAGGAGGCAGATGCCAGGGGAGTGAAATTCGGGATCTGGATAGAACCGGAAATGGTCAATCCCAAAAGCGAACTGTATGAGACCCATCCCGAATGGATCCTGAAGCTACCGAACCGTCCCGAGCATTATTTCAGGAATCAGCTTGTTCTCGATCTCACCAACCCGAAGGTACAGGAATTTGTTTATAATGTTGTCGACGGAATGCTCACTGCAAATCCCGGCATTGCATTTATCAAATGGGACTGCAACAGGATGATGACCAATATGTATTCGACCTACCTGAAGGACAAGCAGTCGCATCTGTACATCGACTATGTCAACAGCCTTTACGGAGTTCTGGAACGCCTGCGCTCGAAATATCCCGATCTTCCCATAATGCTTTGCTCAGGCGGCGGCGGAAGGGTCGATTACGGAGCGCTGAAGTATTTTACCGAATTCTGGGCCAGCGACAATACCGATCCTCTCGAAAGAATTTACATGCAGTGGGGTTATTCATATTTCTTCCCTGCAATCTCGGTCTGCAACCATGTTACTTCCTGGGGAAAGCAGTCGCTTAAATTCAGAACCGACGTGGCTATGATGGGAAAGATGGGTTTTGACATTGAGGTTGACAAGTTCTCCGATAATGAACTCAAATTCTGCCAGGATGCAATTGCAAACTATAACAGGATTAAGGATGTGATATACAAAGGCGACCTTTACCGCCTGATATCACCATACAAGGAAAACAGGGCTGCCCTGATGTATGTGAACCAGGAAAAAACAAAGGCTGTTCTTTTCAGCTACACCCTGAATACACGATACGGCGAAACCATTAACCGCGTCAGGCTCCAGGGGCTTGATCCGGACAAGACTTACAATATCAGGGAGATCAATGTGCCGAATGAAGGCCGTTTCCGCGGAATGAGTGAAAACGGACGGAGCTACACCGGCGACTACCTGATGAATGTCGGACTAAACGCCGGTTCATCCACCCCGCTTACCAGTGTGGTGTACGAAATTACCGAGTGAGGGTTATTTCCCGTCCCAGCCGGCAATCCTTGCCCATAGCCACCAGGCCGCGTAGGCTTTCTGGTTGGCATTGAGAGGCTGGCTGTGTGCTGCAGTGCAATCGTACCAATCGAGTCCGCGGGTATGAGCGTTCTGCCATTCCACGGCCCAGTTACCGTCGAGGCTGCCGTTGCCGTCAGTATCATAATTGCAGCCGTCATCGGCATTCCTGTCCCCAAAGAAGACTCCGTCGGGATTGTAAGATTCTATATCTGCAAAATCGTACAGTATCTTGCCGTTACGCGTGCAGAACGACCTTATCTGCTCATTCCTGAGGTGAAGATTTCCGCTGAGACCACTGCCGTCGAGGTGTCCGGTCATATAAACAAAAACGACATCCGGATAAGCCTTTTCAAGACCTTCCATCAGGCTGAGATAGGTGTTGATATGCGATTCGGTCGCATCCGAAACCTGTCCGCACCACGACCAGATTATCACGTTTACATCCGGATTGGCGGCCAGATAGGTCCTGGTTCTCTCAGCCCATGATGTCCGGTCGGGATTTCCAAGATCGCCGCTCATTGCATAGTCGTGCAGATCGAGCGATCCGTCAGTCCCTCCGTTGTTCCACGAGAAGGTAGGGCCCTTGAATGAAGCCAGACCAGACATGCCGTCGGTAAGCTGGCTTCCATGTGATGTATGCCCGTAGGCAATGTGAAGATTCGATTTTGCCGCTTCAATCCACTCAGAAGGGATCGCGGCCAGCTTGGTGCATGAGTGGTCAATGATGAAACCATCGCCCGGAACGATACCCGGCCCGTCTTCCTTGCTGCATGATGCAAGAAGGAAAACAAATACAATTAAACAAGATACTTTAAAATATCTCATAAAAAGTTATTTGTAAATAATGAAATTCCTGCTCTGACTTTTTACATAAGCCATATCAGATATAAAACGTATGAAAGGCCGGATTGTTGCAAAAATATATTTCCGGTTTTTCAAAGATACACGACTGCATGCCCTTCGGGACGAACCATCGCAATACCAAATACATTATTGTTTTTGTTGTAAAAGCGGCATTTTGTCCCGGAGAATTACTATTTTTCGCAGCATCAAAATAAATCATAAGTAAATCAGCGAGAAATGAAGAATGGAATAAAACTGCTTGTGCTCCTTATCGCCGGAGCAACTGTTGTATCGTGTTCACCATCAAGGATAGGAGAGTCCCAGACCGATAACAAAGTCAGGAATGTTATCCTGATGATTGGCGATGGAATGGGCCTGCCTCATGTTTATGCAGCAATGACAGCGGCCGGTGTTCCCCTTAATATTCAAAGGACACAGGCAACCGGACTGCAGACCAGCTTCTCGGCCGATGACTATGTTACCGATTCAGCCGCGGCAGGAACAGCGCTGTCGTCAGGCGAAAAAACAAATAACGGAATGATCGGCGTTGATCCCCAGGGAAACAAGGTAAAAACTATACTGGAAATTGCAGAGGAAAACGGCCTTGCAACCGGACTTGTTGCCACTGCTTCAGTCACTCACGCAACTCCTGCAGCGTTTATAGCACACCAGGCTTCAAGAAGCAGTTATGAGGACATTGCCAGGGATTTCCTCCGGACTGATATTGATGTCTTTATCGGCGGAGGCTACGATCATTTTGCAAAAAGGGCTGACGGACTCAACCTTATCGATAGCCTGAATGCTAAAGGTTACGAGGTAATAACCTCAGCCGAAGCGCTTAAAAATTCAGATTCTCCGGCTAAACTGGCCGCCCTGCTGTACCCTGATCAGCCACCCTACAGGCTTCAGGGAAGAGGTGACATGCTCTATGACGCAACCAGAAAAGCAATCGATATTCTGAGCCGGAACCGCAAGGGCTTCTTCCTTATGATTGAAGGATCACAGATCGACTGGGCAGCCCATGCAAACGAATCTGAAGCCACAGTCGATGAAACTCTCGATTTTGACAAGGCTATCGGGGCCGCTATTGATTTTGCCAAATCTGACGGTAATACCCTGGTTGTCGTTACGGCCGATCATGAAACCGGCGGTGTCACTATCCTGGGAGGCGACATCAAATCAAAGCAGGTAAAGCTCAATTTCTCAACAAAAAGCCATTCAGCAGTTATGCTTCCGGTTTATGCATACGGCCCAGGCGCCATGAACTTTACCGGCATCTATGACAATACCGATGTGCCCAAAAAGATACTGAAGGCCTTCAGCTTCGGGAAATAAGGTGAATCAAGTGACAGACAGTCTCAGACCCTACGGGGACAAGCAAAAGATCTTCGACAAGAGATACCTGCAGATGGCTTTGATATGGGCTAAGAATTCCTACTGCAAACGCAGGCAGGTAGGAGCTCTTATCGTCAGGGACAAAATGATAATTTCGGACGGCTATAACGGTACTCCCGCGGGATTCGAAAACGTTTGTGAGGATGAGAATAATATGACCAAACCGTATGTTCTTCATGCTGAAGCTAATGCTATAACAAAAGTTGCGAAGTCAAACAATTCCAGCGAGAATTCAACGTTGTATGTAACGACATCTCCATGCATGGAGTGCGCAAAGTTGATCATTCAGTCAGGAATTGGACGGGTAGTTTACTGTAACAGGTACCGGATTACCGATGGGCTCGACTTGCTGAAGCGTGCAGGAATTGAGATTGTTTATATTGATCCTGATAACGATATTTATGAAGTACAATAATACCAGGAGGGACATCATTCTGCCATTGGTTGCAGCACTTGCACTTGCTGCCGGAATCGTGATCGGCATATGGCTCCCGGACAGGAACAGCGCTCCCCAGCAAACCGGTTTCAGAGTAAAAAGCGACAAGATAAACAGCATCCTTAACATTATTGAAGCGGACTACGTTGACACGGTGAACCGCGCCGAACTGGTGGAAGCCGCTATACCTGCAATACTGAAGAAACTTGATCCGCATTCGGTTTATATCCCGGCTAAAGACCTCCAGCGCGCAAACGAACCACTACAGGGCAACTTCGACGGCATAGGCATATCATTCAACATGCTTACGGATACAATACTGGTAATAAGCACTATACCAGGAGGGCCCTCCGAAAAGGTAGGACTGATGGCCGGCGATAAGATTATATATGTAAACGATTCCCTGGTGGCCGGAAGAAAACTGAGCGACGAGAAAGTAATGGGCATGCTCAAGGGACCAAGAGGCACCGTAGTCAGGATAAAGCTTATGCGAAAAGGATACCCCGATCTTATCCCCTTTGATATTACTCGCGACAAGATACCGATCGCCAGTGTAGACGTGAGCTATATGATCAATGACAAAACCGGATACATAAAGATCAACAACTTCGCGATGACCACATATGACGAATTCCTTAAAAGCATCAGGGAACTGAAGTCGGTGGGAATGCAAAAACTCATACTTGATCTCAGAGAAAACTCCGGTGGCGTTATGGAGGCAGCTACCAGAATAGCAGACGAATTACTCAAGGAAGGAGAAATGATTGTATATACCCTTGGCAGGTCGCAGCCCAGAAATGAGACAAGGGCAAAGGGTAACGGGGAATTTGAATCAGGCGACCTGGTTCTCCTCATAGACGAATGGAGCGCATCTGCAAGCGAAATCCTGGCAGGGGCAATCCAGGATAACGACAGGGGTACCATAATCGGAAGACGCTCCTTCGGCAAGGGACTCGTCCAGGAACCCGTACCCTTTAACGACGGATCGGGAATGAGGCTTACGGTAGCAAGGTATTATACACCTACCGGAAGGTCAATTCAGAAACCTTACAACAATGGCTTCGACGAATACTTCGACGACCTCAATTCACGATTCGAGAGGGGTGAATTCACAGCGTCGGACAGCATCCATTTTGCCGACTCGCTGAAATTCACTACAAAGGGAGGAAAGACCGTCTATGGAGGCGGGGGAATAATGCCCGACATATTTGTCCCGGTCGACACTACAGGCCGTTCTGCATATTTCCTCGCGGTGAGACCGCTGATTTACAGATATGCCCTTAACTATACCGAAAAGAACAGGGAGACACTAAATAAATTCACCGAATCGGGGGAAATGGAGAAATATCTCGACCGGCAGGCACTTCTAAATCACTTCATCAGCTTCGCCGAAAAGAACGGTGTTAAGAGGGACACGGAAGGAATTAAGCTCTCCGGTCAGGTGATTTCAATTCAACTGAAAGCCTATATTGCCCGCAACATACTCGACAACAAGGGATTCTATCCTATCTGGAAAGAGCTCGACACTACCTTGAAGTTCGCGGTGGATTACCTGGAAAAAGATTAACCGCAAAAAGCCTGTTGCTCTTTTGCCCCCTTTTAGGGGGATCCCGATAAATCCCGATAGCTCCCGATAGCTATCGGGACGGGACGGGAGGGGAAGGGGTATGTTAATGTTGGGGGTCGAGGGTTAGCTGCTTTCAAGCATCTCCGGATCCCATCCCGCTGACAAAATCTGAAATCAGCTCTACCGAAAGATCCTGCTCCTCGATGAATCCCATATGCCCCGAATTCTCAAGTATCTCCAGCCTGGAATTTGCAGGCAGACTGACCTTCAGGATAATATCATCGCACGAAATGTAATTATCATGCCTGCCAAGGATCCACAGGCAGGGAACCCTCCCCTGCTCCATCACCTTAAGCCTTGAAGGCCTGTTCATCATCCCGTTGAGAACCGCAATTATTCCCTCATCACTTATTGTGGCGGCAATTTCCTCCGACCGCCGGAGATCGTCTCCGAACTTTTCGAGATTCACTGTGGAATACATCCGGGATATGTTGCCGGGGTATAACAGATGTTTTTTGGCTGCTCTCACAACCTTTATCTCCCTTTTCCTGTTTGCAACGACTTCCGGCCTGTCGGCAAAAGGATGGGAATGGAAAAGGCAATATGCCGAAAGCATGTCAGGAAAGAGTTCAAGAAAAGCAAGAGCTACATAGCCTCCCAATGAATGACCCGTGATGAATGCCTTCGGCAGATGAAGGTTCTCCATAAGACAAGCTATAGCCCCGGCCATGAATTCCATGCTGTGATTCACGCTGTAAACCTCCGAAAGACCATGCCCCGGAAGATCGACACAGATTACACGGAACTTCCCGGAAAGCTTATCGGCAAAACCAGCCCATATCTCCGAAGTCTCGAGATAGCCGTGAAGAAGTATGATGGCCTCTCCCTCTCCCTTATCGCTGTAATAAATCTTGCCTTCGTTGTAATTGATGTACTTCTTCATCATAATATAATTTTAATTCTAAAAACGCCGCGCGGGGCACGGGGCGCGGGGCACAGGGCACGGGGCAAAACGCCGCGTACCTTTCTTCCCCGAAAGATACTTAATCTCAGTGATTGATAATATCGTTAATTTTTATTAATTTTATTATATTGTTCCAGTCGGAAATTCCGCAAAAACTCAGGGTTTATGTATAAATTACTTTTCTCCTCCGTTTCCAAAAAATTTGTGATGGCACTGGCAGGTCTGTTCCTGATCCTGTTTCTGCCCGTACATCTTTTCATCAACTTCATGCTTCTGAAAAGCGATCCGCGGCCTTTCAACGAAGCCGCCCGTTTCATGGTAAGCTTTCCACTTATCAGAATAATAGAAATCGTGCTGATCGCTGCCATCATTATCCACATCTGCTATGGTATTTACATCCAGATACAAAACTGGAGGGCCCGGCCGACACGGTATGCAGTAAGCATAAAGACAAAAACATCCTTCTTCTCAAAATTCATGATCTGGACCGGAGCCGCGGTGTTCACTTTCCTTATCATTCATTTCTTCAATTTCTACTTTATACGGCTGGGTCTGGCAGAGGGAAATCCTGAAGATTTCTATTCGGTGGCTCACAGTCTTTTCAAAATACCAGCCTACAACTATATCTATCTTGTATGTTTCGTCCTTCTCGGACTACACCTGTATCATGCCATCACTTCGGCATTTCAGACTCTCGGACTCAATCACAGGCTCTGGACCCCCGTTGTTAAGGCATTCGCCTGGATATATGCAATTGTCATCCCTGCCGGTTTTGCTGTTATTTCAATAACAATATGGTTGTTCAGATAGAAAATACCAGGAACATGGAAAAATTAAACGCTCTAATCCCCGACGGCCCCCTTGCCCTGAAATGGACAAACTACAAGGCTTCGGTAAAACTGGTCAATCCTGCCAACAAAAGGAAGATCGATATAATTGTTGTCGGAACAGGGGTCGCGGGAGCAGCAGCAGCAGCATCCCTCGGCGAACTGGGATACAATGTGAAAACATTCAGCTATCACGATACGCCGAGAAGAGCCCATAGCGTAGCTTCGCAGGGAGGAATCAATGCCGCCAAGAATTACCGGAATGACGGTGACAGTGTTTACCGTCTCTTTATTGATATGATAAAGGGAGGCGACTACAGAGCGCGCGAGGCCAATGTATACAGGGCTGCCGAGGTGAGCAACCAGGTGATTGACCATTTCACGGCCCTGGGAGTACCCTTTGCCCGCGATTACGGGGGCACTCTCAATACACGGTCGTTCGGAGGAGTACAGGTCTCCAGAACTTTCTACGCCAAGGGGCAGACAGGCCAGCAATGCCTTCTCGCTTCCTATGCATCCCTCAACCGCCAGATAAAAAACGGAACGGTTACAATGTACCCATACAGGGAGATGCTCGACCTGGTTGTGATCGACGGAAAGGCAAGAGGCATAATTGCCCGAAACATGATAAGCGGTGATATAGAACGACATTCAGCCCATGCCGTGGTGCTGGCAACCGGCGGTTACGGAACTATATTCTACCTGTCAACCCTGGCAGTGAACTCAAACGCCACCGCCGCGTGGAAAGCCTATAAAAAGGGAGCCTTCTTCGCAAATCCCAGCTTCGTCCAGATTCACCCCACCTCAATACCCCAGATGAACGAATTCCAGGCAAAGCTGACACTTATGTCGGAGTCGCTGAGAAACGACGGAAGAATCTGGGTTCCAAAGGAAAAAGGCGATAAACGACCGCCCAATGACATACCGGAGAATGAACGGGATTATTATCTCGAAAGACGCTACCCTGCCTTCGGTAACCTCGTGCCAAGGGATATCGCATCAAGAGCAGCAAAGGAAAGATGCGATGCCGGTTACGGAGTCGGTACTACCGGGCTTTCCGTGTACCTCGATTTCAGGGATGCATTAAACAAACAAGGTAAAAAAGCCATAGAAGAGAAATACGGCAACCTCTTCGATATGTACAAAACGATAACCGGAACCGATCCCTATACGGAACCGATGAGGATCTATCCGGCAGGACATTATACAATGGGAGGCCTGTGGGTCGACTATGAGCTTATGACAACCATCCCCGGACTATATGCCATCGGCGAAGCCAACTTTTCCGACCATGGCGCCAACCGCCTCGGGGCAAGCTCACTGATGCAGATAGCAGCCGACGGCTATTTCATACTTCCAGTGACCATAAATAACTACCTGGCCGGGCAGATAAAAGCTCCCTCCATACCGGTCGAAGGCAGGGAATTTGATGAAGCAGAAAAATCGGTTAAAGAAAGGCTTGAAAAACTTGTTTCCATAGGAGGCAAACAAAGTGCCACCAGCTTCCACAAACGCCTGGGAAGGGTCATGTGGGACTACTGCGGGATGTCGAGAAACGAAAAGGGACTGCTGAAAGCGCTCGACCTAATAAAAAACCTGAGGGAAGAGTTCTGGAAGGATCTGAGAGTGCCGGGTTCGGCTAAGGAACTGAACCAGGAACTTGAGAAAGCAGCCAGAATAGCCGATTTCCTTGAACTGGCCGACCTGCTCATCGCTGATGCCCTCTTCAGAAAGGAATCGTGCGGAGCCCATTTCAGGGAGGAATACCAGACTGCCGATGGGGAGACACTGAGAAATGACGCTGAATATACCTGCGTGGCGGCATGGGAATATGCCGGCGAAGGGAAAGCTCACGTACTTCACCGGGAAGAACTTAAGTTTGAAGAGGTGGAGATGAAGGTCAGAAGCTATAAATGAAACGAGTTTAATCAGGATATCATGAATCTTACACTGAAAATCTGGAGACAGAAAGATGCAAAGTCAAAGGGGAAATTTGTGACATACAAAATGGCTGATGTATCGCCCGAGATGTCGTTCCTGGAGATGCTCGACGCCCTTAACAAAAAGCTTGTGGAATCAGGCGGCGATCCGGTGGCCTTCGAACACGACTGCAGGGAAGGGATTTGCGGATCGTGCGGAATGTATATAAACGGCCATCCACATGGTCCTGTTCCGGCTGTGACCACCTGCCTGCTGTCGATGAGGTACTTCAGCGATGGCGACACCATAACCGTTGAACCGTGGAGAGCCAAACCATTCCCGGTTATCAGGGATCTTATAGTCGACCGGAGCGCGATGGATAAAATACAGATAGCAGGAGGCTATATTTCAGTTAATACCGGAGCCGCACCCGACGCTAACTCGATACTGGTTCCGAAAAAGAACGCCGAGGAAGCATTCGACGCCGCGGCATGCATAGGATGCGGGGCCTGCGTGGCTGCATGCAAAAATGCCTCGGCCATGCTTTTCGTTTCAGCCAGAATCTCCCAGTATGCCCTTCTGCCACAGGGAAGGCTTGAGGCTAAGGAAAGAGTAAGGGCCATGGTTGAGAAGATGGATGAACTCGGATTCGGCAACTGCTCGAATACCGGAGCCTGCGAAGCCGAATGCCCCAAACAGGTCAAACTGGTAAACATAGCCCGCCTCAACAGGGAATACTACAAAGCATACTGACAGGACGATTCAGGCAATTATCCCCGCCGGCAAAAAGATGAACCTGCCGGCTGTTACCCTATGAACATAATTCCTCTATCCCGGCAACGGTTTTTGGTATCGGTTTGCCAAGAAGCTTATTCCCATTCTCAGTGATAAGTACATCATCCTCAATCCTTATTCCGCCTATATCCATCCAGTCGGCCAGCTTTTCGAAATTGATGAAATCCCTGAACTTCCCTTCTGCCTCCCATTTGCTTATTAGCTCGGGAATGAAATAAATTCCCGGTTCAACTGTGAAAACATGACCTGGTTTGTAAGGAAGGGCAAAACGCAGAAAGGCCAGCCCGAATTGCCGGCTTCTCTTTACCTCGTCATTGTAACCTACATAATCTTCTCCAAGACCTTCCATGTCGTGAACATCCAGTCCCATCATATGGCCAAGCCCGTGAGGCATGAAGAGGGCATGGGCTCCCTGCTCCACAGCTTCGGCAGGATCACCCTTCATCAGTCCAAGCTCCTTCAGGGATGAGGCAATGATGGTACATGCATTCATGTGAAGATCGAGGTTTGAGATTCCCGGCTTTGCAAGCCTGATCGACTCCGTGTTTGCCTTCAGCACAATCTCGTAAATATCCTTCTGCCTGGGGTTGAATTTCCCTCCAACCGGAGTAGTACGGGTGATATCGGAACTGTAGTGCATGTTCGATTCGGCTCCGGCATCAGTAACCATCATCCTGCCCTTTACCAGGATATTATCGTGATTATGATTGTGAAGCGTCTGTCCATTGATGCTCAGAATAATAGGAAATGCAGATCCGCCTCCGCACGACAATGCAATGCCTTCGATAGTTCCGAAAATCTCCTGCTCCTTCACGCCGGGCTTGCACATCTTCATCGCGGTTGTATGCATCTCGTAAGCTATGCCCACAGCCTTTTCTATTTCATCAATCTCGACCTGTTCCTTTATTGAACGCATGGAAACAACAGCCTTTATCAGTTCAACCGATGCCTTTGTCTTAATCCGGCAGGGATTCTCCCCGAGAAGAGTTCCCAGCATCATCTTGTTTTCAGCCCTGTAGGGAGGAAGAAAATGAATTTTCCGTTTTTTTGAAAGGGCATCACCTATCAGGCTTTCAAGTTTCGCCGCAGGGGCGGCATTGAACACGCCGCATCTCTGTGCCAGCTCCTTTACAGTAGGCTGAGGACCCATCCAGATGATATCGTCAATGTCAACATCATTCCCGAATATCCAGTCCTGCCCGGTGTCAAAATCCATAAGCCCGGCAAATCCGGGAAGATCAAGACCAAAATAATAGAGAAAATCACTGTCCTGCCTGAAATGATACTGGTTGGCAGGATAATTCATTGGAGAATCCACATTCCCCGGAAAAAGGGCGAGTCCCGATTTCATAATACCATGAAGCCTTGCCCTCCTGTTAGAATAAACTTCTTTCTTGAACATATCTTTTTTTTACTGATCCGACAATGCAGCTAAGTTAATATCCCCGGATGGAAAATCCCATTTTTCAGACAGTTAAAATCAGGCAGAATATAAATATTAACGGAAAATGCCTTAATTCTGTAAGCGGAACACGTTGTTATCAAATATTTTGTTATGCGAATACTATTGGATATTAACAAAACGTTATTATATTCGCAGCAAAGTTATCAACACTTTATTAACACCACCCGATCGTATGCCTTACCGTAGATTGCCGAATACTGATGCCGCACGCATCAGGGCGATGAGAATCGCGCTCGAAAGAGGCCGTGAGGTTCCTCCAAACCAAATGGCCTATTCGCCGAAACTGATCGTCAGGCTGCAGAGATTCCTTCCACAGTTTGAAAACATGATAACATTGCAACGCCAGTCTTATGCTTCTCAGAACAATAAAAGCAAGGATTACGCCGAGACTGTCAGAAAAGCAAGGCTTTACATCACTCATTTCATAAGGGTGATGAACATGGCGATTTTCAGGGCTGAACTCCCCCCGGAAACGAGGGCTTTCTACGGACTGGCTACCAATGAATCGACAGTACCGTCGATGAATACCGAAAACGAGCTTATAAGCTGGGGAAAAAGAATTATTGAAGGAGAGGAATTCCGGATCAGGAAGGGCGGAACTCCTATTACAAATCCCACCATTGCCGTGGTGAAGGTAAGATACCAGAACTTCCTCGATGCACATCATTTCCAGAAGACTCTCGCGAAAAGAACCCTTGATTATACGGAAAAGAACTACGAACTGAGAAAAGAAGCCGACGATCTTATACTGCAGGTCTGGAATGAGATCGAAAATACCCACAGTACACTGCCCGAGGACCAAAGACTGCCGGCAAGCGAGAATTACGGCATAGTCTATTTCTACAGAAAAGGTGAACTAAACAAGGCAGAATCGGCTGCAAAAGCCCAAAGCTAAATCCGGCCCTAACAAATAAGTTCTTGAACATAGGTAATATACAGCTCGGAGAATATCCTTTGTTCCTTGCTCCAATGGAGGATATCACTGATCCATCGTTCAGGTATCTATGCAAGATGTACGGTGCGGATTTCATGTACACCGAATTCATATCATCCGACGGGCTTATAAGGGACGGGGAAAAAAGTGTCAGAAAACTTGATATTTACGACTTCGAGAGACCCATTGGCATACAACTGTACGGACATCTTACCGAAGCCATGGTGGAGGCCGCGGTCATAGCCGAAACTGCAGCACCCGAACTTATTGACATCAATTTCGGATGCCCTGTGAAAAAAATCGCCAACAGGGGAGCCGGTGCGGGGATTCTTCGCAATATCCCCCTGATGATCTCAATGACCGAAGCCATAGTAAAGGCAGTTAAACTTCCCGTAACGGTAAAAACCCGGCTGGGATGGGATGAGGAAAGCAAAAACATAGTGGAAGTGGCCGAGAGACTTCAGGATACAGGCATAAGCGCACTTACAATTCACGGAAGAACAAGGTCACAGCTTTACAAAGGCGTTGCCGACTGGACCCTTATCGGCGAGGTAAAAAACAATCCCAGGATGAAGATCCCGGTAATCGGAAACGGCGATATCGACAGCCCGGAAAAAGCCAGGGAGATGTTCAACAGGTACGGCGTCGACGGTATCATGATAGGAAGGGCAACGGTTGGCCGGCCCTGGATATTCAGGGATATAAGGCACTACCTCAGCACCGGAGAACTCCTTCCCGAACCGACCGTATCTCAAAAGGCAAAACTGGCACTGCTTCATCTCGACAAATCCATAGAATTCAAGGAAGGAAAAAGGGCTATCTTCGAGATGAGGAGACACCTCTCAAATTATTTCAAGGGCCTGCCCCACTTCAGGGATACAAGGCTGAAACTTCTTACAAGCCTCGAACCTGAAGAGATTAGGGAAATAATAAATGAGATAAGCTTACGCTGGGGCAGCTACCGCAGCGACGACAGGACATCGGTATACGGAGTCTGATCGATCACGGCAGGCTGTTCAACACGGGACGTGAGCAGCGACCATGATCCCCACTTCAAAACCTTCTTCATTATAAGTATAAAAATCAGCCCGGTAATAATCAACCCGGCTAATTCGATCATGGGATAGAGCTTAAGCTGCTCAAACACCGCATCGGTTTGCAGAGCCGACGACTTATGCGTGACCATGATGCACAGGAATATGTTGTTCGCCGCGTGAGCTCCGATCGCGGCCTCGATACCGTCATCGAAAACCGTAACCACCGCGAAGATAAGCCCGAAGAAGATATACTGGGGCATCATCATCATGAATCCGAACTCGCCAACCTCCGGGTTAAAGGAATGCATAAGCCCGAACAATACCGAAGTCATCAATATGGGAAGCCACCTGTTGCGGGAAAGTACCGTAAATCCCTGCATCAGATAACCGCGGAAAAGAATCTCCTCGAAGGCTGCCTGGAAAGGGATCAGGGCCAGACAGATAAGGATAAGCGGCCACAGGGTGCCCGAGATGTTGTTAAGCCTGAAATTGGATGGATCGGCCTTCATGGAAACAAAAAGGTAAAGTGCCGATAGAACCAGCCATACCGATGCCGAAATTATGAACCTTTTCCACCTGAAGCAGCGGCCGCCGTTTATCACGGCACCGAAGGTCCTCTGATTAAGCGGTTTAATAAGAAGTACAAAAGCCAGAATACCTATGATGAAAGGGAACAGGTTCATAAGAAGAGCTATATTCGAGTCAAATCCTAGAACCCCTATGTTAGCGGGATCTTCAGCGATTTTGCCGAGCATATCGGGATCACCGGCAACTTTTGAAAAATATCCCACCAGGAGGGGCAGGGCTCCTATCGTGTTTGTAGCCAGCAGAATGGTTACTAACATCAGTAAATACCTCCATGCTCCGTTTCTGCCGGTGAATGATGATTCCAGATGATTCATTATGATGTTGTATTACTTTATGGAACTTGTTCTTTTGGGATAATCAATTGAATAATGTAGACCTATGCTCTCCTTCCTGTTCATAGCCATCTTGATTATCAGGTACCCTACATTAATAAGGTTACGGAGTTCACAGATTTGTTTTGAGATCAGCGATCGCTTGTAAAGGCTCTCTGTTTCCCTGAACAGTATCTGAAGCCTGACCATTGCCCTCTCGAGACGAAGGTCGGACCTTACTATTCCGACATAATTGCTCATTATCGACTGTAGTTCCTTCTGGCTCTGTGTAATAAGCACCATCTCCTCGAGGTGCGCCGTACCCTTGTAGTCCCAGTCGGGCAGATTCTCTTCAAAATCAAGCTTTTTCAGGCGTGAAGATGACTGCATCACCGCCCTGTGAGAATAGACCACGGCTTCGACCAGTGAATTTGAAGCCAGCCGGTTGGCACCGTGAAGCCCCGTCGATGAAACCTCTCCGAGAGCATAGAGCCTGTCGATGTTGCTCTGCCCGTCCATGTCGACCTTTATCCCGCCGCATGAATAATGCACGCAGGGTACCACCGGGATCTTATCCTTTGTAATGTCGATACCCCTGGTCAGGCAGTGTTCATAAACATTCGGAAAATGATCCTTCAGCCCGGCCGGATCCAGATGAGTGCAGTCGAGCCATACATGATCCTCTCCCCATATCTT
>MTKZ01017480.1_pt1 | contig 39006 bp, 30 predicted proteins | sample 1042781 | NCBI WGS metagenome assembly MTKZ01 (sample SAMN06212207, study PRJNA360539) | anaerobic digester metagenome | biome: Wastewater treatment plant; material: sludge; isolation source: anaerobic digester fed with sludge from wastewater treatment plant | place: Denmark: WWTP Viborg ...
AAAAAGCCGGATATATGTCATAATCCTTAAGAATTACGTTATACAGTAGTGGACGCCAAATAAAATTAAAATTCTATGAAAGTTGTTATAGTCGGAACCGGATATGTAGGTCTGGTAACAGGAACCTGTTTCTCCGAAGTGGGAGTTAATATTACATGTGTTGATGTCGATGAAAAGAAGATTGAGGTTCTGAAGTCGGGTAAGACACCAATTTTTGAACCGGGGCTCGAAGATCTGATACAGAAAAACCTCGAATCGGGAAGGCTCTCCTTTACCACCAGTCTGGATAATTGCCTCGAAGGAAGCGATGCCGTCTTTATTGCTGTGGGGACTCCTCCCGACGAGGACGGAAGTGCTGATCTGAGCCATGTTCTTGCAGTCGCCAGGGAAATAGGCCGCAAGATGAGCCATTATCTCCTGGTGGTCAATAAGAGTACAGTGCCTGTGGGCACAGCCAGACTGGTTGAAAAGACAATTGCAGGCGAACTGGAAAAAAGGGGCCAGACAATCAGTTTCGACGTTGCCTCAAATCCCGAGTTTCTTAAAGAGGGATCGGCTGTAAATGATTTTATGATGCCCGACAGGGTAATTGTCGGTACCTCTTCGGATAAGGCAAAGGAGATACTTGAAAGACTGTACCGCCCGTTCATGATGAGCAACTACAGAATAATATTCATGGATGTTGTTTCGGCTGAACTTACAAAATATGCTGCAAATGCAATGCTCGCAACAAGGATCAGCTTTATGAACGAGATTGCGAACCTTTGCGATGCAGTTGGCGCTGATGTGAACATGGTCAGAAAAGGAATCGGTTCGGATACAAGAATAGGAAACAAATTCCTCTATCCCGGAGTTGGTTACGGAGGATCGTGTTTTCCGAAGGATGTCAAGGCACTGATTCATACCGGAAAGGATTTCAGTAAAAAGCTCAGGCTTCTTGAAGCGGTTGAGGAAGTTAATAATCTTCAGAAGAAAGTTCTGTTCGATAAACTCATGAAGTATTTCAACGGCAGCATCGAAGGTAAAAAGATTGCTATGTGGGGGTTGTCGTTTAAACCCGAAACCGACGATGTCCGCGAAGCTCCTTCCCTCGTACTGATTGACCTTATAAAAAATGCAGGTGGAACAATAGCAGCTTTCGATCCGGCTGCAATGGACGAATGCCGCAGAAAAAACATAGATATCCTTTACGCGAAGGATATGTATGAAGCATGTATCGACGCCGATGCACTGATGCTTGTTACCGAATGGAAAGTTTTCAGAATTCCGTCATGGCCGACCCTCAAGAAAATTATGAAGGAAGCTGTGATATTTGACGGAAGAAATATTTACAACAGGAAGGAAACTGAAGAGAGCGGATTCAAATACTTCGGCATCTAAACCAATAGTCGTATTCGCTTAAGAATCTGATTGTTAATTAATCATGTGACATATGTCATGCGTAATGATAATATTTATCAACCATCATATTGATATAAATGAGAGTACTTCAGCTTACAAATAACTATCCGACACCTAAGTTTCCTATTTTCGGGATATTCGGAAAGGAACAGATCGATTCACTGAATGAACTCGGGGTAAGTAACGATGTACTATTCATGAACAGCAGGGAAGGTGGCAAGCTTGCCTACCTTACTGGTTATTTCAGACTTATCGGAAAACTGCTGGGGAACAAATATGACCTTATTCACTGCCATCACAGCTATAGCGCTATTATTCTTGTCTGCACCGGAGCAGCATTCTTTAAGAAATGCATTGTTTCGTACCAGAATGATCCGGAGCATGAAGGCGGGAAATTACTTTTCAGGATTCTGCACGGGATCTTCAACGGGGTCATCCTTAAAAATAAGGCTCCCGAGATAAGATATCCCAGGACATATTATCTTCCCAACGGGGTCAATACAGATTTCTTTAAGCCTTATGAAAAATCGTACAGCAAGGAAAAGCTTGGACTGGACAAAAGCAGGAGGTACATAGTTTTCATGGATTCCTATAACCAGCGTACACAGAAAAGGATTGACAGGTTCAGGGAAACAATGAAGATACTGAAAGAGAGGTATCTGTTTAATGATATTGAGCCTCTGATTCTTACCAATACCGAAAGAAGCCTTATGCCGTTCTGTCTCTGTGCTTCGGAACTCCATCTTCTCACGTCTGATTTTGAAGGTTCACCGAATTCGGTAAAGGAGTGCCTCGCCTGCAATGTGCCGGTTGTATCGACTCCTGTAGGTAATGTTGCCGAGCTTATCGGCGATGTCAGGGGATGTTATATATCAGAAACATTCAATCCGGAAGAACTTGCTGAACTAACGAGCAGGGTTTTGAACAACAGCAGCCATTCGTCAAGGGAGGTAATAGGAGCCAAAGGCCTGGACATTAAGACTGTAGGACAGAAACTGCTTTCAATATACCGTAACCTGATAAATGAAACGAAATGAATGAAAGGCAATACAGAGTAAAATTTACAATCCGTCTGTTCCTGGCCTTCTTTATCAGACGGCTCAGGTACTACCGCTTCAGATTCAGCGGTTACGACATCGACAAAACCACTATTATTGAGAGGGGGGTAAATCTCGGGCGGGTCTATCCCGAAGCCATTCATATAGGTAAGAACTCCACAATATCCTCAAGAGTATCCATTCTGAGCCATGAACACAACAAGAGGGTAAACGGATTGCCCCTGAAAAGGGAGGTGTTCATTGGTGAGAGGTGTTCAATAGGAACAGGGTCAATTATTGTAGGAGGAGTAAGGATCGGCGATGAAGTAATCGTTGGTGCAGGCTCGGTGGTTGTAAAGGATGTCCCTTCAAATTGCATAGTTGCAGGAAATCCCGCCAGGGTAATCAGAACAGGCATAAAGCTTAACGATAAGAGGGAAGCATTGAACTGGTCGCCGGAGAAGGGATGGTTTTAGATGAAGAACTTAGTCATAATACTGACAGTTTTAATACTGTGTACGGCTTTGTTTATTGTCTTTTATAAGACAATCCGGACGCTGTATGCAGATAATCTGGAACTCAGACTCGATCCTCTCGGAGAGGATCTTATGAACGGAGAATTTCATCAGAGCATTCTTGCAATAGGAAGTTCAAGCATACAGCACTGGCCCTTTGAGGAAATCGGACTTGGAAATGATATCTGCTGCAATGCGGGGATAGGGGGACAGACCTCGAGACAGGTTCTTTTAAGGTTAGAAAGGCTGCTTTTGGTCCACAAACCGGATTACCTTATTCTACAGGCTGGAATGAACGACATAAAATCACTCGGGGTCCTGAAAAACCGGGAAGATATTGTTAAGGACTATCTGGATAATATAAGTAAGATTTTTGCACTGTGCGACAGTAATAACATAGTACCGCTTTACGTTACAAATTTTCCTACAGGAAAAGCCGGAATTTACAGGTCGTTTTTCTGGGACAGGGAGATGGACAGGCTGGTGAGTCAGACGAATGACATTCTTAAGGAAGTCTGCAGCAAAAAGGGCTATTATGTTCTGGACGCTTATGAGCTTCTTTCAGCTCCCGGAAGTATGAAGAGGAAACCGGAGTATTCTGCCGATTTCATGCATCTGAATGAAAGGGGTTACGAGGTACTGAACAATAAACTGAAGATCGATCTACAAAAAATCATTAAATAAAAGAAATGAAAAAGAAGATTTATATTGCAGGATGCGGTGGTATGCTTGGAGAAGCTTTTTACAGGCAGTTCAGTGATGATTACATCATCAAATGCACCGACAAGGACGTTAATGAACCCTGGCTAAGCTTTCTGGATTTCAGGGACTTTGATGCTTACAAAAAGGATGTGATTGATTTTAATCCCGACTATCTATTTCACCTGGGAGCTTACACCGATCTGGAGTTCTGCGAGCTGAATGCCGATGAAACCTACAATACCAACACACTTGCGGTGGAGAATGCCGTGTTCATTGCAAATGAACTTGATATTCCTGTGCTTTACATAAGCACGGCTGGTATCTTCGACGGCAAAAAAGAGCTGTACGACGACTGGGATCAGCCAAATCCGCTTGGTGTGTATGCGCGTTCGAAATACATGGGCGAGAGGTATGTGGTTGAAAATGCAAGGAGATTTCTTGTTTGCAGGGCCGGATGGATGATGGGCGCAGGACCATCGAAGGATAAAAAATTCATTCAGAAACTGATGAAGCAGATAAAAGAGGGGAAAAAGGAACTTTTCATTGTTGATGATAAGGACGGAACTCCGACTTTTACCCACGATTTTGCAAGGAACGTCAAAGCGCTTATTCAGAAGGAATACTGGGGTCTCTACAACATGGTTTGCGGTGGACAGACAAGCCGTGTGGAGGTTGCCCGCGAGCTTGTTGACCTGCTCGGATTAACTGATGAGATCAGGATAACAACCGTAAGCTCCGATTTTTTCAAGGATGTATATTTCGCCCAGAGACCTCCATGTGAAAGACTGATAAACAGAAAACTCAACATAAGGAATCTCAATCTGATGCGCGACTGGAAAATCGCTCTTAAGGAGTACATAGAAACTTATTATAAAGGTTACCTCGGTTAATGGAGAAGCTGAAGATAGCGGCATTCGGAGGATTCAGATCTATCCCGCCCAAGGAGGGAGGGGCAGGCTCGGACAAGTTCGCCCTGGAACTCTATCCCAGGATCGTGAAAAAAGGTCATGAGCTGACAGCATATTGCCGCATCTATCCTGGTGAAACGAATATTCCAAGGTATTCTGAATATGAAGGGATAAAGATCATAAATTTTCATACTGTCAGCAGGGCTGGTTTTGATACCCTTGTTCATTCCTTCAAGGCTACTTTCGATATTATTTTCAGGAACCGTGCCAAAGTGGTGCATCTTCACAGCGGAGCCAACAGCATCTGGGCCCTCATACTCCGCATATTCGGCAAAAGAGTGTATGTCAGTCAGTTTGCAATGGACTGGAAAAGAGATAAATGGCCATGGTATGGCAAGTTGTTTTATAAATTTTCTAACTATATCACAGCATATTTTCCGAACAAGGTGATCTTTGACAATATTTACACGCGCCAGTACTTTGAATCAAAGTTCAAAAGAAAATATGAGTTCATTCCTTATGGCTCGGAGGTAAAGGAACCTGTCAGGTCAGGTGCCATACTGGAGAAACTGGGCCTCAGAAAGGATGAATATTTCCTTTTTGTAGGAAGATTCATCCCCGATAAGGGAGTACACCTTCTCATAAGGGCTTTCGAAAAGATAAAAACTGATAAAAAGCTTGTACTGATAGGAGGCTCCCCAAATCCAGGTGATTATGAAAAGGAAATACGCAACACAAGCGACAGCCGGATCATTTTTGCCGGATATATTTACGGAGACGACACGAATATCCTGATGAAGAACGCATATGTCTATATTCAGCCCTCCCTGATCGAGGGTCTGTCTCCCGTGATCCTTACCGTAATGGGGCTGGGAACACCTCTTCTTTGTTCTGATATTGCTGAGAACACATATATTACAGATAAAAATGCAACTCATTTTGAATCAGGCAATGCTGAAGATCTTGCTGATAAGATTATCTTTACGCTGAGCAACAGTATCAAAATTAAGGAGCAGGCAGAGGCAGGAAGGCAGGACATCCTGAAAAGGTTCAACTGGAATTCTATAACAGATCAATATATAAATTTGTTCTTAAATTAAATATTATGATAAAAGCTGGAATTATAGGACTTGGCAAAATGGGCTTATCCCATGCTGCAATTGTTGCACCTCACCCCGACGTTGACATGGTTGCAGTATGCGATACTTCCTCACTGGTGCTTGATGCTTTCAAAAAATTCAGCAAGGTTAATACGTATACCGACTACGTTAAGATGATAGATTCTGAAAACCTCGATTGTGTGGTTGTTGCCACACCGACGCGTTTTCATTACCCGATTGTAAAATACGCCCTGGAGAAAGGAATACATACGTTCTGTGAAAAGCCCTTCAGTCTGACCCTGAAAGAAGGGGAGGAGATGACCTCTGCAGCAAAAAGCAGGCAGCTGGTTAACCAGGTCGGGTATCACAATCAGTTCATCGGAACATTCAGGGAACTTAAAAGGCTTCTCAAGACCGGGATTCTTGGTGAGTTGTTTCACTTCACAGGGGAAGCATACGGCCCTGTTGTTGTAAAGGAAAAAGGAGGAACGTGGCGTTCTGATCCGGCAGAAGGGGGAGGCTGCCTCTTCGATTATGCATCTCATGTTATCAACCTTGTTCAGGAAGTGATGGGAAAACCTGTTAAAGCCCGGGGCACAATGCTCAAGAAAATCTACTCAAAGGAAGTGGAGGATGCGGTCTTTTCAATGTTAACACTTGAGTCGGGACTTACAGGTGTCCTTCAGGTAAACTGGAGTGATGAAACGTACAGGAAAATGTCGACCTCTCTTACCATCCAGGGTAAGAAAGGAAAGATAATCTGCGATGCCACTGAAATCAAGATCTACCTGAAGGAAAGAAATGAAAAGGAAAATCTCGACAAAGGCTGGACTATAAAGTATATTACGGAATTTGCCATACCGGTTAACTTCTACCTCAGGGGTGAGGAATACAGTGCACAGATCGACAATTTTATCGGTTGCATCCTTAACAAGAAGCAGTCTGAGATAAACACCTTTGAACAGGCATTGTATACCGACAAGGTCATTGAATTATTAATTGAGGATTCCAAAAAAAATTAAAGCTATGATGGATAAAGTTTTATTCGGTGATAATCAGTTTTTTGCAGTAAACCATCTTTCTGATGAGAAATCCCGGGAGCAGGCCATCCGTTTTAAGGATGATTCAACAATAATAAGGGTGCTTGATCAGGCAAGAGAAACAGGGATCAATACATTCATGTGCACGACTCACGACAGGATAGCGAATATTTGTGATCATATGAGGGCAAATCCGGAGAAATACAAAGATTTCAAGATTTTCCCCTGCATGCCATATGCACATAAATATGCCAATGCCGTAACAGATCTGGGCATTATCGGAACAATAAAACAGTATGTGCCCGGCAATATCTTCAGCACCTTCACAAAAGGGGGAGTTGCTTTTCTGACAAAGGATTTTATCGGACTTATGCAGCTTCTTGTGGATGCAGAGATGAAAATGTTCAAGGGGATCAGTACCCCGGTCATTTTTCTGCAGAACGTTGTTGTGGATATGATACTTGGCCTTAAGATGCTTGATGTTTTCAGGGAGTATGATGACTATATCCGCAAAAAGTACAATTCTGAGCCTGGCTATATTACCATGAACATGCCTGCACTGCTTGATGCACTTAACTCGGTTGGTATTGAGAATCCCGTCATTTGCAGCTCGATTAACAAGATCGGCTTCAGAATGTCGGGAGGGAAGGCTGTTTATGAAAAATACCTCAATGAAAGAACTTTCAGGCCGATAGCAATGCAGGTTCTTGCAGCGGGAGCGCTGAAACCAAGGGAAGCTATTGAGTACCTTGCACAGTTCCCGAAAATTGAATCGGTTCTTTTTGGAGCATCCTCAAAAGGTCATATACAGGAGACAAAAGAACTGATTGAAAAGGCAATGAACTGAAGCTGGTTATGGGTAACGGGTTTCCGGACAAGAAGAAATAAAAGTATAAATAACTTGAATCAGGAAGAGCCGGATTTAACCGGGAAAAGGGGATATTACCCGGAATCAGACAGTAAGGCTTCGAACGGATGATAATGCAATAAAAAAATAAAATATATAAATCAGTTTTAATGATGTTGATAAAAAGAATTCTGAACAGTCTCTATAAAAAAATCCTTGAGAGATCTGGTTCGGACAAAAGGATTAGTTACCTCAGGAAACATGGCATGAAGATAGGGGAGAACTGCCATTTTGAGACACTTGAGTTTTCAACTGAACCCTATCTTATAGAGATCGGCGATCATGTGGGCATTGCACTGGGCACAGTTTTCATTACCCACGACGGAGGGGTCTGGTGTTTCAGGAAGGAACTCATAAACGGCGACATATTTGGAAGAATAAAAGTTGGTAACAACGTATTCATCGGGACCAATTGTACTATCCTTCCGAATACGATAATAGGCGATAACTGCATTGTAGGGGCAGGAAGCGTGCTCAGGGGCAAGTTCCCTGACAACTCGGTGATTATTGGAAATCCTGCAAAGGTTGTGACCAATATGAATATGCAGAAGTTCCTTTACAAGCAGAATCCTGGATTCTTAACCACTAATAATCTGACTGACCGGCAGAAAAAACAGATAGTGAAGAAACACTTCGGGCTGGAATGACTCCAGCCCGTTTTTTTTTAAAGTTTGCCTTTTATCTTTTTTCCGGTGGCGCTGATAACCAGCTGTTCCTTGATCTCAAAAACCTTAGGGATCTTATGCATTGCAAGATGCCGTGAGCACTGCTGTTTGATTTTTTCAAGAATGCCATTATCCCTGCTCTGGGAATTTATCACAACCGTAGCCTTAATAGCTTCTCCAAGAAGCTCATCTTCAATCCCCTCAATGGTGCAGTCAACCACCTCAGGAACTTCAAGTATTACTGCTTCAATTTCCTTGGGACTGATCCTCTTTCCCCCAACCTTGATAATCTCTTTCTTTCTGGCTGTCAGGTAAATGTAATCCTCCTCGTCAACTGTTCCAAGATCACCGGTATAAAGCCATCCGTTTCTGATGGCTTTATTTGTACCTTCCTCATCAGCAAAATACCCTAGCATTATATTGTCCCCGCGGGCAATCACTTCACCAACTTCTCCCGGTCTGATTTTTTCACCTTCCTCGTTTACTACTTTCAGTTCAACACCCGGGATACCTTTCCCCATTGATCCTTTTTTCTTTTCATATAATTCAGGAGGCAGATATGAGAGCCTTGCTGTCGCTTCAGTCTGACCGTACATAACAATGAACTTTACATCCGGTAAACTTGCCCTGAACTCGTCAATGAAGATCGTTGCGAGTTTGCCCCCTGCCTGCGTTACATATCTGAGGGCCGGGTAATGCGTGGTTTTGAAAGCATCCGATTTTCTCAGAAGGATCTGGAAATGGCTCGGAACACCCGCAAAGCCTGTGCAATTATGTTGTACAAGGTCCTTTATTATGCCTCCGATGAAAATAAATGAATTATTGAATACAATTGAACCACCCACCCTGAGATGGGTATGGAGAAGGGATAATCCATAGCAATAGTAGAATGGAAGGACAACAAGCATTCTGTCATCTTCACGCAGTTTCAGATATGTTATTATTGATTCGGTATTGGCAATAAGGTTTCTGTGAGAGACCATTACTCCTTTTGGTTCTCCTGTAGAACCCGAAGTAAAAATAATCTCGGCACACCTGTCTTCATCAAAGGCATCAGGGCCCTGCCACCGCGGGGCAGAAGCTTCTATTTCTTCAACAGATCCCGGGACAATGCAGATTTCAGGGTCAAGGCCAAGCTTGTCGCGGGTATCTCCCGATGCAAATATGAGTGCAGGTGTGGTAAGCCCTGAAATATATTTCAGATTCTCCTTCTCTATGTTGGTATCCAGCGGGATACATGTATTTCCCGATTTGATGACAGCCAGATAGGCTTTAAGGAAAAACACATTGTTTACCGAAAGAACAAGAACATGCTTGTTCTCCCCGATTCTCTGGTTCAGGTATGCTGCCAGCTTAACGGATGAATCATAAAGTTCCCGGTATGAAATGGTCTCTTTACCTACCAGGAAAGGTTTTTCCAGTTCTTTTGTCTTCTCAAAGAAATAATCAAAAGCGTTCATTTAATATCAGTTAAATTGATTTTCCAGTTTCTTATTCTTAATCAGGAGTTGCTATGATCTTCAGCGTTTGACCATAAACCTCTGTGATAATGTAGTTTCCCCTGTCGCGATACTAAGGATATACAACCCTTCCTTCAGATCACCGGTGGCTAATTTAACGGGCATACCATAATCTGCTCCATTTGCCACTGTACTTATTATGAGCTGACCATTTGGGTTTGTTATCGAAATTTTCAGATTTCCATAACTTCCGTCGGGCAGGGAAATATTTAAAAGATCGCTGCAGGGGTTTGGGTATAAGGTAAGCCCGGTTATTTTTCCACTCTTAACTTCCTGTTTCTCTGCTGCTGACCGGTCACTGACCAGGATTGTACCACAATCACCTACTGTATAAAATACATTTTCGTTAATAAAGGTTCCATTGAGCTTCTGCCTCGTTATGGAACTTTCTTTTTTCCAGGTATTTTCTGAGTAAATGAGGACAGTTCCTTCATAACCGGCGGCAATACCTTTATCGTCTTTGAAATAAACGGATGTAAGCGAAGGAAAATTATAACCGGTGTTTATTTTATTCCATGAAATACCATCAAAATGCAGGAGGGCGCCCGGACTGGCTGCCGCATATCCGTCATTTTCCTTCACAAACGATATGGAAAAAACCGATGAATATGATCCCAGGGTGCTCTCTGTCATTTCACCTTTTGCATCTGTGATTTTCATCACAGGAACTCCTACACCTTCATGACTTCCTGCAATCCAGGAATTTCCGTTAATTGAAGCGACGGAGAAAAGATCACCCCGTGCCTTTTTCCCCGCCCTGGCCCACGTGCCATGGCTGTAGGTAAGTATTGTTCCGTTTTTACCAGCGGCAATCCCATTATCAGTGTCAGCGAAACTTACGGAACGGAGATCTGATTTTGCCGGACTTTCACAAAGCTCCCATTCTGAACCATTGTATTTCAAAATGGTTCCTTTTGAACCAACAGCCCACCCGTTATACTGGCTGGTAAAGAATACCGAATAAAGGTTTTCGCCGGTCGGTGATTTAACACTTTTCCACGTGTTTTCTGTCTTCTGGAGGATCGTACCCCCATCTCCGACAATCCAGCCTGTGTTTGACGAAGTGAAATAAATGGAATTAAGGTTAAGGGTTGTACCGCTGTTAATTACTTTCCATTGAGCATTTAGAGTCGATATGCCTGAAAAAAGCAGAAGGATCGCTATTATAATACTATTCTTTCTCATACAATTTTTCATCTAAATCTATTTCGGTGCGGTAACAGTATTGCTGCCGCTTACCCTTGGCAGATCAATAAGCCTGAATGATATCTGTCCGTTCTGATCATAAAACATATAGCACTTTGTTGCCATATCGTTGGTACCGCTGTATCTTATCTCGACATTGCTGGTATTCTCGATGACGTTTGTAATTCTGATATTGCTTTTTGCCCTTATGTATTGCAGGGCATAGTCAGTAGAGCAATAAAGAGGACTGTATTCCGAGATGCCGGAGGTTATGCGCCTTATTATCTCTCTCCATTCTGACTGTGTAATTTCTTCAAGAAAATATTCATGAGTGAAAAGAGAGGCAAGAACCATGCTGTTGAACGACCTCCTGAGATGTCTGATACCTCTTGCCGAAGTATTTGTAATATCATTGTCAGGAAACCATTCGTAGCTTCCGTCATCCCGTATCTCAGCAAGACAGTTGAAGAATCTGTAACCGCTCAATGTTACGTATCCTCCGTAATACACCGGCCTTGTACCCTGGGCATAACCGTTACGGTTTATTCTGTAAGGTGCACAATTGATCCATGGTGTAGGGGGAGTGGAATTATAAAAGTTATCAGGAAGCATGTGGGTACCAATAAATTCAACACCCATTGCGCTAAGTTCGCCGAGTGCCTGTGAACTTATCTCATAAAAATGAGGGACTACATAGCTTGAAATTCTAAGTCCATGCTGATTATAGAAATTTCTTGCGTTACGCACGTTTGCTGCAGCATCGAAACTTGAAAGATTGTTGTGATTAAAGTAGATAAAGTCAAATCCGTTTATAGCATGAGGCGAAGATGTTGCCAGGTTATTGTCAGTCAGTCTTTTCAGGGTGGGAATGTTTGTCGGACGGATATTAGTGTAGTAGGTGCCGCACCACGGAATTATCCCAAATTCATTGCAGATCTCAACCCAGACAAAATTTTCTGTTACACCACCCGTGTTTCCCTCTACATCATCAACCCTCATCGTTACCATGGGAGGAAGACCCTGCATGATGAATGGCTTTCGTGCTGCCCATACCATTCCTCTCCATAAAAGATCATCCATTCCGTAAACGGGTCCAAGATAGCTTTCGAACATCCAGTCATAACCTGTCCATTTCACAATTCTCCCTGAGCCGTAGTCTGATACCTGAAGCAAGGGGATCGTCTGACCGCCTGAACTCATCGTAACAAGGTTGGAACCCCCGATCAGGTTACTGTTCTGACTGAGCGACCAGGAGCGCAGCATCGTTATTACATTGTTTGTTGAATTGAAGCTGTCGTTGGCATGGTATCTTGTTATAAAATGGGAGGTATTGGAAATATTTATGATGTTTGTATTTACCGAACGCGAGGATATCAGACTGTTGAAAGAGCTCTGGAAGTCGAACAGGCGGGGATCGAAGCTGACAAGTCCGGTTCCGTTACTGACAGCCGTTTCGATCAGTGACAGGGGGTATGAACCTGAATAAACATTCCTGTGCCCGAAGATTATGAGTGCATAATTCTCCAGCGCCGGCAGCGCGGTGGAATTAACATTGCAGATGTCGTACGGAATTCCAAAATTATCGAGGTAAGGAACCAGATAGGTGGTGAAATTGGAGTAATATGATGAGGATGAGTTTACTATTGCCAGGGCTTTATTGCTCCTGGGTTCATCATCAGATGATACATTGATGGTTATTCCTGAACCTGTCGACTGAACTGAGCATCCGTGGGAATCAACTACCCCGGTCAGTACATAGGTATATCTTCCTTCGGAAAGTGTCCCGGTTGAGATCTCAGTACCTCCCGAATAGTTTTGAAGAGGTGTCTGCTCCGATCCGTTGCGGGTATAATATACAGTGTAAGGAGGAGTTCCTCCTGAGAAGCTTATATAGAAAGTGGTTGAACTGTTCTCCGGAATAGTCTTGCTGTCGTGAAGCTGGGCGGAGCTGAACTGAGGGTATATGCTGATCCTGACGGAGTTGCCATAAGATGTGCATCCTGCAGTTACAGCCCTACGGTACCAACGCGATGACGTAAGCGCAGGGGGAGTGTAATTAGCTGAATTTGAGTTGTTAATATTAGTCCAGGAACTATTGTCAGCTGAACTTTGCCACTGGAAGGTGAAACTGCCGGTTCCTCCCGAAGGGGCTGTTAACTGAACGATGGGAGAGGGGACCGTGTTGTAGCAGATGGTTTGATCATTTCCTGTTGTTCCGGGTAGTAGCCGCTCCAGAACGGATATATGAACCGTATTTGAAAATCCTGAACAGGGTCCGCTTTCAACCAGAAGCCTGTACCAGATTTCTGATGAAAGGGCCGGAGGATCAAAGAAAGGGGAAGCTGCTCCGTTAATATCATTCCAGGCAGTTCCATCAGCTGATCGTTGCCACTGATATACATAGGAGCCTGTGCCTCCGGATGGGGTTTCTGTCAGGACAATACGGTCAGGCTCTGACTCGTAGCAAACTGACTGGTCATTGCCGATTGTTCCCGGATCAAGGGCCGGGTAAACGTTTATTCCAACAGGCTGGGTATATTCTGATGCACAGTTGCCACTTGTCACACGAAGCCTGAACCAGGTCGTCTGTGTAAGTGCTGCAGGAGACAAGGACTGATTGACGGCGCCGGGGATATCTGTCCATGATACCCTGTCGGTTGAACTCTGCCACTGGTATGAATACGCATCACCCCCGCCAGTCGGAAAGGTTATCAGGCCAAGGGTTGAAGGAGTTGAATTGTGGCACAGCGACTGGCTGGCTCCTATCGTACCTGGGGTGAGATTCTCAATAACAGAGATTTTTACCGGATTTGTCGCTACAGGTTTGAACCGGCCGCTTGAGACCCTGCGTCTGAACCAGGTAGTGGTCTTTAATGAAGGAGGAGAATAATCCGGATTAACGGCTTCATTGATATCATTCCAGGTCTCATTATTTTCCGACATCTGCCACTGGTACCTGTAATTACCTGCTCCACCGCCAGGCGCCATATCCTGTCTGAGCGGTTCCGGAAGCCTGTCATAGCATATCGTTTGTTCAGGACTGATTGAACCGGGTGTGAGAGCGGAGGAAACTGCAACTCTCAGCGAGTTATTGGTATACCAGTTTGAAAGATCGACTGGCGTATTCATTTCGCTGTTTCTTTCCGTGGTGTTGAGTTTGGTTGTTATTAAATCGTTTTTTTCACTCCGTTTCGGATCACCATCTTTTGTAAGCGAAAGGATGTATGTTGAGGATGGCTCAAGCTCTACAGGCGAGGGGAATTCAAATTCTGTCCAGCCGGTAACTCCATTTTGTGAAGCCCACAGGAAAGGGCCTGCAACCGAATGATTCTTTAATCCTTCATTTATCCAGAGCTGAACCTTGTAAACGCCTGTGTCAGCTGCCGAACGGTACATTCCTGCCCTGAAAAGAAAACCCGGCTGTTCAGCTTTGATTGAAACGCCCCATTTGAAATGAGTATAATGATCATAAACAAGGGGAACCTCGCTGTTCAGAAATGAAGTGCCTGAAGGAACCTGGCCATTTCCGGCCATACTACAGAAAAACAGCAAAATAAATATTGTCAACTTATTCATACAAACCAGTTTCCATTTTATCAGAGTGTAAATCTAACACAATTAACTATCAGGCATATAGGAAATTATGTTAATTTGGACCAACACTGTTTTTTTTTTGACCAACAATGTTTCTGATGCAGACAAGTGATTCTGAATGATGTTTTGCCTGAAAAGGATTTACATGAGAATGGCCGGTGTTAATCTTTCAACTAGTTATTCACAACTACCTAATTTTTCTATTTTTAAGATTAATATTACAAATAAAAAACGCTATGGAGTTTTCAAATAAATGCCTTATGATCACCGGAGGCACCGGATCTTTTGGAAATGCAGTTCTCAGAAGGTTCCTGGACACTGATATTTCTGAAATAAGGATTTTCAGCAGGGATGAGAAAAAACAGGACGACATGCGTCAGTTCTATGCGAATCCAAAGATTAAATATTTTCTTGGCGATGTCCGGAACCGGAACAGTATTGACCAGGCGATACAGGGTGTTGACTATGTTTTTCATGCTGCCGCCCTGAAACAGGTTCCGTCATGCGAATTCTTTCCTACCGAAGCCGTAAGGACCAATGTCCTTGGATGTGAAAACGTTCTGAATTCTGCTCAGCAGCATAATGTTAAAAAAGTTGTTGTACTGAGCACCGATAAGGCAGTGTATCCGATTAATGCCATGGGCATGTCTAAAGCCCTGAGCGAAAAAGTAATGGTGGCAAAATCGAGGACCCTGAACGGAACTGGAATTGTATTCTGCGGAACCCGGTACGGGAATGTAATGGCATCGCGGGGTTCTGTTATCCCCTTGTTCATCAACCAGATCAAGAACAATCTTGATATGACCATCACTGATCCCTCGATGACCAGGTTCATGATGACGCTTGAAGATGCTGTTGAACTTGTATTGTTTGCCTTTCACAACGGTCATAACGGTGACATTTTTGTTCAAAAATCTCCGGCCTCTACTATAGGCGATCTTGCCCAGGCACTTAAGGAGTTGTATAAATCAAAGAGTGAGATAAGGATAATAGGAACAAGGCATGGAGAGAAACTCTTTGAGACACTGGTGAACAGGGAGGAGATGGTTAAAGCTGTTGATGAAGGGAACTATTACAGGATTCCTGCCGATACAAGGGACCTTAATTATAATAAATACTTCACCGAAGGCGAATCAAAGGTAAACGTCAGCGAAGAATACAATTCACACAATACTCAGAGGCTGAATGTGGAGGAGACCAAGCAGCTCCTGCTGAGATTGCGGATCGTCAGGGAAGATGTTCTCAATGAGAAACGCGACAGAATATATGAACCATAGCCTTCAGACTATGGTTCATATATTGAGTTCAAAATGAAAGTTATCCGGTATTTCAATACAGCTAGAGGAGATAATCTCTCACAGGAGCCATTCTGAGGTATTCCGTAGTTTTTCTTTTCCTTTCAAAGTTCCGGTAAAGGGCTTCGACCCTTTCCGGTGTTTCACCCATTACTGCACCAACCTCCTCAGGAGAGTAGCCGTTCTCGAAGCCGTACCAGTAAATATCCATCATTCTGAACGGAAGCTGGTAGAAAAATTCTTCCTGGGTCTGAGTAGCAGAATAGGTATCAGTTGTTGGTGTTCTGTCTATAATGCCTTGAGGTACACCAAGATGTTCAGCAATCTGGTAAACCTGTGTTTTATAAAGATTTCCAATTGGCATTACGTCGGCTCCGCCGTCGCCGTATTTTACAAAAAAGCCCTGTTCCTGTTCATGCTTGTTTGGAGTCCCTATCACGGCATAATGAAGAGCCTCGGCATGATAGTACAGTATTGACATCCTTGATCTTTGCTTGAAATTGGAGGCAGCTACAATCTGGAGGTATTCAGGAGCGTGAAGGATCTTGTCCTTCTGGTTTCCATCACTATCGATAACTGTCAGAGTAAATAACGGAGGAAGGTTGTTGTAAAGACCGCTCTGCCTTACTCCGATTTTCATTTTCCAGGTTTTTGGGTCATATTCCGGAAAAACTCTTTTTACCGCTTCATCACGTCTTTCGTAACACCTGAATCCCGTCAGGGCATCAGTGATCACCTCTTTAACGGTGCGGATCCCGAACCTGGCGGCAAGTTCCAGAGCCAGTTCCTCACTGTCGGGACTGGAGTCTTTTTCCGGCATTATAATTCCCAGGACTTTTTCAGCACCAAAGGCTTTAACTGAGAGGGCAAGGCACACGGAAGAGTCAATGCCTCCGCTGATTCCGACAACAGCCCCGTTGCGTTTAAAGTTTACTAAAATATCCTGACGAAGCTTCTGGGCTATATCATCCACTACCTGGTTAAGATTTTCGAGCAGAATTATCTCTTTTGAAAAAGGTTTCCTGGTTTTCATGTATAAATAAATTTGATTTTATAGGTCACATGCCTGCCCCGCATCAGGCGGGGGAATCCACATGTATTAATTTTTATTATGGTTTGTGTTTTGAAACATATATGTTTCACAGATTATTATTTGTGTCTTCAATTACTCTAAGGTTACTGAGTTTTGTGGAAAGCAAATCCGCATTGTCCCTTTCAATGAACATCTTATGAAGCAGATGCGTCGATATTACCGAGGCAAACACCATATCTTCAACTTCGGAAGCATTGCCTGTCTTTTCTATTTTTTGTCTCAGAGCCGATACCGAAGAATAATCGAAGATCCCTGCTTTGTAAAAATATTCCGGTGAAAGCATCTCATCTATATAATCCGGCGGCTTTTCAAGGAAGAATGTACTTCTGACAGGAGCCCTGTAGGCTTGCTTTGATCTTCTGAGGATTGAATCGGGTATCTTGTTTGCCATTAACTTCTTGAGGAAGAATTTCTCGTTCAGCCCGTTAAGCTTATAGCTGTCGGGAAGCTTGTTGCAGAACTCGATTACGCGATAGTCGAGAAATGGATATCGGCCCTCGACAGAATTGGCCATTGCCATCCGGTCGCCCTGCGATGAAAGAAGGTAGCCCGACATAAAGATCGTTGTTTCCAGCCACTGCGATTTTTCAAGGTAGTTCCATGAGCTGAAATTCGCAGGAAGACGCTTCTCGAGATGTTCCATGGGCGAGTATCCGTTAAGCTCAGTCCTCAATCCTTCGGAAAAATGCTTTTTGATATGATTCGAGTTATTCCACCTTAACAGATGGGAGTAAAAAGGATTGTTTATATCTTCCAGTTTAAACCCGTAAAACATTTTGAGTATAGCCGGGTTTGCCTGCTTCATCTGAGGAAGGTAGGGATATAGCTTTGTCAGAAGAAGTGGTCGTATGGCCGAATCAGGCTGACTGGCCCAGAACCGTCTTATCTTTGCTTCCTTGAAAATATCATAGCCGGCGAGCATTTCATCTGCCCCTTCGCCCGTTATAACAACTTTTATATTGTTATCCCTGACCAGTCTGGAAAGAAGAAACATCGGTGCAGGGGCAGTTCTGGTTACCGGTGTCTCGGTATGCCAGACAACCTTCGGGAAGCTTGCCGAAATATCCTCCGATGTGCAAGTAATGGATTTATGACGTGTTTTGAGATATTTTACCGCTTCATTCTGGTAAGAGGTCTCGTCGAAATCCTTCTCCTTAAATCCGATGGAAAATGTATTCAGTACTCCGGGCTCTATTTCCTTTATATAAGCCACTGTTGAACTTGAATCGATTCCTCCGCTCAGGTAAGCAGCTACCTCTACGTCTGCCCTAAGTCTTATTCTGACCGCATCGCAGAACAATTCATGAAACTCCTCCAGCGCTTTATTGATTGATTTGCTCCTGAGGTCATCGCTGTAATGAAGTTCCCAGTATCTGGCAGTCTTAATCCCATCACGGTTGTAAGTTAAGTAATGACCGGGCGACAGCTCATAAATATCCCTGAAGGCTGTAAGCGGGGTTATTGTAGTCCAGAATGTGTAAATCTGGGCCAGGTTACCGTATGAGAATTCAGGTTTAATATGTTCCTGAACAAAAAGGGACTTTATCTCGGAGGCAAATGAAAAGCCTTCGGCAGAATGGTGGTAAAATACTGGTCTTATTCCTATTCTGTCGCGTGCGATGAAAAGCTCTTCCTTTACTTTATCCCATATTGCGAAGGCGAACTGCCCGTTAAGCATCGAAAGAGCATCTTTACCGTAGAGTGCATACAACTGCACCAGGACCTCGGTGTCGGAATGGGTTTTGAGTTTATAGCCCTTGCTGATCAGGCCTTCACGAAGTTCTTTGTAATTAAAGATCTCCCCGTTAAAAACAATCCAGTATCTTCCGGAAAGATCCGAAAGAGGCTGCTGGCCTGTAGAAAGGTCGATAATGCTCAGACGGACATTACCCAGTCCTGCATATCTCGACAGGTAAATGCCGCTTTCATCCGGACCACGATAACTTATGGCACAGAGCATTGACTCAACCACAGGCTTGCTTACCGGCTTTCCCCTGTAGTCTACTATGCCCGCGATTCCGCACATCCCTAATTGCTGTTTTTACGGATTATGAAATCTGTTATTGCATTGATCGATTCAAAGTTCTCTTCAACAAGGTCGGCATCTGTTGTCTTGATGCCAAAATTTTCCTCCAGGTATGTTATCAGTACAACAAATCCCATTGAATCGAAATAACCTTCCTTGAATATAAGGGAATCGTCCTTTATTTTATCCTTTTCAACAAAAGTGGCCTGTTTGATATACTCCTTAACTTTTTCCTTTATTGCTGCTGCGTCGTTACTCATAGTTTTAATTGCAAAATTTGGTTATAATACTTTATTTTTATCTGCGTCGCTGTTCTTTCTCAGTTCTTGATATAGTAATTGCTGTAATGCCTGTACGAACTCTTGTGAAGGCTGAGGTCATTATAAACGATATCGTAGTTGCTGATCTTATTCGATTTCAGATTGCTGAGGACGTTTGCGAAAATGTCCTTTCTGGTGTAATTGTTCCTTATGACCATAAGGACCTTTGATGAATACTTCATCATCAGAATGGCATCAGCAACGATACCCACAGGTGTTGTATCAATTACAATATAGTCGTACTTCGTTTTCAGGTAGTTGATCAGGTTATCAAGGACACCTGATTCCATAAGCTCCGACGGGTTCGGAATGATCGGGCCCGCAGAAATGAAGTCGAGGTTGGAAATGGAAGTCGCTCTTATGATCTCTTCCGGAGCAGCCTTTTTCATCATGAAGTTTGTAAGACCCATCGCATTGTTCTCCTTGAGCTTGATGTGGAGTGTTGGTCGTCGCAGGTCGCAGTCGAGAAGAATGGTTTTATACCCGACAGCGGCAATTGATGAAGCAAGATTGACCGATACAAAACTTTTTCCGTCCTGAGGCTGTGATGAGGTAATGAGAATAACCTTCGATTTCTCGTGATCGGATTTCAGGAAAAGGCTGCTTCGCAGATTCCTGAAAGATTCTGATATGGCTGATTTCGGGTGTTCGGCAACAACTGTTTCGCTTTTCAGATTGTTGCTGTATATAACGCTCATAACAGAGCGGTGCAGCATGTACTCAGCATCGTTGATGCTTCTTATCTTGTCGTCGAAGAAGTCCCTGATCACAAGGTACATGGTTGGAATCAGCAAACCGAAGAAAAGAGCCAGGAAATAATTTATAAGCTTCTTCGGAGAAGTGATTTTTGAAGTGATGCTCCTTGCCGGCTCAATTATCTCATAATCCGGGTAGTTTGATGCGAGTGATATGGCAGCCTCTGATCTCTTCTGGAGAAGGAAGGTGTAAATTGCATCGTTGAGGTTGAACTTCCTTTGCATGCTGACCATGTTCATTTCCGTTCTCGGCAGCCTGGATATTTCTCTCGACAGTTTATCCTGCCTGTAATCCAGCTCGTTGAGCGAAAGAGTAAGCGTATTCAGGTTGTTGGTGAAATTTTCGAGGATCGTTTGTTTTTGCGCTGCAATCCTCGCATCTATCTGGCTGATAAAAATATTCTTCTGAGGATTGCTTCCTGCAAGGTAGGACGATCTCTGCATGTTCAGATCGTTAAGAGTGGTGATAAGCTGGTTGATTATCGGATCTGAGACATTCATGGCTGTCGGAAGAACCAGCCCTGATCCATCCTCATTTGCCTTGAAATAGTTAATGACATAGTTATAGTACCTTTCCTGTACCTGAAGGTTAGCTCTTTCTGTCTCAATCTGGGTAAGCTGCTCGAAAGTCTGCTGGCCCTGGAAGCTTAGATCCATAACCTGGTTTGCTGACCTGTAGTTCCTCAATGCCGACTCTGACTGTACGAGCGAATCTGAAATCTCAGAGATCTGAGAGTCAATGAACCTGACAGTGCTTCGTGCGACGGTGTTCTTCTTATCGAGGTTCTGCTCAAGGAAAGAGTTGAGGTAGCGGTTAAGGAATGTAATTGTTTTGTCGAGGTTCTTCTCCGAAAACTTAATATTAATAATGGAAGCAAGGGGAGAAGCTTTTTCCACTTCTAGTCTCTCGAGATAATTTCTTGCAAGGAAATCGAGATGATTTAAAACGAAATAATACTTATAGGTTACCTTGGGGTTGACAGTCAGGTTGTTCTTGTTATAGGATACAGAAAACCTGAACAGCCTGTTGTTTATTGTTTCATTAAACTTACAGATCGAGTCAAATTCCACGATATTGTCCTGACTGATTGTCTGGTTGTCGACATAATTGTAGAAAGGGACTTTCTTTTCTGAAATGGTCAGCCTGAATGAATTGTCATCCAGGGGAGTGATATAGAACTTCGCATTGATAGGCTGGTTGTGCGATTTGTCTATGCTCACTGTAAAAGGAACTGATCCGAAAAGTTCATTGCTTTGCGTTAAAATCTGTTTATGCTCCCTGAAATAGCTTACTTCAAGGTTCATTTCCCTGACGGTAGCGTAAATAAGTGAAAATGACTTCAGGTTGGTCATGTCATTTTCAATGTTGTTCATGGCCTCGAATGACTGCAGATTGCTGAAAAGTTCGTTTGAACTGAGAATTGATGATGTTTTGTTCTCTACGGGGCTCAGCGAGGCAGAGACTTTGTAAGTTCTCTTTGCGAAGTGATTATAAAAAACAGCTAAGGCAAAACACAAAACTACCAAAGCAATATATAGATACTTCAGCGATGCAACCTTTAAAATGAAGTATTTGAAAGGAGCTATTGAGGAATCAGGTTCAATTGTCTTTAACATCTTTTTTCAGGTTTTTCTAAAGTTCCAGACCGGCAAATAACAGAACTGCAAGAAGGGTTGTGACTGTTGACAGCAAAGTCGTGTAAGTAATGTTTGAATAGCTTGATGATATTGATTTCAAGGGTTCAACAACGATAACGTCGTTGGGAAGAACGTAATAGAAGTCTTTACTGGCTATTTTTGAGTCGGACAGATTTAATTTGTGATGCATTATCCTTTCACCTTCCTGCCTTATTAGAATAATGTTCTTCCTGTTTCCGTAACGGGTTAATCCTCCGCCAAGTGCAAGTGCTTCGTATATATTTATCTTGTCCTGTGAAAATGAATATTCCCCCTGTCGCTGCACCTCACCAAGGATCGAGATCGTGTTGTCGATGAACTTGACAGTGATGGTTGTGTTCGGAACATACTCATTCAGAGCTGTCTGGATTTTTGTGGCTGCATCTTCAAGCGAAAGGGAGGCAACACTGATTTTTCCAACAAAGGGAAAGTCGATGCTTCCTGTTTCATCTACAAGGTACCCGATAAGACTTGTAGAGGCATCTGAATACCTGACTTCCTCCGGAAAATTGAAAATATCTCTTGTCTGGGGGTCTGTACTCAGGATTCTTATATAAAGCCTGTCGAATGGTGAAATGGTTTTCCTGGTTTTTGGATTTACGACCGGTTTTTCAAGCTGATCTATGTCGTTGAAATAGCTTAGGTGCTTGACAGGCACGCAAGAACTTATGAAAATCATCATAAGCAGCGCCGGCACTGTGATTCGGTACGGAATTCTTTCTTTTTTCATATTATGGTTAATAAATTTATCAGACGCCTGTTCTTTGAAAAACAGTCTTTATGGTTTTGAGCAAAATTATAAAATCTAATCGAAGCGACCAATTGTCAATATATGCCAGATCCATCTCCATCCATTTTTCAAACCTCACACTGTTCCTGTCGGGTATTATCTGCCAGAAGCACGATAAGCCGGGCTTTACAGACAGTCTCCGCAGCTGCCATCTCTTATACTGCTCCGTTTCACTTTTCAGGGGCGGCCGCGGCCCTATCAGCGACATCTCTCCCTTAAGAACATTTATCAGCTGAGGTAGTTCATCCAGACCGGTCCTTCTGAGTATTTTTCCAATACCTGTGATCCGGGGATCGTCCTTGATCTTAAACACTGGCCCGTCCATCTCGTTTTGTTCTTCAAGCTCTCCTCTGATCCTGTCGGCATCAGCAACCATAGTCCTGAACTTGTACAGGTCGAACTGCCTTCCCCTCAGACCTACCCTTGCCTGCCTGTAAATAACCGGACCCCTTGAAGTGATCTTTATACCGAGAGCTATCAGAATCATCAGTGGTGATAAGAGAAGAATAAGTATTACCGACACGCTTATATCCATGAATTTCTTTGTAGCAAGGGCCGCAGGTTTGTATGGAATATTAATGAATGTAAGGAACTTTTCACTTCCGATAACCGATGTGAAGGCATTTGTCAGGTTTATCTGAACACCCTGATACTTTAGCCTGAAAACCACTCCAAGCTCCTCGCATGACCTTATGGTTTTTCTTACCTCCGATGGATTTGCTTCCTTCTTAATATATATGACCTCATCAATGGTATCAACCTCCATCAGATCATTGATAACCATCTTGGTTTTTTCAGGAAGGATCTTGTAGATCTTCCCGTATTTCTCAATTATTTTATCAGAACTCGTAAAAATAAATGTAATTCTGTAACCCCAGTCGATGTTCTGTCTGATGTCTTCAATAAAGAGAATGGCAGATTCATCAGCAATGAGTACAATATTCACATAGTTGAACCCTTTCGCCCTGTATATCTTAAATACCTTATATTCAATGGTTCTGGCGAGGAATAGGAAGAGGAAGCCCAGAAAGGCAAACTGAACCAGGAAAAGCCTTGAGAGATATCCCAGTTTGAAAACAAAGTAGAAAACAAGCAGTACAGCGCTTACTGCAATAGCCGACTGAATATATTCAAAAAGAAGTGTCCGGTATCTTTTTGTTCTTGGGATTTCAGTTGCATTTATAATGTATAGAGTGAAAAGCCATATTGGAAGGATAGCTAGAAATATATAGGTGACGTCCCTGCGCTCGAAGAAGAAAAGGGTGCCTTCCGAGTAATAATTCAGCATAAATGCTATCTGGTAGGCAACCACAATGGAAAAAATGTCTATCGCCCCAAGGATGATATTAATAAGATTCCATCTCTCGAGAAATGGAATGATCTTATCACGCATCAAAGTATTGAATGCATCCATAACCTATAAACTGACAAAGTTGAAGTTTATTTTGGGAAACCTCCGTTCAGACAATGATAATTTGTTTTTTTATCATATTCGCTTCATAATGATGATGTTTCCGGATTTCAATCTGCATTTTTTGCAGTATTCTGAGCCCAGAAATAGGTTATCCCGTTAATGTCGGTTATATCATTGACTTTAAATTTATGGTCTTCAAGCAATTTTGTAACTCCTTTTTTGGACAGAACCCTTTCTGGTTTGGAATCGAAGATGTTCATTACTCCGTTCATCAACCTGGCCGGATTTTGAAACTGTATTCCGTTTGCCGTATTTCCGCTGTTTTTAAAACAACCTGTAAAGTAAGCTTTTGGTGGAAGTATTCTGCAAAGAGTATTGAGGAAACTTTCAAGATGCCTTACATGGTTCAGCTTCTTCAGGTTAATAAGTGTCTTTATTCCCCTCAGATCGTTATGGTCATAATAATAATGATGGTTCGAGGAAATGACCATAAGGTTTGGTTCTTTGGCCAGACCTATCCAGGTCAGGTACTGAAAGAAATCGTCTCCTCCTTCCGAAAGAAGACTTTCAATAGCAGGATCCTTACCCTTCAGACCCGATAAAAAGTCACGGTGGTCCGGTCTCTTTCCGGTAAGAGTGTTACCTGTGCCTCCCATAACTGAAATCTGTTCCATTTTATTCTGACATTAGTTTGATGTAAAAGTACTGATAACAAATCCTGCTGTCAAGTAGCACGGGCCCAACTGATGGGCATTTTAAGCTGTTTACAGAATGGTCTTATGGACAGTTTGGGTGCAGTGGTCAACCCTGAATTCATTTTCGTCTAAAAAATAGGGGTGTACGTCAAAGCAAGCGGCGTATTTATAAAGATTTCCTGCATTTTGCCGTGATGAAAGTCTGACTGGCGATATAATATGTTGATATACAGCTAGTAAGAGCTTGAATTAATTGTCCCGGCGATTAAAAAACAGTAAAGCTGCTTTTTGACCAAAAGCATTAATTTTATGATTAAAATAATGGATTTCAGGCTGTTTTCTTTTTGTTTTCGGCGCAGAAATAAGTTATGTTGCTTATTTCTGTCATGTCAACGATACCGAACTGATGGGTTTCCAGAAGACGGATGACATCTTTTCTCGACATAAAGCGGTCGGATCTGGTATCGAAAAGATTTACCAGCCTGCTCAGTATTCTGAACGACAAATAAAAAGGCATTGCAATTCCGCGCCTGATCTTGTTGTCAGTGAAACAACCGATGAACTTTGCCTTTTCCGGCAGCACCCTTAATACATTATTAAGGAAGGTGTCGATATGATTGATCTGGTTAAGCTTTTTAAGGTTTATAATGGTCCTGACACCCTTAAGGTCGTTGAAATCGTAGTAATAGTGATGTACGGATGAAAGGATCATCAGATTGGAATCTTTTGCAAGACCAAGCCAGTTTATGTAGTGATAAAAGTTCTCGCCTCCTTCGGCAAGAAGACTTTCAAAAACCGGATTGTTCTGACTCTCGTCCATTATTCTGTATTAATTCCCTGAGATGACCGGTTGATCCTCGTCGTAACTTATCTTTACACAGATACCTTCCCGATGCTCAGATCCGTTCATATCAGACGTTAAAATTAGCAATATTCCCACTTGTGGTCAAGCAGCCTTACTCCCGCGACGAGGAATAATGCTTGTTATGATGATCGTGTACAGATGCCAATCAGCTAATCGTCATCAAATTATGGCTGTTTGTCAATTAAATTAACACATTAGTCAAAATATCAACAAAATTTACAGGCTGTTTTACAGGATCAGGGTCAACGGACCTGGTCTATCTTATTATTGTATTGATAATTAGTGTTATAATCAGAAATTATTCATGAATTTATCGATAAAGCAAATAAAATGCCAATTTGACCAAGGTGCTTACTTCTTTGATTAAATGCAGGATCCGTGAGTGTTCAGGACGGCAGTAAATGACTTTAAGGGGCGTTTTTCCGGCTGGTCATCAGTTTAATTCCGTCTGGACGGCACATTCCAGCCTGGAAACGAATTGACTGATTTGATTAATGCAGTTCCTGCGCAATCAAATAGGCCCTTCTGTAGCTCTGGCTGACCTTGTCCACCGTGTTTCTGAACCGAAACTATTGCGAAGGTGCAAGGCCGGAGCAGGATTAGCGATTTGGAATCTTCGAAAAAGCGAAGCCCTCCTTCGCCAGAGCTACGGAGGGCAAACCTCGCCTTCGCAGGTTTCAGTGGACTGTGTCCAACGAAGTTCCCTTCGGTGAGCGAGAGTGGAGCTGGCGGGAGTACCTTCGGTGATCCCTAAGCTCCAGTCCTGCAAATACAAAACAACCACCATGCTGCGCATGGTTTTTTTGTTTTTACTTCTGCCTTTTGCAAGCAAGCTTGCAACGGTATCCATAAAAACAAAAACCCCCTGACGGGGGTGGTTGTTTTGTGCTTGATCGTGGAGCTGGCGGGAGTCGAACCCGCGTCCAGACATGGAGACCATATGCTTTCTACATGCTTAGTCGTGCTTGGTTTTCGTGACACTTCAGCTGCAAAACGACCTAAAATGCCCTTAGCCCCTGTTTGTTTCGCCTTCAGAGCGGGACGATCATCAGGCTAGCCCCGGATTGCGTGCGCCTCCGTATCGGGTTGGATCAGGGCTTGACCGCCCGGGAGACGTCCCGTCCCGGCACCTGTGCCGGGATGAAGCTTAAACTACTTTATTCGCTTAAGCAGCGAGAGCGTAATTAGATTCGCCAGTTATTGTTTTGTAACACTGTTCAAGGAACGCGTCACCACATCCTGCATGCTTACATACCACCCCTCATGCTGTCAAAACCAGGTCAGCCCCGATGGTATCGCTGCAAAATTACTAAAATAATTCCCAGACTGACTTATATCACACAAAATTCCTGCCATGTTGAATATTTTTGGTAGTTTTCCTAAAATCCCTGCTTATGGAAACCCGCATCAAAATAGGAATACTCAGAGAGACAAAAAATCCTCCCGACAGAAGAGTCCCGCTTACTCCCCCGCAGATAATAACACTCCAGGAACTGTTCCCCTATACTGAATTCTACGTTCAGCCAAGCGATTACAGGTGCTATTCGAACGAAGAATATGAATACCTGAACATCCCCCTCAGGGAAGACCTCCGCGATTGTGATATTCTCATGGGCGTGAAAGAGGTCGACAAACGGACCATTATCCCTGAAAAAACTTACCTTTTCTTTGCTCATGTGGCTAAAAAACAGCCTCATAACAGGGATATGTTCAGGGATTTTGCAGCAATGGGTACAACACTTGTTGATTATGAGTACCTTACAACAGAAAATGGGGCAAGGATAGTTGCCTTCGGACGTTGGGCCGGGATCGTTGGAGCTTACAATGCACTCAGGGCAAGGGGAATACGCACAAACAGGTTCAGACTGAAACCTGCATACCAGTGCCGTGACCTCGATGAGATGTGGGCTGGGCTGAAGCTTATAGAACTAAAACCCGGACTTAAGATCCTGGTCACAGGAAAAGGCCGTGTGGCAGGAGGCGCTATTGAGACCCTAAGCGTTTGTGATATAGTGCAGGTAAGCCCGGATGAGTTCCTTAAACGCGAATTCGATGTGCCGGTCGTGTGTCAGATAGGCCCTGAAGACTATATGAGACACAGAAACGGAGAAAATTTCAGGTTTGAACACTTTATAACTCATCCTGAAGAATATGAATCAGCGTTCCTTCCTTACACAGCGGTAACCGACATCCTTATCACCGGACACTTCTGGGACCCTCGTTCCCCCGTATTCTTTTCAAAGGAGGATATGAAAAAAAGTGATTTTCGAATTACAGTCGTTGCAGATATCAGCTGCGACATCAACGGTCCGGTACCGTCAACCCTAAGAGCCACTACCATTTCGGATCCTTTTTATGGATATAATCCTCAGCAGGGTATCGAAGAACCACCCTTTACACGGCCAACAAATATAACAGTGATGTCAATTGACAACCTCCCCGGTGAACTGCCCAGAGATGCCTCACTCGATTTTGGACGACAGCTTATGACAGAAACTCTTCAGGACCTGTTTTCAAAACCTGACTCGGACATTATACGCAGGGCAACAATACTAAAAAAAGGCAAACTCACCCCTGAATTTGCTTACCTTGAAGATTATCTTAATTTTGATGTCTGAAATCACAAACATTAAAATTTTATTATTCCTTAATTGATTTTATCCATGAAAAAGAGCTTGATGCTTTTTATGCTCTTTTGGCCGCTCATTTTATCCGGTCAGCTGGACAATGCTCCGGTGACGGGTGTAAGCGACAAAAGACCCGATATTTATGGTTTCCGGAATGCTACTCTGGTAGTTGATTATCAGACGGTGATAGAAGGTGCAGACATGCTGGTGGCAGAAGGAAGGATTGTCAGGATAGGAAAAGGAGTCGGGTTTCCGGAAGGCACTATCGTATATGACCTTTCCGGAAAAACCGTGTACCCGTCGTTCATAGATATCTATGCGGGTAACTACGGAATAAAAACCGAATCCCAGACCCAGAGCGGGGGAATGATGAGCCAATATGCCCTTATGCCTCAGTATGCAAGACAGGCAGCTCTTTCACAAAGGCCGGCTCCCAGGATTGCCGAATACTGGAACGATGGTATCAATTCTTCCTACAGCGTTTCGTCCGAGTTCATACCCGATTCAAGGAGGTCGGGCGAGTTCCGGCAGGCAGGTTTCGGAGCCGTTGTAACTTTCAAGGCTGACGGCCTGGCGAGAGGGACATCAGCTCTTGTAACAACTGGCGACGGCAAGGCCAATAACCTGATCCTGAAAAACAATGCTTCTGCCAATTACTCATTTTCGAGGGGACGATCCTCTGACTTCTACCCTTCGTCACAGTTCGGGATAATTGCCCTGCTAAGGCAGCTGAACTATGATGCCCAATGGTACTCCCAGCTTCCCCCGGGCTACTTCCACGACGACGGAATGGAAGCCTATAACGAAAACCTGTTCCTTCCCCAGATTTTCGAGGTAGCCGACAAACTTGAGATTATGAGGGCTGATAAACTGGGAAAAGAATTTAATATACGATATATTATTAAAGGTTCGGGAGACGAATATCAGGCCCTTGAAGATATAAAGAAAACAGGCTGTACCCTGATAATTCCCGTAAAATATCCTGCAGCACCTGATGTAAGGGATCCCTTCGATTCGGAATCCATATCATACAGGACACTGAAGCATTATAAAATGGCTCCTGCAAATCTGGCATACGTGTCAAAGGAAGGCATCCCGTTCGCTATTACATCATCAGGACTGGAACGACTCAGCGATTTCCTTGCAGGGCTAAGAAAAGCAGTAAAAAACGGACTGCCGGAGAGTGAAGCTTTAAAGGCTCTTACGGCAACGCCTGCCGCTCTTATTGGTGCTTCCGACCTTATCGGGGCCCTGCGCGAGAAAATGGTTGCAAACTTCCTGATAACCTCGGGTAATATTTTCAGCGACAACTGTATAATCCATGAGAACTGGGTGCAGGGACAGCCATATCGCTTCTCCGACCTGAGAACGGCCGATCTGAGAGGCACTTATTCCATTATTGCCGATACTTCCCGTTTCATTATGCAACTGTCGGGTGCTCCTGACAAACCCTCCGTTAAAATATCATTTGATTCCACCGAGATAAGAAGGCCGGTTTTTTCACAGGAAAGAGATCTTGTATCTCTCTCCTTTGAAACCCGGGGTATAACATACAGGCTGAGCGGATCGATAAACGGCAGGAACCTTGAAGGACGCGGACGGACCAATGACGGGAGATGGGTGACCTGGAAAGCAATGTTCACATCTCCCCCTAAGGAATCCGGATCCTTACCTTCCCCGAAAACAGACGGATCCGTTGAAGGAAAGATAATCCGCCCTTTTGCTGCTTATGGAAGAATGGAGCTGCCTGAACAGGAAACAATATTATTTCGCAATGCAACCGTCTGGACAAATGAGAAAGAGGGTAAACTGCCCGGAACTGATGTTCTTGTGAAGGCAGGTAAGATTTCAGCAGTGGGCAGGAACCTGAATCCACAGGGGGCAAGGGTTATTGATGCAACAGGAATGCATCTTACTCCAGGGATAATAGACGAGCATTCCCATATAGCTATGGAGGGAACGAATGAATCGGGACAGGCCATATCATCGGAAGTAAGGGTTGAAGATGTTATCGATCCTGAAGATCCCTCAATCTACCGGCAGCTTGCCGGTGGAGTGACTGCTGCTCATATTCTTCACGGATCGGCAAATCCCATAGGAGGACAGTCGGTACTGATCAAACACCGATGGGGCCGCTCTGCCGAAGAACTGAAGATTGAGAATCAGGCAGGCTTCCTTAAACATGCCCTCGGAGAAAACGTTAAAAGAAGTGCAGGCCGTTATCCCAACACCAGAATGGGTGTAGACCAGATAATACGCGACGCATATCAGAGAGCTGAAGATTATAACCGGAAGTGGAAGGAATGGAACAGTCTGAAGCCGCAGGAAAAAGCCGGCAAGGTTCCTCCGAGAAGAGACCTTGAACTTGATGCCATTGTTGATGTACTTGAGAAGCGAAGCTATATAGAATGTCATACTTATGTGCAGTCGGAAGGAACAATGATAATGGAACTGGCAAAAGACTTCGGACTGAGAGTCAACTCCCTCATCCATTTCAATGAAGGTTACAAGGTGGCCGATCAGATCAGGGAAAACAACGCAGGCGCTTCCGTCTTCTCCGACTGGTGGGACTATAAATATGAGGTCTATGAGGGGATCACCTATAATGCCGCTGTGCTTCTCGGGCAGGGAGTTCTTACCTGCCTTCATTCCGATGACGATGAGATGGGAAGAAGGCTTAACCAGGAAGCTGCAAAAACAGTTAAATACGGTGGGGTCGATGAGATTGAAGCGCTTAAGCTTGTAACTCTTAATCCTGCAAAACTTCTTCATCTCGAACACCGGATGGGAAGCATAAAACCCGGGAAGGATGCCGACCTTGTCCTGTGGACAGATCATCCCCTCTCGGTATATTCAAGAGCCAGCAAAACCATGGTGGATGGAATTATTTACTATGACGAGGAGTCTGACGCGGTTATGAAGGAAGAGATTGAGCTCGAAAAGGACAGGATCATTTCTGATATCCTGAAGGAAAGCTCACAGAATGAATCAAACAGAACACCCAATATTTCAAGACGATGAAAGGCAGAGTATTTTTATCGATAGCTGCATCGGCTCTCATTCTGAGTGCCGCTGCACAGAGCCCTGTGGTGGCTCCGCCGCAGACAAAACAGATAATACTTAAAGGCGGGACGATCCATACCGGAACGGGCCTGGTTATAGACAACGGAATTGTTGCATTTTCAGATGGGAAAATAACCTTTGCAGGTAAAACCTCAGATTTCAGAGGCGATACCAGCGGAAGCGAGATCATTGATGTAACAGGCAAGCAGGTGTACCCCGGACTTATTTATCCGAATACAAGCCTTGGGCTGATAGAGATCAGCGGGGTTGAGGTTACTGTCGATAACCGCGAGACCGGAGATCTGAATCCCAATGTTAGATCAATTGTTGCCTATAATACCGACTCACACGTTATTCCTGTTGTGAGGTCGAACGGAATTCTTATTGCACAGGTGGTGCCCTCAGGAACACTTCTTCCCGGAACCTCAAGCATCGTTCAGCTTGACGCATGGAACTGGAAGGACGCAATCTACAGGGCCGACGACGGAATAATCCTTGGCTGGCCCGGTAAAACCCAGTCACGCAGGGGTGGGTACGATTATCCGGGAGCCATGAGAACGGAGGATGAAAATGCCTATGAAAAGAATGTTGAACAGCTTGAAAAAATCTTTGCCGACGCCCGGGCTTATCTGGAAAAGGAAAATCCCGTTGACAGGAATCTGAGGCTGGAAGCATTGCGCGGCCTTTTCGACGGGACTAAACGTTTATATATCAATGCTCCGGATTCCAGAGGGATCATAGCTGCAGTTTCATTTGCTAAAAGACACGGGGTTAAAAATATGGTCCTTACCAATGCCGACGAATCAGCCTGGGCTGTGAAAGATTTTTTGAAGGAGAATAATATTCCGGTAATTCTTGAACATATTCATTCCCTTCCAAAATATGAGGACAGTGATATACGTTTACCATTTAAGCTGGCGTCAATGTTCATGAAAGAGGGAATTACTGTCGGAATAAGCTACCAGAACCAGGCTTACGGCTATAATCTTCCGTTTGTGGCAGGACAAACCGTTGCCTATGGTCTGACGAAGGAGGAAGCCTTGCAGACTGTAACCCTCAACAATGCCAGAATCCTGGGGATTGACGATCTTACAGGATCACTTGAGGCCGGCAAGGATGCGAATATCGTAGTATCGTCAGGAGACATACTTGATATGATGACAAACAATATTGAATATGCTTTTATCAGCGGCAGAAATATAGATCTTGACAACAAGCACAAACAACTTTACAGAAGATTTCAGGAAAAATATTCAGAGGGAGCAGAAAGTAAATAAAACGTTTTAATATTTTTACATCTAATTTTCTGATAGATGAAGATAACCTTCCTGGGTCCTGCGTATCCTTACAGAGGTGGACTTGCTGCATTCAATGAACGGCTGGCTCGACAGCTTGTATCAGAGTGCAAGGATGTAGATATACGTACATTTACATTGCAATATCCGCGTTTCCTCTTTCCCGGCAAGACGCAGTACACAGAGGGGCCTGCCCCGGAAGGCATAAGGATTATCCGTGAACTGAATGCGGTAAATCCCTTCAACTGGATAAGAAAAGGGCTTAAACTAAGGAAGGAAAGACCGGATATCCTTCTTGTGAGGTACTGGATTCCATTCCTGGCTCCTGCTCTGGGAACTGTTTCAAGGATAGCAAGATCAAACAGGTATACTGCAATTGTGGCAGTAATCGATAATGTTGTTCCTCATGAAAAGCGGCCGGGAGATTCTTTTCTTACGAATTTCTTCATGAAGAGCATCGATGGGGCTGTTGTTTTGTCGGATGCAGTACAGAACGAAGTGGAGGAATTCAGGAATGACATTCCCGTTGCAGTGGCGCCTCATCCGGTATTTGACATATATGGAAAGAAACTGACGAGGAACGAAGCCCTTTCACATCTTAAACTGGATCCGGAGTACAATTACCTTCTGTTCTTCGGTTTTATAAGGAGTTATAAAGGCCTTGACCTGCTTTTGCAGGCATTTGCTGACAAGAGGCTGAGAGAGAAAAAAATAAAGCTTATTGTTGCCGGTGAGTTTTACGAGGACGACAAACCGTACAGGAAAATCGTTAAGGATTCGGGTATTGATGAAGATGTCGTTTTCATCGACCGTTTTATTAACGATACCGAAGTGTCTGCCTTTTTCAGCGCTGCCGACCTGGTCGTCCAGCCTTACAGATCCGCAACCCAAAGCGGAGTAACACAGATCGCATATCATTTCGACAAGCCCATGATCGTTACCGACGTGGGAGGGCTTAAAGAAACCGTTCCGCACGGAAGATGCGGTTATGTTGTCATGCCTGACCCGGGCGATATTGCATCAGCAATAGCCGATTTCTTCGAGAATCAGAGAAAAGCCGACTTTTCTGAAAATGTCAGAAAGGAAAAGGAAAGATTTTCCTGGAACAAAGTTACAGAATCGATAACTGAGGTATTTTATAAGATAATGCTCAAGCAGCTTATAAAGGCTCTATGACAGGCTTTACTGCTCTGGTAACGGTTTCCTGATCAATTTATGTTGACCCTGTCCTTTATAAGGTAATTATTCCTTTCGGTTGAGTTACGGTTTATCAGTTCTCCAAGGAATCCAGTCAGAAAGAATAATGTTCCTATTATCATTGCCGTAAGGGCTATATAGAAGTAGGGACTGTCTGTTACCAGGGGTGCCCGCAGATTATGGCTCACAAAGACAAGTTTTCTGATACCCAGATAAAGGGCCATTATAAAGCCTATGAGAAACATCAGGGTTCCAAGCGATCCGAACAGGTGCATGGGGCTCTTCCCGAAACGGGTTATGAAACCTATGGTAAGCAGATCGAGGTAACCTTTCAGAAACCTGTCGAGTCCGTATTTTGAAGTTCCGTACTTACGCGGACTGTGCTGAACCACCTTTTCACCTATCCTTCCGAAACCGGCCTTCTTTGCCAGAATGGGGATGTACCTGTGCATTTCCCCATAGACTTCTATGCTCTTGACGACTTCATTGCTGTAGGCTTTCAGTCCGCAGTTGAAATCGTTAAGTTTAATTCCGGATGCGATACGTGCGGTACCGTTGTAGAATTTGCTTGTGAATCTTTTAACAAAAGGATCATAGCGCTTCTTCTTCCAGCCGGAGACAAGATCATAACCCTCCTCATTGATCATCTTCACCAGCCCGGGAATCTCGTCGGGGCTGTCCTGCAGATCTGAATCCATGGTAATAACAACATCGCCTGAGGCCTCCATGAATCCCGAATGAAGGGCCGCTGCCTTTCCATAGTTCCTTCTGAACCTCAGTCCCCTGATGGAACGGTTTTCTGAGGATAAGTCCCTGATTATCTTCCACGACGAATCGGTACTTCCGTCGTCAATGAAAATTATCTCATACTCCAGTCTGTTATCGGAACATGTTTTTTCAATCCACCGGGCAAGTTCCCCGATTGATTCTTCTTCATTGAAAACAGGAATGACTACCGAAACATCCATCAGCATGGTTTATTTGAGATCCTGAAGTTCCCCGGAGTCAATAAGTGGATTGCCTTCTTTCTTGACAAATATTGCAACTATAAGAGACATTATCAGGCCTGTGAACATATTTGATATAAGGCTGGAAGGAGCGATGATCTCAGGCTTAACAAATTTCTTCTGGAAGTTCATGGCAGCATCCATAGCTTCCTGGGGAAGGCCTCTTTTGGCAATCAGTTCCTCCGAAAAAGCCAGCTGCTTGTCAATCAGACCAGGATCGATCACTGCATAAAGCAGATAGGCAAAAATCGCCTGTATAATCGCATAATAAAGGAAGATGACAACTCCTGCACCTACAGCCTGGCCATAGGTGATATAGCCTCCTAGATAATTGTCGCGGTATGATTTTATAAGGAAAAACAATGCAACAATCAGTATAACCAGGAAAATGTAACCCTGCACCTGGTTAAACGTCAGATCAAGAAAGTAAATAACAAGGGTGTATATTATTCCCAATAGACCAAGAATAAGGCCGTTTGTGAGATTGGCCTTCCAAACGTTGACGTTCTGTTCCATTACTTTTAGTTTAGGATTTAGTTGTTGCAAACAAAGATAATTGAAAATTGAAATGGGAAAGGCTAATGTCGGGTAATAATAAATTTTGCACAAGGGATAAAAATATGTATTTTTGCAGCGGGTAAGTCTTATACGACCAGCTCCTGCTGAACTCCCCCAGGATCGGAAGGTAGCAAGGGTAGGCGGTTGTAGCGGTGCGATATAAGTAGCTTACCCTTTTTTTATTCCATGTGGCGGCCCCGGAAAACTATTTGTAAAACCGGGAGCATGAGGGAGGCAGAAAAGAATAACTGTCTGCCCCGGCTTAATGGTTTGATCTATGTTCTTTTCACACTTCTTTATATATTTACCCAAAATTACATTGCTATGCTTCTCCGCATTTATTCAGAAAATCCAAACCACGACCGTATCAGAAAAGTGGTTGAAGTGCTGGAAGCAGGAGAGATAATAATATATCCCACCGATACCGTCTATGCAATGGGATGTGATATCAAAGCTCACAGATCCATCGAGAAAATAGCGAACCTGAAGGGGCTTAATCCCCAGAATCCTGATATGTCGCTGATCTTCCACGACATGAGCATGCTCTCTGAATATACCCTTATAAGGGATAATTCATTATTCAAACTCCTCAAAAGAAACCTGCCTGGTCCCTTTACATTTATTGTTCAGGCTAACAATCAGATTCCCAAATTATTCAAAAACAAAAAGAAAACAGTCGGAATAAGGATACCTGACAATACAATAGTACTGGAGATAGTCAGGGAACTTGGACGGCCGATAATGACAACATCGATCCACGATCCTGATGAAGTTATAGAATACACCACTGATCCTGAGCTTATTTATGAAAAGTACCGCGACTTCGCGGAAATTGTTATCAATGGCGGCTATGGCAGAAATGAAGCTTCCACAATTGTCGACTGTACAGGTGATGAGGTACAGGTGATAAGACAGGGGCTCGGAATTCTTGAATGGTAGCAAGTAAGACAAAAGAGCATTCAGCGCTTGTGGAAGGAGCTTGTAAAAATAATTATTACAGCCAGAAGTTCAAGTCGTCCGGCGACCATAAGAGCGCTCAGTATCCATTTGCCGGTGGCAGGAAGGGCTGAATAGTTTTCAAAAGGAGCAAATGTGCCCAGTGACGGCCCGATGTTTGCAAGCATCGAAGCCGAGGTGCTGAAAGCAGTAATCAGATCAAAGTCAAGAAGCGACAGCAAAAGACTTCCCGTGCATACCATTATGAGATAGATAATCGCAAATACGAGGAGATTGGTTATTATCCCGGAAGGAACCTTTTTCTGGTCGATGTGGATCGGAAGATATGCATGAGGGTGAATAAGTCTTCTCAGTTCATTCCTGCTGTTATGCCACAGGATCATAAAACGGACGATCTTTATACCCCCACCGGCTGAACCAGACATGGCTCCGATGAACATAAGAAACAGTATTCCGGCTACTGCCAGATCACCCCACTCAGCAAAATTGTCGGTGTAAAATCCGGTTGTAGAAATCAGTGAGATCACATGAAAGAAGCCGTCAGATAAAGCCTTTAAGAAAGGTTTTCCCGGAATCAGAAAAAGGATCAGCACGAAAATGATTGAAAAAGTCGTGGTAAGTAAAGCATAGAACCTGAATTCCTTGTTATGCAATATTTTTGAGTAATTCTTTTTGAGGGCAAAATAGAAAAGTGACATATTGGTCCCTGCCACGAACATGAATATTGCAACAACAGCCTTGATAAAAGGAGAAGAGAAAGCTGCCATGCCCTGGTTTCTGGTTGAGAAACCTCCTGTTGAAAGTGTCGACATTGAGTGGCAGACAGCATCGAAGAGCGGCATTTTCCCGGCGAGAAGAAGGATGACCTCTGCAAGGGTGAGGGAAGCGTAAATAAGCAGCAGCCTTTTACTGGCCTCGACTATTTTCGGATGTACCTTATCGGTTATATGTCCTGAGAAATCGGAGGAGGGCAGCTGGATAGTCAATGTGTTAGTGACCGGTATCAGGTATGATGAAAGCATTATGACAGCTATTCCTCCCATCCATTGAGTAAGGCTTCTCCAGAAAAGGATCCCTTTGGGAAGCAATTCAGGGTATTGGAATATTGATGCTCCGGTGGTTGTGAAACCCGAGATGGATTCGAAAAATGCATCTGTGAAGTTCCCCGTCGATGACGTCAGAAGATAGGGCAGTGAACCGAAGAGACCGAAGAAAATCCAGATGAATGTCATAATGATATAACCTTCGCGGGTACCGTGAGGCTTGTCATTTTTTCGCAGTGGCGTAAAGACAAGTGCGCCCGTTACAAGAGTGATTATGGCAGAATACAGAAAAGAAATAGCAGCTTCCTCCCTGTAAATCCACGACAGGGCACCCGCTGCAAGCATAAAAAGACCTTCGAGGATAAGGATCTGACTAAGAACCCTGGCAATTATCCTGAAATTGATCATGAGAGATCAGGTGAAGAATTTCGAAACTTTATCGTAGGCAGACGGAAGTGTAAATACCACAATCTTGTCATTTGCTTTTATCATTGTATCCCCTGTGGCAATGAAAGGCACTCCATCCCTTGTCCCGCCTCCTACTATGGCATCTTTGGGAAAATCGAGGCTTCTGAGAGTCCCTTTGGTAATTTTCGCATTTTCAGGGACACTGAACTCAATAACTTCAGCTTCGGTTCCTGTCATATACTTAACCTGGGTCACGTTGGGATTCGTAGTGTGACGGAAGATCCGGCTGGCCGCGGAGATCTTTTTGTTGATAATGGTGTCAATACCAATATTTTCCGCCAGGTTAATATATTCCATGTTCTCCACTTCCGCTATAGTCCTTTTCACACCCAGCTTCTTTGCAAGAAGGCAGGACAGAATGTTCGTTTCAGAATTTCCGGTAACGGCAACAAAAGCATCCATCTTCCCGATCCCTTCCTGTTCAAGCATATCGACATCGCGGCAGTCTCCATTTATTATAAGGGTATTCTCAAGAATTTCCGAAAGCGATTCGCAGCGGACCGGATCGCTGTCGATAAGCTTTACCTGACAGGTCTTCTGCATGTAAAGGGCTACATGCTTTCCGATCCTGCTTCCTCCAAGAATCATGATGCTCTTGGCTTCAAAATTTTCCTTTCCCGAGGTTATCATCATATCTTCGATCCCCTCGCTTGTTGAGATCACGAAAACAAGATCTCCGACTTGAAAATGCTCACTACCCCTTGGAATGATTGTAGTGTCGCTCCTCTTAATGGCAACGGCCCTGTAATTATCGGTGTTCTGGGTAAGACTTATTTCTTCGAGCGTTTTGTTGATTATGGGAGCATGTTCGTCAAGTTTCTGAACATACATTGCCAGCCGGCCCCCGCAGAATTCCATGAATTCGGTTGTGCCTGTTTCATGAAGAAGGCTAAGGACTTCACGTGCTGCGATCAGTTCAGGATAGATAAGCGAATCGATCCCGAGCGACTTGAAAAACTCAAGAGTGGAATGTTCCAGATAGTCAAGGTTGTCAATTCTGGCAATAGTCTTAACAGCCCCAAGTCTTTTGGCAAGAATGGAGGATGTGATATTGGTATCTTCCCAGTGGGTTACGGCAATAAAAAGATCAGTCTTTTTCTGCAGTATTTCCTTAAGAATGTGGATTGATGTTGCCGATCCTGTATATGTCAGGACATCAATCGATGAATATATGGGCTTCAGGCGTCCTTCCTCGGTGTCGATAAGGATTATCTCGTGATTTCCATTCGACAGCATTTTTGCCAGATGCGTTCCTACTTCACCCGCTCCGGCTATAATTATTCTCAT
>MTKZ01007020.1_pt1 | contig 38991 bp, 35 predicted proteins | sample 1042781 | NCBI WGS metagenome assembly MTKZ01 (sample SAMN06212207, study PRJNA360539) | anaerobic digester metagenome | biome: Wastewater treatment plant; material: sludge; isolation source: anaerobic digester fed with sludge from wastewater treatment plant | place: Denmark: WWTP Viborg ...
GACGAAGGATATAAATTGAAAGTTACCAGTGCCGGTATTACCCTTACTGCAAGAAAACCAGCCGGCATTTTTTATGGTGTGCAAACTTTGCTGCAATTACTTCCTTCGGGAATAACCAGTACAACCGAGCTTGATTATGACGAATGGGATATTCCCGCTGTAACTATCGAAGATCAACCCCGTTTTGGATGGAGAGGTTTGATGCTGGATGTTTCCCGTCACTTTTTCACGGTAGCACAAGTGAAAGATTATATAGACCAAATGGTGAAATACAAATTCAATTTGTTGCATTTAGGATTGACGAATGACCAGGGCTGGCGCATTCAAATAAAAAGTTTACCTAAACTAACTGAAGTAGGTGCATGGAGAGTAGAAAGAACAGGCACATTTGGTAACTTATCAAAACCGCAACCCGGCGAGCCTGCAACGTATGGTGGATTTTATACCCATGAGGATATCAAAGAATTAGTGAAATATGCGGCGGATCGTTTTGTAAATATCCTGCCGGAGATCGATGTGCCGGGTCACAGTCTTGCAGCCATTGCTTCTTATCCCGAATTGTCCTGTACACCCGGAGAGTATTATGTAAGTCCCGGTGACAGGTTTATGGTATGGCCCGGAGGTGGTCAGCACTTTTATGGCTTATTGGATAACACCATTNNATTGGATAACACCATTTGCCCCGCTAATGAAAAAGCCTATGAGTTTTTGGATAAAGTATTTACGGAAGTAGCTCAATTATTTCCATTCGGATACATCCACATGGGTGGCGATGAAACAGCCCGCAACTTCTGGGAGAAGAGTGAACAGATAAAAGCATTAATGAAAAAGGAGAATCTGAAAGATTTGGATGAAGTGCAAAGCTATTTTGTAAAACGGGTAGAGAAGATCATCAATAGCAAAGGCAAAAAAATGATTGGCTGGGATGAAATTCTGGATGGCGGATTAGCTCCTAATGCAGCAGTAATGAGTTGGCGGGGAATGAAAGGTGGCATTGAAGCAGCTAAACAAGGTCATGAAGTAGTGATGAGCCCTACCGATTTTGCCTATATAGATTATATGCAGGGCGACGCTGCCATTGAACCTCCTGTATATTCAACATTGCGATTAAAAAAGGCTTACCAGTTTGAACCATTGCCAGAAGGAGTTGATGCCAAATTAATAAAAGGCGGGCAGGCCAACCTATGGACAGAACAGGTGTACAATACCCGGCACATGCAATACATGACATGGCCAAGAGCTTTTGCCATTGCCGAAGTATTGTGGAGTTCAAAAGAAAAAAGGAACTGGGAATATTTTTCTAAACGAGTAGAAAATCATTTCAAAAGATTGGATATGGCCGGAGTAAAATATGCTCCAAGCATATATGACCCTATCATTACTGCTACAAAAAAAGATACGGCTAGCGTAGTGGTAAAATTGGAAACGGAAATAGAAGGCCTGGATATTCACTATAGCTTTGACAATTCTTTTCCCGATAATTTTTACCCCGTGTATAAAGAACCGTTGACAGTGCCAAGAGACGCAGCAACTATGAAACTGATTACATACCGGAACAATGAACCCATAGGTAGAATGATGGTGCTTACGATAGCAGAGTTAAGAAAAAGAGCAGGGATAAAATAATTAATTGATAATAATTATAGGGTCGTCCAAAGTGTTAACACCTGTCTTCTTTGCCTTGTGAAATTTATTATGCATTCCATTTGCCAAACATCTCTTCTACTTTCTTAAACCGGTAATCAAAAATACCGTCCAGTTGTTTTTTTACAAACAGGGTATTAGCAAGTCTCCCAAATATCCAAAATGGGTTTTTGTAATGTATAATGTCCGTCATTTCCACGCCACCCGGTATTTCTTTGAAATGGTGCTGGTGGTGCCATAATGAATAAGGACCATAGCGTTGTTCATCAATAAAATACTGCTTGTCTTTTACCTGGGTTATTTCTGTCATCCAGTACAGTGGAATTCCCAAAAATGGTTTTACCGTGTATTCAATAATCTGACCGGCATACATAATATCTCCATGATGTTTGGAAATTACTTTAAACCCCATATTATCAGGAGTAATGGCCTGCAGGTTGGCAGGATTGGAGAAAAAATCCCAGGCTCTTTCTAATGAAATGGGGATTTTTTGGAATGTTTTGATGGAATGTGCTGCCATGGAGATTATTGGTTTAAATTCGTTTGAATAACGACTTACAGTAAGAAAAGTTCACCTGCACTATGTCATTTAATAAAGAAAGATTAGAAAGTAAATTTAAAGAGGAATACGAAAGGCTAAATGAAAAGCAGCGCATTGCCGTTGATACTATCGATGGCCCGGTGATGGTTATTGCCGGACCAGGCACTGGTAAAACACAAATATTGGCCAGCCGCATTGGAAAAATATTATTAGATACTGATGCACAGCCCGAAAATATACTTTGTCTTACCTATACCGAAGCAGGTGTAGTGGCGATGCGGAGACGGTTATTAAACTTTATCGGTCCAAATGCATATAAGGTAAACATCTGCACTTTCCATGCTTTTTGCAATGATGTAATACAGGATAACTTATCGCTGTTTGAAAAAACAGCCCTGGATCCTGTTTCTGATTTGGAAAAAATTCAATTCTTTAAAGAACTGATTGATTCTTTCCCCAAAAATCATCTGCTGAAAAGATATAGAGGTGATGTTTATTTTGAGATCAATAACCTGCAATCACTTTTCAGTAACATGAAAAAAGAAGGTTGGACACCTTCATTCATTAATCAAAAAATAGATGATTACCTCGCCAACCTGCCAACAAGAGATGAATTTATTTATAAAAGAAAATATAAAGAGTTCAATGCAGGTGATTTGAAAAGAGATAAAATACAGGAAGAACAGGAGCGAATGGAAAAGCTCCGGGCTGCAGTTGGTGAATTTGACCGTTTTCAACACTTAATGCGGAAAAAGAATCGCTATGATTTTGATGACATGATCAACTGGGTCATCAAAGCATTTGAAGAAAACAAAAACCTGCTCGCCAACTACCAGGAAAAATATCAATACATGCTGGTAGATGAATACCAGGATACAAGCGGTACACAAAACAGGTTGGTAGAATTATTGATCAGCTATTGGGAAAAGCCCAATGTATTTGTAGTGGGTGATGATGACCAGAGTATCTATCGCTTTCAGGGAGCCAACGTAGAAAATATGCTGGACTTTGCCGCTAACTATCAAAACGATCTACTCACTGTTGTATTAACCAACAACTATCGATCTACACAACCAATTTTAGATATTTCAAAAACGTTAATCAACCGCAATGACGAACGGTTGGTAAAAAAGATTGAAGGCCTTAGCAAAGAACTGCTTTCCACTAATCAACTTATTAACCAATTAACTAATAAACCATTCATCCGGGAATACGATACCCAGCGGCAAGAGATGATCGGCATAGCAAAACAAGTGCAGGATTTAGTGGGGCAACAAGTGCCCCCTGGAAAAATCGGCATTATCTATAAAGAAAATAAATACGGAGAAGAACTGGCGCAATATTTCAAGCTGCTGAATATTCCGGTATATAGCAAACGGCATTTGAATATTTTGGAATTGTCGCTGGGACAAAAAATAATGCTGGTATTAAAGTACCTCGCATCAGAACATGATATTTCATATAGCGGCGATGAAATGCTGTTCGAAATTTTGCACTTCGATTGGTTTGGCATTCCATCAATAGAAATTGCCAAGATCAGTATGGAAGTAGCCGAGAAAAGATATAAAGATGATAAGACTTCCATTCGCCAATTATTGGTTGAAAAATCCCTGGCTCCGGCTAAAGATCTTTTCAGCAGTAATCTTCACGGAGGGTTGAAAAAAACATCAGCTATCATTGAGCAATTGGTTACTGATGTTTCCAATGTTACGCTACAGCATTTATTTGAAAATATTATCAGGGAAGCCGGTGTGCTTAGTCACATAATGCAAAGCCCCGACAAACATTGGCAGTTGCAAATACTAACTGGCCTGTTTGATTTTGTAAAAGATGAAACCCATCGTAACCCCACTTTAAATCTCCAGGGATTTGTGAACCTTATTGAGATGATGGAAAAAGAGGACATCAAACTGCCTTTGGTACAGGTAAGTGGCAGCGATAAAGGTGTAAACCTGATGACAGCACATGGCTCAAAAGGATTGGAGTTTGAATATGTATTACTCGTTGGTTGCAATTCGTCATTCTGGGAAAAGAAAAGAAAACCCGGTGGTGGATATAAATTACCGGACACAATGTTTACTTCGCTAGCCGGTACTAACGATGAGGAAGAACTGCGTAGATTATTTTATGTAGCAATAACTAGAGCAGAACAGCATCTTTATATTTCCTACAGCAAATTCAAAAATGATGGCAAAGAATTAGAGCCATCGATGTTTATTGCAGAAATACAGGACGAACATCAACTGCCAATAGAGAAAATAATTATCGACACCGGAGTATTATCTGAATTTGCAGCGTTGCATTTTATAGAAGCGCAGGCACCCGAAATTGATAAAATAGAAGAAGAATATATTGGCCAATTGCTGGATAAGTTTGTAATGAATGTAACAGCGCTGAATAATTACCTGAAATGCCCCCTGGAGTTTTATTTCAAAAATTTAGTCCGCATACCATCTCCAAAGAATGAAGCCACTGAATTTGGTTCGGCTGTGCATCATGCACTGGAAAAACTATTCCGCAAAATGCAGGATGGTAAGAAAGATACATTTGAACCGAAAGAAGAATTTATTGGTGACTTTGTATGGTACATAGAACGTCATAGAGAAAGTTTTACCAGGGAACAATATGCCCGCCGCCTCGAATATGGCCAGGAAGTATTGAGCCACTATTACGATAAATACATCAGCAGTTTTAATAAAATTGTAACCATCGAACGGCGAATTAAAACCGTTTATAAAGATGTGCCGTTAAAAGGCGCATTGGATAAATTAGAATTCGATGGTAAATCAGTAAACGTAGTTGACTATAAATCCGGCGACCCTGATAAAGGTATTCCCAAAACAAAAGGGCCGTCAGACAAAGACCCCAATGGCGGCGACTACTGGCGGCAAGCCGTTTTCTATAAAATACTCGTAGATAATTACGAGCAGAAAGACTGGAAAGTCGTAAGCACCGAATTTGATTTTATTGAACCCGACAAAAAGAAAAACTATCGGAAAGAAAAAGTAGTTATCTCTCCGGTAGATATTATAACCGTTACTCAGCAAATAACTGATACCTGGGAGAAAATTCAAAACCGGGACTTTTATACCGGCTGCGGAAAAGAAGATTGCCATTGGTGCAATTTTGTAAAAACCAATAACCTGGCAATTGCCCTGCATTCGCTGGAAGAAGAACCTACAGAAGACTAACCGTGAAGCGGACTTGTTCTGCTTCGTTCGCCCTGAGGTGAACTTGTTCTACTTCTGGGGATTTATGATTTTAAAAACAACCCATTCCCGGCAAACTCTTTAAGTTTGCACCTCGCATGAGTTATAAAAGTGTAATATCAGCAACAGCCCTCCTTATAATCTCTTTAATCAGTATAATCAGTGGTCCGGGCTGCGCCAATATCATACCGCCGCAAGGTGGACCAAGAGACTCCATTCCCCCGGTACTTCTGAAAGCTACTCCGGTCGACTCTACAAGAAATTTTACAGGAAATAAAATCGTTTTCACTTTTGATGAGTTTGTGGATGTGCAGGCTGTACAGGAAAATTTATCCGTTTCTCCTTCTCCCAGGATCAATCCTTCTGTGGACTTTAAATTAAATACCGTTACAGTAAAATTGAAAGATAGCCTTGAAGCCAATACTACTTATTCTATAAACTTCGGTGATGCCATTAAAGACTATACCGAAGGAAATCCCATAAAGGGATTTACCTATACCTTCTCCACCGGAAAGTATATTGATTCATTAGAACTTACCGGCAATGTGATGCTGGCTGAAACCGGCAAAACAGATTCTACATTAATTGTCATGCTTCATACCAGTGCCGATGATTCCGTGGTGGTGAAAGATAAACCCCGCTATGTAGCAAAACTGGATAGTAAAGGGAATTTTATTTTTAAAAATCTTCCCCCCAAAACTTTTTACCTGTATGCCCTTAAAGATGAGGGTGGCACCCGTCGGTATTTCAGTGATAAACAATTGTTCGCTTTTGCGGATAAGCCAGTAATTGTCTCGGGCAAAACCGAACCTGTTACCTTGTATGCATACTCAGTAAAGCCACCGCCTCAGCAAACTGCTGCACAATCCGGTATCAATATCGGAAATCGAAATAAAAAAGGAGAAGGAATGGCTGCTGATAACCGTTTAAAGTACCTGACTAATCTCAATAATAATCAGCAGGACTTGTTGGCTAATTTCACCATAACTTTTGAACAGCCACTTCGTTCTTTCGACTCAACAAAAATCAGGCTTTATACCGATTCTGTTTTTACCCCAGTTGCTGGTTATACATTTCAAAAAGACACCAATAACAAAAAAATTGTTCTTATACACACCCCCCTGACCGGTCAAACTGATTGGAAAGAAAACACCACCTACCATCTTATTCTAGACAAGGATTTTGCATCAGACTCTTCCGGTAAAAAATTATTGAAGACCGATACCCTTAGCTTTAAAACAAAAAAAATAGCTGATTACGGCTCTCTGCAATTAAAATTTAAAAATCTGGATATAGCCAAAAACCCAGTTCTGCTCTTTGTTTTAAGTGAAAATATTTTTAAATCCGTATCGCTGAGCAATGCTGAGTTTTCGCAGCCTCTTTTCCTTCCCGGCGAATATGAGCTTCGCATTTTATATGATACAAATAAAAACGGTGTATGGGATCCGGGTCAATTTTTCGGCAAACACAAACAGCCTGAATTGGTGAAATCAATTGAAAGAAAAATAACTGTGAAACCAGCCTGGCAGAATGAAATTGAAATAACACTTTAGTGAATACCCAATTGTGAATAGAACCCGGCTCTTTCAGGAATCCTATTGACATTTCACTATTCACCATTGACTATCTTTGCTCCATGCAATTTTCCTCTTCCCTTTTAGAAAATGCCGTCAATGAATTTGCCAAACTTCCCGGTATTGGCAAAAAGACGGCTTTACGGTTGGTATTGCATTTATTAAAGCAGGATACCAAAGAGGTAGGACAGTTTAGCGAAGTCATAGCCCGGATGAGGAGTGAAATTAAATTTTGTCAACGTTGTTTTAATGTAGCGGATGGAGATATTTGTTCTATCTGTGCCAATTCACTAAGAAAACAGGAAGTGATTTGTGTGGTGGAAAGTATCCGGGATGTGATTGCCATTGAAAGCACACAGCAATTCAACGGAACCTACCATGTATTGAACGGGGTTATNNCGGGGTTATCTCCCCGCTGGATGGCATTGGCCCCGACCAATTGAATATCGAATCATTAATCAATCGAATTGAAAAAGAGAAGACAGAAGAATTGATCTTTGCATTGAACCCCAACATACAAGGTGACACCACTATCTATTATATTCAGAAGAAGTTACAGCCTTTCAGTATCCGCATCACTACTATTGCCCGTGGTATTGCCTTCGGCGGCGAACTCGAATATGCCGATGAAATGACCCTGGCAAGAAGTCTGCAAAACCGCCTCCCCGTTGAGAGTTATGTCTCTAACCGGTAAGTCCCGCCCCGCTTGTTTATTATACCTATATAACTTAGCTTTGCTGCCATACTACAGGCGGATTTGTTTATTGTTCGGCCTGCTCTAAACAAGAACTAATAAACGTACGAGACTCCCTCCACGGTTTCCCAACGTTTATAGTTCGCAAACATTCATTGTATGAAAACAATTCAGGATTGTTTGAAAGAACGCATTTTAATTATTGATGGTGCTATGGGCACTATGATTCAACGCCACAAACTAACCGAAGCAGATTACCGTGGCGAAAGGTTTAAAGACTGGCAGTGTGATGTAAAAGGCAATAATGATCTGCTGAACATTACACAACCACATATCATTACCGCAATACATAAGGACTACCTGGATGCAGGTGCTGATATTATTGAAACAAATACTTTTAGCAGCACTACTATTGCAATGGCTGATTATGAAATGCAGTCGTTGGCTTATGAATTAAATGTAGCTGCAGCCAGGTGTGCTAAAGAAGCTATTAAACAATCCGGTAAACAGGCATGGGTAGCTGGTGCTATCGGGCCATTAAATAAAACATTATCACTTTCTCCCGATGTAAACAATCCGGGCTTCCGTGCTGTTACATTTGATGAAGTGGTAAATGCCTATTATGAACAGGTAAAAGGATTGGTAGATGGCGGCGTTGATATTTTGCTCATAGAAACCATATTTGATACACTGAATGCAAAAGCGGCCATCTTCGCCATTAAAAAATATTTTAGGGATACAAAGCAAGAAGCCTTGCCAATCATGATCAGTGGGACGATTACTGATGCGTCTGGCAGAACACTCAGCGGGCAAACTCTTGAAGCTTTCTACACTTCTATCATGCATGCCAAACCAATCAGTGTTGGCCTGAACTGTGCATTAGGGGCAAAAGAAATGCGACCCCATATTGAGGAACTTTCACAAATAGCCAGCTGTTATGTATCGGCCTATCCCAATGCGGGTTTACCCAATGCTATGGGAGAATATGATGAACACCCCGAAGACACCGCCCACTACCTGGAAGATTGGGCAAAGGAAGGCTGGGTGAATATTGTAGGCGGCTGCTGTGGCACTACCCCTGATCATATCAGGCATATTGCACAGGAAGTAAAAAATATTACACCCAGGCAATTACCCGTAGTAGAAAAAGAATTAGCATGACCACTCCCCAACTACTGATATTAATATCTCTCCTTATACTTGTAGTGAACAACTTTTCATTTATAAAAAAGCTGTTTGTAAAAAAGAATTCATAAATGCACGACACAGTTGTTATCAAACCGTATTTAAGATTAGCCGGATTAGAGCCATTGGTTGTAAGACCGGAAACTAATTTTGTAAATGTTGGTGAAAGAACGAATGTAACAGGTTCGAAAAAATTTGCCCGCCTCATCAAGGAAAATAAATACGAAGAAGCATTAAGTGTAGCAAGGCAACAGGTAGAGAATGGAGCCCAGGTACTCGATGTAAATATGGATTGTGCCTTATTAGATGGTGTGCTGGCAATGACCACTTTCCTGAACCTGGTACAAAGTGAGCCGGATATTGCTAAGATTCCGATCATGATCGACAGCTCCAAGTTCGGGATCATTGAGGCGGGATTAAAATGTGTACAGGGAAAGTGTATTGTAAACTCTATTTCTATGAAAGAAGGCGAAGCTAAATTCATAGAACAGGCCATTATTTGCCAGAGCTACGGTGCATCAGTTATAGTAATGGCATTTGATGAAAAAGGACAAGCTGATACCAAACAACGCAAAGTAGAAATTTGCCACCGTGCCTATAAAATATTGACAGAACAGGTGGGCTACGATCCGCAGGATATAATTTTCGATCCTAACATTTTTGCTATTGCCACCGGTATGGAAGAGCATAATAATTATGGTGTTGATTTTATAGAGGCTACCAAAGAAATAAAACAACTGATGCCTTTAACGAAAGTTAGCGGTGGTGTCAGCAATCTTTCTTTTGCATTTCGTGGAAATGATCATGTACGGGAAGCCATGAACAGTGTGTTTCTTTTTTATGCCATCAAGGCGGGTATGGACATGGGTATAGTAAATGCGGGACAGTTAGTTGTGTATGATGAAATAGAACCGAAGCTGAAAAAGCTTTGCGAAGATGTAATTCTTAACCGCAATAATGATAACAATGAAGCTACTGAAAGCCTGATCGCTTTTGCCGAAACAGTAAAAGCAAAAGGAAAAGAAAATATAAAAGATGAAAGCTGGAGAGAAACTTCAGTAGAAGAAAGGTTAAAACATTCTTTGGTAAACGGAATCACCGATTATATTGATGCGGATACTGAAGAAGCCAGAAACAAATACCCAAAACCTCTTGATGTTATTGAAGGCCCGCTGATGGATGGTATGAATGTAGTGGGAGATTTATTCGGAGCTGGTAAAATGTTTTTACCACAGGTAGTAAAAAGTGCAAGGGTGATGAAAAAATCGGTAGCCGTTCTCACTCCTTTCATTGAAGCCGAAAAAGAAGAAAGAAAACAGGCACATCTCGCTGCCGGTACTATTAATGAAGAAGCTGCCGGGGCGCCTAAAGTTTTACTGGCAACGGTAAAAGGCGATGTGCATGATATTGGTAAAAACATTGTAGGTGTTGTATTGGGCTGTAATGGTTACGACATTATTGACCTTGGTGTAATGGTGCCAACAGACAAAATTTTAGATACGGCTGATAAGGAAAATGTTGATATAATTGGCCTCAGTGGCCTTATTACTCCCTCCCTGGATGAAATGGTGCATGTGGCACATGAGATGAAACGCCGTGGCACGAAACAACCATTGTTGATCGGCGGCGCTACCACTTCGAGAATGCATACGGCAGTAAAAATTGCGCCGCAATATGACAATGGGGTATTGCACATTCTTGATGCATCCAGAAGTGTAACGGCGGTTAGCACCTTACTCAATAAAGAACAACGCAGCTCCCTGCTTCAGCAAACACAACATGAATATGAAGAGCTCCGCAACCAGTTTTTGAATAAGAACAAAAAAACGCTGATTCCCTATAGTGAAGCGGTTGTTACCAAAGAGTATTTTGACTGGAAAAATTATACCCCGACCAGGCCTGCCGTAGACGGTGTGAAAGTGTTGAAGGATTTTGATCTGGCTACCATTGCCCGGTATATTGACTGGGGACCTTTCTTTATCGCCTGGGAAATGCCCGGTCGTTTTCCTGAAGTACTATCAGATAAAATTTTCGGTGTCGAAGCTACCCGTCTTTATAATGATGCAACAAAGATGGTGGAGCAATTGGTAAAAGAGAAATGGTTCATGGCAGATGGTGTTATTGGATTCTGGCCCGCCGCCAGTAATAATGCAGATACGGTAACCTTACAAACAAGTACAGGAGAAGTAAAACTTGAATCACTCCGGCAGCAACTAAAGAAAGCTGTTGGGCAACCCAGTTATTCATTAGCTGATTTCATCAAACCAACGCAAAACAGTTCCCCGCTTGGCGATGGCGACACCAACGGAGATTACATGGGTGCATTCGCTGTTACCATTCATGGTGCAAAAAAATATATTGACCAGTTTGCTGCTGATCATGATGAATACAATAAAATACTGGTGCAAATATTGGCTGACCGTTTTGTAGAAGCCTTTGCAGAATGCCTGCATGAAAAAGTGAGAAAAGAATACTGGGGTTATGACCAAAACGAAACATTGACCAATGAACAAATGATACGGGAAGAATATAAAGGTATCCGGCCCGCACCAGGCTATCCGGCCTGTCCCGACCATACAGAGAAAATTAAATTATTTGATTTATTGAATGTTACAGAAAACATCGGCATTGAAATGACTGAAAGCCTAGCTATGAATCCACCGGCTTCTGTTTGCGGCTGGTATATCGCTCATCCGCAAAGCCATTATTTTGGTTTGGGTAAAATTGGTAAAGACCAGCTGGAAGATTATGCGAACCGAAAAGGAATGAGTTTGGAAGAGGCGGGGAAGTGGTTAAGGCCGGTGCTGGAATAAAATTACTTTAATAGGTTATAGGCATTCATTTCCCGTATTAATTGTTCAGGAGAATCAAAGTGAATGCTGTTGAAGCCTAATGCCTCCGCGGCCTTTATATTTCGCAAATTATCGTCAATAAACAAAGCTTCCTCCGCCTTTACATTGTACCGCTTGAGTAGTAAATTGTAAAACTCCGGAAATGGTTTTCTAATTTTTTCTTCGCCACTCACTACCCTGCCATCGAACCAATGGAGAAAATTATAGCGAACAAGGGCAATATCAAACAATCCTGCCTGCCAGTTGGTTAATGCATAAAATTTATAATGATGGGTATCTTTTAACTGGCGGAAAATATTAACAGTACCAGCAATAGGTCCCTTCAGCATATCGGTCCACCTGCCGTAATAATCCCGGATAGCTGTTTCCCAATCAGGATATTGCTTTACCAGTTCTTCTGTAGCACCTACAATAGAACGACCCTCATCCTGTTTCTCATTCCAGTCTAAAGTGCAGATAGTAGTAAGGAAATAATCTCTTTTCTCAATGGAGTCAAAATAGGTCTCATTAAAAACATATTTGGGATTCCAGTCAATTAGTACCCCTCCCAGATCAAAAATGATTGTATTTATCGCTGCCATTATTTGTACCTGTATTTTAACCATATCATTATTAATGACATGGAAAGTACGATTGCATTGGTAAGAATAATGACCCAGTTATCAAGCAATGCACCGTACCAGATCCACATTACTTCATTTATAGCTGCAATTAAAAACATCAGTAAAGAAATATCTTTTGCTGATTTTTCCTTCCAGGTTTTAATTACCTGGGGAAGAAACGTAAGGGATGTTATTGCTCCCGCAGAGTAACCGAGTATATCAACAAATGCCATTATTTAATTTTTTTAATGTGTTTAGCTTCTTCTGCTGTAGCAGGTGCCAAACTTACAGCAGTTCCGCCGCCGGGAGCCAATTTTAATTTCAGCATCGTTTTACTATCCACCAGAAATTTTTCAATCACATAGGCTTCAGGATTATTTTTCCAGTCTGCATTGTCTGCATCTCTGTAAATGGTGGCAACATATTTTTTATCCGTAGCTAAAAAAGATAAAGAAGTAGTAAAGTTCCTCGGTTGTTCATCTGTCATTGCTCCTAAAAACCAGGTCTCCTTCCCTTTTGCTTTCCGGGCACTAATGACATAATCGCCGGGTTCTGCTTCCAGTATTTTAGTATCATCCCAATCTACTGCTACATCTTTTATGAATTGGAAAGCATCCATTTTTGCTTCATAATTCTCGGGCAAGTCAGCGGCCATTTGCAAAGGACTGTACATGGTAACATATAAAGCCAGCTGTTTACATAAAGTGGTGTGTACCTGTTCTTTTTTCGTGGAGTCAAACTGATTCAGCTTTATCCTGAACAAACCGGGTGTATAATCCATCGGTCCGCCCATCAGTCTTGTAAAAGCCAAAATTGTTTCATGCTCCGGTGGATTGCCTTCACTCCACGCATTAAATTCATTGCCTCTTGCTGCTTCACAGGCAAGAAAATTAGGATAGGTTCTGTGCAAGCCAGTAGGTCGAACCGGTTCATGTGCATCAAGCATAATTTTATAGGAAGCTGTTTTCTTCATTACTCTTTCGTAATGTTTTACCATCCACTGCCCGTCGTGGTGTTCGCCTCTCGGAATAATTCTTCCCACATAACCTGTTTTTACTGCGTCATATCCATAGTTTTTCATAAATCGATACGCCGTATCCATCCATCTTTCATAATTAGTAACAGAAGCAGATGTTTCATGATGCATAATGATCTTCACCCCTTTGGATGCTGCATACTGTTGCAGTTCCTTTACATCAAAATCAGGATAAGGGGTTACAAAATCAAATACATCTTCTTTCCATTGGCCAAACCAGTCCTCCCATCCCACATTCCACCCTTCCACAAGCACTCCTTCAATTCCATTTTTTGAAGCAAAGTCTATGTATTTTTTAACGTTGGCTGTTGTTGCACCATGTCGTCCATGAGCTACTAATGTGGAACCTGATTGTGTGGCGGCATAATCCCAGCTTGATTTACCAACATGCAGCTCCCACCATACTCCCACCATTTTATGTGGCTTGATCCACGATGGATCAGCGACTTTGGAAGGCTCATTCAGGTTTAGGATCAGTTTTGAAGCAAGAATTTCTGTGGCTTTATCGCTGACGATAATAGTTCTCCACGGAGTTACCGCAGGTGTTTGTAAATAGGCTTTATTACCTACAGCATCAGGGACAAGATGAGCTTGCAAAATAAAAGATGATTTATCGATCACCAGGTTCATGGCAGGATAGTTTACCAACGCTGCTTCATGAATATTAATATACAAACCATCAGCGGATTTCATCATCAATGGTGTTTGTACAGCATTCTTATCAAAAAATGTTTTGGCAGCTATTTCCTGGCTCATAGCGCTGCTACTTGCATCTACTTGACTCAGCACAGTAGTATTATACTTGAATTCGTTCGTATCATAATCACCGGGAATCCAAAAAGTTTTATGGTCACCGGTTACCGCAAATTGGGTAAGCTCATTTGCGATTATAAAATGGTTGAGTTTGGATTGTGGTGGAAATGAATACCGAAATCCAACTCCATCATTAAACACCCGGAAAATAATTTGTAATTGAATTCCGGAGCCGGAGCGGTCAGCTAATTTTAATACAAGTTGTTTGTAATTATTCCGGATACTACTTGTTTCTCCCCATACCGGTTTCCATGTTTCATCTGCAACAGATGAATCAACAGCAGGCACATCAAATTTTGTTAAGGAAACATCCGGAGATTTGAATTTCATCCCTAAGCCGGAAGTGGCAATTACAGTTTTCCCTTTATAAAAAACCTGGTATGCAATACTACCATCCGTACGATGGAGTATTCCTAATTGAATATTTCCGTCAGGAGAATAAATTGTAAGAGACTGGTCAGCATAGGCAGTTTGAATAAATCCTGTAACCAGGAATACAAATAGTAATTTTTTGACCCACATGGCAAAGCAATTTTGCTATGAAGATAACACTTTTGTGTAATAGGTACACATTGCTATTACCTCTTTTCAAACAACCACCAGTAACGTTTCCGGGGCCTTACCTTATAATTGGTACTGATATAATTGCTAATGTGTTGCATTGCTTCGTCGATACTATCAGTAATAAGTACAAGACTCATATCTTCCTTTGAAATAGTGCCCTGTTGGGCCATCCATTCAATATTTTCCATTAATGGCTGATAATACTCTTTACCAAATAAAACAATAGGAAAATTGGTGACTGATTTGGTTTGTACCAGTGTCAGTATCTCAAACAGTTCATCCATAGTACCAAACCCACCGGGCATGATGATAAAGGCATAAGAGTACTTTGCCAACAATACTTTTCTAACAAAAAAATGCTCGAAGGTCACAGACTTGTGGACATAAGGGTTTGCTTTTTGCTCAAAAGGCAGTTGGATATTACAACCAATAGATTTTCCGTTATTTTCAAATGCCCCCCGGTTCGCTGCTTCCATAATACCCGGGCCACCACCCGTCATGGTTGTCAATCCTGATTCTGCAATCTGTTTTCCAAATTCTCTTGCTTTAATATAATACGGATGATCTTCCTTAAATCTGGCAGAGCCAAACACAGTAATGCAGGGACCGATGAAATGGAGGTTTCTAAACCCCTTGATAAATTGCCAGAAAACCCGCCAGGCAAATCCAAATTCATAGCTACGGCTTTTGGGGCCGTCTAAATAAACAGGCTCTTTGGAGGGGATAATTATACTACTTGTTGATTTTGTCGTTGCTTCCATTGTAAAATGTAAATTGCTTTCCAATTTAAACAATAATACCCCTCCCCTAAAGGGGAGAAGAAAACTTATACAATACTCGGCTAAATTTTATAAAGTTTTATTATGAAAATAATTTCATACAACGTAAATGGCATCCGGGCTGCAATTAAGAAAGGATTTATTGACTGGTTAAAAACTAACCCTGCCGATGTGATTTGCATACAAGAAACAAAAGCCGTACAGGGAGATGTTGATGTAAAACAACTGGAAGATTTAGGGTTTCACCACTATTGGTTCAGTGCACAAAAAAAGGGATATAGTGGTGTAGCCGTGTTTACTAAGATCAAACCCGATAAAGTAGAATATGGAAATGGTCACGGACCTTGTGATGATGAAGGCCGTGTCATTCAACTTGATTTTAAAGATGTAAAACTTATCAATGCTTACTTTCCGTCCGGCACCAGTGGTGAAGAACGTCAAGATTTTAAATATAAATGGCTTGATGAATTCAATGCCTGGCTGAATAAACTCAGAAAGAAAACCCCGAAACTTATCCTATGTGGTGATTATAATATTGCCCATAAAGAAATTGATATTCATGACCCGAAAGGGAATAAAAAATCATCCGGGTTTTTACCCGAAGAAAGAGAATGGATGACAAAATTCCTGGAAAATGGTTGGGTAGATGTGTTCAGAGAATTTCATCCGGAGCCGCATCGTTATAGTTGGTGGAGTCAGCGGTTTCCTACAGTGAGGGCACAAAACAAAGGATGGAGAATTGATTACTTCACGGTAACAGACGAACTGAAAAAAAATGTAAGGGATGCTGATATTTATCCGGATGTGAAGCATAGTGACCATTGTCCTGTTTACCTCGATATAAAAATCTAATCATCATGATTATTTATAATGTTACCGTCAAAATAGAGCATGTCATTGCCAATCAGTGGCTCCTTTGGTTAAAAAACGTCCATATACCTGAGCTGATAGCAACAGGATGTTTTACCCACGCCACCATTTTACGGCTGATGGAGGTAGATGAAACGGACGGACCAACTTATGCTATACAATATCATGCAGAAAGCAAAGCATTGTATAACCGCTATATAGACAAATTCTCTGATGATATGAGAAAAAAAAGTATTGACAAATGGGGCAATCAATTCATCGCCTTTCGTTCGGTAATGCAGGTTGTGCATTGAGTGTGCAAAAGAAATATTTTATTTTGCAAATGCTGAAACAGTTGTATATTCTTTTCAAACCCGCTACTGGCAAGGATTTGCTCACTTACCGACGAAACCCTTTACTGGCAAGGCTTTCATAAAATAAAAATAATTTTATTCCCAATTTATTCATCCATATTATCCTCTCAAAACCTTGTCCCATGCGGTTTCGGGCTGATTCGTCAAAATTCAGAAATCAAATAAAAATATTTTGCCGGAATAAAAAAGCTTCTAAATTTGTTGCTCTTACCAAAACATAAAAAAATCACAACACATGAACAAAGCTGAATTAATCGCAAAACTTTCTGACGATGCAGGCATCACTAAAACACAGGCAAATGCTGCTCTGGATTCTTTCGTAGAGGCAGTTACAAAAACATTAAAAGGTGGTGGTAAAGTTACCCTGGTTGGTTTTGGCACTTTCTCTGTATCTAAAAGAGCTGCCCGCAATGGTCGTAATCCGCAAACTGGTGAAGTCATTAAAATCAAAGCAAGAAAAGTTGCTAAGTTTAAGGCTGGTAAAGAATTGGCTGCTAAAATGTAACCGCATTATGTATGGCAGTAGAAAAGCTCCATTCCGGACAATTCGGGACGGAGTTTTTTTTACAGGTAGATAATAGTCTATTTTTACAAATCAATTAAAATAATATTGTATGGGAAGAGGAGATAAAAAAACAGCTAAAGGCAAACGTTTTAAAGGTTCTTTTGGTAAAAGCAGACCTGTTACTAAAAGCCTGGCTCAAAAAGCAGCAGCAAAGAAAACTGCAGCTAAAAAGAGTGCTTAATAAAGTGTAAATAGGATATATTAATTACTACATTATATCCTATTTACTTTTTATGCTCATTCTCAGGGTGCCAATCTCTCGATTTTCCACTCACCATCTTGCATTAGTATATACTGCAGTCTGTCATGCAGGCGACTGGGACGCCCCTGCCAAAATTCAATAATAACGGGCTTTACAATATAACCACCCCAGTGTGATGGTCGTTGCAATTGTTTACCCTCCAATTTATTTTCAAGATCCTTGTAATGATTATCCAGCCATTCCCGGCTTTCAATTACCTGGCTTTGAGGTGATGCTAATGCTCCTATCTGACTTCCGGCTGGCCTGGAGCTAAAATATTCATCACTTGCTGCAGAACTGATTTTTTCAATCAGGCCGGTAATACGAACCTGTCTTTCCAATTCTTTCCAGAAAAAAACCAGGCAGGCCTTAGGATTTTCGGCCAGCTGCTGACCTTTAAAGCTGCTATAGTTAGTAAAAAAGGTAAAGCCCGTTGTATCATATCCTTTTAATAATACTATCCTTGCAGAAGGTACACCGTCAGAAGAAGCAGTAGCCAGTGTCATGGCATTCACTTCATCAATTTCTGAAGCCATGGCTTCATCCCACCATTTTGAAAACTGCTGCATGGGATTTGCTTCAGCATCTTTCTCCGACAATCTTTCCTGTGAATAATTTTTCCTGATATCGGCGATACTTCCTATCATGTTTAGAGTTTGAATGGCAAAGTTAACGCCTTCATATACATTACATAAAAAAGCCCGGTGTAGAACCAGGTTAACTCGTATAAACAACTGTGTTTATGAATTGAAATGTTTCTTGGCCAGTTCGTCTCTTTCTTCTGCCACCATATTCAGCATACTTTCTAATTCGCCAATACGTTTTAACTGGCCCTCCAGTTTTTTATTGGCATCAGCAACCGCCTGCATATCGTTATTAAGTTCTTCCAGGTAAGCCACTCTTTTTTGGAGTTGCTGCCGCTGAAAGTTAGCTTCCTTTAATTTGTCTTCTGTTTCTGTCAGCTCTTCAAGCAATTGTTTGTTTTCGGAAACGGTAGCGCCATTTTTACGTTTTAGTTCTTCATAATCCTGTGAAACTCTATAATGGGCCTCTTTCAAATCTTCATGTTCCATATTGATCCGTTTGGAGGCATTTACCTGGCTCTCCAGTTTATGTATTTTATCCTGCAGTGTGTTGAATTCGTTATAGGCACTATCCAGCATTGAATTCATTTCTTTTGTCAGATGCTCCTTTTGCTGAATATTGTTTACTTCCTTTTCTTTTTGTGATAACATCAACTTCAAATCATCAACCATATTGGAAAGCTCTTCATTTGTTTTCAATATTTCCTGTTGTTTCTCTTCTGTTTCTTTCACAATATCTATCTGTCCGAGTAACTGGTTAATTTTTTCATTATGCTCCAGCAAACTGCTTTGTGCCTGGCGGAGTTGTGTAATATAGTCTGGCTGCTTTTCACCTGTTGGTGGTGCAATTTTCCGTAGTGTGTCTATTTCGGCTTGCAGTTTCCTGTTCAGCTTCTTTGTTTCTTCTGCTTCAATCAGATTGATATTATTATTCTCTTTTGCTTCTTCTAATCGCTTTCTTAAGTCAGTTAACTCCTTATCTCTTATTTCAGTATCATTAAAATAGCGAAGCTTCCACTCTTCCAATGTCTTGGAGACTTTTTCTGTTTCCATCGGGGATGATTTCATTCCCTTGCGGCTGGTTATAAAGAAATGAATGGTAATACCTAGAGTGATTGCTCCCAGCATAAGCACAATAATCTCAATGATAGAAAGGGAAAGATTTGCCATAACAGAAACGTCAGATTTGAAACTATTAAAAAGTGAGCAGACAGTAATTAATAGTTTTTCACAAGCGGGGATATAAGCAGATGCAAGATAGCCGCTGTACGATACCAGCAAATAGTAAATGTACTATTACCCTAAAATTGTAGAATTTATCCTCTTACCAATGTACCTACTTTTTCACCTGTCACTACCCGGCGAAGATTACCGGGTTTGTTCATATCAAAAACAATGATAGGAAGATTATTCTCCTGGCAAAGGGTAAAGGCTGTCATATCCATAATCTTCAGGTTTTGGGAGAGACAATCCTGATAGGTAATGACATTGTATTTAGTTGCAGTAGGGTCTTTTTCAGGGTCGGCAGTATAGATACCATCAACTCTTGTTCCTTTCAGAATAACATCTGCATTAATTTCGATTGCCCGCAGTGAGCCTGCAGTATCAGTTGTAAAGTAAGGGTTACCAGTCCCGGCTCCGAAAATAACCACCCGGCCTTTTTCTAAGTGGCGGATAGCCCGGCGGCGGATATAGGGCTCAGCAATCTGCTCCATTTTAATAGCACTTTGTAAACGGGTATATACACCTACTTTTTCCAATCCTGCCTGTACCGCCATTCCATTGATGACCGTAGCCAGCATCCCCATATAATCTCCATGTGCCCTTTCAATACCTGTATCAGCTTCATTCATACCACGGTAAATATTACCTCCGCCAATAACTAAGGCCACCTGAACGCCCAATTCGGTAATTAACTTAATATCCTGGGCATACATGGCTATGACGTCGGTGTCAAATCCAAAGCTTTTATCGCCCATTAATGCTTCACCGGAAAGTTTGAGGAGGATGCGTTTGTACTTAGGTAACATTGGAGCTTTATTTTCGCCACGAAGATAGGGATTTGAATTATTGTTTAACCGCCTTCAGACTGTATACCATCGGTATCTTTCCTTCCAATCCTTTTATATGCCACTTGCCTTTTTCAAACTCCACCGTATTGCGAAAGCAGGCATAAGGTGAATACATGAATTCATTGAAATGCCCTATCTGTAAACCATTTGTAATTAAAGCATTCAATATCTCACTAATACTATGATTCCAGCCATATTCTTTTCCCGTAATATCAGCATCCCGGTCGGTATAAGTGCCTTCACTCTCAGTTATTATTACTTCACTGTTTTCGTATGAATATTGAAAGTGTGTAAACTCATCATCAAACATCCATAGTACCGGATGAAAATCGGCCATATAGAAAATGCCACCAGGTTTCAGGTAGCAACTGATTATTTCTGCCCATTTATTCAAATCGGGCAACCAACCGATGGTGCCGTAAGAGGTAAAAACGATATCAAATTTTTCGTTCAGGTGTTCCTTTAAATCGTAGACATTGCAACAAATGAATGTTGCATTCATGCCCAAGTCGTTATTCAATTGTTTAGCTTCTTTGATTGCTTCATCTGATAAATCAACTCCTGTAACAACTGCCCCCAATCTCGCCCAGTTAAGACTATCCATTCCAAAATGGCATTGCAGGTGAAGCATTGTCTTTCCTTTTACATCACCAAGTTCATTCAGTTCGATTGGGGTCAATACGTTTTCACCGGCTTTAAACCCGGCAAGGTTATAGAAAGAAGAATCTTTGTGAACGGCGGTTCGCTGATTCCAGAGTTGTTTGTTGGCGTCGAAGTAACTACTATAATCACTCATACAATAAAGATAAACAGTGGTTTCTGATTAAGTAAACTGCTATTTCGCCGAACTTCAACTTTTTTCGACCGAAAGCAAAAATTATGCTTCCTTCTTCCTTTTCTTTTTTGTAGCTTAGGGAAGGCACCGGTAACGGAAAGGGTTCCGCTTACATGAATACGAATCTGATGTTTGAATTTATTATTTCGTATAAAAATTTATTTACTGAGCCTGGTGGTGCTGTAAATGAAGGAGATGATCCTATTAACGGAATATCTACGTTGTCACTTTAAATAATATTAGATGAAAAAAAACTATTCATTCCTGTCAATATTTATCCTGCTGACCATTCTGGTATCCTGTTCAAAACATACAGGCACCTATAATAGTGATTATCTCCAGCCTGGTTTTGCCACGCAAAACTCTTACAGCCAGGTAAGTTTCTGGGCAGAAGACCTCTACGGGGGTGGTACAGACAACTATATTTTTGTTCCGGCCGGCATCTTAACTATAAGCATTGGGGGCCAAACAAATACGTTATATTATTATCTAAATAGTCCGGGGCCTTCTTCTTGCGGTGCTTTTGGTGTAGTAAGTTTTTCTTTGCGTCCTGGAACATATTCGTGGAAAGGATGGAATTCAATTCGTACTGATACCCTTAGAAGAACAGTCACCATTCCTCCGGGTTCTCCGTGTGTTTTCGTACGAATATGATTTATGGAATACAAAAGCCCCCCGACAAAGACGAGGGGCTTAATAATATTAAGTCACTTAGATTCTATTATCCTAACGCCACTCTCTTAAACGCAGTCACCTGCACATCACCATTCTCTTTCAGGTAGTCAGCAACTGTTTTGCCGCCATCCTTTACAAATGCCTGGGCTGTTAATGTTTGTTCTTTAAAGAAAGCACCCATTTTACCTTCGGCAATTTTAGTCAGCATTTCTTCTGGTTTGCCAGCCATTTTGGGGTCTTCTTTCATCACATCTATAATGATAGCTTTTTCTCTTGCTACTACTTCAGCCGGTACGCTGGCCGCATCAACTGCTACAGGGTTTAATGCCGCTATTTGCATAGCTACATCTTTACCAACTTCAGCAGCTTCTTTGCTTAAGCCTACCAATACACCGATACGGTTAGCACCATGAATATAAGAAGCCACATAAGGAGCTTCTATTGTTTGAAACTTTGTGATACCGATTTTTTCACCAATAGCAGCCAGTTTATCATTGATAAGGTCTGAAACCTTTGCACCATTGATAACCGCATTATTAAGCTCTTCTTCTGTGCTGATATTATCAGTGATAGCTACATTGGCTATACTTTTTACCAGGCCAATGAAATCTTCATTATTAGAAACAAAATCCGTTTCGCAGCTTACACATACTACCACACCACGTTTGTTATCAGCAGTTGTTTGTGCAATTACAACACCTTCTTTGGCCTCCCGATCGCTCCTTTTAGCGGCTACTTTCTGTCCTTGCTTACGCAACCAGTCAATCGCTGCTTCAAAATCACCATTGGTTTCTGTCAACGCCTTGCTTCAATCCATCATACCTGCACCAGTAGCCTGGCGAAGTTTATTTATTTCTTGTGCACTTATAGTTGCTGTGCTCATATACTTAATAAATTAAAAATTAATAATTAGAAATTAATAATTCCCGTCAGCTGTAGTTAACTATTGTATTACCAATAAACTTTAACCTACAAACTGATATTATCTGCGTCCGCCACCAGGACCACGGTTACCACCCGGACCACCGGTTGTACGACGTCTTTGTCCGCCGCCGGCACCACCTGCACCACGGCCTCTTCCACCACGGCCACCTTCGGCTTCAGCTTCTGCCAGCAACTTAGCGGCTTTTCTTTCTTTTTCATCATCTGTTATATCATCCACTTCTTCATCTTTTGCAGCTTGTCTTTCAGCAAGACCTTCTGCAATAGCAGCAGTGATATAGTTAACGATGATGGCAATTGATTTGGTAGCATCATCATTGGCAGGAATAGCGAAATCAACTTTGTTAGGATCACAATTGGTATCTACTACACCGAAAGTAGAGATGCCGAGGCGTTTTGCTTCAGCCAGAGCAATATGTTCATGACCGATATCCACGNNCCACGATAAACAAAGCAGCAGGTACACGGCCCAACTGGGCGATACCACCTAATACTTTATCCATTTTATCCCTGTCACGGCTAAGTGTCAGACGTTCCTTTTTAGTAATGCTGTCAAAAGACCCATCGCCCAGCATTTTTTCAATGCTTTGCATCTTCTTCACACTCTTACGAACGGTGTTGAAGTTGGTCAGCATACCACCCAGCCAACGTTCAGTAACAAAAGGCATGTTCACTCGTCTTGCAGACTCGTTTACGATATCTTTCGCCTGCTTCTTGGTACCAACAAACAAAATTTTCTTACCACTGCGGGCAATCTGTTTCATGGCAGCAGCAGTTTCCTGCAGGCATTCCACTGTTTTGTTCAGGTCAATGATGTGAATACCTTTCTTCTCTGCAAAGATGTAAGGTAACATCTTTGGGTTCCACTTCTTTTTCAGGTGACCAAAATGAACACCTGCTTCGAGAAGTTGCTGTTGTAAGGATGTATTATTTTCCATTGTATTTGAATAATCTTTTTTAAAAATTGTTTGCGGCGATTAACGTTTAGAGAACTGGTAGCTACGACGGGCTTTCTTATGACCGAATTTCTTACGTTCAACAGACCTTGGATCCCTTTTCAGTAATCCGGCTGCTTTTAATGCAGGACGAAATTCAGGATTAATTTCAATCAGGATCCTGGCTATTCCCAGCATTGCTGCTTCTGCCTGTCCTTTAACTCCGCCGCCCATCGCATTGATCTTTACATCAAACTTGCCGACAGCATCCACTGTTTTAAAAGGACGTTCCACCTGGTTCTGTAAGTACACCAGTGGAAAATATACTTTATAGTCTTTGTCATTTACTGTAATGCTGCCTTCTCCTTTGGAGAGGAACACCCTTGTTACAGCAGCTTTACGACGACCAATTCCGTTTTTTTGCTTTTCCATTTTTATTATTAATTAGACTTATTAATGTTGTTGTCAGCCTGAGTAAAGCGAAGGCTAGAATTTTAATTCTTTAGGTTGTTGTGCTCCATGCGGATGCTCAGCACCTGCATACACGAATAATTTTTTGTACATCTTGCGGCCTAAACGGTTTTTAGGAAGCATGCCTTTTACAGCTCTTTCGATAACCACTTCAGGTCTGCGGTTAATCAGGTTTCTGGCCACTTCTTCTTTACGGCCACCCGGATATCCGGTAAAGTGGTCATAAATTTTCTGATCCAGTTTTTTACCTGTTAAAACAACTTTTTCGCAGTTAGTTACAATAATGTAATCGCCTGTGTCTACGTGGGGGGTGTATGATGCTTTATTTTTACCGCGGAGTATCGCAGCAATTTTAGCACACATACGACCAACGGTTTGATTAGTACCGTCCACAACATACCAGTTGCGTTTTACGGTAGCCTCGTTCGCATGTTTGGTAGTGAAATGTAATTTGCTCATTTTGATTTCTAAGTTTATGTCACCGCTATCCCGGCAACTGTTTTTAAATGGGGTGCAAAGATAGGTTTGAGAGAAATCCCATCCTACATTTTTGGGATGTAATTTTTATCAGACCCTTATAACAATTTGATTATCAATAAAATTTTTGACAAATATTTTTACTCTATGCACATAGCACTTATATTTCCCGCCAATTTAATGTTGGAAATGGGGGTGTTAAGTGCTGAAAGGCCCTTTCTTAATTAGGTGATTGCTGTATCGGTTAGTTCAATTTCCAAGAAGTGAGTTTTCTGAAAACCTAAAATCACCTACTTACAGATGATTTTTTACCGGTTCAACAACTATCCGGGTATTGGTCAAATGCTTAATCTTAACCTGCAAAGAATCGCCTTCTTTCAACTCAGTTGATTCACTTTTATTTATTGGAATCTTTGCCTGGATTGTATTATCAAACAAACCCAGATACACAGCATACGGAGATACTTTGGTTACCACTGCTGCCGCCTCCATCTGGTTATTGTAATGCTGTAAGGCCATCCTGTATTCCGGAATATAATTATGAGAGAATAATTCAGCAGTAATTGCATTGGGTTTATCCAGGTTCAGGAATCTAAAAGTAATGGCTTCATTTTCTGCCGTTGATACAGGTGGTATTTCCCACGGGGATACCTGCAATGGAAAAAAAATATAACTGTCCCATTCTTTTACAAAAAAATCATCTTCCACTTTTTTCAGGTAGCCGGAGAACCTGTTTTCGATAGCCGCTTTCTGAATTAGTAAATCTATTGCTGTGTTATGAATAAATTTTACGTTATAAGCAGTCATCTTATCACCACGATCGGACAACTTCAATTGGAAACTAACTACATCCCCCAGGCGATAATGATGGGCTTTTTTGCTGCTGTCGGCAGCATTGGTTTTAAAATTGACCGACTTTACTTTGTTAGAAGGGAGGTAATCAATAGTGGCGAAAAATTTGTCGTAGTTCACAAATGAAATTTTCCCTTTGAGCAATTTTTCTTCCATAGTCCTGAGTTTACCAAATGATTAGTAGCGACTGCAAAGGTATAGTCACCCATGAATATGATAGGCACTAATTCAGTTACTGGTGCAGTGCCTGCTGAAGGGTTATTTCCAGGCAAATGAGCTCTCAATTTCAAAATCCACTTTATATTTAACCTCTAATTCAAAAAAATGTCAACCCGTAATCTCGGCCGTTCCACTTTTGGCGACCCCGGCAATGCCGGCAACCTGCTGACAATCGAAGAAGCCCATACCTTATTAAATGATTGGGTGCCCAATGAAAAACTCCGGTTGCACATGAAGCAGGTAGCAGCCAATATGAAAGCATGGGCTACTGAAAAAGAAAAAGCCGATGAACAAACCGCTCTGAAATGGGAACTGGCCGGGCTACTGCATGATGCTGACTGGGAAAAATATCCGGATGACCATTGCCGCATTATTGTAGAAGAATTAGAAAGAAGAAATATTGATTCGGACGTTATCCATTGTATTGCCTCTCACGGGCCAAAGGTATTTGGTGTGGAGCCGGTAAATAATATGGATAAAATGATTTATGCCATTGATGAACTCTCCGGCTTTATTCATGCTGTGGCACTTATCCGCCCCACCCTATATGATGGACTGGAAGTGAAAAGTGTAATGAAAAGATTAAAGACACCTTCCTTTGCTGCGCAGGTTAGCCGGGAGGATATAACCGATGCTCTTTCAAGAATAGATATTACACTGGAAGAGCTGATCCAATTCATTATTGATCATCAGAAAACGGTTGTGTAACTAGATTAACTGATCAGCGAAGTACCGTCTTCTATTTGTACCACATAAGCTTTCAATTCTTTCCCTGATTCATGGTGGTATTTTTCAGTAACGCTTTGTATCAAAGTGTCAACGCCATTTATTTCCACAATATTAATAGTGCAGCCACCAAAGCCACCTCCCATCATTCTGGCACCTACAACTGCTGGCATATTTTTTACGGCCTCCACTAAAAAATCAAGTTCCTTACAACTTACCCCGTACTGTTCACTCAGGCCTATATGTGTGGCAAACATTTTTTCTCCAAATGCTGTAAGATTTCCATTCAATAAATCGATACACCCTTCCTGTACCCTTATATTTTCTTCCACTACATACCTGCAGCGGTGGTATATAATCGTATCCTGATTAATACACTCCTCAATCATGCTTAACGAAACATCCCGGAGGCTTTCCACATGGGGATATCGTTTTTTAATTTCCGCTACCCCGCTTTCACATTGACTCCGCCGTACATTATACTCTGTGGAGGCAAGAGAATGTTTTACCTGTGAATCCAGTAAAACGATTTTATATCCATCAAGCTTAAGAGGGAAATATTCATACGCCAACGACCGGCAATCCAGCCGGATCACATTATCTTTTTTTCCAAACAGGCTTGCAAACTGATCCATGATGCCGCATTTTACACCGGCAAATTCATGCTCAGCCAGCTGCGCAATTTTGGCCAGTTCAATTCTTTCAATGCCAAAAGCAAAAAGCTCATTCAGTGCAAAAGCTGCTGCACATTCAACGGCAGCAGATGAGGACAGCCCCGCTCCTAATGGCACATCACCATAAATGGATAGTTTAAAACCCAAAACAGGATGTTCCCGTTTTATTAATTGGTCAACAACTCCCAATATATAAGTTGACCAATGACCGGGTACCGGCTTAATATCTGCGATTTTGATTTCAACGGATTCATTAAAATCAACTGAATGAAGAAAAATTATCTCCTCATCATTTTTTTCAATAGTCACATACACGGCTTTGTCGATAGCTGCGGGTAATACAAACCCATTGTTATAATCTGTATGTTCACCAATAAGATTAATTCTGCCCGGCGATCTAACAATAAGAGTATTGCTTGTTATAAAGGGCTCAAGTTGTACGGGAATCGGATACTGTTTTGTTCCTGTCATTATTTATCCAAGATTTAGTCTTTACCTCATCATACACTTGCAGCAGTTCATTGCTTTTCCATCATTGTCAAAAATTTTCTCTCAATTACTCAACGGATTTCACCTACAAGTACAAAAAAAGAGCTGTCCATTTTCAACGAACAGCTCTTTGTAATTAAAAAAATTATAGTTAATTAATAGTTACCGTTTGTGTATGTTCATTCAAAGTTATAGTATACGAACCTGTTGTAGTGGGAGTTTTAAAATTATCACTTCCATCCCATTTAATTGATCGTGGCGTTCCGGTAGCCGTACTGCCACCGCTATTATCTTCGTAATCAAAAGCACCCCAATCATTTCCTGAAAGGAATTTAATCTCTTTGTTAGCAATTAACGTCAGTGTGATAGTCCACACGCCGTTTCCGCTATAGGTCATTTGAGGAGATGCGCCGGGGTTCCAATCTGGAACGCCTTGCATGCCATTTCCAACAACTCTCATTTCTGAAGCGGGGCTTTGTTCAAACTTAACTTGTTGCCCGTTTGTGCCATCCCAAATAACCCTTGAACGTGGTGTTGCTGCAGCTCTCAGATTAGGATCACCACCATCATAGTTTAGATTGCCACTACCTGCATCTCCCCACCAACGATCCTCTTTAATACCAAATGTCCATGCCGGTCCAGCTGAACCGTCGTGTAATTTAAACTCCTCGCCAGCATTAGAATTTGTAACAATAATAAATTTGTTTCTATTTACATAGCCACCATAGGTGGGTGATGAGGGATTCCATCCTTGCATGGTGCCAACAATACCCACCTGTTTTTGCTGAACATATGCCATATTATTCTCTACATCCAAAGTTAAGCGGTAGATGCCGCTGCTGCCGATAACAAAATTTCCTCCCTGATTATAGCCAGTAGAAAATCCTACTCCGCTGGTCCCATTGTTCCCAAATCCTGAACCCCAATCCCCTTTTACCTTAAAGAATTTAAATTCATCGCCTGCGTTCAACTTAACATATGCGTAAAACACTTTGCCAAAACGATCTGTTTTTTTGTCGGTGATTATCTCCCAGGGAGTATTAATATCCCAACCGGTAAAGTTTCCTACTATATAAAATTTGATTTGGCGGAGAATAAATAAATCGTTCATGTAATCCGCCTGTTGCTTCCAGGTGCCGGAAGTAGCTACAACGGTCCATTTAAGATTGGCCTGAACACTTAAATCTGCATAGCCATGATTAGCCAATGAATCGCTGAGTCCTTTAGTGGTAACGGTTAACACACTGTCAGCACCGCTATTATCAGACGCTATCGAAAATAAAGTCTGTGTACTCCAGTTAATAGGTAACTCTTTTCCATTAGCATCCAGTTTTCTTTCCGCAAACAATACCCGGTAAGTTACTGCCGGTCCACCTGTTGCAGGTTTTGATTTTGTCCAGTTGAATTTTATTAAATCAGTAGTTGAAACAGGATTTATTTCCATTGGAGTAATGGTAGGAACAGGGCCTAACAACACAAATGGAGAGGCACCATCTTTCATCCGGGTGATAGAAATATTAAAGACATCGGTAGAACGAATTTTTACACTTCCATTATCTGATGTGACACTCCATATAAAATCAGTTGCAACACCAGCTGCTATTCCTTTTGCAGCAAGTGCATCATCAATTTGCTTTTGGGTAAGGGTTAGTGTGGTGGCAGTACCCGCAACATCAGATGGTATCTCGAGGGCTGGCGCATCAAGGGTACCTCCGGTCTTTAGAGCAGCAATCCACTTATAAGTAGGCGCAGTGGCAAGGCCTGGCGTAGATGCTGTCCATGTTATAGTAACAGTGGCATTTGGAGTAGCCGCATTCAATAACAGTTTTGTTCCTGAAGAAGGGGTCCTTAATGCGAAATTGACTAATCCTTCTCCCGTAGGGGTGATTCCTTCAAAATTGGCTTTTTTACAACCACCCAGTATTATTACTGCGGCTGAAAGTATAAAGATAAATTTTTTCATTCTTATAGTTTTATACGTTTGATACAAAACAGGATTACTGCATTGTTGTGAATGTTACTTCTGATTCGGAGGAGGTTACTGAAATAGTAGCACCGCCCGTATCCAGTAAGGTGCCGTTGAACTTATACTTGAATTTGAATAGCTTCCTTCCAGCACCCGGCGTAAATGATAGAGAAGGTATATAAGTAGCACTCCAGATCGTTTCACCTGTTTTTCTTACAGCAATAGTTAATGGTGAACCGACATTGTTTCCAGCATCATCAATCATGGTAATTGTGGCAGTAGTTGGAGTCATTCTTTGCTCATTAGTGGTAACACCATAGGCTTTATCAAAGTTTACAGTAACCACATCATCTGCTCCGACTTTGCCCGGAAAAACCCGCAACATGGTTGGGACAAAAACAAGTGGATCAAAATTGAAAGGGCCCTGGTCGGGGGTTTGTGCTGAACCATCCTTCTTCTTTACCAAAAATCTGAAATTGGTAAAGGCGGCAGGTGGAAGACCGTACAATAAGGTGGCGGTGAAGGTGAAACTCCACTTGTTTGTTCCTGCCGCTGTCATTCTTGCGGCGTCTGGAGAATTGGTCCAGCTGGTATTTAGCGGACTATCCCCTGCATTTCCCCATAACCAGATATAAGCTTCGGTAGCGCCGGCCATACCTGTTCCGGTTACATCATAGGTTAATGTAATCTGATCCTCTGCCGTAAATGTAGAAGGAGAGAAAACCGGGTTTTGTGCCTTTGTAAAAAAGGCCGCACTAATAAAAAGTGTAAGAAATAATAGCTTCTTCATATAGCAATAGATTTAATTATTGTTTTGCAAATTCGTAACTGTAAGAAATCACCACCTTTCCGGTGGCTGCTTCTTTCCTTTCTACTTTTACTTTCAGTGTATTGGAAGCAGCAACAGGATAGCCTCCCAAGGTGACAACTTCCGAAGTGGCGCCGCTACTAAGGGTGATATTCTTCGGTTGCTGAGCATCATCAACAGTCCAGGTACCACTGGTCAATTTAATAATTTTAGGAGAGGCTCCGGGTATTGTTGTAAATGTGCCCGGCGCACCTGCATTCAGGGTCAGGGTCAATTTGAAATCGGTATAAGGGAACAAGTTGGTAATATCTAGTTCTTTAAAAGGGAACCCCTTTGCTTTTGCCGCTTCATCTACCTGTGTTGCTTTTGTAAGCTTCCAGGTACCTTCTAAGGAAGAAAGAATATTTCGTTGTTCACCAATTTCTTTATGAGCCACTGGAGTACAGGCTGCAAAAAAAACAGCGGCAGACAGTACCAGTAAACTTTTTTTCAAACCTATTTTCATAACTGATTATTTTAAATGTTTAGAAACAACCACCTTCTATATTCATGATAAATGCAGTATTCGCATCATTTTCCGCTTTAGGGAACTGAAGTATAAATCCATTACAATTCCATAAAGAACCACGTCTATCAACATTGGTACCACTTCTTGCGCCAATACGTTTTATTTCCTGTGTCCGGTTTCCTTCACCCACTAATTCTAATTCTCTCTCGGTACGGGCAGCAGCAATTACTGCCGCAGCAGATGCATTTAAAGGAAGATTGAAAGCAGTACTACCGTACGCCCTTGTCATTACCTGGTTAATATCGCCGATGGCAACTGCAAGATTGGAGCCACCTGTTTCTGCGCCTGCTTCAGCCCTTATTAATTTCATTTCTGTTAAATGAACGATCGGCAAAGCAAAATTGTTGAGATTATATTTAGTCAGGAGATTAAATCCTGCTTGCAACGTAGTGCTATACCAAGCCGCTTTCCTTAGATCTGAAGCTCTGGCAGTAGCAATAGCATAATATTGATCAGTAAACCGGAAATTTGGTAACCCGGCGTCGGATTTAAAAGCACCTCTTAATTCACCTGCCGGTCTGAATCCATTTACATCGTCTGCTATAACTAAAATACCTTCATTGCTTAAACCCAGGGAAAATCTGTTTGAGAACCCTGCATCCATTGTAAACTTATTGCTGGCGATAACCTCATTCGCAAACTTGTATGCGTTTACAAAATCATTTTGCTGGAAATACACCTTGGCTAAAAAAGCTTTGGCCGCCCATTTGGTGGCAGAATAAAATTTGCCATTGGTAGTTACATCAGGCAATAAAGCATCTGCAGAGCTAAGGTCAGCAATAATCTGGGTATAAACCTGGGCAACCGTTGAACGTGGTTGTGAGGTTAAATCAAGTGCGGTTCTTAAGGGAATTCCTAGATGAGAATTATCCGCGGAGTACCCCCAGGGTTGAGCAAAAAGACGAACCAATTCAAAATTGGCTATCCCACGAAACAGCTTTGCTTCTCCTTCAATCAAATTCCGTTGAGAAGTAGCCAGGTCAAGCCGGGCCAAAACTTTATTTGCCCTTGCTATAATTTCATATCCTTTTGAATAAAAGCCATCCCTTGTACCACCAAAAATCGAGTTTTGTCTTTTATATATTTCTGAATAATCTCCGGTAAAAAACTCTCCCCTGTACTGATCACCCAACAATTCATTCATAATTTGTAAGCGGCCACCATAAAAAGCAGCATCTGCTAACAATGTATAAATACCATTGGAAAAGGCTTGCAGGTCAGCTTCTGTTTTCAATGCTTGTTCTTCATTTAGCTGACCTTCTGGTGGTCTTTCCAGAAATTTTTTACAGGAGCTAATGTTGAACACCAATAGTGCCAGTAGTGTTATTTTTATAAATTGTTTCATATATAAGCAATTATAATTTTAATTAAAATCCAAGGTTTATGCCAAACACAAATGTTTTCTGTGTAGGCGCCGTCAGGTAAGTTACGTTCGGGCTTAAGTTTCTATCCTGGGGATTTTCAAAATCTCTTGTAATTTCCGGATCACCACCTGGATACTTAGTAAACGTCAGCAGGTTGGAACCTGATAGATAAAACTTAAGTGATCTTATTTTCAATTTATCTAATGTTGTCCTGGATAAAGAATACCCGAGGCTTAATTCCCTCAACCGCAAGTAACTTGCATCATGTAAGAACATCGTTGAGTTAAACTGATCTTCACTGGGGAGACCCGGATAATTAGTGGCATCTGTCGTTAAACGGGGATATCTCGCCACATCACCTGGTTTTGTCCATCTGTCATAAAAATCTTCTCTGAAATTCCAGTTCTTTTTGGAAACACCCATGAATTGGTACTTACCGGAGTTGTCATAGATATTACCGCCTATAACATAGGTAAATAAAACAGAGAGATCAAACCCTTTATATTCTGCGGCAGTATTGAAACCACCGATATAATCAGGCATTACACTACCGGCAAACACACGATGATCCAGAGAGAATGTTTTGGTTTGTTTACCAGCTTTATCTAGCCAGATAGGTAAACCATCAGCAGGATCCACTCCATAATACCGTACCAGGTAGTTAACACCCAATGGCAATCCTTTAACTACACGGGTATCATTGGTTCCACCGCTCACCGCATCTGGACCTAATTCCCAACCGAGTACTTCATTATAATTTCTTGAAATATTACCGCCTACTGACCATTTGATTGTGGGCTTGGATATAATTCTGTAGTTAAGGCTTAATTCCAATCCTTCATTTAATACTCTGCTTTCGGAAAGATTCCTGTTAATATTTGGAACACCTGTTGAAGGTGATAGACCAGGGCTCAAAATTGTAGAAGTTGTTTGCTTATTATAATAAGCTAACTCACCAGTCAATTTACTTCCAAACAATGCAAACTCTACTGCAACATCCACATTTTGTAATTGCTCCCATCCTAAATCAGGATTACCAATATTGTTGAGGTATAAAGTAGGATTGCCGTTATACGACGTGCCGCCTTGTCTGTAATTATCGTAATAGTTTCCAGAACCGATACTGGCATTACCCACAATACCAAAGCTGGCTCTTAGTTTAAGAAAATTGATAAATTTAATATTCTTAATAAAATCTTCTTCACTCAATGTCCATGCAGCAGAGGCGGCCGGGAAAAAACCATGCTTGTTGTTGGGGCCGAATTTTGAAGACCCATCTATCCGTGCCGTCAACTGTAAAGCAATTTTATCTTTATAGGAATAATTGATACGGCTAAAGAAACTATTAAAAGTGTACTCGCCATCGGCTTTTTCGGTTGCCTGTGGGGGTGTTTGTGATTCTCTTTGCTGAATAAAAAAGTCCCTGCGTTTTTTATAAGTGTCAGGGTTTTTCCAGAATGGTTCATTTGCAAACTGACCTATTTCAAAAAGATAACTTTTCTGAACATACTCATTAGCTTCCACACCCAATAAGAAATTGAACTTATGGTTGTCACCAATATTTTTGAGATAGTTGACAGTTACATTTCCATTTTTATTGGTTCCCCAATAAGGAAAAGCTTTTGCATAGCCGGAATCCGGGTTATTAATCCAATTAGCTGTTTCGAAAATATTATCCAACCCTTTTATATACTCGATAGAACCGTTTGCCCTTACAAATAAATTCTTAATGGGCTGGTACTCGAATGAAAGACCGCCGATATAGCGTTCATTTACTTCCCTCCTTTTAGTTTCCTGTATTTTTCTTACCGGATTCGCACCGTTCACAAAATAAGACCCATCGGGGTTATACGGTGTGTAGAAAGGCAAAGCACTACTCATGGCATCACCAATACCACCATCCCAGGCTGCAGATACTCTTTTATTAGTACCTCTGTTATATCCTGAATTAAGCGACACTTTTAAATTGTGAAGAATTTTATAGTCCATATTCAACCTTGCACTAAGTCGCTGATAGCTGTTTGTTTTTATATATCCTTCATTATTGCTATAAGAAAGATTAGCAAATGTTTTCAGCTTATCCGTACCCTGAGTCATACTTAAATTATGCTCATTAATGAAACCAACCTGTGTTAACAAATCCCACCAGTCTGTATTATTTGGGCTGGCAGTAGCAAATGTATATCCACCGGGTAGATCTGCCTGCCCAACTTTACCATCGTTTTGCCAAGCTTCTTGTCTCAATTGTAACCACTCTGTGGTATTGGCGAATTGTTGTCTTTTAGCATAAGTGGCAGCTCCCATACGGGTTGAATAATTAAAAGTCATTTTACCGCTCTTACCCCTTTTAGTGGTTATTAATACCACACCGTTAGCGCCTCTTGATCCATAAATACCAGTTGCACCGGCATCTTTCAAAATTTCTATTGATTCAATATCTGATGGGTTGATTGATGCCAACGGATTTTGGTTCATAGCTCCCCCATTACCCCTCGCAAACTGATCGGAGATGATAGGAATTCCATCCACGACATATAAAGGATCTCCACTGGCAGAAATAGAACCTATACCACGGATACGTATAACTGCACCAGATCCTGCCAGACCATTCCCCTGCAAAACTTGCACACCCGGGGCCTTCCCCTGCAATGCAGATTCAAAGCTTGGTGATACAATGGTATTTAATTTGTCTCCGCTTACTTTAGTGATGGCACCTGTTACTTCCCGGCGACGCTGAGTACCATAACCTATAACCACTACTTCATTCAATGTGGTGTTGGTAGCTATTAGTATTACATCAACAGTAGTTTTTCCTGCAATCGAAATTTCCTGTGCAGCAAATCCCACAGATGTAATTACTAATTCATTTACAGAAGCTGGCAATGAAATGCTGTAGGAGCCCTCAGCATTTGACTGGACAGCAACTCTCGTTCCTTTACCAGAAATACTCACCCCGGGCATACCTGCACCATCTTTTGAATCGGTGATTTTACCTGTAATTGTTTTGTTTTGTGCTAAGGCAACTTGAGATACAAGTGCCAGCATAATAAGACCGAAGGCCTTAATTAATTTTTGGAAGGACATAAGCAATCATTAAATTTTTAAGCAATCAATTTCAAACACACATTATGTATAAAAGACACATTTAAATGTGTATTAAACACACAATATTAATGCAATTTTAACTTTTCACAAATTTTATTTTGCCTTCTGGATGACAATTTTCAACATTTCGAACAAAAAAGAATCTGCTGTTTAATTAATCTTCTAATATTCAATAGAAAACATAAAACACTTTATTCTTTACCCCGGTAAATCAGGAGGAACCTGGCAAATAAGAGCTGGTTCAAGCTAGCTTTTAGCCTTTCGAATACAGTTGTCTCTGCCAGCATTATTAAAATTGATTAATAACTGCTACAGCACTTGTGTGGGTTTTCTCTTCAATGCTTTTTTTCTAAATTCAGGCTTTAGTTTGTAAAGTTTACCCGGCCGATGCGGTACATCATCTTCCATCTCCTCAATATCAACCAGCCAGTCTTTAATAGATATTTTTTTTCTGAAATTACGCCGGTCAAGTTCCACACCCAGTATAGCTTCATATACTTCCTGCAATTCCCGGAGAGAGAATTTTTCTGGTAGCAGGTTAAAGATAACAGGATGTTCCATTACCTGTTCCTGCAGGCGGCCCAGGCATGAGTCTAATATTAATTTATGATCAAAAGCCATTTTTTTGATTTCATTCACCGCATGCCAGTTCAGTTCGTTATGGCTTAATTTAAGTTTATGGTGCTTGATATCAATCAGTGAGTAATAAGCAATAGTGATAACACGACCTGATGGATGACGTTCAATACTGCCAAAAGTCTGCACCTGCTCCAGGTACACATCATCGAGCCCCGTTCTGTCTTTTAAAATCCGGTAAGAGGCGGTTTCCAAATCTTCATCTGGCCGTATCAGGTCTCCCAGCAATGAATAAAGTCCGGCAAACTCTTCCAAATCAGATTTTATCAATAATACTTTCAACTCCTTTTCATCATATCCTAAAATCACACAGTCTACCGAGATGGCTATGTTAAAATAATCAAGGTGACTTATCTTCTCAATCTCCGCAGTTTTCAACCGCAATTCTTTTTCCGTCATGGTCAGGTGGCTTTTGAAATTATTGTATCACCAGTTTTACCGGTGTCGATTTATTGACTGATTGCACATTCAATAAATAGGTTCCGGCGGGCAAATTATTGATTTTATCAGTAAGAGGGAGCCTGTGTTTTCCCCGAGTGAGATTTCCGGCGAAAACAGTCGTTAGCTTCTGTCCAAGATTATTCAGTAAATCCACCTGCACTTTTCCAGTTTGTGGCACATCAATATCCAGTATAGAATTGGATTGGGCAGGATTGGGATAAACCGATGCGAGAAGCTGACTGCCCGGGGTATTATTATTAGTTACAGGTGTCGTTACTGCATTAATAAGATTCCTGTTCAGATAAACATGATACTCGCCGGGTTGTAGTGTCATATTTTGTGCCGTCCCCGTAGCAGTAAATGTGCCCCCATTGAGATAATCATACCAGGTTCCTGCCACCGGGAAGGTGAATGAACCAGTCTGAGGTGTTACATCGAAGTTTCCCACCACACAAAGTATAGATGAATCAGTAGCACTGCGAACCGTCATACTTTTAAATGCGCCACTGAAGCTTCTTGTCAGGTTAATGTTATTAGCGATAAACACATCCTTATACCAGGGATGAAACCGAAGTTTGTTGAGGCTGGCATAGATATCATATAGTCTTTTCCGTTGTATCACATTCTGATAATCCCAGCGGATGGGTTTGTTATCTAGCCGGCAATTATTATTGATGGTTCCGTCTACACACCTGTTAATAGAAAAATCGTAGCCCAGTTCACCAAATTGCCAAAGCATTTTTGGACCAGGTGCCGTATAAAAGAAACCCGCTGTAAGCTCAATTCTTCTTAATGCTATATTGAGGTCCCTGACATTGTGAGCCGAATTAGATGTGTTACCAAACTGAAGGTTTTTATACATCAGTCTTTCTTCATCATGGCTTTCCATATAGCTAACCAGGTGAGGATTACTCCAACCTCTTACTGTGTGTAAAAATCCTTCAAAATTAGAATTGGGGAGAAAACCCATGGATGCCTCCTGGAAATTAAAGGTATTATTACCCCACAACAGCATACCATAATTTGCCAACTCAATCTCTTCTGAATTTGCAGCAAAATGTTCCAATATGCAATAAGTTCCCGGTGACTTTAATTGCATCGTATCATAATATCTTTTCCAGATGGCTACCCTGTCTGCATGATATTCGCTGATACAGGCTTCATTGGATGTACTGGCACCACATTGTGCATTCTGTGTAAATCCTTTTGACAGGTCCCATCGAAAACCATCTAATTTATATTCCCTGAGCCAGTGTTCGGCCACCCGGCTGGTAAAATATCTTGTCTGCAGACTTTCATGGTTAAAATCATTAAATACATTGTAAGGATGCGTCGCTGAAACATTCAGCCAGGGATTATTAGCAGCAGGTTGATTCGTGGCACTATTCCAATATAAAGCTGCCAATGGGTTTAACCCGGTGGTGTGATTTAATGCAATATCCATTATGACAGCAATGCCTTTACTATGGCAGGAATCAATAAACTCTTTCAATGAATTTTTTGGACCATAATATTTATCAGGTGCCAGGAAATAATCCGGATTGTAACCCCAGCTTTCATTTCCTTCAAACTCATTAAAAGGCATCAGCTGGACGGCATTTANNTGCATTTACACCGAGTGTTTTAAAATAGCTTAAAGTATCTTTTAATGTTTTCCAATCATGCGCTGTCAAAAAATCACGGAGTAATAGTTCGTAGATAACTAAATTCTTTTTATCCGGCCGGGAAAAACTATTGATGGCCCAGTTATATCCGGGAGCATTGGTTTGTAAGATGCTTACAATCCCGGAAGTAAGACCCGTGGGATAAGGTTTCAAGGAAGGATAAGTAGACGCTGTAATAAAGCCATCGTTAGATGGGTCAAGAATTTTTTCTGCATAAGGCTCTCCCACTTTAAGCGTTCCATCCACCAGGTACTGGAAAGCATATTCTGTTCCGGAAGTCAATCCATTAATGCGAAGCCACCAGTAATTACCATCGGGTGTCTTATTCATATTGTAAGCGTTCTGTTCCGCCCAGTTGCTTCCCGGAAATTCTCCAATAACAGACACCCGGTTTTTACCCGGTGCATATAATACTAATGTAACAGAAGTGTTGTTCGGGTCATAATTAATACCATCTCTTACACCAGCAGGAAGTGGCAAAACAGTTGGTGCAGCTGCGGCAAAAAACTGGAAGCTTTCTGATCTGGTAGTGACACCTTCGGTAGCATCTACTCTTATCGTTTGATTACCTGCTGTAGTAAGGGTTGGATTGGCCGAAATAGTAGTAACTCCATTTGCAGATTGTATTTCTGTTCCATTTAAAAATAATTTCATCACCGATGAATTATTAGCAATGGCAGTCAGTGCAATGTTATCACCTACCTGTTTAGTGATTGGCTCAGGTATTCTTGTGAATGTTGGTTGAGAGAAGGGTACTATAAATCTTGTGGCAATTGTGTTGTCATAAATGGGAATATACATGTCGCTTGCGTCAGCATTCCGCTGCACAGAAGTGCCGGCACCATTACGAAATAATATCACAATCTTTTGAATTGTTTCACCAGCTGGTACCGCATAAAAACTTCTGATATTAGTAATGGTATATTGCCATTTATTGCTTCCCAGGTAAGTGGCTTGCGCCAAAGC
>MTKZ01002905.1_pt1 | contig 38986 bp, 32 predicted proteins | sample 1042781 | NCBI WGS metagenome assembly MTKZ01 (sample SAMN06212207, study PRJNA360539) | anaerobic digester metagenome | biome: Wastewater treatment plant; material: sludge; isolation source: anaerobic digester fed with sludge from wastewater treatment plant | place: Denmark: WWTP Viborg ...
CGGGCAGGGAGACAGCACCTATCAGGCTTTGCCCAGCCAGCATTTTCTGCTGCCGCGCATCTCGGCCGTCATGTGCGACTTGAATCCGTCGTTGCGCGGCACGGTATATTTCGCCCAACTGAGCGACCGCTATGCGGTGACCTTTGAAAACATACCCGTCTATGACGGCCTGGGCCTCTATCCCCCGGAAAACAGCCACACTTTCCAGATTGAACTGTTCTTTGACGGCATCATCCGGGTCACCTGGCTTGAAATCGCGGCCACGCGCGCCATTGCCGGTCTCTCCTCCGGGGCCGGCACCCCGGTGTACTTTTCTTCCATCAAGATAAGCCAGTTCAAGAATTGTGGTGATATCACCCACGAAGGCGATTTTCACAGCGCGGATACCAGCCGGGACTGGAAGGTCTCCCTGGCAGAACTGCTGCGGGTTATACAGTTCTACAACAGCAGTGGTTTCAGCTGCGCCCCGTCAACGGAAGACGGTTATAACCCTGAAGGAAGCGCGTTTGACTGCACGCCCCATGACAGCGACTACATGGCGCAGGACTGGACAATCAGTTTGAACGAACTATTGCGCGCCATTCAGTTTTACAATGCAAGGGGATATCGACCACAATCCGGAACGGAAGACGGTTTTCAACCGATTCCCTGAACTTGCACACGCAAGCGTCTCCATTCCCTGGATAACATCGCGTCATCAACCGAATCAGGAGGCCTTATGGTTTTTATATGCAGCCCACACCGCCGTATTCCTGCTCTTGCAGTACTCTTTCTTTTCCTTACCGTCTCTTCCGGGGCGCAACCCCCTCCGCCGCAGGAGACAGGCGCCAGTGATTCCTGGACCGACATCAAACAAATCCAGTTCTCCCGAGGCGACCGCACGGGAATGCTACTGGCGCCCCGAACGGCGGCGAAGGGGCGGCCATGGCTCTGGAGCGCCGCGCCGCCGACCCACGACGGTATACATAAGGCACTGCTTGACCGGGGATTCCACGTCGCCTGGATAGACGTGAATGACCTTTATGGAAATGCGGAAGCCCTGTCCCATTGGGACGTTTTTTATGAATGGGCGGTGAACGAACAGCAGCTTTCCGGAAAACCAGCGTTACTGGGAACAGAGGAAGACGCGCTGGCGCTGTTTAGCTGGGCCGCGCGCCACCCTGATGCTGCCGGATGTCTCTATGCGCAGGATCCCTGGCTGGACCTACAGCCCGTTCCCGACCCGGCTTCCCCCGTTCTGGAAAAGGTCCGCCACGCCCATGGGTGTGTTAGCGGCACGGAGGCAACCTCCCTTCCCGGCGCTCCCTTGAACAAAGCCACCGAATTCGGAAAGGCGGCTATCCCCATGCTGTTCCTGCATCTTGGAGAAGAAGCAGCGTCTCCTGTGCGGAAACAGGCGGAACAGTTCTATAAAGCCTATCGCCTGGCAGGCCAAGGTTCTTTTGAGACCATTACCGCGGCGGACAACCCCCTTTTAGAAGATGGGCTCACCCTACATGCAGTGCACTTCATTCTTAAAAATACCGGCCAGCTGCCCACCGCAAAGCCGGGCGAACCGTTGCCGCAAATGACGGAATGGGCGATGGCCGATTTTTCCGGAAGCGCTGGAATTCATGTTCTGAACGATATCCTTATCATCGAAACGGGCAACGACATGAGCGGAGTGTTATGGCAGGGGGATGTCCCGAAAATGGATTATGAAATCACCCTGGACGCGATGCGCCTTTCCGGCAATGACTTCTTCTGCGGGCTTACCGCCCCGTGGGGCGAAAGTTCATTCAGCCTGATCGTGGGCGGATGGGGCGGCACATGCATAGGCATCTCCAGCCTGGACTGGCTGGATGCGTACAACAATGAAACCGCCCGTTTCCGTTCGCTGGAGTCCCATCGCTGGTATCCGGTGAAACTGCGGGCGACCGGCGGACGCATCCAGGCATGGGTGGACAAAGAGCAGCTGGTGGATGTGGAAGTCGGCGATCGTGATGTGGATATCCGATGGGAAATGGCGCCGGTCCAACCCCTTGGCATCGCCACGTGGCGGACCACCGGCGCATTCCGAAAGTTCAGGTTGACCCCCCTGTCTCCCCAGAAACTCCTTCCGGAATAACAGACACGCGCCGATAAAGACGGCGCCGCCAGGTGAAGCTGCACAGGTTCCCTCAGTAGGTGCGCCGCATCTTGGCGGGCAACATCCCGAGTTGCTCCCGATATTTGGTAACGGTACGCCGCGCCACGTGTACGCCCGCACTCTGGAGCAGGTCGGCTATTTTCTGGTCGCTCAAGGGATGATGCTTGTCTTCCTTTTCAATGATATCTTTGATTTGAGCGCAAACCGCTGTGGAAGACTGCTCCCCGCCGTTGTCGGAACGCAACCCTGAGGAAAAGAAGTATTTCAGTTCAAAAAGGCCTTGAGGCGTCTGGATATATTTGCCGTTCACCGTCCGTGAAATCGTGCTTGCGCTTACCCCGACCTTCACGGCGACTTCTTCGAGGGTCAGTGGTTTCATGAAAGCGATCCCCCGCCCCATGAAATCACGCTGCAGGTCCACTATGGCCTGGGCCGTTTTCACGAGGGTTTGTTTGCGCCGTTCGATGTTGTAAAGCAGGAACCGGGCCGAATCAAGATGCTCACGTACATAAGATCTTTCCTTCTCGTCCATTTTCCGGCTTTGTATTTCCTTGGCGTAGGCTTCATTGATTATGGCTGCATTACTAAAATCCACTGCCAAGGTAACGACAAAATCATCTTCAATGGTTTCCACAACGACTTCGGGAACCACATAGGAGGGGCGTTCCACACTATATTCCCGGCCCGGATACGGATCGAGACGACTTACCATCCCCTTCAGTTCCATAACCTGTTCCGGAGTACAATTCATGGCTTCCGCAATCTGCGTAATGCGCCCCGTAGCCAGTGCCGCCCAATGGTCCTTCAACAATTCTTTAATCCGCACGTCGCCGGGATACTCCAGTTCACACTGCATGAGCAGGCACTCCACCAAGTTTGCGGCGCCAATCCCGGCGGGTTCAAACTGCCTGATGATGTCAAGAACCTGGCGGACCTCCCCCTCCGACACGTCTAATTCCGAGGCGATTTCCGCCGGGTTCCCCGTAAAATAGCCGCGCTCGTCAATATCACCGATGATAATTCGCTCCCCGATTGCATAGGCCTGCGGAGTATCCGCAGCCATCCGCATCTGATTTAGCAGATGGGCGCTTAAAGACTCATCCTGAGTTATGGAGTCCTGATAATATTGCCAGACATCATCAAGGTCGGGATTCCGCGCCAGATTCGTTCCTTCCCGGTAGCGCTCCGTACTGTCCCATTCCTCGGGTTTGGCTTCCCCGGATGCTTCCGAATCCGAACGGCCCAAAACATCCTGTTCATAATCCTGCTCCAGACGCTCATCCGCTTCCCGGGCGTCTTCCAGCGGACGCTCGGACATGTCCGAAAGGGATGTTTCCCGCGTGCCTACGCGTTCCAGAAAGGGATTGGTCTCCAAATTCTCTTCGATAAACTGGTCCAACTCAAAATAATTCATTTGCAGCATATGCAGGGATTGTTGCATCATCTCCGTGGGGACCATACCATGCCGCAATTCGGGGCGGGCTGTCATTTGCTGATTCATCTGCTGCATTATTAAAAAACTCCTTGTTCAACTTGTTCACTCAGACCTCTGACACCCTGCTGTATTCCTGACACTTATTGTACATGATCCCTTTAAAGGGCCACAAACTCCGCCTCTTTTTTATTTAGATTAAATCAGGATTTCACAATTTTTACCAATATAGGACACCAGAAAAGCCCGCTGCAATCCCGTTGAAAACTTGAAAATCACGTTCAAAGCTTGTATCATATAAATTTGTCGAAACTCTAAATCCCAATAAAACCAATAAGGATGTTCTTCAAGATGGAAGCAAAACAATCTTTCAGCACTTCGGATGTAGCGCGGTATTGTCATGTGACTGCGGATACGATACGCAAATGGGCGGAAGCGGGACGCCTCCGTGTTTTTAAAACCCCCGGGGGACACCGCCGCATCCGGCGGGAAGAGCTGCTCCATTTTTTAAAAGAAAATGATATTCCGATTCATGAAGATTTGGAAAATCCCGGCATAAAGGTTCTTGTTGTAGATGATGAAAAGGCCATCATATCGGTAATCCGCCGCTATCTGGAAAGCATCAAAACCCCTTTTCAGATTGAAGTGGCCACCGACGGGTTTGATGCCGGCCGTTTGACGGCTTCCTTCCGGCCCAGTGTAGTTTTTCTGGATTTGCGCCTGCCGGGTATCGACGGTTTTGAGGTATGCCGCCGCATCAAACATCATCCGCTGACAGAGTCGACGCAAGTTATCGCCATGACCGGCTACTACCAGGGCGAAACCGCGGAACGGGTTCTGGAGTATGGCGCCTCACTGCTGATAGCCAAACCATTCACTACGGACGATTTGAAAAACGCCTTGGAAAAGGCCGGCATTAAGGTCGATTAATATCGCCTGCACTACGGTTACCCTTCCCTGACGACGCCAAGATTCAAGGCGGGAAGGGCGGAGAGCCTTTCCGGCACCACCAAGGACGGGATCCGGTCCAAGAAATGGAAGATACACTCATAATTGTATCGGGCCTGCCCCGCAGCGGAACTTCCATGATGATGGCAATGCTCGGCGCGGGCGGTATTCCCCTAATGACGGATACGGTGCGACGGGCCGATTCGGATAATCCACACGGCTATTTTGAATATGAGCCCGTCAAACGGCTCCGTACGGATGCATCGTGGATCCCGATGGCCCGGGGCAAGGCGCTCAAGGTTGTCAGCCCGCTATTAACGGCGCTCCCTTCAAATTGCCGGTATGCCGTTTTGTTCATGGAGCGAAATTTGGAGGAGGTGCTCACCTCACAACGGGCCATGCTGGAAAAGAGCGCCGCCGCCCGTCTTACCGCGGAAGGACTGGATGACGGACCAAGCCCCCGCCGGGAGGACCGCCTGAAAGCCGCATACATCAAGCATCTGCGCGAGGTCCGGCAGTGGTTGTCTACATGCCACAACATGCATGTTCTTGACGTCTCTTTTACTGCGGTGCTTGAAAACCCGGGAAACGCGGTACGCCGAATCGCTCGTTTTCTCGCGATTCCTCTTGATGAGCCCGCCATGGCGCTGGCCGTGGACGCCGGGCTTCGCCGCCAAGGGCGCTGCGGTGTCCTAATTCAGCCAAATACATCCGATTGAAACTCAAGACCGCAATAGAGACATCGTTTGTGCCGGGAATTGGAAACGCGCAGGCATTTGGGACAACGCAGGGGATGTCTGCCAAGTTTTCCGTCCGCGATGCCGTCGCGCATATCCACTTCCTGAACCTTTTTCTCCAGTTCCGCCTCGGTTAAAGGCAGGCGCTCCCGCAAAAGTTCCCACAAAGACTGCGTCAACAAGGCCAGTCGCTCCACCTGTTCCCTCAAGTCATTCACGTCCGTGCGGACCAGGTTGGCCGCCTGGTTGATTTCGCTTGTTCGGAGCGCCTGGTCAGCGGCTTCCCGGGCTGCGGAAGCGGCAATCAAACCACCCATGAAAAAATCCATGATAACTCCTCCGTGTGCATTTTGTTTTCAAAGATATGCCTCGCCGATCTGAAAAGATACGGCATCGCCAACGGTAATTTCCTTATAGAAAGCATATATGATCCCAGGGTGAACCGGATAATCGCCCTTGCAGCCGCATTTCGGGCATGTGGTATACTAGAGTTTCAGTGCCGTAGCTGCAGAAAGGAAGGGATGCCTTGTCTGGCAAGACCCAGGGGATCCTCAAAATTACAAGGAACATTCAATGCCCTGGACTTTTGACGAACTAAACGACAGGGGACTCAGCGAAGAGGAAGCCGAACGGCGTTTCGCCGCGGAAGGGCCCAACGAACTACCCGGCACGGCGCGGCGCGGAATTGTGGCGATTGCACTGGAGGTACTTCGTGAGCCAATGTTTCTGATGCTAGTCGCCTGCGGCACACTCTATCTGTTTCTGGGTGAGCCCACCGACGCTACCATGCTGCTTGGCTTTGTGTTTGTGGTCATGGGAATTACCATTGTGCAGGAACGGCGCACGGAACGCGCCTTGGAGGCGCTGCGTGACTTGTCCAGCCCCCGCGCCATGGTGATTCGGGACGGCCGGCAACGGCGCATCCCCGGCCGCGAGGTGGTACGCGGCGACTGGATAATGCTCGCCGAAGGGGACCGTGTCCCCGCCGATGCCGTGTTGCGCCATGTCATCAGCCTGAGCGCCGACGAATCGTTGTTGACCGGAGAATCGGTTGCGGTACGCAAGACATCGGTTTCCGGCGTGCCGGCACCGGCCCGCCCGGGTGGCGATGATTTGCCTTATGTCTATTCCGGCACCATGATTACCGGCGGTCAGGGCATGGCGGAAGTGCAGTGCACGGGCACACATACCGAACTGGGCAAGATAGGCAAGTCACTACAGGAGGTACGTCAGGAAGACACACTGTTACAGCAGGAAACCCGGACCCTGGTGCGGAACCTTGCTCTGGTCGGCCTGGCCCTTTGTGTGGTAGTGGTCGTGGTATACGGCCTTTCACGAGGGGATTCCGCCGAATCCTGGGTTCAGGGCATCCTGGCGGGGCTCACGCTGGCCATGGCGACACTTCCGGAGGAGTTTCCTGTGGTGCTGACAATTTTTCTCGCCTTGGGAGCTTGGCGCATTTCACGCAACCGCGTGCTGACCCGGCGTATGCCGGCGATTGAAACCCTGGGCGCAGCCACTGTCTTATGCACGGACAAGACAGGTACCCTGACGCTTAACCAGATGTCAGTGCGGCGGCTTTACGCGAACGGCCTGCATTTCCTTGCCGAGGATTCCATAGATACCGTGTTGCCTGAAGCGTTTCACACGCTACTGGAGTTCGGCATTCTGGCAAGTAAGCGTGACCCTTTCGACCCCATGGATAAAGCCTTGAAACAGCTCGGCGACCGATATCTCACTCACACGGAACATCTGCACGCGAACTGGACACTGATCCGCGAGTATCCCCTATCCCCCGAATTGCTGGCGCTATCGCATGTCTGGCGCTCACCGGGCGGTTCGGAATACGAGATCTCGGCCAAAGGCGCGCCCGAGGCCATTGCCGACCTGTGCCATCTCACCCCGGAGGAAACAGAAACGATTGCCTGCCAGGTTCTGGCAATGGCAAACGACGGGCTGCGCGTTCTGGGCGTGGCCATGTCTCGCTTTACCGAAACAAACCTGCCCGAGGGACAGCATGATTTCAACTTTACGTTCCTGGGCCTGATTGGACTTGCCGACCCGGTGCGCCCCACCGTACCCGAAGCCATCCGGGAATGTACTACAGCAGGCATACAGGTCATCATGATAACAGGCGACAATCCCGGCACCGCGAAAAGTATTGCGCGCCAGATCGGGCTGGACGGGTCGGACACCTGCATCACAGGCCCAGAACTGGACGCCATGAGCGACGCGAAACTGGCGGAACGCATTCAGGATGTCAGCATCTTCGCGCGCGTCGTGCCCGAACAGAAGTTGCGAATTGTCAACGCACTCAAGGCCAATGGTGAAGTGGTAGCCATGACAGGCGACGGTGTTAATGATGCTCCCGCCCTGAAAGCAGCGCACATCGGGATAGCCATGGGCGGGCGTGGTACCGATGTGGCCCGTGAATCGGCCGCACTTGTTTTGCTCGACGATGACTTTTCCTCCATTGTGCAGGCCGTCAAACTGGGACGCCGCATTTACGATAATATCCGCAAGGCAGTGGCCTATATTCTTGCGGTACATGTCCCCATTGCCGGGCTTTCCATCATTCCGGTCTTTCTGCCGGACTGGCCTCTGCTCTTGCTGCCGGTACATGTGGTATTTCTGGAACTGATAATAGATCCGGCTTGTTCGCTCATTTTCGAGGCGGAGGCTGCGGAGCCGGGTGTGATGCACCGACCGCCGCGCAAGCCTACTGAACGCCTGTTTAGCAGGAATACGGTAATCGTCAGTCTGCTTCAAGGCGTTACAGTACTGGGCATCATCCTGGGCGTAATAGCCTTTTCGGGGGTTTTAGGCCATCCCGAGGAAGAGGCGCGGCGCGTATTCGCCTTCATCGCCCTGGTTACCGCAAACTTGGCTCTGATATTGACGAACCGGTCCTGGAACCGGACCATTCTATCCATGTTCAAAGAACCCAACCGTGCTTTGTGGTGGGTAATGACAGGAGCCGTATCGGGCTTATGCTTGATCCTAATCGTGCCGTTTTTACGCAACCTCTTCCACTTCAGCGCGCCCCATGCAATGGAACTTGTCTTATGTATTGCAGCAGGCATGCTGGGTGTTGTTTGGTTCGAGATGCTGAAAGTTGTAAAGGTGTGGCGAAAAAAAACCAACTTAAAACCGCAGTAACCGCGAGGTTTAATCTTGCCGGCAGTATCGTGGATTTGAGCCGCAAATAGCCTATTCGCATGAAAACGGGCCTGCAAATCTGCCTCGACGCCTCTCTGCAGTGTAATCTGAGCAATGCCTGTTAGTATTGCCCGCGAACGAATGGGTATAATCGTGCCTTCTCAAACTTTGGGTTGATTCACACCCTTAAGGTTATCGGCCCCAAAAGGTAGAAAAGGAAACCCTCGCATGAAATATGGCCACGTGGCAACTGCAGTTTCTTTCTTGTGCATCTTTGTCGTTCTGGGCACGGTCGCAAGAGCCGACTGGCCACAGATGGCCGGGCCGGACCGGAATAATATCTCTTCCGAGACCGGCCTGGCGCGCACCTGGCCCGGAGATGGGCCTCCTGTGCTTTGGACAGTTGCGTTGGGAGGCGGGTTTGCTTCGCCGTCCATCAAAGATGGAAAGGTATATCTTCTTGACCGCATCGGTGCGGAACAGGACAATCTGCGCTGCTTTGATCTGGAAACGGGCCAGGAACTCTGGAACTACAGTTATGACGCGTCCGGCAGCGTCAGCCACGACGGGCCGCGCACAGCGCCCACCGTAACGGAAGACCGGGTCTATTTCGTCGGTATGCTGGGCCATTTCACCTGTCTGGATTTAGCCACACACAAACCTGTTTGGACCCGTAACCTGTGTGCGGACTTTGGGGCGGAAGTACCCAGGTGGGGTGTGGCACAAGCGCCCTCGCTCTATAAAGATATGGTGATTGTGGCCCCCCAAGCCAATGACGCCTTCGTCGCCGCCATTGATAAAAATACAGGCGAAGTAGTGTGGAAAACACCATGCCTCGGCGATGTCGGCTATTCCACGCCCGTAATCCTCACCTTGTGCGGCGTGGACCAGGCCGTCATGATTGGCGCAACACCCCCCCCAGGACTGAACACCGGAAGCGTCAATGGCATTTCCCTTGAAAACGGGTCCGTCCTGTGGTCCTATCACGGATGGGAATGCAAAATTCCAATCCCCTATGCCACTGCGCTTCCCGACAACCGCCTCTTTATTACTGGTGGTTATAAGGCCGGTTCCGCCATGATTCAGCTGAACCGGGACGGGGACGCCTTCACTGTAAAAGAACTCTTTAAAACGGAAGAATGCGGCAGCCAGATTCAGCAGCCCATTTTTTATCAAAATTACTTGTATGTAAACAGTAATTCAAATGAGCAGGAAGACGGTATGATGTGCCTGACCCTGGACGGCAAGATACGCTGGAAAACGCGGGATACACGCATCGCGTGGTTTTCAACCACCTTTGAACGGGGACCACTCCTACTTGCGGACGGGCTTATTTTGAACCTGGACGGTAAATACGGCACCCTGCACTTGATCGAACCATCGCCGGAAGGCTATAAAGAACTGGCCAAGGCGACCGTTCTCGAAGGAAAACAACTTTGGTCGCCCATGGCATTGTCCCGGGGGCGGCTTCTGATACGAAGCCATACGGAAATGAAGTGCCTGAATGTCGGCACGCCGTGATCCCCCGGACAGTAAGGCCGGGAGTTTGGTGCACACAGACGCCGTAAACTGCCCTGTCGTGTTCTTCCTCGAAGAGCGCCGCAGGCGATACCATAGTGTTTCACCCTCCCCGAAAGGAAATCGCAAAACCATAATCCCCAGTCGTGAGTCAGATAGTCTGAGGTAAAACTGATTGTACCATTAACGCAATGGTTGTGCCATGCCGTGCGCCTCGAAACGGGGGGCTATGTCCGGCAACAGAGGAGTACTGAAATATGCTTTCAAAAGATTCTGTTATTCGCCGTCATAAAGTTCCTACCAGCCTCGTTATTCTGGTCCTGCTCTTGGTCGGCTGGTACTATTCGCTGCGCCGGGGACCGTATCATGGGTATGAACTGGATTTCATGGTTCCGGCCGGCGGCCAGGCAGCGGAAGCGCTGGGACCGCTCCAGGTGGGCACGGCTAGGCGGGATATTACCATTGATTTCGCGGCGCATGACACTTGGGTGGATGGTAATAACAACGGCGAATACGACATCTGGACCGATACGCTGAAGCCTTGGCAGAAAGTCCTTTTCCAACTGGTCAACAAAAGATTTAAACTCTATAGTCCTGAGGAAGCGGTTCGTTCAGGGGATTCTTATGTGGACGTGAACGGGAATGGCCGATTCGACCCTGTGTGGATTGCGGGCTTTGGCGTGAACCGACCCGCCAAGGGCGTAAACGATCCGCAATGGACCCGTGCCATTGCACTGCGCAACAACGGCGTCACCGTGGTACTCGTCACTCTGGATGCCATCGGTGTTTATCATAATGACTTTATCGCAATTCGCAAGGCGGTCAACACGGCGCTGGATATCGACCACATTATTTTCTCCTGCACCCATTCCCACGAGGTGCCGGATACCATGGCCATCTGGAGCGGACCGGTGCCTGTCCTCAACTATGAAACCTCCTATATGGAATCCATTCAGCGCAAGACGGTGGAGGCCATAGAAGAAGCCGTGGCGGCGCTGGAGCCGGCGGATATGTACTGCGCCACGGTCAAACTGCCCCAGGAAGGCTTTATCCATGATTCGCGCAAGCCTGTCGTCATTGATGAAAACCTGAACCTGTGGCGCTTCACCGCGCCCGGCTCGGAAGCGACCATCGCCACCCTGGTCAACTGGGGCAACCACCCGGAAGCCCTTGGCGGCGACAATGGCTACCTGACCTCCGATTTTGTCCATTGGCTCAGGCTGGGTCTGGAGAGCGGAGTCCCCGAGCCCAACGGGGTGGAAGGTTTTGGCGGCATGTGTCTCTTTTTCCAGGGTAAAATCGGCGGCCTGATGAATCCCCTGCATGCAGAGGTGCCCAAACGCGATGGTTCAGGAACAATTAAGGAACGGAGTTTTGAAAAAGCGGAACACCTGGGCTATAACGTGGCGATTGAGGCAGCCAAAGCCCTGCGCGGGCCGGAGGCCTGGAAAAATGAGAACCCATTGCTTGCCGTGGCGGGAAAAACCCTCTATGCGCCCATGGCGGGAAATTTCAAGTACGGCATTATGCTGGGCTTGATCCACGAAGGCTATTATTGGGGCGGCTACGCCAAGACGGAAGTCAACGCGCTGCGCGTGGGGGATGCGGTGGTCACAACCGCGCCGGGCGAACTGTACCCGGAGATTGTGGTTGGCGGCATCGAGGTTAAACCCGGCCGCGATTTTGAAGTACCCGCGGTGGAAGTGCCGCCTGTGCGCATGGAAAAAATGCGTTACGCACGACAGGCCTTTACACTTGGCCTCGCCAATGATGAAATCGGGTATATCCTTCCCAAGAGCCAGTGGGACGCCGAGAAACCCTACGTCTATGAAAAAGACCAGTACGGGGAGGAAAATTCCGGCGGGCCCGAAGTCGGTCCCGCCATCCACGCGGGCATGCTGGAAATGGTGCGGCGCATCAATACCACCTACCAGCACCATCCGGTTTCCCGGTAATGGAATTTATTCCCATTCAATCGTGCCGGGCGGCTTGGAAGTGATGTCGTAGAGCACCCGGTTGATACGCGCCACCTCATTGCAAATGCGGTTGGCAATGCGGCGGAGCAATTGCGGATCAAAAGGATACCAGTCGGCGGTCATGGCGTCGCTCGAAGTGACGGCACGCAGGCTGCACACCTCCTCATAGGTTCGTTCATCGCCTTGCACGCCCACGCTTCTGACGGGCAGCAGGCACACCAGCGCCTGCCAAATGTCGTTATACACACCCGCGTTCCGGATTTCCTCCACAAAGATGGCATCCGCATCGCGCAAGGTGTCCAGCCGTTCACGGGTTATGGCGCCGACGCAGCGCACGCCAAGTCCCGGCCCGGGGAAGGGATGGCGCGACACGATTTCGTCCGGCAGACCCAACTCCCGCCCCAGTACGCGCACTTCGTCTTTAAACAACTCGCGCAGTGGTTCCAGCAATTCCAGGTGCATCTCTTCGGGCAGGCCGCCCACATTGTGATGGCTCTTGATGGTTGCCGAGGGGCCGCCCGTCGCGGACAGACTTTCAATCACATCCGGATACAGCGTTCCTTGGGCCAGAAAATCCATGTGGCCGAGTTTGCGCGCCTCTTCTTCAAAGACATCGATAAATACCCCTCCGATGATCTTGCGTTTCTGTTCCGGCTCCGTCACCCCGGCCAACGCGCCCAGAAACCGTTCTTCCGCATCCACACAGACCAGGTTGATGTGGAAATGTTCCTGAAACACCTCCCGTACCAGCTTCGCTTCATTCTTGCGGAGGAGGCCGTTGTCGACAAACACACAGGTGAGTTGGTCTCCCACGGCACGATGAATCAAGGCAGCGGCGACACTCGAATCCACACCGCCGCTCAGGGCACACAGCACTTTTTTCTCACCGACCCGCTCCCGGATCTCCTGAACGGCCATCTCGCCGAAAGAGCCCATGGTCCAGGAATCGCCGCATCCGCAAATTTTATGCACGAAATTCTCAAAGATCCGCATACCTTCCGGGGTATGAACGACCTCCGGATGGAACTGCACTCCGTAGAAGTGGTGCCCATCGTCTGCGATGGCGGCATAGGGGGAATTGTCCGTATGGCCGACGGCAGTGAATCCATGGGGTAGCACCTCCACCCGGTCGCCATGGCTCATCCAGACCTGGGTTGGCGAAGACAACCCTTCAAACAATGGGCACGGGGAGGCATGCTCAAACCGGGCAATCCCGTATTCACGCCGATCGGCACGCGCCACCTTGCCCCCCAGAAGATGCGCGAATAATTGGGTTCCATAGCAAATGCCCAGAATGNNGTGGGCAGGCCTAGATTGAAAATACCCGGATCCGGGTGCGGCGCACCCGCCTGGTGCACACTGGCCGGACCGCCGCTCAGGATAAGTCCCGAGGGCGTCATCTCCCGCAGTGCTTCCACTGTGATGGTATAGGGGACAATGACGCTATAGGCATGCGCTTCGCGTACCCGGCGCGCTATCAATTTGCTGTATTGGGCGCCAAAATCCAGCACCACCACCGGCTTCCGAATACCTTTCACAACAATTTCTCCACGGTAATAAAAAGGGGTATTCCCCGCTTCAACCTTCTAACGTCATCCTTCACACTTTTTCACGTCGGCACCTGGTAATTCGGCGCGTCCTCAATGATGGTGACATCATGGGGATGGCTTTCACGAAGGCCGGCGGCAGTCATGCGAATAAAACGGGCGTTCTGTTGCATGGAGGCAATATCTCCACAGCCGCAATAACCCATGGCGGCACGCACGCCGCCCATCAGTTGATAGACATAATCGGCGAGATTGCCCCGATAGGGTACACGCCCTTCGATACCTTCGGGAACAAGTTTCGCCCCCTCGTTTTCAAATTGCATGTAACGGGTTTTGCTGCCCTTTTGCATGGCCTTGACGGAACCCATACCGCGTACCAGTTTGTAGGTGCGCCCCTCATAAAGCACTTTTTCACCCGGACTCTCTTCCGTGCCGGCGAAGAGGCTACCGATCATGATGGTATCCGCCCCGGCCGCGATAGCCTTGGCGATATCGCCCGAATATTTGATGCCGCCATCCGCAATAACCGGGACGCCCACAGGACGACAGACCGAGGCCACATTCATGATCGCAGTAAGCTGGGGCACGCCGACCCCCGCGATTACCCGGGTGGTACAGATGGCGCCGGGCCCCACCCCCACCTTCACGGCGTCCGCACCGGCGCTAATCAGGTCGCAGGCCGCTTCGGCCGTCACCACATTGCCCGCAACCACCTGCGCATCGGGGAATGCCGCCTTCAGTTCGCGCAGGGTCCGGATAACCAGCGCCGAGTGGCCGTGGGCGGAATCCAACACAAGCACATCGGCCCCGGCGGCAAGCAGCGCTTCGGCGCGCTTTAACTCTCCCTCGCCGACGCCGATGGCGGCGCCCACCCGCAGCCGGCCCATGTCATCCGTACACCGGTTCGGGAAATCCCGCGCTTTCATGATGTCCTTGATGGTAAGCAGGCCGACCAGTTTGAAGCTTTCGTCCACGAGCGGGAGTTTTTCAATGCGATGCTTGTGCAGCAACCGTTTAGCGTCTTCCGGGCTCGTGCCCGGCGGCATGGTAACCAGCCGTTCCCGGGGCGTCATAATGGTGGTCACCGGCACATCCAAATCTTCTTCAAAACGAAGGTCGCGGTTGGTCAGAATCCCGAGCAGATAGCCCTGCTCGTCGGTAATGGGCACACCGGACACGTGATACAGGGACATAAGCGCCTCGGCATCTCGCAATTTACGGTCCGGCGTCAAAGTAAAGGGGTGGGTGATAATGCCCGACTGGGAACGCTTGACCCTGTCCACCTCGTCCGCCTGTTCCTTGATGGTCAGGTTCTTGTGAATGATACCGATGCCGCCTTCCTGGGCGATGGCGATGGCGAGCCGCGCTTCCGTGACCGTGTCCATGGCCGCACTCAAGAGCGGAATCCGCAGCGATAACGTGCGCGTGAGGCGCGCGGTCAAGTCGACAGTGTTCGGCACCCATTCGGAATGCGCGGGCACCAGCAGAACATCGTCAAAAGATAATCCTTCTTGTATCTGTGTTTCGGGTTCCATGATACCTCGAATAGGGTTGTAAACCGTGTTGTTCGGGAAGATAGACTGCGCGTGTGGATAGGACAGTATACACTACTTGCGGCGCGCACCGCTACCTGATGGGAATTCCTAAATCCGCACGTAAGGAATGGCGCGAACGTAGAAGCGGCATTGTGCCGCTTCCATCGTGACTGCGGCCCGCATGTCCGTCTTGATGCAAAGCGGCAGGATGCCGCTTCTACGTTCCTTGTCCTTATTGACTTTACGCCAACAACTCGGTTTCTTACGTGCGGATTTGGGGGATTCCCGGCAAACCCTGGCGCAAGGTATGCCAGCGATTCCGCTATTCTGTTCTGAAGTTGGCTCCACAGGCATAAGATACGGGATTTTATAGCGAGGGAAATCGTTGGAGCAAATTCGCATTCATAAAGTTCTTGACTTTTCAGGAACAGTCTGATATAATAATTTATATCAGAAAGGAGTCCAGCCCGTGAATGCAAGAAACCGGTTCGCCGCCCAGGAACGCGCAGCGCGATCGCGATTAACCCAATTACTGCACGACCATGAATTCATCTGCGGAACCGTGGTTTCCATGGCACGGTGTTGCGGCAAGAAAAACTGTCGCTGCCAACACGGAGAGAAGCATGTATCGCTTTATCTTTCCATCAAGACGGAAGGCAAACGCCGCATGATATATGTTCCGCCAGATTTGGAGAAGCAGGTTTGCCAACAGGTGCAAGCGTGGCGCGAGACCGAGCAACTGACGCAAGTGGTATCCGATGCATGCGTCCAACGAATGCTCAAACAAAAAAAGGACCAAGAGAGAAACGGCCAGAAAAGCTAAAAAGAAACGCTCGGTCAACACGCGCGCAAAAAGATGCAACGCAGCGCGGGCGCCTGAGCCGCATATCTCCGGAAACGGGACGCTTGCGCGCCTTTTGAGGTACGGGGAAAAAATATTCGGCTTGTGCAGCGGACTTCGGGCCGTAAAGGATGGGCGCGTCAGCCCCCGGATACCCGCAGGACGCGCGGCGCTTTTGTATGTGATGCTGATGATGGCGCGTTTGGGCAGCCTCAATGCGCTTGAGCAGCGCAAGGCGCCTGCGACATGGGAAAAATGGCTGGGCGGCCCTGTGCCTTCGGCGGACATGATGGGAGATGCAGTCAATACCATGCATTTGGGCCAGTTGCGGGCGAGGTTATTGCGCCAGCACAAACAGCTCAAGCGCAACAAAGGCTTGGGGCGGGGAAAGGACGGTTTCCGTTGGCTGATTTTGGATGGGCACGAGGGCGTGTCTAGTTTCCGGCGGTCTTGGAATGACGCTTTAGAACGAGTGGTGCATTTCCAAAAGGGCGACCGGACACAGTATTACTTCCGGTATGTAGGCGCCTACCTCACCAATGGGCGGCACTATCAGTTGTTGGATGCAGAGCGCCAATTGCCCGGCGAGGGGGAAGTCGCTTGCGCCATACGGTTGCTTGAACGACTCCTTAAACGCTGCCCGCGCGCCTTTGACATAGTATGCGGCGATAACGCATACATGAACCCCACTCTTTGGAAACTGGTGCGCAGTCATAAAAAACATATCGTTGCCGTTCTCAAGAACGAGAACCGAGATTTGCTCGAGGACGCTCGCGCCTTGTTTGCGGACATAATGCCAAGCGTTTTCGACGACAACAAGACCAAGCGGTTGTGCTGGGACCTCAACGGCTTTACCACTTGGCCGCAATGCGGTGAAGATGTTCGGGTCGTGCGTTCCGTCGAAACAACGATAATCAAACGTCAACACGGCAAACAAAAAGAGAAACTCCAAAGCGAATGGTTCTGGGTTACGAGCCTGCCTGGTGCATTGGCGTCCACCAAGACCATTGTGCGCGCAGGACATGGACGCTGGGGAATCGAAAACCAAGGGTTCAATGAATTATGCAACCAATGGCATGGCGACCACGGCTACAGGTACTCTGCACACGCATTGATCGCATGCACCTTACTGTTGTTTATCGCCTACAACCTGTTTCACGCCTTCATCACGCGTAATCTAAAGCCACAGGTGCGCGCCGGTCGTTCACAAAAATACTGGGCTGACCTCATCGCCGCTGAATTCATCCTACTGTTTTCGCCCACCACCGCACCTACGTAGTTGCGAGATGTCGGAAATACTCTCCTCAAATCACGGGTTCGCCGGACCCAAACGCCCCCCTTTATTCATTACTCATTTTTACGGCTAAACAAGCCCGATTATGTGGTAAAAGACAGCAAAATACACCGCCAAAAACAAACTCGCGAATATGGCGCCTGCAAAAAGATACTGCAACATCAAGTATAACAGGCCTCTATGCCCCTAACAGCGGAATCGCTGAAGGTATGCGGCGTTTCTTGAATGTGGAAGAATCTTGCGGTATGATCGTCTGCGCCTTTATTATAGTAAACAAACCAGGACAATAACACAGGGATACCCAGCATGAACACAGAAGCGCCCGTGTTGTCCCTCATTATTCCGGTCTATAATGAGGAACCCAGTCTCCGGGAGTTGTACGAGCGTATTACAACCACCCTTGAAGGCCTGGGCCAGCCCTATGAAGTCATTACCGTGGACGACGGCAGCCGCGACGGGTCCCTGGAACTGTTGCGTTCCTTTCGTGGGCAGGACAAGCGCTGGCGCGTGGTACGCCTGTCCCGGAATTTCGGCCAAAGCGCCGCCATTTATGCCGGCTTTTCCCGCGCCCGGGGTGACTATATCCTTATGATTGATGCCGACCTGCAAGTTTTCCCCGAGGACATCCCCCTGCTCTACGAAAAACTGGCCGACGGCTGCGACATGGTCAGCGGCTGGCGCGTCAACCGCCATGACAGTCTGTTCCGCAAGGGCACGTCGCGTCTGCTGAACCGGTACACGGAGCATATCACCGGGTTCCAAATACACGACCACGGCTGTTCCCTGAAAGGATTCCGGCGCCCGCTGGTCGAACACATGCTGCAGTTCTCGCACCGGTGCCGCTACCTGCCCGTGGACGCGGCCATGCTCGGCGGGCGAATGGAGGAGGTGCCCGTGCGCCATGCCGAACGCCGCCACGGCGCCAGCAAATACGGCCTGTTTAAACTGTTCCGCACCGGATTCGACATGGTCACTTCGGTAACCATCATGCCCCTGCAGATGATAGGCTTGTTGGGCGCCCTCTGCGCCCTCGCCGGCTTCGCCATGGGCCTGCGCGTGCTGTATATCCGGCTGTTGTACGGCAACCTCCAGCAGGTGGAATCCGTCATCGCCGCCTTCTTCTTTCTCAGCGGCATGCAACTTATGGTCACCGGTCTCATGTGCGAATACGTCGGCCGCATCTATATCGAAGCTCAGAAAAAACCCCTGTATATCATCCAGGAAGAACTGGAATAACCATGCGGGCTCCAAAATAATGTTTATGTTTGGAAAAATTGTAATTCAACGCGGGCGTTGCCCAAAACCCAACCACATGTCATTGCTAGCAAAACAACCCGGAGTCGGGGTTTATTTGGGAAGAAACGTTGACACGATTTTCGAACATGGGAGCAATACAAGTAGGTAGTAGCCGAAAGTTATTTTTCGTCATCGCGAGGCACGAAGCAATCTGGTTTACAGCAAGTCCTTTTTGTGATGAGATTACTTCGTACCTCGCAATGACGGAATGCTTTTCGCTCGTTCCCAAGTTGCACTTGGGAACGCACTTGGGTGCGAAATTCTATTTCGCGAACGCCAGGGTATGGACTCCGAATCAACGTACACATCACAAAGGTGCGAAGTGCAACTTCGCTTGCAACTTCGCTTGCAACTGCGTTACGAAATACAATTTCGTAACGAGCCCAGCCGGGCAATTGGCCGGTACAACTCGTTCCCAAGTTGCACGTGGGAACGCAATAGTACGCGAAGTTCTACTTCGCAATAATGGAACACTACATCAATCTAATGAAGGAAACCTGAAATGAGTTCACTCCTACAGCGCGTCAGAAGCTGGCGTCACGGCCTCAAGTTCGCCAAAAAGGGGAAACACTGCCGGTTTCAGGGCCGGGAACTCGAAATTGAAGGCCATGTCGAGGTGGGCAATCACTGCCGCTTCCGCGACCATGTCATCATGCGCACCCACGGCAACGGCAAAATCATCTTTGCCAACCATTCCGGCTGCAGCTATTTCTGTTATATCGAGGCCGAAGAACTGGTCCAGATTGGCAGCAACACCGCCATCACCGAATTCTGCGTGATACGCGACACCAACCACATGATCTACGGCACGGACCATCACTGGGTGCTCACCCCCCACATCACCAAGCCCATCATTATCGGCGACAACGCTTTTGTGGGCAGCCGCACCTACATTCACCCCGGCGTCACCATCGGCGACGGCGCCATCATCGGCGTCGGCAGCGTGCTGGTTGAGGACACCCAGGTCGGCCCCTACGAAATCTGGGCCGGCATGCCCGCCAAAAAAATCGCCCACCGCACCCGAGACGTCCCCCCTCACAAACTCAAAGAAGCCCAGGAACGCATCGCCCGGGAAGGACTGCGACAGTTCCGGTATGAGGACTTGCAGCCTGAAGACTGAATGGCAGCATGCACACCAATCTCCTGGCAGAAATCATTGCCTATATCCTGAGGTATCCGTCATTTTAAAATTCGTACCGTTACGTTCCTGCCGGTTTCACGCGATAAGCCTCAAATCCCGGGGTGGAGAATTCTTTAAACGTGTTTGAATTCGCGTCATGCACCAGCAACAGGACCGCGAGGCCCTGTTTTCGAGCAAACTCCAGGGCTTTTTCCGGGCCAAGCGACATAAGCGCCGTGGCGTAACCGTCCGCCCAGGTGCAGGAAGGATGGATAACGGAAGCAGAAGCAAGGGCATGTTGCACAGGATAGCCGGTATGAGGATCTATGGTGTGGGAGATTAAACGGCCGTCCAGTTCGTACATGTTTCGGTAATCGCCTGAGGTGGCTAAAGCGCCCTGTTCCAGACGGATGGCGGTATGCAGTTCGCGAACGCCGGACTTCGGCGTCTCGATGCCCAGCGTCCAGGCTTCGCCGCGGGGGTTCTTGCCGGCCACGCGGATTTCACCGCCTACTTCGATCATGTACCGGGTGATGCCGGCCTGTTCGAAGGCCTCCGCCACGGCGTCCACGGCGTAGCCTTTGGCGATGGCGGACAAGTCACAGTAGACATCCGGGCGCGCCTTGGAAATGGCAGGACCGGGATGGAGGGTAATCTTCCCGTAGCCGGTGCGTTGGAGGAGCGCGGTTATGGCCGTTTCATCGGGTGGGTTCTTCAGGGCGTCCGGGCCGAATCCCCAGGCGTTGACCAGCGGGCCGACCGTCACATCAAAGGCGCCCCCGCTCTGTGCCGCAATCTCCTGAGCGATTTCGAATACCTTGTAGGTCTCTTCGTTTACGGGGAACGGGGCGGACTGATCGTGGCGGTTGAAACGGCTGAGTTCCGAGTCTTCCCGGTAGGTGGACATGAGTCGGTTGATCCGGTCCAGGGCCTTATCCGCAATCTCTGTCACCCGGACATCGGTCATATCTTCCGGCGGAGCCACGACGGTAATCGTATAAAATGTGCCCAGCGCCTCGCCGTGCACGGTGAAGGAGACAGGGCTGCTGCTGCAGGCGCTCAGGAAAAGCATGCCGCATAAAAACACGGCTCCGCAGGCATAACCATAAGAGCGCGCCTCACGTAGTATAGCCCGGGCGAATACGGATGAAACATAAGCCGCTGTCTTTTCCGTATAAGACACGGCGCTATAGGTCATAGAGGTCATATAGGTCCCATAAAAAGCATGGTACGGGTTCGCTTTTTATTATAGTCCAATCGGCTTCTTCCAAGAGAAAACCGCACCTCGCGAAACCAGTCATGCGGGGTGCGGTTGAAGGTCGTCCGTACAGGGCATCATCCGAAATCGTCGAACATGATCATCTCTTCCTCGACACCAAGATTCGTCAGCATTTTGGTGCAGGCGGACAGCATCATGGGCGGGCCGCAGAGGTAGTACTCGACTTCTTCCGGTTCCGGGTGTTTGCTCAGGTATTCATTGTACAGCACCTGGTGGATGAATCCGGTAAGGCCGGTCCAGTTATCCTCGGGCTGCGGTTCGGAGAGGGCCGTATACCACGTGAAGTTCGGATTCTCGGCCGCGATGCTGTCAAAATCTTCCTGGTAGAACATCTCGCGCAGGCTGCGCGCGCCGTACCAGAACGTGGCCTTGCGCGAGGTCTTGATGCGCCGGAACTGGTCGAAGATGTGGGAACGCATGGGCGCCATGCCCGCGCCGCCGCCGATGAAACACATCTCCCGGTTCGTTTCCTTGGCAAAGAATTCGCCGTAGGGCCCTGAAATGGTGACTTTGTCGCCGGGCTTGAGGTTGAAGATATACGAGGACATGATGCCGGGCGGAATGCCGTTGGAGCCCGGGGGCGGCGTGGCAATGCGCACATTGAGCATGATGATCCCGAATTCTTCGGGATAGTTGGCCATGGAATACGCCCGCGTTACCGTCTCGTCCACTTTTGATGCATATTGCCAGATATTGAAGCGGTCCCAGGCGTCCCGGTATTCTTCTTCGATGTCAAAATCCTTATACTGCAGTGTGTGGGGCGGGCATTCAATCTGGATATAGCCGCCGGCTCGGAACGGCACCGACTCGCCTGCGGGCAGTTCCAGCACCAGCTCTTTGATGAAGGTGGCGACGTTATGATTGGACCGGACCGTGCATTGCCACTTGCGGACATCGAAGATTTCCGGTGGAATTTCAATCTTCATGTCATTCTTGACTTTGACCTGGCAGGCGAGTCTCAGGTGTTCGTGGGCCTGGCGCCGGTTGATATGGGCCTCTTCGGTCGGCAACAGGGCGCCGCCGCCCTCGAATACCTTCACCTTGCATACGCCGCAGCTGCCCTTGCCGCCGCAGGCGGAAGGCACGAAGATTTTGTTGGCGGCCAACGTGTTGAGCAGGGTGCTGCCCGCCGGCGTAACAAGGGCTTTTGATTCATCGTCATTGATGAGAATCTTGACGTCGCCCGACGCCACCAGTTTCCATTTTGCCGCCAGCAATACTCCCACAAGCGACAGCACGACAAAACAGAACATAATCACGCCCATGACAATGGTAACCAGACCACCCATGAAGGAAGTCTCCTCTATTGGTTATAACTGAATGCCCGAGAAGGACATAAATCCCAGGGCCATAAGTCCCGTCAACATAAAGGCGATGCCCAGCCCCCGCAATGCCGGGGGCACCTGGCTGTATTTCATGCGTTCGCGGATGCCGGCCATGCAGACAATCGCCAGGCTCCAGCCGACGGCGGCGCCCACTCCATAGACCACGCTTTCCCCGAAGTCATAGCGGCGCTCCACCATGAACAGGGCCGCGGCCAGGATGGCGCAGTTCACCGCGATGAGCGGAAGGAAAATGCCCAGCGCCGCGTACAGCCACGGCACATAGCGGTCAAGCGTCATTTCAAGAATCTGCACGATGGCCGCGATGACCCCGATGAAACTCAGAAAGTACAAAAAGGAAATGTCCACTTCCGCCAGCGAGGGATGTATCCACGCCATGGCGCCGGGCGCCATCAGGTAGGTATAGACCAGGTTGCAGATGGGCGTGGTAATCGCCATGACGGTGATCACAGCGACACTGAGCCCGGCTGCATTGGTCACCTTTTTGGAGCAGGCCAGAAACGAGCACATGCCGATGAAAAAAGACAGGGCCATATTTTCAATGAATACGGCACGTACAAACAAACTCAAATAGTGTTCCATGTCATTCTTTCTCCTGTTGTTCCGTCTTCCAGGTGCGAAGCGCCCAAATGAAGGCGCCTATCAGGAAAAAGGCGCTGGGCGACAGCAGCATCAGCCCGTTCGGCTCGTACCAGCCACCGTCGGAGACACGCTGCAGTATCGTGTAGCCGAATAGTGACCCGGAGCCGAAGAGTTCGCGGATGGTGCCCACGACCAGCAGGATGAGACTATACCCCAGGCAATTGCCCACGCCGTCCAGGAAACTCAGCCAGGGGCCGTTCTGCATGGCGTAGGCTTCCGCCCGGCCCATCACAATACAGTTGGTGATGATAAGTCCCACGAAGACCGACAGCTGTTTGCTGATATCAAACACAAAGGCTTTCAGTATCTGGTCCGCAACAATCACAAAAGAGGCGATGATGGACAGTTGCACAATGATCCGGATGCTCGGGGGAATGCTGTTACGGATGGATGCTACCGCGGCCGAACTGCCCCCCGTGACGAATGTCACCGCGAGGCCCATTACCAGCGCCGTGGAGAGTTTTGAGGTCACCGCCAGAGCGGAACATACACCCAGTATCTGCAGCGCGATGGGATTGTTGTTGAAGATGGGGTCCAGCAAGGCTTCCCGTTGTTTTTTACCTAATATCATGATTTATGCCCTCCCGCTGTCCCTGAAGGATTTCAGGAACGGTGCGAATCCGTTTTCTCCAAGCCAGAACTGCAACATATTGGTAACGCCGCGGCTGGTTAGCGTGGCGCCGCTGAGCCCGTCCACCGCATGAGGATTCGCGTCCACGGAGCCTGCGGGCCCCTTGATGACGGCGATTTTCGGCACCCAATTCTCATCATAGGCAAGGCGGCCCTGCCACAGGGCCTTCCATTTCGGATTGACCACTTCGCCGCCCAATCCCGGTGTTTCCGCCTGGTCATAGTAGGTGAGCCCGCGGATGGTGCGCGTGTCCGCGTCCAGCGCCAGAAAGCCCTGCATGGTCGACCAGAGCCCTTTACCCACGATGGGAAGCACGAACATGGAAACCTTGTCGCCCTCCATGACTTCATAAATCTTAACCTGACCCTTGATTTCGCGGATACCGGCGTTATTGGCGGGAGCCAGCATGTCCGGAATGCTCTCTTCATCAAAGGTGTCGGCATTCACATCCTCAAGAACCTTGCCCGTAGATAATTCGATTATCCGGGGGCGGATGTTCTTAAACAGTTCCTCGACCCGGGCACGGTTCAACTTCTCACCGGGCTGCACCAACCAGGCCGCCTGCAACACGCTTTTCTGCTTGTCCAGTACCTTGTTGATTTCCTGCCGCTCGCGAAGGCCCACATTTGCCGAGGAAATCATAATCGAACATACAAAGCAGAGAACAGCGGCAAAGCCAAATATATATTTCATACTATATTGCACTGCGCGCGACCCTCCTGTTTATGTTTCTGGCTACCACCACATAATCAATCAACGGGGCCAAAATGTTCATGAACAAAATGGCCAGCATGACGCCTTCGGGGAAGGCGGGATTCACTACGCGAATCAGGGCGGTCATAATGCCGATACCCGCACCGTAAACGAACTTGCCGCTTTGCGTATACGCACCGGTAACCGGTTCCGTCGCCATGAAGACCATGCCGAACGCGAAGGCGCCGATGACGAAATGCCAATAAAAAGGAAGATTCATCATTTCATTGGTTTTTGAGTCTGCGAAGTTCAGCAGCAGCGTCATGGCGCCGCAGCCGCCAATCATGGCGACCATGACGCGCCAGGAAGCGACGCCGGTCAGGATAAGCAGGGCAGCGCCGATCAGGCAGGCCAAGGTCGAGGTTTCCCCCATGGAACCGGGGATCCAGCCCAGGAATGCGTCCATCCACGTTACCATCTTGCCGTTGACGACCATGCCGTTTATGGCAGTCGCATACGCCTTGTCCGCCGTGTCCGGGGGGATTTCGGCGATCCGAGCCAGCAACGTGGCGCCGCTGAACCCGTCCACGGCCTGTTCAGGGCTGACGGCCACCCAGACCTTGTCGCCGGAATTTTGTATGGGATAGGCAAAGTACAGGAAGGCGCGGGTGACTAGGGCGGGATTGAAGATGTTCATGCCGGTGCCGCCGAAAATTTCCTTGCCGATCACCACGCCGAAGGCGGTCGCCAGCGCCACCTGCCACAAGGGAATGGTGGGCGGCAGGATGCACGGGATCAGGAAGCCGGTGACGAAAAAGCCTTCGTTCACCTCATGCTTCTTAATCATGGCGACAAATACTTCGATGCCGCCGCCGACAACAAAGGCCACCACCAGTACGGGGATAAAATATAAGGCGCCATGAACCAGGCAGGCAAAGGCATTATTTGGATTAAAGCCGATGCCCAGTGAGGCAATCAGCGCGCCGCGCCAGCCTTCCGGCGTCATGCCCGCCGCAAGGGCGGCGTTCGCCTGGTAGCCGATATTCCACACGCCCATAAACATACAGGGGACCAGGGCGATGACCACGGTAAACATAAGCCGCTTCAGGTCAATCGCATCACGCACATGCGGCGCGCCGGAGGTTACCTTGCCCGGCGTGAAGTTAAACGTGTCTATCGCCTCAAAGAGCGGATAGAAAGACTCGAGTTTGCCGCCTTTCTTGAAAAGCGGGGCCTGTTTGTCCATCAGGTTACGGAGGAATTTCATGGGCCTTATTACCCTTCCTTCTCTATGAGTTCCAGATTCCTGCGCAGTATCGGGCCAAAATCCGTCTTGCCCGGGTCCACAAAACTGCAGAGGGCAAGGTCTTCTTCATCCAGTTCCAGACAGCCCAGTTTTTCCGCCTGTTCCACGTCGTCCACGCACAGCGAGCGCAGCAGGTAGGTAGGCTGAATATCCATGGGCATGACCTGTTCATACAATCCGATGGGCACGATGGCGCGGGGGCTTCCGTTTGTACCCGTGTGCATCCCGAACAGTTTGGACGGGGTCAATTTGGAAAGGAACAGCCTGCTGACGGAGAACTTGTTGGCGCCGGGCACCAGCCAGCCCATGAATTCGCGTTCGCGCCCTTCGCGCAACACGCAAATCTGATTGTGAAAACGCCCCAGATATCCCAGCACCTCTCCTGCAGCCTGTCGGCCGTTGAACACGGACCCGGAAATGACCCGGTTTTCGCCGTCTTCAAGTTCGCCCCCGACAAGTTCCCCGATGGAAGCCCCAAGACGGGTGCGCAAGAGGCGCGGTTTCTTTACCATCGGCCCACCCAGGCTGATGACGCGGGTCACGTCAAGTTTCCCGGTCAGGAACAGTTCGCCGACGGAAAGCAAGTCCTGCAGGCCGATGTGCCAGATGGTCTTTGCGCCGCCGATGGGATCGAGCAAGTGAATATGGAGGCCCAGGTGGTCCCATCGGGGTCGCCGTTCCGTAGTGCGCAGGCCGATAGGGTCCAAGGTGTGTATATGCACACCCACCGTGCCGCTGGGATGGGGGCCGGAAAATCTTTCCACCTGCAGATTGGAGGCGGAAACCGCAGGAGCGAGCTTGTCCTTCGCGCTCTTGCAGAAAAAGATGGTGCCCGGAGTCAGTTTCGTCATCGCCAGGACTCCGGCGTCAAGCGCAGCCTGGCGGCCTTCGACGATAACGTCCATGCTCGGTGCGAGGGGATTACTGTCACAGGCGGTAATAAAAATGGAATTGGGAACACTTTCCGGGTGCGGTACATAACTCATGGGACGCGTACGCAGCGAAACCCATAGTCCTGATTCCACCAGCAGGTCACGCACCTGTTCCCGGGAAAGCGAATCTACCGGAGACGCCGTATAGGCGGGAAACGGCTGAAAATCCTCCGGCGCCGGCGCACCGGCCGCTTCGCCCGGCGTCAGTTCGATAACAACCGACTGCAGGGCGCGCCGTTCACCGCGGTGGACGGCACATACCGTGCCGGCGCCCGGGGCCGTGAACAGCGCGCCCGCAGCCTTCTTGTCCTCGAAGAGCGCTTGCCCGCGTTTGACCACATCGCCGGGTTGCACCAGCATGCGGGGTTTGAGCCCCACATGGTCCAGCGCCATCACGGCGACACAGTTTGCCTGTTTTGGAGATACCACTTGCTGAGGCTCGCCCGCAATCGGGAGATTAAGCCCCTTTCGGATTTGGTGATTGCCCATGGCGTATATCCATCATCTCCCACATCTTATTGAAAAGCATCCGATTATCTCTCAGGAATGGCGTATTGATACCTGCGCTTACTGCGGTATATACCCAAACCGGCCTCGATACCGTTTATATAACTACCGGTAATTATAACATCGCAAAAGCGTAACTGCAAATTCATCTACCCTCTGGATTCCGCCGGGCCGCCGCCACTTCCGCCCGGGGTTTCTCACTCCAGAAAGGAGCGGCTAGGCCCTGGCAATCAGCAGGAAGGCATCCTCCCGGTCGTCAAGGGATTCAAGCACCAGCCCGGCACGGCGCACCATCGTTCTGAAAGTACCGTCATCCGGAAGTTCATGGCCGCCCACGATGCCGCCCACACCACGATGCAGGGTGTTGATCGCCTCGCGGCTTTCCGAATGGCATATGACCAGTCGGCCGCCGGGCCGGAGCAGTCCGGCCATGACGTCGCAGGCGCCCCGCTGGTCCTCAAAATGGGGAAAGCAGCTGTTGCAGAATACCCAGTCGAAAACGGCCTTCGGGAAAGGCGACAGGGTGATATCCGCTTCCAGGAGAAGCGACGCGGGCCGAGGCACCACGCCCGCAATGCGTATACGTGTTTTCAGCATCATGGCGTGGGACAAATCGACAGATACGATACACCCGGTTTCCCCAACCCGTTTCGCCAGCATGGGGAACAGGATACCCGTGCCGCATCCCACGTCGAGCACGCGCTCCCCGGCCGCAATGGGAAGCCGCTGCAGGATTCTTTCGAGGCGCTCTCCATGCCGTGGGCTGACGGTGGCATCCCAATGACCGGCCAGCTGGTCGAAAAAAGCCCTTATTGCGGGAATGTTGTTTTGGAGTGGTTGCGCCATAGGGAAGGCTTTCTTTTCGGGGACAACAAACAGGCTATCATAAAAAGCAGCGCCGAGGACAACACGATAACCGCCCCGGCGGGTGCATTGAACAAGAAAGACAGAAAAAGTCCCAGCCAACAGGAGGCCACGCCGAAAACAGCGGCGAGCAAGAGCAGGAGTTTAAAGTTATAGGTGAGCTGATACGCGGCTGCGGCGGGATTGATGACCAGGCTGTACACCAGCAGACCGCCGATGCTGGGCAGAGACACGGCAATGGCCACGCCGGTGGCGGACAGCATGCCGTAGAAGTACAGGCTGGCCGGGATGCCTGCGGCGGCGGCGATGGCGCGATGACAGGCCACCACGTGTATCTGGCGGAAGAAAAGCAGGAGCAGCAGCACCAGCAGCGCCAGGATGCCGGCAAGCACAAAAATATCCTGCCGCGAAACGGTCAGGATGGCGCCCCAAAAGAGGCTGAGCGCTTCAGGCCTGCCGCCGGGCATGATGCCCATTATCAAGAAGGCCACGCCAAGCATGACCGAGAACAGGATACCGATGGAGGTGTCCGGGCCGAAGGCCCCGCGATCAGAGAGCGGCCCGATGACGGCGGCCGCGCCCAGGCTGAACAGGATGGCCCCGGCCATCGGGTTGAAGTCAAGCAACAACCCGAAGAGCGCCCCCGCGAACGCGGCATGGGCAATGCATATTCCGAGAAAGGAGGCCTGCATGGTAACGAGAAACACGCCGACCATCCCGCATAAGGCGCCGCCAAAGAAACCCGCCATCACGGCGTTTTGAAGATATTCATACTGCATCAGGGACGCCATGGTTCAAGGTCTCCGTCCGGAAGCGGCTTCCCCATCCGGCGCGGCATCCGTTGTAATGCGTCCACGCTGCATACGAATAACCCGCATGCACGAGGCCGGCAGCGAATCCAGATCATGAGTCACCCACAGCACGGTAAGCCCCCTTTCGCGGTTCAATTCATCAATGACCGCGCAAATATCCGCACGGGTGTGATCGTCCAGGGACGCGGTGGGCTCATCCAGGAGAAGTACCTCCGGTTCCTGCACCAGCGCCCGGGCTATCATGACACGGCGCTGTTCCCCGCCGGAAAGATGGCCCAGCGGCCTCGAATCCAGCGCCTGCAAACCGAGGCGGTCCAAGGTGGCATTGACTGCGGCCTGTACGGGCAAGGAGACCCTGCGCCGCCAGCCCAGCCGGCCATACACGCCGGTCATTACCGATTCACGCACCGTGATGGGCATACGCGGGTCGAAGCCCTGCGCCTGGGCAACATAGCCGATGCGGCGACGCACTTCCAGAAGCGTCCGCCCTGCGGGCGCCAGACCGAACGCCCGAATACTTCCCGCCAGGAGCGGGGTCAATCCATGTATCGCGGTAAGCAAGGTGGTCTTTCCCGCGCCGTTGGGTCCGCGCAATACAATACTTTCCCCCGCGTGCACCTGCAGCGACACCCCGTCGAGAGCGGCCGACCCGTTATACGACACATAAGCGTCCTGTAAGTTTATGATGACATCGGTCATGGCACGAACGCCTCCACGGTCGCCTTGCGCAAGCGCCGGATATTCTCTTCGAACGCCTCCTGCCAGGTCGGTGTGTCCGGAAACCCGCCGGGGAAATTAGACAGCATCACGTACGCCGCGCCAATATCACCCGCCAAGGTCATGCTCATGGCCAGGCCTCCGCTCTGCAGGTTATCCACGACGAGGCCGACAGGGTGTTCCCGCCCCCTCTTCACCAGGGCCTCCGCATCCGCCACACTCCAATCCTCGGGGCGATTGAAGGTTCCCGCGACAGCGTATCCCGCCCACTTCAGGAACGGCGCCTGCATTTCATGGCAGAGCACGGCAACCCCGGCCGCTGTTTCGGGCGGCAATGCCTTGCGCGCCGCTGCACCCGCCGCCTCGATGGCCGCCACGCGCACTGCCGCCCGTTCCCGGAAAAGAGAAGCCGATTGGGGAGTATAATCAATCAAAATATCCAGTATTTTCCCAACCGCTTCTTTCTGCACCCCGGGGACCATCCAGTTCCCCGATACGTCAATGATGCGCTGTTTTACCTCAGGAACTTTTGCCGCCTCCAGCGTCCGGCGAATATTCGCGAGGTTGAGTTGCCAGCCATGCAGCAGCACCAATTTGGCCTGTTGCAGCTGCGTAATATCATGGGGCTTCATGTCGAACTGACTCGGGCAGGACGTGCTGGGAAGCAAGGTATACGACTCGACCTTTACATCAGTAATATCCTTCACAATGTCCGTGATAAGTGTCGTGCCGGCGATGATTTCCGCGCCTGTTGCCGGTGCCAGCCCTTCACGACAGCCCGACAACGCCAGCAACACAAGAAGGCACGCCGCCAGATACCGCATGTTTCCAATATGTTTTTTTAAATAAGTCATAGAAAGCAATCTATACGTTAACTCTTTCGGGTCGCAGAAACGGTGAATAGGAAGCAAAAGCCCGGGCAAAGGAAATGCGCCTTGTCCTTTATGTCCTTTCAGTCCCTTATGTCTTTTAAGTCCTTTTCCGACACCCGATTGTCTGCGCTAATATAACCCAAAATGACTGTTTTCCTTTAGAATATCCTCATCCTCCATGATGGGAAATTTCCCCGGATAGGTCCCCCACTCCACGTGGCCGTCCATATAAAGCACATTGCAACCGCCGGGAACATGGTTGAATATGACCACCCCGGCGGTGCCGCTGATTACATTCCCATAGGTATCCCACATGACCGGTATGGTGCTCTGGGCCTGTATGCTGGTGGAAATAACGTTGACATCCGTAATGAAAAAACGTTCCACCCCTTCCCGAAGCCGGAGAACCTTGTCCCCTCCCGCGGCCCCGATGCCGGAGACCGGCGCCATGGTCGGCCATCCTGTGGTGGTTATCGTCAGGTCTTGTGTGAAGTCTTTCTGCCGTACCGGCGCGGCAAGTCCCGCAATGGAAAGCTGCGTCAGGAACGGCAGCGCACCCATGGCGCCCCAGATGCCGAAATATTCTTCCCGGGTGCTTGCCGCATACCCTTTATAGACATAGGACCGCCCCAACTGCGCGGAAAGATAATACCGTTCCGAGATGCGGTCACCGGCATCCCGGGCCGCCGCAATCCAGGAGTCGAAATCCCCTGAATCCGGCAGGCGCGTCGCCACATACGTGCCATTGCCGTCCGCCTGGCTGTCCGAGGGACACTGTCCTATATTCAGGTCGGATACATATTCGGGGTACACGGTAAACGCATCCGGCGCGCTGAACAAGGTCATGCCATTCATGAAGGCGTTGCCAAAAGGCGCGCAGGGCGGCCAGTAGTCGTTTTGCTCATCCGCATACAGTTTAAAAATAGTGCCCCATTGTTTCAGGTTGCTTTGGCACGATTTACGCCGCGCCGCCTCGCGCGCGCGGCTCAGCGCCGGCAGCAATATGGCGGCAAGAATGCCGATGATGGCAATAACCACCAGCAATTCAATCAACGTGAATCCTTTCTTGCTGCGCATCACAGATCCTTTCTGTAAAGGGTCTACGTTTATCAGTAATACAAAACATACAAAAAGTATTACATATTGAGCGGGGCGGGTGCAACAGGCATGATCGACAGACCACAAAAGGAAAGGAAAGCATACGTTGGCAAATAGCGCAACGGGCAACGCGATGAGCTGGAGAGGCGTAAGCCTATGTTGTTGTTCGTATTCGTCGGGGTGTTGTTATTGCGATTGATCAAACGACAGTTGTTGAAGTTGTTGTTCCAGCCGCCGCCCCGATTGACGCGGTTCGAGCCTCTTAGGCCAGTATCCTTAATGCGCCGCGAACCAGTATCGCCGCAAAACCAGTGCACGCAAAGATCGAGCAGAAAATGGGACTGCCTCCGGCGCGCGCGAAGACTGTGAGCGTTGTGCGTAATCCCAAACCGCACCGGAGGCTGTCCCATATTTTTTGCGGGCGTCGGCGTCAGGACCGAAAAAAGCGGGTCCGAAAAAAGCGGGACAGTTCCCGCCTCAGGCCGGATTCGTTTTTTACAGTCCTGACAAGGTGTTACGGTATAGCGATCCGTTGAGACTTTTTGAAGAACGTGGCGGGAACTGTTAGCATGCATAGGTTGTGATTTGTCACGCGGAGACGAAATAATGATGGGAAGCCACCCGGCAATATTCGTAAACCGAAAGACGTGGACCGGCAAGCCGACCACGAAACCAAAGGAGACTTCCCATGTATGTACCCTATCACTTTATTGGACTGGATGTCCACAAACGAACCGTTGCCTTCAGCGAAATGCGAGGCGATGGGAAACCCATCGATTCCGGAACCTTCAGTACGCGCAGAACGGCTGTCGAAGCGTGGGCAAGAGCACGTACGCAACCTTGGATCGGCGCCATGGAGGCGACGCTATTTACAGGCCATCTTTACGACGTATTGACACCCTTTGCCGTGGAGATTCAAGTGGGGCATCCGGCACGTATCAAGGCCATTTCCGCTGCCAAGCACAAAAACGATGCAGTCGATGCGAAAACGCTGGCGAACCTCTTGCGAGCAGACCTTTTTCCGCAGTGTTACATGGCGTCAACGCGAGTACGCGAATTGCGGCGGGTGTTGCGTTACCGCAACTTTGTTGTGCGGCAGTCTATTTGTATGAAAAACAAGACTACCGGCATTTTGATGGAGACCGGTGTGGAGTACGATGCGAAGCGGGTCCACCACAAGAAGTATTTCAACGAATTGCTGGACAACCTGGACGAAGTGCCCAATTCCGTTCGCGAACTGTTGCGCATTACCCGAACCAACATGGAAATGTTTCAGAGCGCACAAAAGCAATTGCTCAATGCGTTGATGACCTTGCCGGAACTTCACGAACGGGTCGAACGACTTATGACCATAGACGGTGTGGGCCAGGTGACGGCGCTGACCTGGGCGCTCGAAATAGACGATCCCTTCAGGTTTTCCAATCTGAAACAGGCGCACAGTTATTGTGGTCTGTGCAGCGGGCAAAAGGAGTCAGCGGGCAAGAACAAGAGTGGTCCACTTTCCAAGCAACGCAATGCGCATCTGCAAACAGCACTCATCGAGGCGGCCAAATTGGCTCCACGCTGGAATGCGCAATTGGCGCGAGTGCATGCCGCGTCGCTTGTTCAAGACAAAAATCGCAATCGAGCCAGCTGTGCTGTAGCGCGCAAGCTTATCGCATACCTCATGGCTGTAGACAAATCCACCACCCCTTACGAAGATCGTTCTTCAGTAAAGTAATACCTGTTTTTCATAGCGGTTCTCATGCCAGCGTATCTCGCCTAAATGGGACTGGGCGAAAGGCCTTCGGGTCCGTATGCTCCCGGGTGGCTGTTTCGAGTGCGCTGGCTCACACAAACGCAAACTTCGGCGACGCCTTCATAGAAGGCCGATGCTGCAGATGGATGTCTGGTTGCGAGAACCTTCTCGTCAACAAAGAGAACCGAAACATTAACCCGCATATTTCACCACCCCCTTGTGTCCATGCAAACAAATCCGATTTGAGGGGGAAAATGGGACATGAGTGTATTATGGGGTAGTACAGCCCACCATTTTTGCATTCGCAGAGACACTTCCCCCTTGCCCCCATGTTCTTATCGCACCGGCTTGGCCTTTGTAGTGCCATTCGCCCATGGGGGTGGCGCTTGGGGGTGCTATGTACGCATGGGGTAGGCCTGAATGTTTCTAAAGGCTTGGGCAAAAACCTCTTTGTAGGGGCAAGCACTGGCCATACTTATTAAAAAACGGCGAACGCTCATCTTGACTTGAGCGCCGATCTTGAAAAGTTTCAGACGAATGCTTCCACAGGTGGCTTTCGCCATACCAGTATCCTTCAGACCAATACGGCGCACAGCACTGACCAGCACATAGGCCAGCGAGGAGAACAACAACCGCAATTGGTTGGCCCGCATGGTATGCGCACTGGTGCGGTCGGCAAAGAGGTCAAGTTGCTGTTCCTTAATTCTGTTTTCCATCTCGCCGCGAGCACAATACACGTTTTCATAAAGCGCTTGGGCGGTGGCGTATTCTTCGGGAAGATTGGTAACAATGAAACGCGGATTGGCGCCGCCACGTAATTGTTCGGCTTTGGCAATAACGCGCCGAGGGCAATTCCAAGATTCCAAGGTTTGATACTGGAATTGGGTAAAGACACGGGCGGCCACGCCCGTCAGGAGGTGTCGTATATTGGCCGCTTCTTGTTGATGAACAATATGGGCCAGCAAACGCGGGTTTTTCGCCAGCCCAAGCACGTAATACACATCATTGGATTCACACCACGACATGATTTCATCACGGGTAAATCCCGAATCCGCACGCATAATGATATTTACATGGGGCCAGCGTTCACGAATGCGATGAACCAGTCTGGACAGTATTTCTACGGAACCGGCACTGGCATCTTGATTGGCTTGGCGCAACTTCGCTACAAGCAAATGATCGCCGCAGGTCACATAAAGCGGCAGGTAACAGTAACAATCGTAGTAGCCGTGAAAGAAACGACCTTCCTGCTCGCCGTGTATGGGATCGTCCGTAGCGTCAAAGTCCAGAATAATGTCATTGCAGGAGGGAGCAAATAAATCCAGGAACAGGTCAACCAGCAAAGATTCCAACTTTTCAAGATGGTAGACGACCTTTTTATATCGGTCACTTTCCGTAGCTTCAGCCGGCGTCAATTCAATACGATTGAGCGTGCTTGCTGATGCCAACGCCTTACCCCTGTCCGATGCGCGCTTGCGTTGTTCTCCCTCGATATCTTCCTTGCCAAGCGCCAGCGCAAGTAAACAATCGCGCTGCAGGTCATTATGATCATTCAAGTCCTCATAACCAAGCGCGATGGCATAGATGCGCTGGCGAAGAAGTGCCTCAAGGCTATGCTCTATAAGTTCAGGGTCGCGATAATCGGTAAAGCATTGGGCAATATGATGGGTAATGCGTAAACGCTCATCGATTTCCCGCAACAATATCGCACCGGCATCGCTGCTGACATGGCCGCCGTTGAAATCAGCCTGTACTTTACGACGGCCAATTCCTTCAAATTCAAATTGAAATTCGTTACACTGTGTATCCATCGGGCAAGTTCTCCTTTTTAGCATAACATATTGGATTTACATATGTTAGACCAGGGTGTCTCCCCGATGGTTTCAGGGATGGTGAAATATCCGGGTTAAAGCGGTTTTTGAAAAACTCTTAAGAACCGTTAGGGGAGAGGTGTGCTTCGAGGACGGCGGCACGCCCCTAGTACGCCGCCTCCGACGAGTTATACGCAAGCTACCCATTCTCGGCGACGAACCAGGGGCGAGCCGCCTAAATCATTACAGTAAAACAAGATACAATATTGCCCTTCCCATTCGAAGAAACAGCGGTGGCAGATCGCACGCTCTGCCAATTGACATATACCTATCATGGAAGTCCCATTTTTTGCTCAAGTGTTGTTGTTTATGTTAGTGTGCGGCACGAGCCGCGTTAAACTTTGCAGGAAAGGGGTATAATTGCAGATAACCTTGATAACCCTATGGGAGATAAGAGCACATGCTTGATGCACGGATGACCAACACGGGCGAACCCGAAGTGCCTGCGCTCAAATTGGCGGTGTTGATTGATGCGGACAATGCCCAGCCCTCTGTTATAGATGCGCTTATGGCGGAAGTGGCCCGCTTTGGCGAAGCCACGATACGGCGCATCTACGGGGACTTCACCGCTGAACGAAGCAGAAACTGGAAACACATACTGAACAAGTTCTCCATCAACCCGGTTCAGCAATTCGCCTACACCACGGGAAAAAACGCTACGGACAGCAGATTGATTATTGACGCGATGGATTTGCTGCACAAAGGAAATATCGGCGGTTTCTGTCTGGTATCAAGCGACAGTGACTTTACCGGTCTCGCGAGCCGCATACGGGAGGAGGGATTGGTCGTTTATGGATTTGGCGAACACAAGACCCCCGAGGCGTTTCGTAACGCATGTCATAAATTTGTGTTTACCGAAAACTTAAGGCCCCTTCCGGGTCCGGAAGAGACCGGGGCGACTGGGAAGAAGAAAAAGCCGCCCAAGAAGGACGCCGCATCGTCCGAGAAAAAACCAGCCGAGTTACAGCAGGCCAAAGAGAAGAAAAACATCCCGCTCGTGCTTTTGAAAGAAGCCGTTGAGAACACCAGTGATGATACGGGATGGGCGAACCTCGGGCCCTTGGGAACCTATCTGATAAAGCGCCAGCCGGATTTCGATTGTCGTTCTTTTGGATTCAAAAAATTGACGGACCTGTTCATGGCGTTGCCGGAGCACTTCGAATGCATAGACCGCGCGTCAGCGAACTCGTCCATAAAGAAAATCTATATTCGATTGAAATCGGCCTGACCCGGGCAAGGCCAGAAAAGAAACCTTTCACGCATTACTCCGAAGCACGCGTCTACCGAATGCCCGGAACATTGTCGCGGTGGTCCGCAGGTAAACCCTGGCTTCATATCGCAGCAAAGAAATTTAAGATCGATAAAATGGCGTCGGTCACTCTATACATAAAGAATTCCGGACTCGTGATGAAAGCGAAACACGAAGCAAACGAATAACAGGCGGATAAATTCTGACAAAGTTCATCGCCAAACGAGGAGGTTCTTGTGTTTAAAAAAGCCGTCTTTCCCGCAAAATATATCCAAGGCGCCGGTGCCATAGGAGAATTGCCGCTCCTGATTGATTTGCTGGGGAAACAGGCGCTGATATTGGCTTCAGCTTCTGGGAAAGACAAGGTGCTCTCCCGATGTGACATTGATTTGCATAGGCGAGGCATTTACCATGAATTATTCCGGGGGGAATGCTGCGAGAGTGAGTTAGGCCGACTGTCCGCCGTCATTACACAAAAGCATGTGGATGTTCTTGTAGGCATGGGTGGCGGGAAGGCCATAGACACGGCGAAAATTGTTGCGGATCGGGCAAACATTCCCGTAATCATTGTTCCCACCATCGCTTCCACCGACGCGCCCTGCAGCGGTTGTGCGGTACTGTATTCAGAGAACGGGGTTTTCGATTCCGTATACTATCAAAAAATGAATCCGGCCGTAGTGCTTGTTGATGTGGATATCATCGCCGCGGCGCCGAGCCGCTTTCTGGTCGCCGGGATGGGCGATGCGCTGGCGACATGGTTCGAGGCGAGGTCATGCGAACGTACCCAGTCGGCGAATGAGTGCGGCGGATATGGCACCATGGTCGGACAGGCCATTTCTAAACTGTGCTATGAAACCGTGCTTTCCTATGGCGCGGCGGCTAAGGTTGCCAGTGAGATGCATATTGTCACCCCCGCCTTGGAGCGGATTATCGAAGCGAATATCCTGTTAAGCGGAATCGGGTTTGAGAGTGCCGGATTGGCGGCGGCCCATTCCATTCACAACGGCCTTACCGCATTGACGGCAACCCATGCCTTCTACCATGGCGAAAAAGTCGCTTTCGGCGTGCTCGCCGGGATTCAACTTACCGACGCGCCCGAGAAGGAGTCGGAAACGGTATTCTCATTCTGTGAGGATATCGGTTTGCCAACCACCCTTGCGGATATTGGCGTTGACAACACGGACAGGGAAGGACTGATGAACGCGGCTGAAAAAGCCTGTGCCCCCACGCAGTCCATCCATCATGAAGCAGGCATCATCACTCCCGAAAAAGTGTTCAATGCCATGCTTGCCGCAGATGCCATCGGTAACAACAGAAAACATTGTGGAAGGAATACAGGGGCTAGTCGTTTGTCAAATACTTAAATCGTCGTGAAAGAAGAGTCATTTATAGCCCTTTCGTATTTTTTTTCTACATGGGTATGATGCATCCACGTGGATGGTTGTGTCTGCAAGAAGAACATCTAATTATGATGGATGAAATATAACCATCTACGCTTCGTCCGGACTTTGCCCGGAGGAAGTGGCGCCTTCGGCGCAGCTATTTGTGTATCGCGTTACTGAGAGCGCCGGCATCCTTGCCGGCAGTGATAATCATTTTCGTCAAAAATGCCGGCAAGGATGCCGGCACTCCCGGTATTTTCAAACTCACAATTAATTGTCAGCGAAATGGCCTTAAGCGCCTATGGCATCGCGAAACGATGAGCGTGGTTCTTACGGATGCCGCTGTCTATATCGCCACTACCAACCCCGGGAAACATTGGTATGAACTGGCGGCGGCGGTAGCGCTTGTACGAGTAGGACTGGTACGACGTGTATGACTGGAGGAAAGTTAGTGCTGGACAAAATTAGTAAAAGATATTATCGTCCTGCCATGATTTCTTTCAATCGCGGATAGGCTTGGAGCAGGGTTTCAGGAAGGGCGTACCGGAATATGCCAAAGGAGGCCTGTAGTTCCAGTGCGTTGACAATCGCTTTGCCCTGGTAGTGGTTGTTGGTGACGATATACAGGTCATTGACCTGCTTTTGCATGGCCATGATTTTGTCCACCCAGGGGGCGAGTTCCTCTTTGCTGTAGAGGTAATTATACCGGTCATCGCGGCCGGCGTCCTGTTTGAACCACTGTTCCGCGTTGCGTCCGTGGAGGCGCACGTAGGCGAAGGGGGCGGTCACCTCGGCGGAGGGGGCGATGCAGTCTTTCAGGCCGGGCTGGTCTATGTTGCAGAAGGCGATGCCCCGTTCACGCAATCCATCAAAGAACTCGGAGACCGCCCAGGAGTGGTGCCGCATTTCCACGCACAGGGGCAACCCGTGCAACAGGTCGGCGAGCCGCCCGAGGTAGGTTCTGGCGGCTGGGGTGCGCTTGAAACTCCAAGGGAACTGTAGCAGTACCGCGCCCAGTTTGCCGGGTTCGACCAGGGGATTCAGGCTGTCGCGGAACGCGGCGGCACAGTTGGTGTCGGGCGTTTCGCCGCGCTCGTGGGTGAGCCTGGCCGGTGCCTTGACGGCGAAGCGAAACTTTGGGTTCGCTTCGGCTTGGGTAAGCCAGGACAAAAAGAGGCGGGGCGCTATGGGCCGGTAGTAGGTGACGTTGATTTCCACCAGGTCCATCCATTGGCTGATCAGGGTGAGGGGATGGCGGCAGGTTTCGGGATAGACAATACCCTTCCAGTCCGGGTAAGACCAGCCCGCCGGGCCGATGAAGATAGTGGCGCATCCGTTGCCGTTTTTCTTTATGGAAACCATACGATATTGGGTGGTGGTCCGCAAAAAAGGGACAGACTACGAAATAGTCACCATAAGCAAATCGCCTGTAATGAAGTTTATTGCAGGCGATTTCGCAGTCAGTCCCTTATAGTTGCCACGTTGGTTATCCACATTTGCGAGAGAGGGTACTTTGGAA